>Ga0210389_10001096_pt1 | contig 22444 bp, 23 predicted proteins | sample IncBWH28OmetaG_FD_160127 | JGI IMG/M metagenome (GOLD analysis project Ga0210389, IMG submission 160127) | Forest soil microbial communities from Barre Woods Harvard Forest LTER site, Petersham, Massachusetts, United States - Inc-BW-H-28-O ...
CAAAATCTTCGACGGCATGCACAATGCGAACGGACTCTCCCTGGGTCGGTATCCAATAAAAAAATCGGCGCGTGAGGTGTGTTTCGTGAGGAATTTCGAGAAATCGGCATCCGATATCGTTGGAGCCACGAAAATCAAACACCAGCCACCCATCGACCTTTTGGGCCTGAAGACGGCGCTGCACATCTTTTATGTTCATAAATTTAATGATACAGACACTGGATTAAAGCTGAAGCGGCAACCACGCGCAGGAGCTGGAACGGCTCTTTTAAGACTTCCATCAAAAATGCGATCGACTGGGCATCTCCAATATGCCCCAACGCTTCGAGAATATGGACTTTCATCTCGCGATCGAGATGAGGATACGCCTCTTGAAGAACTTTAACTGCCGAAGGATCGCCCCCTAACAGGGCCAAAATGAGCGCTGCCTGCACACGAATCTTTTGATCCTCCTCCTCAAGAAGACCGCGCACCAAATTTAAGGCCTCTTCATCTCCCTCTTGTAGCAAGAGAGCTGATGCAGCCCCCGTCACTCCCCACGCCTCATTCTTTAAAAAGCCTTTTGCCACTTCTTGTGCCTCGGAAGGTTGCAAAATGCTCAAAATCGCAAGCACTTCTAGACGTGTCATCTGATCTATAACTTTAGGGTAATTTGGGATTTGGCCGATGTGCGACAATAGACTCGGTGTAAGATAGCGAAAGAGGATGTCCTCTCTCCACATCCAGAGCGTGTTTTTCTCTTTTGAAAAGGTGGTAAAAAGCGTCTCACATGCTTGCTGGGCCCTGCACCTTTGCCCAATGCAGCCGATGGCCAGGTTAGCGCGGACGTAAGGGTCGACATTGGCAATCATCTCCTGAACAGCCAGCGGCAAGCCATACTTTCCAGCTACACTGAGCGCCCCAGCAGCAAGCCATCTCCATTCGAGGTTGGGGCTCTGCAAAAACCGTGAAAATGTCTGCGGCCCTTCTTCCATGTTTTGAAGCGTTGCCACCCACGCCGCTGTGATCGCAACAGGAGGGAAAGGGTCGTTCAAAAGGGGCTTGAGTTGCTCTGGCGCAAGCCTTGTTTTAAGCAATCCCGCTGTATAGAGAACTTGCATGCGCACATCGGAAGAAGTGTCGGACAAAAGAGGGAAAAGAGCCTCTACATCGGTGGTTAAATTGAAGTGGGCAACGAGCTCACACGCCAGCTGGCGCAACCCGGCTCTTGGACTTTGGATGAGCGTCTTTAGCTCTTGCGGGCCTACTCCGTCGTAGAGATTGACATAGGCGATGATCGCTGCAGCCTTTTCTTCGGTCAAAGTTTTGGGGTTGGCGATAATCTCTTTGAGAGGCTCTTTCAAAAAGAGGCATTTTAAAGCTCCTATTGCGCGGATGGCCTCGATGCGCACATACCACACCTTCTCTTCTTTTAAAAGCCGGGCCAGCTCCTGTTGCAGCTCTCCATCTCCGTAGCCAGCAGCCAACTTGATCGCCACGGTGCGGAGCATCGCATTGGTCCCGCGCAGAGCTTCGAGCAGAAGCGAAACAGCCCGTGCATCGTGTGTAAAAGCAGCTCCCAAAAGAGCGTTAAGCTGAATTGTCAGCTGATCCGAGTGTCTGCTTTGATGGAGAACGCCCCACGCGAGCGACTCGAGCAAGGTTCTGTTTTTTTCTTCATCAGGAAACATCTCAATCGCCTTGCTCCACTCTTGCAACACTTCGGTTGCGCTACCTCGCTCTGCCAAGGCGCGGATATAGGCCAAACGCAAAGGTTTCGAATCGGGATAAGCCTCAATCCCTTTTTGAGCCTCGACTGTCGCTGCAAAAGGGTCGTGCACCAGAAGATGGGCATAAGTTCTTTTGACAATCTCCTGCTCTCCCCCCAGAAGCGTGGCGAAAAGAATACAAAATAAAACTAAGCGAGATGCGTTAATTGGCGCCCTCCAATGAGATGAAAATGGAGATGAAAGACCGTTTGCCCTGCCATCTCTCCGCTGTTGGTCAAAAGACGGTAACCGTCGGTGATCTCGAACTGGTGCGCCAATTGCTTTGCCACAGTGACGATTTCAGCAATGAGTGGCAAATCTTCGACTGCTAGCGCTTGCAGATTGCAGATCTCTTTTTTCGGCAAAATCAAGATATGTACAGGAGCAACAGGATGGATATCCTCGATCGCCAAAATCCTTTCATTCTCGAACACTTTTTTAGACGGCAGCTCTCCTCGAATAATTTTCCCAAAAACCGTTGTCATGTCAACACTACTTTTAAAGCAGCAAGAGCATCCTCTTTTGTCTCCCAAACAGAGATAAATCTCCCTTTATGACAGAAGATCGCTCCTGAGATCCCTGAAGCTTGTTTCAGCTCTTCTCCCATGAGCCCTGCCCACCGCTCTGGAAGAGGCTGACGGACCATCATCCGGTCTCGACTATTGGGAGGGATGCCACGCAGTTTCCAATGTTTTCCAGAAGGCATCACCACAAAACGTGCGGGGTGTCCCTCGCCTCCCATATCGAAAAAAAGGTCCATCCACGGCATCGCCTCTGTAAAGATCAACGCTTCCGACTTCTGTTGCATCAGCTGCGCTACTTTCTGCCGACACCCTTCGATATATTGGTATCTGTCGAGAAGGCGGTGTAAATGACCCTTAGTAAAATCGACGGCTTCAAAAAATGCCTTCTCTAGCTCTTCTTCCGGAGCGTCATACGCGGGAGGAATAAAGTTCGAAATCACCTGAGAAAATGAGCAGACGCCGATCTCAAGATTGGCTCTTCCGTTATCGTGCGCGTCGACTCCCCAGATCAGCGACCGGTTAAAAAAATCGTACGTTTTTACATCGACGACGTGGAGCTCTTTGAGATATTTCCACACCATGCCGGCAGAGCTAAGCTCTCCTTGATAGCCAACTTGGTGGTGATCGAACCGTTTTTTCTCGGGATTGTAGACCCCTCCGACATCGCAGACGTACTCACACTGCTGCAACTTTTGATCATCGCGCGTCCGAACGATTTTGTTCCGATCGATTTTATCAAATAGCAACAGAAGAGCACAGGCCGTGACTTCATCAGCATGAAACGATCCATCATGAGTTCCACACGATCTAGAATGCATTCTAAAAATTATACGCCCTTTCCATATTCTTGAGAAGCGCCAGCAATATAGGCTGTTGTCCAAGCATTTTGAAAATTAAACCCTCCTGTCACACCGTCAATATCCAAAATCTCTCCGGCAAAGAAGAGGTCCGGACAAATTTTACTTTGCATTGTCTTGAAGTCGACCTCTTTTAATGCCACCCCTCCACAAGTCACAAACTCCTCTTTATGCGTCGTCTTTCCCTCAACGCGGTACCGATCTGCGCACAGTTTTGCTGCCAAACCCTTAAGCTGCGCGTGACTGACATCGGCTAACCTTTTTTCTTCCGAAGCAACCAAAACGCGCCACAAATTCTTGGGCAATGAGAAAGGGTTGTCTGCTAGAAGATTTTTGTGTGCCTCCTCACGCTTGCAGCGCAGGAGTTTTTGAAATACCTCTTCTTCTGAAAAAAGGGGCACCCAGTGAACATACAGGTCGACGTTGTATGCTTTTTCATAAAAGGCACGCGCGCCCCATGCCGAGAGTTTGAGAGCTGCCGGCCCACTGAACCCGAAATGGGTGATGAGCAGCGCTCCTTCCTGGACAAGGGACGTCTCTGCGATTCGGAGCCTGACGGGATCCACCGCCACTCCGCTGAGCTCTTTTAAAGGAGAGGTCGGAACATTTAACGTAAAAAGAGAAGGGACTGGCTCTTGGATCGAATGGCCGAGCGACGTTGCCCACGCATACCCCTCTTTGCTGCTTCCCGTAGCCAACAGGAGATTCTTACAGAGGAGAGGCTCGGGAAACTCCAGACGGAACCCCTCTTCTGCCTTAGAGACCATCTGAGGCCGTTTGTGCGTGTAGATTTCCACTCCCAGCTTTTGTGCTTCAGTCAAAAGACAGCGGATGATCGTCTCCGAGGAGTCGGTGACAGGAAAGATGCGGCCATCTTCTTCTGTCTTTAGCTTGACTCCCCGCTCCTCAAACCAAGCGATGGTATCTTTAGGCTGAAAGCGGTGCAGCGGCCCGAGAAGCTCCCTGCCACCGCGCGGATAGTGTTGGATCAACTTCTTGGGATCGAAGCAGGCGTGCGTTACATTGCATCGTCCACCCCCTGAGACCCGAACTTTAGAAAGCAAGACCCCACTCTTTTCAAAGAGGACGACCTGCAAATGGGGAGCCGCCTCTTTGGCAGCAATCGCCCCAAAAATGCCCGCTGCTCCACCTCCCAAAACTCCTAAATCATAGATTGACTGCATACCGATTTCTTAGAGCGCCATACTTGTTTTCAATGCCGATGTGCTGCATGCCTAATTTAATGAAGATGCGATTCATGGCGATATGGTCTACTTTTGTTGTTGCAACAATGGTGGTTAGGGGCTTGCCTTGGATTTGGTACCCCGCTGTTCGAGTTGCGGGTGCATAATCTCTTAAAATAGCTCTCACAGCCTCGGTTCCATACCCCTGCCCCCAAGCATCTTTGTGAAAGAGGACCGCCAGCTCTGCCTTTCCCGGGTCCCCTGCATAGCCTAAGACGACGTGACCGATAAAACCCCCTGTATCTTTGCGAAACACCGCTAAACCACTATAAGGATCACAATCTCTCCACCGTTTTGCCCATACCTTGCAAATACGCTCTTCTAGCTTCTCTTTTGGCCATGCCTCTCCTTGAGCATAATGTTGCATGACTTCCATGTCACCAAAAAGTCTGACATACCGGCCCTGATCGTCTGGAGTATCCTGCACAGATCTCAGAAATAATCTGTTTGTAACGATTGTTACCGTTAATCCCGTCTCTGAATGCACCGAAAAATTGATGCTGGGTCTCTCATCGACATCTGCTATGCATGCCATCCACTTATCTCCTTAAAGGAGAAAAGTGTAATTTAGAGCGGGTTGTATTTCAAGATTAGAATCCCCAAGAAAAGCCGAATTGGCCATACCGGGTCTTTTTATTGAAGAACTGCCCTTCGTACGAATACCCTTGATGGTACTCGAAATAGAGTCTCATTTTACGGCCAACACCCTGAAGCTTACTGATTTCGTAGCCCAAGAGGTAGAACTGGTCGAGATTCCACTGCCTCTGCTCCCAGTTTTCTAAGTGGACAACGAAGAAAGGAGTTCCATAGAGGCGATGGTAATACAGTTTTTGACCAAATAGCCGTACCTCTGAGCCGTACTTGACATACAAAGGCTTCAACTTAAAAGTATCATCGCTATCGAACACCCACCCAGGTCCTCCGTAGACCCTTAGTCCGCTTGAAAATTGGTAGGAAGAGATCCATTCAAGAGCTTCCATGCTCGGATTTTTTCTTTTCTTCAGATATTTGGGCTCGTCGACGATGAGTTCGTCTCCGAGGTGACCCGAGATGTGGTAGACCCTCACACGGAACGACCATTTATCAAAGGCATAGGTCAGCGGAATTCCGACCAGCCAATCGGTGTTCATCAGCTCGCACGTATTTTTTTTGCGATCAGGAACGTGGCTAAAGTTAAAAACGGCCCAGACGCCGGCTTGAATGCCGATCTGCAAGTCGCCATGCCAGCGAAACACATCGCGCCATCGAAAAATGGGAAAATCGTCACCCAGCGATACAGCAACCGCTTGCCTTCCCATCACGCGATCTCCAAACCGGTAGTTGACCGCGTACATCGGCTCTCTAGGATCTCCAATGAGAGGGGCAAATAAAACCGTTTGTTGCGGAAACCAGACGCCGTTGACGCGGGGCATTTCAGTGTATTTTTTCTTTGAAGCAACCTCTTCTGGAGTGAGAGGTTTCACTTCGACAGAAACGACACCGGGAAGGTCGCTCACGTAGGAGATAATACTTTTGGCAAGCAGGTCGTTCTTGGGCAGATTAGATAAATAAACTTTGTGATCCTTGACGGTCACAATGACGTCGTATTCGTAGTAGTGGGCATCGATGAGGGCTTGGATATACCCTTCTAGATAAGGGTCAGTGGCGTGTTCGAAGTTTTCAACCGGTAAGTTATCTCCCCGTTTGATCACTGACAGCTCAGGGTCGATCTTAACAACTTCGTTCGCAGCCTCTTTGGCCCCCAAACTAAGAGCGAACATCCCCACTAAAAATACCGATCTTTTGAGCATAATTTCTTCTATACCTCACCCCTCATTATCTGCAAAAGAGTTTTTTAACGCGAGTTTGGAATCACTGCGCTTAGGGAAGGAGCTAAGGTTTTGGATAGATTTTTTGGTAAGGTACGCGCGGCTGGCTAGCGAACCTTGGCAAAAAAGACACCAAAAGATAGCTCATTCCTAGAGTGTTGATCCCAAACTCGCGTTTTTTAGGCATTTAATATAAGATTGCCAACTAGCTTTAGTGATGGGGCAGTAGCTCAGCGGTTAGAGCAGCGGACTCATAACCCGTCGGTCCCTGGTTCAATCCCAGGTTGCCCCATTTTTATTAAGAAAACAGGGAATAAGCATGCATCATATTGAACATCAAAAAGAGAAGTTTTTTATTGGACTTGAGCTCCGAACCAATAACGAAGAATGCTCTTCAGCCATGCCAGCTCACAAAGAGAGATTCTTCAAAGAAAACATTCCTTCAAAGATTCCAAACAAAGTCAATGGCAACATTCTCGCTCTCTACACTGACTACGAGGGAGATTATACAAAGCCCTATTCATGGATTCTTGGATGTGAAGTTTCTAGCTTGGAACAGGTGCCCGCAGGTCTTGTAGGTAAAGTAATCCCGGCATCAAAGTATGCTGTTTACACAACTAAAGGGGGATTTCCACAAGGATTAATCGCAGCATGGCAAGATATATGGAAGTCAGGCTTGCCCCGCTCCTACACAAGCGATTTTGAAGTGTATCGCAGCGATTTCAATCCAGAGCAAAATCCAGAAGTAAAAGTTTACATTGCAATCTTATCCAGGTGACTTAGTAAGGTTACGCATGACAATTAAGACAAAACGATTGATTTTACGTCCTTGGAAAGAAGAAGATTCAGAACCTTTTGCAGCACTCAATGCAGACCCTCGAGTAATGGAGTATTTTCCATCCACACTTTCCAAGGAAAAGAGCGATCACTCCATCTCGCTAATGTCCGGCCACATTGAAAAATGCGGATGGGGATTCTGGGCAGCCTCTTTGATTAAAACTGATGAATTCATCGGCTTCATCGGTCTTGAAGATGTTCATTTCAAAGCACCATTCACTCCGGCTGTCGAAATTGGATGGAGGCTGGCATTCAAACATTGGGGAAAAGGATACGCTACTGAAGGAGCTAAAGCAGCTCTTCTCTACGGATTTGAAACCTTGAATCTGAGTGAAATTGTCTCCTTCACAGCTGTGCAGAATATGCGATCTAGAGCTGTTATGGAACGTATCGGGATGCATCATGATTCCAAAGACGATTTTGACCACCCCAAGCTGCCAAAAGAGCATAAATTAAGCAGACATGTTCTCTATCGGCTTAAACAGCAGGCTATGCTCTAGACACAGCCCTCTTTTTAGGTCGAGCAGGGGCTGTCTTGCCTATGAAGGCAAAATAACACTTGAATAAGTTAAATATATTTTTATTTTAAAAATAAAATACTTTTGAATAATGTTTATTTCAGCTAAAATGAGATCTCATGAATGCAATAGACTTTGATACTACAGACGAAACAGATAAGATTTATACTTTTGAGGTGACTTCCCCTGAAAACCTTGAAACCCTACAAAAGGTCTTAGCAATCTGGGAAAAGCAGAGCCAGGCTATGCAGCAACAGGCCTGCTCTGAACAGTGGGAAGATACACTATCCGATTTTAGGGCTAGTTGTGTGCTCCTCCGTTTTGATATTTTGGCAAGACTCGGTTTTTTCAGAACTGTAGCTAATTACGCCCGTTATTTTTTTAGCACAAATTGGGAAGGAAAATGTTACTCTTTAGCCTCAATTCTTTCATTCCCACTTGAACTGATTTCGAACACAACACGCTACATTGCTGCTGTCAACCATAAAGGAGAACTGCTTGCTGTGGGATCAGGTGACGTAGAAGAAGAAACAGTCGATGGACACTCCCTGGTTACAAACCCCTGCCATCACAAACTGTGTCCTAACCAAGAAAAGAAAGTGAGCGGTGCAGCTTCCGCTATCTTGATCCATGCTGCAAAAACCCATCCTGAAAAAGAGGCAGAATTTAACAACGTAGAGACTACTGCAGAATCTTATTTCAAAGCACTTGGGTGCACAGAGGTTGAGCCAGGCTCTTTTAAAATTTTAGGAAGTAACTTACTCCGCTCCATGCCTCCTGCTTATCTTCTGAAAGCCATTCAGCTGCCAAAGGAGAGACCCATCATCTTAGAAACAGCTGTTGTCATTTCTTCTCTATAGAGATAAAAGCATCCAATTTTATTGCTTAATTTTACAGTTTTGATAAACTTGGTGCGCGTTTTGGATCAGCATTTTGGGAATGGAAAGATAAGATGCGGAGAATTTTTACTTTTGTAGCAATTGGGTGTGGTTTCATGCGCCTATTGTTTGCTTTTCCTCAGGCCCTATCTCCAGAGGATAATCGATATGCTTGGATGGATCAAGCAATCCTAGAAAATTTTTCCTTATCTAATGAGCAAACGATTAAGCTCGAAAGTTTAGAAAGAGTCTGGAATCGCCTTAAGCACGATCAAGACAATTTCGCTCGTTACCAGATCATTGATTCTAAAGTTTACGGACCTGCTGGTTCTATTTATAATTTCCTAAACATCTTAGTAAAATTATATAAAGTCCCGAACGTTGATTTTATTTACTGTCATGGTGACGGCTATTCTGAACTCCACGAAGTGCCCTGCTTCACAGCAACCACGAAAAAAAATACACCCAATGCCATCCTTTTCACAGATCGGATGTTTGAAATTTTGAGAGCAGATGTGGGCTGGAATGCCTGGATTAAAAAGATCAACGCAGCTCAATCTTTATGGCCCTGGGAAAAGAGAATCGACAAGGCTTTTTGGAGGGGACTTCCTACTTATCCAGGTCATAGGATAAGATACACCACTGAAAATTGGTTTAATTTGAGCCGTGGGCAAGTAGTTTATCTTTCTCACTACGTTTGTCCTGATGATATTGATGCAGCGTTTGTCCCTTTTGAGGAGGTGAAAGATCTCGTTGAAAATTACCCAGCTTTTATGCGTTCGGTGCCTGTAGATTTTCTTCTTCCTCCAGACAATTTGCTAAACTACAAATACCATATCAATCTGGATGGAGCCACTTGCGTCTACCCCGGATATCAATGGCGACTACTTACGGGAAGCGTTGTATTTAAACAAGAGAGTAGTGAAATCCAATGGTTTTATTATTTCTTAAAGCCTTGGGTACATTATGTTCCCGTGCAAGAAGATCTTTCCGATTTAGTTGAAAAAATTCGCTGGGCTAAAACACACGATCAAGAAGCCAAACAGATTGCAGAAAACGGTCGTCATTTTGCTATGAATAATCTCATGCCTGAACATTTTTTACTTTATTGTTACAAGGTATTGATTTTTTATGCCAATTTACAGGAATTTTCTCCACAGCCTTATCTTGAGCATCAGAAGCCTCATCACATTTATGCTCCTTGAACAGGCAGCTCGAGCGCAATCTCATCCCTTCAGGGACGAGTAAGCCGAGCTATCAGATAAGGGCAGCACAAAGTAGCTGCACCTCAGCTGAGGAAGAATCTCCTCCCTTTTTAAGGGAGGAGTTCTTCAAAAACAAAAAAATCATAGGAAATTACCATTTATTCCTTTACATTGGGAATTACCGTTTCACCTTTCAGCGCTAATTGGACGTACCTATAATCGGAGGCTCTCAATGAATCAAATCTCGGTACAGTTATGCCTGGCATTTTTGCTTTTTACTTGTGTAGGCAACTCCTCTATAGTAGCTTCTCAATGGAGCCATAGTGAATTTTATGGCAAGATCGGAAAAAACACTAAGGGTTATTATAGTCAGTGGGGACAAGATCAATTTATGAATGAAGACTTCTTTCATAATAAATCTGATGGAATTTCCATCGATATTGGCGCTCACAATCGATTTATATGCGCCCATGAAGATAATGAACTTTATCAAAAAAATTAAATAATTTTATGAAGTTATTAATTCATTCACTATTCTTAGGTTGTTTGGGGATAACTATTTCAATTTTCGGTATTGAAAAATGGATTGTTGTCACCACTATTCAGTATCCAACAGAGCAACTTCGAAAATTAAATAAAATGAGTGATTGGCATCTAGTCGTTGTAGGTGATAGAAAAACACCTTCTGATTGGTACCTTGAAAACTGCATATATTTAAGCCCTTCCAAACAAATGGAATTGGGTTATGAACTTGCGTCCCTTCTTCCCTGGAATCATTATAGCCGTAAGAACATTGGGTATCTATATGCGATTGCGCAAGGTGCTGACCTCATTTACGAAACAGACGATGATAACGAACCCTTAGAACTTTTAAATCCTTTGAAAGCATTCAACTCTCTTCCCTCTATAAAAACAGACCAATCTGTTGTCAATATGTATGCCTACTTTGGCCAACCTGAAGTGTGGCCTAGAGGGTATCCTCTAGAGAATTTCTCCTCTTCAGAAAAAATTCAGCTAGATTCTGAAACATCCTGTCATCTAGCAATAGAGCAAGGGATCGTCAATGGAGATCCTGATGTGGATGCTATTTATCGTCTTACGCAAGGAAAAGAAGTGTCTTTTCAGGCTCGTAAAAGCTGTTTTTTACCCCAAGGAACATTCTGTCCTTTCAATTCACAGAACACCTATTTTCATCGCGATGCATTTTTTACTTTATACCTACCAAGCTCTGTAAGCATGCGTGTTTCTGATATTTGGCGAGGATATATCGCTCAAAGGCTAATCTGGGATATCGGTCTTGTTGTAGCATTTTCAGGTCCAAACGCTTATCAAAAAAGAAATGTTCATTCCTTATTACGAGATTTCACCGAAGAATACGATCTCTATACCAAATCAGGAGCTCTCATCAATTTCTTAAGCAACTGGAGTTCTCCTTCTACTTCACCCTTTGAATCCATGGAACTTCTTGTCGATTCTATGGTTGAAAATCAATTCCTAAAAGTCGAAGAGTCGACTCTTATTCAAGCCTGGTTTCGCGATTTAAAAAAAGCGCAGAATAATTACCGCGGGCGCCCACTATCTCGGTAGGGGGGTTGAACTCTACCATTCATCACAATTTCAGGAACTTTAGGGTTCAAAAAACCTGCAGTAATACTTAGATTCGACATCGCCCGAATGAGCACCTGCGCTTTAGAAAGTAACACGCAATCGATGATTGCATCCTCCCCACACTGGTAACGAAAGTGGTTGTTTAGATCTGCATAAGCTGGATCTCCATTCCCTACAGAACGTTGTGCCGAGGTTGAAATAATTTGACCGGGAAACTCTTGGCAAAAATAGTCATAGGCAGGCCCTTCTTCGGTCGCTAAAAAAATCTTATACTGTTTACCGTTAAGGCTTATAATTTGCTTATCAATCTCCTCTTTATATCTAGACCAAGCCACTCGAGGAACTTCTCCTTTATTTGTTCCACGGTAATGCACACCGATGATAAATTCATCTCCTTGAAAATGAGTTGCTATAAAATCATCAATTTTAGCTTGAATATGCGGCTTAATACGTATGTATGTTTGAATCAGGTTATGGTTTTTCTCTCTAGTATTGCGAAACTCAATCTCGCAGGGATCTATATAAAGACAATCCCCCCCTTTATGTATGATATTAGCTCCCTCTGAATTACCTAAACAAATCGGTTCGAAATAATAGTCCCACCAACTATCTCCATAGCGCGCATCGTAATAAGGCCCTGTCCGATTAAAGTCTACCTTTACCCCTTGAAAAATACCTTGTTCGTAAGATTGTACAAGTGCTAAGACATCCCAATAAATGCTAAATAATCCCGCATCTCTACTATCCAAAATAATAAAATCTTTTGCAGAACATACCGATATTGAAGTCACCCCTAAAAAAATCAGCCTCTTCAAAAATCTTTTCATATTACTCCTTATTGACGAATGAAAACGCCTGTTGATTGCCACATTCCTGGAGAACCCCCTGGAAGTCCCCAAATCTTGTAAAGTATAAACCCTTGCTCTTCTAAAAAAGTTTTCATTTCTTTAAAATGACACATCCCTTTTCTAAATTCACAATGATTAAGTTCGCATGAAATCGCACGCACGGTTTTTAAAACATTTGGCGATGCTTTCAGCATCTCAAGTTCTGCTCCTTCCATATCTAGCCACATATAATCGATATGATCTACATGAAACTCTTCTGCCCACTCATCTAGATTTTTACAATAGACTGTAATTTGATAATCTTCATAAGTAACCGTGGGTAAATTGTTGTCTTCTAATAACGAAGAGGCACCATCCCATTTTTTACTCACATGAAACGTATAAGATCCTGTCTTTGAATACAGGCCAAAAGGAAAGCTATGAATTTGGGAAAAACCGCTTATAGCAGCTTCTAGTTTGCTATAATAAGTCGGGCAGGGCTCAAACGTATAGATCGTAGATAAAGGCCATTTACGAGCAAAAATAACTGTATCCTCGCCATAATGCCCCCCCGCTTCTAATACGACTGGATCTTCAGGAAGAAAAGGTTTTACAAATTCAAGTTCAAGCCCATGATATCCTTTCTCAACCCAAGGAAGGGTATCATTTGCAAAAACTTCAGAAAATATCGATAGCAGCACGAGGCAAACGTACATTAAAATTCGATTCATAGAGCCTCCTTTGGAGGATTAACTACAGGTAATTTTTGGCTAAGGTCTATAAGTGGAACATAGGGGTTAAAAAAAGAGGCCCATAAGCTAAGGTTTGAATAAGACAAAAGCAAAAAAGAAGATTTTGATAAAAGAAGGCAGTCAGCAAGCGTCTCTTTTCCCTGCGCATAGCGACTATAAGTTGAATTAAAATGCAAAGGTTCACCCCCTTTCACACTCCTTAAAATTCCCGATTGAGAACACACTCGGGAAGGGAACTGGTTTTCCATATAGTCTATAAACGGCTGCTCATCGGTAGAAATGAATATTTTATACTTATCTAACTTTAGTGAGTGAATGATTTTTTGAACTTCTGCCGGATAGACTTCATAGGAAGGGCTGCTTTCGGGAGCATCCGTTCCACGATAATGAATTCCGATTACGAAACAATCTTTAAAGTTCTCATTCTCAAAGGCCTCTACATCGTGAGTAATCGGAGAGCGAAATCGAATATACTTTTGAATAAGAGCATGCGCCTCTTCGCGGTTTTTAAAATCATATCGAGCAACCCTTCTGGGGTTTTTACTATACTCACCTCGGCAAACATTTTTTTTCTCCCCTAATGAAATTGGCTCACAATAATAACTCCACCAGTTTAGTCCATAGGTTTTTTCCCAATAAAGTCCTTCCTCTCCAAAATCGACTTCGAAACCTTGCAAAAGGCCTAACTCATAACTACAAATCAAGGACAACACATCTGCAAACATGCTAAACATTCCGGCTCCTTCGCGATTTTCCAAAATATAAAATTCGCAAGACTCTTCCAAAGAGGCATAAAGAGGAGCGCAAAGAAGAGGTATTAGAAGATAAAAAAAAATCATCTCCTCTGCTCCAAATTAGAAAGCGAATAAAACGATTTAATTTTCGATTTATTTGTTATATGCAAATTAACAATAGGTATTTGTTTGCCTTTGTAACTAACTAAAGGAATGCGCCTCCCCTTGTGATCGACTTTCCAATCCAAATTGAAAAAAGATGCTTTAAAAACACAATACTCACTGACCGTGCCACCGATATCAGGGTGCCAACGAGGATCCCACCCAGCCAAATATATACCCCATGCGGCCCCATCAAAAATCACTCCGAATTCGTCAATGAGGTTCGAATAGCACTCTGGTTCTTTAGATGGAACTCCCTCAATTTCAAGGAGATGGTCGTTAGCATACTCGGGGACTACAATAGGCAAATGATCAATAAACACTTTGCAATATGCGTTTTTAAAATCAGCCAATGTTTCCATATCAGACTGCAGCACATGCACTGTTTTTGGGTAAAAACGAATGAGCTCTGCTATCGGATCTAAATTCGACACATAGAGAAAGCTGGGGACACAGCGACGGTCATGCTCGAATATGGCGCCAATCATCCCCTGATACCGCTTTTTAAATACAGGAAGGAGGTCTTTCAAATCTGCATACAACATGACATCTGACTCCAGATGAAACACATCACAGAGGTTGTATTGTTGCATCAGTTCTTCTAGATAAAAAAACCGCTCGGAAGAATAGATAAAAAGCCCATCATACCCCCAATTCAGATCTGGATTGGTAATGAAGTTGGTATGTAACACGCTTTGTTTTAACGATTCGCAGGGAACAACAGTGACTCGATTCCTTTCGAGAAAATCTGCCTGCTTAAGGGCCCTTTCATTCGCAATTAGAAAAATTGAACATTCTTCATTAAATAAACGGGCTTGCTCAATTGATGTAGAAAGATGAGAGGGCAATTCAGGTCCGATATGAATAAAAACAATCGAATAAGCACTTAACTTAGATACAAGACATAAGGCAATGCATAAGAAACTGCTTGCAATTCTGAAAACTGAGATCGTTGTCATCGTCCGTTCCTTTCTAAAGTGTCTGCCATGGTTTTACGCATCTTTTCCTTCCAATATTTGGATGTTAATTTAGTGCGATAATTCGGATTGGTAAAAGCATCTGAATATTGTTCTAGCCATTTATCTAAATTTTCAGAGGTGATCTCCGACCAGTCTTTTACAATCACAACTGGCAATCCCTCGTAAAGAGGATCAAGACCTGATGTTTTGACGATGACAATACAGCCTAAAATCAAATCTTCCCATGTGCGATGACAATCTAGTCCATTGCCTTGAGGAGACACAGAAAAAGCATAGGCCCCTTTGGTTTGCCATAAAACCCGCCGGTGTAATTTTTTCGTTGCATAATCAATCAGCCCTGTTGGGAGTAATCGATTAAAAATTTCCTGTCTTGTTTCCCCTGTTTCCAGATAACGACGCTGATTCCCAAGCTGGAGTGTATCGCTGTGTTGAAAATCAACAAATGCCTTTTTTATCCTTTGACGGGTCGGCTGAAAAGATGCAAGAAGCGCTGTTAAATCCTTTTCCTGCTCTGCTGGCGTTTGAGTTTTTCTCCATTCTAAAGAGTGAAAATCAAGTCCTAAAGGAATAGGAGTTACTTTATGCAATAGATCTTTACAAACGCTATTTTGAGCAAAAATATGGAGAATTTTTTTGTTGTCCACTAAATCTTGAATATTAAATTCTTTGGAAAAATCTGTAGGAAAAGTCGCATCTGAATTGCTAATCAACAAAAAAAAGGGGTGTTCAATTCCAGGCAAAATATCTGTTACAAAGCGCTTCAAAATTTTTGGATGAACCCAGACAAACTCCCCCGGTGCAATAGATCTATATCTTTCTGGGTTAAAAGTGACATTTTCACTCGCCATCATGTCAAATGAGTGAGGAGATGGCAACCCCCGATCTGTTTCACGTGCAAGCTCTACAGACCAAATAAAATCATTTACCAAGCCATCGACCTGAAAATCATTTGAGAAACAATACACACTCCCCAAGAGCAAAAAAACCGCCACCTTAAAGAATGTCATTCCAATGGTATCCTTCAACTATGCGTTTGTTTTTTCCTTTTACAACCACACTATCAACGATTGGCTCACCCCCATCCCAATGAAACGTCTTTGGCATGATTTCGATTTGATAGTCAGCAATCTTACCAGCACTTAAGGGGAAATTTGATTCCCCATGAATACTGCAATCAAACTGGGTAAGAGCGAAGAAATCCTCTAAGACATTGGCATCATGTCGATTATTGTTTTCACGACAACTCCATAAAATATCAAAGTTCTTAAAATAATCTTCGAATTCCCTCTTTAAAAGATGTGGAAAAATATCGTCTGTAAAAATACGAATATAGAGCGGTTTTTCACCAAAAGCAAAATAAAGCCGCCTAACTGCACTAAGATAAAATTGTTGTGACGGAAATTTTAAGGGATAAGAAGGATTCGTTGTGACAGGAGAGTCGAAACCACCATCATGCCCTCCCCCTCTCCGAATGTGCAGGGCAACACTAATCCTTTCTTTTGGCAAATCAAATTTGGGAAGCTCCTGCTTTGGAGCAATCATCTTTTTTAAAAGAACCTTGAATTCTGGATCATCCCAATCAACTTTAAAGTAAGGATAAAAAGTGTCGATAGCGAGCTCATACTCAGATTCAGGAAAATAAGGAATTACATATAAAGTTGAACCCTCTGAGACCATAAAAGAATCAAGATCATCCCGTTGATTCAAAATTTTTTGCTGTTCGTAGGAGTCACCTATTTTTTTTTCATACATTTCCAACATAAGCTGATTTGCATAGGGAAAATTGCAGTAAGCCAGCGGAATGTTATACCGATAGGAAACCCACTTGGTATGCATATAGGCAATGAGATTGTCTCCAAATCTGCCACCACTCAGCTGATACGTTACCAGGCTCGATCTTCCAAAAGCATAGGGAGAAGTCATCAAACAAATAAGTTGTACGCAAAAGAAAATCCATCTCATGTAAAAGATGCCTTATTGTCTTCAAAAATAAGGCATCTTACAAAAAAAATATATATTGAACCACAATTCATTTGTCACCCCTTGATCTCTCGGGTTAATAAAACATTATGTATGAAAAAATTTGAAGAAAATAGATCATGAATAGTACACTCCAGGTTTTATGTTCTTGAAAATCTTTACGTTCTTTCTCCTCGGGTTCTTAGGGTCGGTAGAGTGTGCCAATGTGGGTCTTCTCGTCATGGCAACGGGAAAATACATTAGGTTTATTCCACCTCTTGTTGAATCGGCTGAAACACATTTCTGCAGGAATCACAAAGTCACTTATTTTGTCTTCACCGATCAAGAACCTATCCCTTTGCCAAATACAGTTTACATCTTCCAGAGCCGATTGGGATGGCCTCTCGACACGATGGCTCGCTATCATGTCTATGAAAAAAATTGGGACCTCTTCAAAGATCAAGACTTCCTCTTTGCTTCCGATGCCGATATGTTGTTTGTCGCAGAAGTGGGGGATGAGATTTTAGGAGAGCGGGTCGCGACGCTACATCCCGGTTTTGTAGGCAAGCGAGAGCGCGATCTGCCCTACGAGGCCAACCCCAATTCTAAAGCTTGCGTGAAAACCCATGAAAGAAAGTCGTATTTTGCAGGAGGGTTTTACGGAGGGGCAAGAGAGGCATTTCACCATATCCTTCAAACCAATATCGCCCATATCGATGACGACCTCAGCAAAGAAATCGTGGCCGTATGGCACGATGAGAGTCACTGGAACCGGTATTGCCTCGATTATCCGCCCACAGTGATCCTGAATCCCTCTTACTGCTATCCTGAAAGCTGGAGTTTACCTTACCCCAGAAAACTCCTGGCCCTAGATAAAAATCATGCTGAGGTCCGTAAATGAGACTCTCTAAATTTCTGGCTGCTTTCCTGCTCTTTTCCTTTCCCATGTTTGCCGAAAAGCCGATGGTTGTACTGACGACGTCTTATAACAACCAAGAATGGGCATACAAGAATTTGGACTCGATTTTTGCCCAGGACTATTCCAATTATAGAGTGATTTATATCGACGATGCCTCCCAAGACGGGACTGCCGATGTCGTGGAAGAGTTTGTCAAATCCCATCCCAAGAAGTTGAATTTCCTCTTGATCCGCAACCTTGAGCGCAAAGGAGCTTTGTACAACATCTATCATGCCATTCATGATCACTGTGAGGAGGATGAAATCGTTGTGAGTTTGGATGGTGATGATTGGTTTTATGAAAACAAGGTTCTGAAAAAGGTCAATGTTGCCTACTCTTTGGGACGAGAGGTCTGGCTGACGCATGGAACAATGATTGAGTACCCTTCTAATACCGTGGGGTGGAGCCTCCCGATTCCTCGGCGTATCACCCTTAAGAACCTTTTTCGCACCTATCGATGCCCTTCCCATTTAAGAACATTTTATGCTTGGCTATTCAAGAAAATAAACCTAGAAGATCTTCAATACAACGGACAGTTTTTTAGCATGACATGGGACCAAGCGATCATGTTCCCGATGATTGAAATGGCTGGTGAAAGACACATTTTTATCCCTAGCCTTACGTACGCTTATAACATGAGAAACCCCATCAACGACTACAAAGTCGACCCCCAACTCCAAAGAGACTTAGAAGCTTTTATCCGTTCTAAACCTCCTTATGCGCGCTTAGAACATAAGAGACAGTCTCCAAGTAATCAATGAATCTTCTAACTTGTTTTAGTGTGCTGATCCTAGCCTCTTTGGCATTGTTTTGGTATTGGATCGCCTACAGGGCAACTTTTATAGGGAACTTTCATCATCTAAAATCCCCTTTGATCATTTTTGACTTTGACGGAACAATCTGCCCCTCCTACCCTCTTTTCATCGATCAAGTCAACTTTTTAGCCGATGCCCACAAACTCAGAAAAATAGGCGCCGATGAAATAGAAAAGTTTAGAAATATGGCCCCTAAGAATATCATGAAAATTCTGGGAATCTCCCCCTTCAAACTCCCCTTTTTGTTGAAAAAGGCACGCCGCAATGTGCAAAAACAGCTTCTCGAGCTAAAACCGGTGGCTGGGATCGTAGATGTCCTCCAAGAGTTGAAGCGTCGGGGATGCTCGTTGGGAATTTTAACCTCGAACTCCCCTGAAAATGTCCTTTTGTACTTACAAAAGTATCAACTCGATGTTTTTGATTTTGTCTGCACGGGAAAAAATATTTTTGGCAAAGAGCGGCATCTCAAAGAGATTCTCAAAAAAACCCGGTTGAATCCCGAGAAAAACGTTGTTATCTACGTTGGAGATGAAATCCGCGACGTGCACGCTGCTCAGAAGGCCCACCTCACGAGCATGGGTGTCACCTGGGGATACAACTCTTCGACCTTCCTTCAAGAAAGCCATCCGACTTTTCTCTTAGAGTCTCCCTCTCAAATCTTATCTACCGTTCAAAGATATAGGTAATGTGACCTCGTCTGCTCCAGGCTTGAACAAAGTCAGCCAGGTCGTAACGGACGTTGGTGAGCTGATCGGAAGGAAAACCAGGGTCCATACAAATCACTTTCTGTTGGACGGGATCGTACCCAATGACAGCCATCAAGTGCCCTTTGGCATAAGGGCTTGCACTTCCAGGTAAAGGTCCTCGGACACTGGCAACAACGGGTGTTCCTTGGCGAAGTCTCTGATAAATAGCATCAAACCCGCTCAAACGCTCGACCCAACAGCTCCACTCTTTCCCCAGTACCACAGAGGCCTCTGCTACGTTAAAAACCCAGTTACCAAAGATATCGAACCCTTTATCCCAAGAGTTTTGAGCAAACCGGACAGGATCGATGGTCGGGTTCTTGGCAAGATAGCGTACGACCGCTGTCGTTGCAGTAGGAGAACAGAGATCGATATGGCGTTCATGCGGCAAGGTCATTTGAGAGAGGCCCGCTACGGAGAGATCGACAGGGGCTAAACTCTCTTGCTTAGATTCTTGAGCTTTGTCGCTGTTGGTATAGACGTGCAGACGGTGGACGCCATCTAAAGAGGCATCTCCTTCGGGGACGACTCTGATCTGAAAACCCGTTGCCAGATGTCCTTCCATAACTTCTAAAGCGTCTTGATAAATTCTGACAGGAGCCCCGTCTATTTGGCTGAGAAAGCTGGTCTGACCCTCGCTTCCCCAGGTAGCATACAAGAGCCAAGGAGACCAGGTGTCGGTTTTAACGCTGGCGTAAAACAGATATCTTCCAGCAGATGGGCGGTCGGCATTCCAGGAGATCATGAGCTCATTAAAGGGAGGAAGGCTTTCTTGCCTCCACTCTTTTTCCACCTTCTCTTGGTGCATCATATAAGCCTCCGAAGAGTTGATGTTGAGAAGCATCAGAACAACCAGCAACAAACTTTTCATCATTTTCTATCATCAACTATTTCAATATTGCTTTCTACTGTCCCTTCCCACTTAAGGTCAAGACGGTTCAAACTTTCTACAGCGGTATTGTGGATTGCTCTAACCTGCTCATAAAGAGCACGATTCTTTATTCGGAGTTGTTCTCTATCTTGAGAAATCTCTCGAGCTCGGACAGCTACAAGTTGAGCATTTGCGCCGACTGCATCTCGATAATAAAACTCTAATATGCCTGCATATTTTAGGAACGTATCTGCAATCCTTTGCGGCAAGAGCACCCCTTTATCTCGGATATCTTGTTCGGTTGTTTGCACAAATGTTCTATCGCGCTCTTGTATCGAGGCCCATCGTACATTATCAGGAGCTGTCAGATGCAGAACACGTATAAAATATCCTTGCTTTGTAAGAAAATCAAGAAACAGGCTCGTTTGAGGACTTGTGGCCGTTGTACCAAAATAGATACCACATTTCCGCTGAATCAAATGAGCTAGCAAAATTTGCGCAGCGGCATTGGAAGCCGGTCGCCATTTGGTGTAAGCAGCTTTTAACCCCTCAGGTGTTGGAGCATCCCCTACATCGACTCGGTAGGTCCTTTTCAGGTTCTGTAGACAGTGGTCAGGGTCTACATAGGCATACTTTCGCTCTTTTTTTTCTAAATCTTGGAGCAACAGCGTCGTTTTGCCAGCACCGGGAGCCCCTGCTGTCATGACCATGATAGGCGTCTGGATCGGATGAGCAGCCATGATTTCCCGATAAATAGCGTCAATATCTGCTTTGACCTTTTCTAACTCTTCTCGTGTATATTCAGTTTTGTGATCAAAAGCTTTTCCCGACAAAAAACCTTCTAATACACCTCTTGGCAAAGAGTATCTAAAGTTGTCATTATAGATAGTGTTAAAATCAAAAAGATTAGGGTGGTGAACTTGCGGTGCTGGTGCAGCCATAATTTCCTCTCCTTATAATTATTTGAAGGAAAAGGGTAATTGGAAAGTAGAGTGGAAATCAAGAGGTTTGACTTCAAATTAAAATTAAAATATTTCTAGACTTATGGAGAAAAATCGATTCCGATTCAAATGGTGGGCTCTTTTAGGCGTTTCTGTTCTAGCTTTCACGGCCTTTTTAGATGCAACGATCGTCAACACAGCCCTCCCCTTCATCCAAACTGCTTTTAAAGCAAACATTCTACAACTCCAATGGATTGCCAATATCTTCACCATCGTCCTGAGTATGACAATGATTGCCATAGGCAAGCTGGCCGATCTTTGGGGACGAAGACGGCTCTTCTACACAGGTGTTACCATTTTTGCCATTGCTGCTCTAGGAGCCGGATTAAGTTCCTCCATCCCTGCTCTGGTATTTTTTCGAGGGCTTCAAGCTTTAGGAGCTTCAACTCTTTTTGTCTCCTCCACAGCCTTACTCTCGCACGTCTTTCCAGCCAGCGAACGGGGCCGAGCGATCAGCATCTATGCCGGAGTCACGGGGTGCGGCCTCATGATCGGCCCCTTTTTAGGAGGGATTTTGATTGGCCTCCTCGGATGGAGATGGGTGTTTTGGGTCAACTTGCCTCTCATTGTGGTCGGACTCGGAGCCTGCTCCTTTAGCCTAACAAGGCCAACCTTCACAAAGTCACCCAAGCCTCTTGATAGGATCGGCTTGGCTTTTCTGATTGTTGGACTCGGATCTTTGCTTTATGGGATCATCACAGGAGCTGAGACTGGATGGTCATCGATTTTGGGATGGGTATCTCTCGGGATCGGTGCCTTGATGCTTGCGATCTTGATCTTTATCGATCTCAGGCGGCGAGACTCTCTTCTCGACCTTTCGATTTTTAAAGACAAACTCATCATTTTGGCAGCCTTAAGCTGCTCCCTCGCAGGAGTCATTTCAACTGTCTTCATGTTCTTCGACCCTCTTTACTTGCGCATCCTGCGACATTTATGCCCTTTTCATATTGGTCTTCTGATTGCCATCATTCCAGCTGCCCAGGTGGTCATCTCTTTTGTCTTCAATCAGCTAGAAAAGCGGTGGGGCACATCCCGCCTTCTTTTTATCTCAACAGCGCTCGCTTTTTGCGCTGTCTTCCTCCACCGTTTTCTACAAGCTGAGACTCCCCTCCTGTTTCTTGCTCTTCCTTTTTTTCTTTTGGGGATCAATTGGGGTTTGAGCAACGCAGCGACAATTACAGCCGTCAATCAGCGCGTGGCGCCTCATGAAACGGGAGCCGCTTTAGGAACGATCATGACAGTGTGGAATATTGCCGGATCTCTGATCTTAGCGCTGAGTACGGCCGTTTTCCACTCTGTCCCTGAAAAGGGCGGTTTTTTACCTGCTTTTCACGCGGCGATCGATTTTAATATTCTCTTCGCAGCTCTCATTCTTGTGTTAGCCAGCATTTTTCGAGGTGGTCGTTGGCCAA
>Ga0210389_10001098_pt1 | contig 22440 bp, 23 predicted proteins | sample IncBWH28OmetaG_FD_160127 | JGI IMG/M metagenome (GOLD analysis project Ga0210389, IMG submission 160127) | Forest soil microbial communities from Barre Woods Harvard Forest LTER site, Petersham, Massachusetts, United States - Inc-BW-H-28-O ...
TGTCAAGATTATGTAATCCGTTTAGAAATAAGTTAACAAATTTTTGAAATGCCTTTTTGTGTTGGTCATCCAATCGTAAGTACCTATTTATATCAGGCTCGTTTATTCTGTCTATATAAATAGCCCGCTTTCCATCTGGAGACTTAAAAACCGGATCACACTTTCTTTTCACAAAACTAAGCTATAGGTTAATTATTTCCAAATAAATACAAATATAATCATTCACTTATGTTGGGGCTATAAAGGATTTAAAATCGATTATCCCATTGATTTTCAAATTCCTCAATCCAACTGCCCGTCGATATGCGCGCCTATTTCTTCAATAGTCGCTTTTGGCAATATCGTGCCGTTGGTTTGCACCCAGCCTGCAGCGGCATCGTACTCGATCTCGGCTGCATAGCGGTTATTTAAAAAAATGGCGTACGAATTGATCATCAGCAGGGCTTCGCAAAACAAAAGTCTGCCGGAATATTTTATTTCGAATCCGATGGTGGTTTGTTCGTTTTCCATCGAACAAACCTAACGAAAAGAAATGAAAATACTAATTTTTTTAGTAATATTTATGCGGTTTGATTGCCGCCACTTACTATTACTGGCTTGCCGAATTCAAATAACCCGCCAAATTGCTGATGCTTTTTGCAACCACCGCAACCTGGTCCTGCGCTTCTGTCCAGTTACGCTGCTCAATGGCTTCACGTATGCCGGGCAGCGTTTTTACGCCATAACCGGTGTAGAAGCCCGGTGCGTAAATGGTGTGCCTGTACCACGGGCGGCGGGGAAGGCCATCGCCCAGCAATTGCTGCTCGGCATGGTAAAGCGCCTGGTTCAATTTATCATGATCAGCATCGGTTTGCGCGGCAGAGGACCAGGCGGCGGCCAGCTTATCGGCACTCTTTTTCAAGGAGTCGAGCGCGGTTTTTAAAGCCGTGAAATCTATTTTGGGTACTGACGCTTTTGCCCCAGGCGGCTGTTCGTGTTTTTCAGGGTCGGCGGCTAATGCAAAATCGTTGGTTTTGATCAGCAGGTTTTCCATGTCGGTACTTTCGCGCATGTTGTCGGTCATGTCGCTCAACTCCTTCGCGTATTTGTCTATTGTGGCTTGCAGGCTGCGGAAGTCGAAAGGCAATAGGTCGGCGTCCGCCATACGCAGTATAGCATGCCCGGCAGTTTTTGAAAGCGCTACGCCGTAAACAAAAGTAGGGTCTTTAAAGCGGCGGTAGTCATCAAAAGAATCATAAATAGAATGGTATTCGCCGCCGCCGTCTTCGCCGCCATAACCCAGGTCCAGGGTGGTAATGCCCAGGTGCTGTAAAAAGGATGAATAATCCGAACCCGAGCCCAGTGATTCCAGCAGATCGCCCTTTCTGTCCAGTATTTCTTTTTTATCTTTTGCCGACTTTGCATCTACCAGTTCGCGCGCCTTTTTCCGTTCGAAAACGCTCACATTTGTTTCCGGGTCCGTTACAGTCTGAGTGATCTCGTCCATAAAATTCTCAAGCGCCTGTGATCCGCCGCCACCATAAAAGCCCCGGCCGTTACTGTCCGAGTTGATATAAACAACCGCCTTTTGCTGCAATTCCTTGTCGTGTGCTTCGGCAAACTCTGTCGAACCGATCAGCCCCGGTTCTTCTCCGTCCCACGAACAATACACAATAGTTCGCTTTGGCCGCCAGCCAGTTTTGAGCAGGTCGCCAAGCGCCTTTGCTTCATCCAGCATAGCCGATTGCCCGCTGATAGGGTCGCCGGCGCCATTTACCCAGGCATCGTGGTGGTTTCCGCGCATCACCCATTCGTCGGGCCAAACGGAACCTTTTATTTTGGCAATTACATCATAAGCCGGCACCATATCCCAGTTAAATTCAAGCTTTAAATGCACTGTTGCGACGCCGGGGCCGATATGATAGGTTATCGGCAATCCACCCTGCCAGTCGCGCGGGGCAACCGTGCCATCAAGCGCGGCCAGCAGCGGCTGTGCATCGTGGTAGCTAATAGGCAGCACCGGTATTTTTAAAATCGTTGGAGCATCCTTCCGGTCGAGTCTTTTGGCATCTTTGGTTGCGCCGATCCCGGGTGTTAGCGGGTCGCCCGGATAGATCACCATATCCATCACCGAGCCGCGCTGCACGCCGTATTCATTTTTATAAGCTCCTTTTGGATAAACATCTCCCGCTGAATAGCCGTCGTCGGCAGGATCTGAGTAGATAATGCAGCCAATAGCGCCATGCTCATAGGCCACTTTGGGTTTAATGCCCCGCCATGAGCGGCCATATTTGGCGATAACTATTTTTCCCTTAACATCGATACCCAGTTTGGCAAGGCGCTCATAATCATCCGGCAGACCGTAGTTTACAAAAACCAGCTGACCGGTAACATCACCGTCAGCGCTCCAGGCATTAAAAGTGGGTAGTTGATTCGCCTGGCCCGAGGTGGCGTCACCGTCCACAGCGGGCTCCTTTAATAAGGCAGTATATTTGGTTGGGCCGGTTAGCTCAAGCACACGGGTTTTTGGTGTCGGATAAAGCACCGTATAGGTTTCGATACGTGCATCAAGGCCGTAGCTTTTATATTTCTGCAATATCTTTTCGGCCACTGCTTTGCTGCCGGGCGAGCCCAAATTGTGCGGATAGGCCGACAACTCCTTTATCGTTTCACCGATCAACGGCGCGCTCAACGCAGCGTCGAAAGCCTGTTCGGTTTGCACTTCTTTTGCTGATGTGGCGTCGGTGAAGCCGGTAATTTTTTGCTGCGCCTGTGCGGCAGCAGCTATGGCGATGAACGCAAGGGTAAGGGTCCTCTTCATTTTCATGGGGTGTAAGCCGTGAAATTAGAGAATTTAAAATAGAACGCCAAACAACGCTGCCCGGGACAATCGCGTTTGAAATTAATTGCCAGTTTTTCCTTCCGAACAGCCTTGAAACAGGTGCTGAAGTGTTCACGTTTGGCACACACACACCCTGCAAAACACTAACTAAAAGCACTCATTTATAGCACTTTAAAATTTAACAGCGCTCAAAATTGTACCATTTTTGAAGATTCCCGTGAACACTTATAGCTGAGAACTGGCAAAATAGCGTTACACTACTTTCAAATACCCGGCAAAACACTCGTCAAATGCGCTCAAAGGCATTCGGGCCATGTACGATCGTATAAAAAATTTCTTTCTGCAAAAGTGTTCATTTTGGAAATCTTAAAATGAGCCCTATCTCAACCCCTTAACAAACTCTTTCATCGCCAGCCCGGGATCTTCCTGCTTCATAAAATTCTCGCCAATCAAAAAGCCGTTAAACCCGGCCTGTTTGAGTTGTTTGATGGTCTCTGGGTTACTTATGGCGCTTTCGGATATTTTTAAAAACTCTGCCGGGATATGCGGGGCCAAATCGTAGGAGGTTTGTACCGACACCGTAAAATCGGCAAGGTTGCGGTTGTTTACACCGATGGCATCGAGATTTGGGTTGATGCTGCGCTCTAGTTCCTCCAGGTTATGCACCTCCAGCAACACATTCAGGCCCAGGCTTTTGGCCAGCGACGCCAGTTTTTGAATTTCTTCGGGTGTAAGTATCGCCGCTATCAGCAATATGATATCCGCGCCCAGCGATTTGGCTTCGATCACCTGGTACTCGTCGATCATAAAATCCTTGCGTAAAACCGGGATGATGTTTGCTTTACGGGCTGCAATTATATCTGCTTTTTTACCCATGAAAAAATCACGGTCGGTAAGGACAGACAGGGCCGATGCACCGGCAGCCGCGTAACCATTGGTCACTTTTTTCACCGTTACCTTATCGTTGATAATTCCTTTGGACGGCGACTTCCGCTTAAACTCGGCGATGATGCCGGTACGAGCAGGATCGAGCAAAAAATCTTTAAAGGAATAACATTCCCGGTGAAAAAAATCCGATTCTTCCAGTTCAACATAGGAAATACGGCTTTTGGCCCGATGCACTTCCTTTTTTTTATTAGCTACTATTTTATCAAGAATGGTCATATCTAACCCCCCAGCCCCTGCCAATTGGCAGAGGAACTATTTTAGTTTATTTAATTACGCTACCCGATCCATTACCCGCTACGCTTCCCATTAGGGGTCAGGGGGTTGGGGTCAGCCAATTCTTCATCATTTCTTTTCCATACTCCGTCAACACCGATTCCGGGTGAAACTGCACCCCGCGTACATCAAGTCCCTTATGCCGTAAGGCCATTACCGAGTTGTCAGCTTCATCGATAGCCGTTACCTCCAGGCAATCCGGGATTGCCTTTTCGTCCACCACCCACGAGTGGTAACGCCCCACTTTAAAGCTTTCGGGCAAACCTATAAAAAGTTTCTCCTGCCGGTCGATAACTTTTATCGGCGTTGCTATGCCGTGCATCGGCTGACCAAGGTTATACAGGCGTCCGCCAAAAACCTCCGCAATCGCCTGCTGCCCAAGGCATACGCCAAAAATACTTTTGCTTGCTGAATATTTTTCAATTACCTCCAGCAATAAACCCGCTTCCGACGGAATGCCAGGCCCCGGTGACAGGATGATGCGGTCAAAGGCATCAACATCGCCGATGGCGAATTTATCATTCCGCCAAACCTCGCACTGCAAACCTATCTCGTTTACCAAATGCACCAGGTTATAGGTGAAAGAATCGTAATTGTCTATGATTAGGATACCCCCCGATCTCCGCCCATTGGCGGAGGAGTGCTCAGAGGTATTTGTCTTGTTGTTCATTTCTTAAATAATTTAAACTATCATTCCCCCTTTAGGGGGTTAGGGGGTCGGGGTTACAATTCGTCCGCCAATTCAATCGCTTTCCTTAAAGCCGCTATTTTGTTATCAACCTCTTTCAATTCACTTTCGGCTATCGATCCCGCTACAATACCCGCCCCTGCCTGGTAATACAATGTGCTGTTTTTACTTAAAAACGAACGGATAATAATACAATGGTTAAAGTCTCCGTTAAAGCCTAAAAAGCCGATGGCGCCGCTGTAAAAACTGCGCTTAGTTTTTTCGTTTTCATCGATGATCTCCATCGCGCGGTATTTGGGTGCACCGCTCAGCGTACCGGCAGGGTAAGTATCGGCCACTACTTTAAATGAGCTTGCTCCAGGCAATAGTTTACCGCTCACATGCGACACCAGGTGGATCAGGTGCGAATAAAACTGCACCTCTTTAAATGCTTTTACCTCCACTTCGCCGCAATGCCGGCTAAGGTCGTTGCGCGCAAGGTCGACCAACATCACATGCTCAGCCGACTCCTTGGGGTCCGCCTCCAGCTGACGGGCTATCTCGGCATCTTTTTCGTCATCGCCGCTGCGCTTAAAAGTGCCGGCAATGGGGAATATGCTGGCCACCCGGTTTTTAATAGTGATCTGTGCCTCGGGGGATGAACCAAAAATCCTGAAATCGCCATAATCATAATAAAACAAGTAGGGCGATGGGTTGATAGAACGCAGCGCCCGGTACACATTAAATTCATCGCCCAAAAACTTCCTGGAAAAACCGCGTGACGGCACAATCTGGAACACATCCCCGCGATAAATATGCTGTTTCATTTTTTCAACCACCGCCATAAACTCCTCGCCGGTTAGGTTGGATTGCTCCTCGCTGTGGCTTTCAAAATGATATTCAGGGAAGTTTTTATTACGGATCAGGTCGGCCAATTTTTCAAGGCCATTGTAATCGGTCTCTTCCGCAGGTTGATTGTGAAAAATATAAAGCTCATTTTTAAAGTGATCGATGGCAATAATATACCGGTAAATATGGTATTGCATCACCGGTATTTTCCGGCTGGTATCACTGCTTTCTTTTAGCTTGATCGTTTCAAAATGCTCAACCGCCTCATGCGTAAAATAGCCGAACAGCCCGTTCGAGATCATTTTTCCGGGCTGGGCATCCGTATCAAAACTATCGATAAAGATATTGATCTGGTGGATGAGGTCAAACGTTCCCGGCGCGAAGCTCTGACCGGCGCCATCGGGGTAATTTAATTTTAAGATGTCATTATTCAACAACAACCCGGCAATGGGTTCGCAGCAAACATAGCTCATACTGTTTTCGCGGCTATGGTAGTCCGAGCTTTCGAGCAGCAGCGAATTGGGGAACACATCGCGCAGCCGCAGGTAAATGCTTACCGGCGTTGTCGTATCGGCGAGGAGCTTTTTATGGGAAGTGATCAGTTTATATTTTTTCATGTTTTTCGTAAGTGTATAAAAGCAAAAAACCCAGCGGATGAGGGCCGCCGGGTTTTCTATTCTAGGTTTACAATTGATTAACTTTTCAGATCAAAAACTATCCGGCTGCCAAATTAAATTGGTGCCACCAGCTATTATTTTGATTGATTTTGATCATTGCGGTGACAAATTTATAAAGAAAAATGAATTACCAAATTTTTTATGAACTTTTTTGCCATTATTCTCCGAAAACATGGATCGGACCAGCCATTATCGCCCCAATTATCACCAAAATGGCTATAATATAGAAAATTGCAATGCTTTTGTGCTGTTTTTCAGAAGTTATGGCCTTCTTTGACTTGCTGTGCCCGATGTGGATCAATGCGATGGCGATGAGCATCATTACCCAATGTTCCACCGTAAAATACCGGAGCGTGTTGTCCTTCATTGTCCCGCTGTTAAATTTTACCAGGGGGCTCAAAAAGTACAGCACAATGCCAAACAATAACTGAATATCGGCCGATATCATGGCAAACAAATTGATCTTGCGGTTGCCCTCGGTGTATGCTTTTTTACCGAACCAGCCTATCAGCGACTGGATAATGGCCAGCAATACCAATACGAACAGTACATACCTGAACCAGGAATGCAGGTCCTTAAAAATTTCATAAATGCTCATGGCTTAAATTTTTTCGAATATACGTGGAAATAGGTGAAAGCTGAAAGGCAAAGGGTGAAAGGTTTTAACACCGATCTTTTCGTCACCGCAGGGTCTCTCGCAGAGGACCCTGCGCTCCGTGCCAGACCAACCGCAATTCTCGCAACCAGCCTGTACCCGTGTGTTCCGTTTCTTTCGGGCATCCATCGCATAGGTGAAAGCTGAAAGGCAAAGGGTGAAAGGTTTTAACACCGTTTTTTTCGTCACCGCAGGGTCTCTCGCAGAGGACCCTGCGCTCCGTGCCAGACCAACAGCAATTCTCGCAACCAGCCCCCACTCGTGTATTCCGTTTCTTTCGGACATCCGCCGCAGGGTCCTCTGCGAGAGACCCTGCGAAGACGGGCGTTCTCCGGGAGTCCTTAAATAAACTCACCACTGCCTAATAAGTCTCACTTAGCGCCGGGATGCCGCGGTGCTCCGGCGTTTCTTCTTCCTTTTTGCTAAACAAGCCTTTCACCTTATCCCACACAAAGGTGATTGTCTCCTCGTTAATGAATTTGGATGCTTTTTGCGACACAACGCCCACGAGCGCTTTTACCAGGAAGTTGGAATTTCTAAATATGGTCTTATTTAAGGTGAACGGCAAAAGGATCCGCGATAGCAGCGAAACGATATCCTGTTCAAAAAAACCTTTGGAGCCCGTAGCCGGGTTGGCCTTCGGGAATAAAGAACCTATAGTAGATAATAACGATGACAAACTATTGAAACGATTGCTGATCGCCACGCTCTGCTGCCGTTCCGACTCTTTTAACCGGGCTATTTCAGCGCGCAGGGTATCGATATTTCTGATTGGAACGTCCATTTTAATGTTTGAATATTTTTTGAATAATGGCGTTAACGATGGGCTTTTCTATCTTCGCCCTGTTGTATTTGATGCACAGTGCAATGATCAGATATAAAACAGCTACGCACCCAAACCCCGCCCAGGTTGCATTAAATACACTGCCCAAATAGTATGCAAGAGTGAGGCTGGCAAACAAAAACGCCAAAACCATACTAACCACGATAACAACATCAGCTACCAGGCCCGCGGCAATGGACGAACCACCCTCAATAGCCTGGTATTTGGCCAGTTTGATACGGGTTTCGGCGTATTCTTTAAGTTGATCAATAATAGGGGGAGGCGTAGTATCTTTTTTGTCTTCCATAGTTTTTGTCATTGGTCATCGGTCATTGGTCATTGGTCACGATGGCTATGTTTTTCTACCAACTAATGACAAATGACCAATGCCAAATGACTTATTTTCAGGCATGCTCCAGGTCGTCCTGGTATTCCTGCTCAACGCCGTTCATTTTTGATTTGATATTATCAACCACTTTGTCCTTATAGGCCATCAGGTTATCTATTTCTTTTGACGCAGTTTCCTTGATCGATTCGCCAAGGTTTTTTAACGATTCTGCTAACTTGTCGCGGGTTTCGTTCCCCTTGTCCGGAGCGAATAAAATACCCAACGCCGCCCCTGCTGCCAGCCCTACCAGCAAAGCAACAACCACTTTTGTATTGTCCTTCATAGCTTTATAAATTTAATAGTTGACGATTTGTTTTTATTTTGATTAAATATCCTGTTAAATGTTACCCGGCCGACTATTTACCACGATTACCCGGGGCTGCCGGCTCTTATTTTAACACAAGCAAATATAATAATTTTTAGCCGTCCGGACCTGAACGTATTCGTTCAAGTCTGTCGGCTGCCATGCGGTTAGTTTCGTAAATTTCAAGCAGCAGCAAAAAATACGACAATAGCAGCGGCCCGAAAACCAGCCCGGTAATGCCAAACAAAGGTATCCCAATCAAAACCCCGATGATGGTTATCAGCGGATGGGTATTGGCTATCCGTTTGTTGATCATCATTCGCAAAAAACTATCTACGTTGCCGATAAACAACAAACCGTAAACCAAAATCAGCACCCCTTTTACCGGATGCCCCTGCACAAACAGGATAATGGCGGCCGGGATAGACAGTGTAGGCGCCCCGACGACCGGCAGAAACGAAATGAACGCGCCAATGACGCCCCAGAACACAGGGTCGGGCAGGCCGAAGATCAGGAATCCATTTGCCAGCAGGAAGCCCTGAACAAGGGCGATGATGCCCTGCCCAAATACATTTGAATACGTTGCGTTGCGCAGCGCCGCGGCAAATTTGAGCGCGTGCTGTTCCCTGAACGGCGCATATTTTAACAGGGAAGCCTCAAATTCCCTCCTTTGCACCAACATAAAATACAGCAAAAAATACATCACCAGTAAGGTGACGAGTACGCTTGCCGCACTGCCTAAAATAGAAGGGAATATCTCGGTTACCAGGGAACCCAGTTTTTGCATGGTTGTTTCGGCAAAATGCGGCTGGCCAAAATGATAGCCGGCATATTCGTCTATTTTGTCCAGCCACTGCTGCAAGTCGAACGAATTACGGTTAATGCTGCTGATCTTACTAACCGCCATAATGCATAGCGACATCAGCGGGATGATAATTACGATCAGCGACGTAAGAATGACCATAATGGCCACCAGGGCCCGGCTCCAGTTCTTCTTCTCGGTAAGATAGATGTACGGGGTCCGGAATACAGTAAACAACACTATGGCCCCCAAAATGGAACTGAACAGGCCGCTTAAAGCATAAACCAAAAAACAGCCCAGAATCACTATCGCCCCAAGAACGATATTATTACGCTGCTTATAGTTAAAAATGGACATTAAGGCTCAAATAACTACCTGTATAAACGCTTAAACCATAAAAAGTTTTATACGTAAATATAATTATTTAAGCTGTGCAGATTCAGGCAATCGCTTTTAAAATCTTCTCAGCAAGAGGAGGCTCCGCTGGAGCCTAAATCAGTTTTTTTTATCCTATAAACAGGCGACTCCTCTGGAGTCGACCAACGATATTAGTTTATAGCTCCAGAGGAGCAACCTGTTTGTAGGAAAGTCGGTTTTTCTTAGGGCTCCAGCGGAGCCTCCTCTTTAAAAGCAATTTCCCTGTGTGCAGATTACCGAATTTGTTCTCAATAACGCCGGGGTGTTCATTTTTGAATCAAAATACGAATTAGTGAACAAAATACCGCATTGATAGATAATAATTGTAGGTTTAGTCACTGATCAAATAAATCCGCCGGAGAAACACATTAACCGGTTGATTCCAATTTGAATTAACCAATATCAAGCGTGTTCTGCTATCCTGTATTCTTAATGCGATAATTTTATAGCATTTAAATTTTTTATCATGGCAACTTCAGTCGTTCGGTTTTTGAATGTCATTTTGGCGGCACTGCTTGCCGGCACAAGTTTCGGCATATGGATGGGCTTTAACCCCATGAACTTTTCGATATCAACGTATGTGGAGCAACAACAACATTTGCTTCACGCGCTTAATACGCTGATGACTTGCCTGGTAGTCCTTGCAACGCTGGTAACACTTGCCTCGGCTTTTCTCCAACGGAAAAACAAACCTGTTTTTGTTGCTTTACTTGCGGCCGGCGTATTTTTTGTTGCCTGCATAATAATTTCACGGTTCGGCAGCCAGCCCCTGCAAAACGATATGCTGGTTTGGAAAGTTGGTACGGCCCCTCGGGACTGGACATCATATCGTGACAAATGGTGGACGTTCCATATCACACGAACAATAGCTGAATTAATAGCTTTAAGCCTGGTTACTTTGGCGAGTATTAAAAGAGGAAATAGCGCCGCTTGATAAGATATTTCCAAAGCGGGTTAAACATAAAACGTAAACGGACGAGCCGGTGGATGGCTTGGTATAAATAGATTTATTAAAACGGTTAATAATAACTTACGGTCATAAAAAAATTAAAATGCAAATAACTATTCTGGGTTCTACAGGGCAAGTCGGGAAGGCAACGCTTAAAGAGGCATTAAACTTAGGTTACAAGGTAAAGGTGCTGGTGAGGTCGCCTGAAAAACTCGGCGACTTAAAAGAGAAAGTGATCGTTATAAAAGGTGACCTGTTGGATCCTTTGGCCGTTGAAGAAGCTCTAAAAGGAAGTGAAGCGGTGATCAATGCTGCCGGGGGCGTAAAAGAACCGGATCAGTACACGAAATTTAGAAAAATAGGAGAAATATTGGTGGAGAAGATGAAACAGGAAAAGATTACGAGACTTGTTAATATTTCAGGCGCGGTTATGTGCCTCTCAGCTGAAAAACTGGACTTCAAAAGAAAGATCATGAAAGTGTTCGTCCGGCTCTTTTATCCGCAGATGAAACAGGCGCAGGAAGCAATAATCCCGGTGATTGAAAGTGAACCGGCCATTTCCTGGACATTTGTTCGCGCGCCGATGATCTCTAAGGCTGGTGGTACCGGAAAAACAGCAGCCAATGATAAAAAAATGCCCGGTACAAAAATAATGCTTGAGGATTTAGCGAAATTCATGGCAGAACAGGTCGCGTCTGCTGAGTGGGTCAGAAAAGCACCCTGGGTGGCATCGGTTTAACCAAATAAAAATTATAAACTTCTGCTGCCGAAAGCCACACGGCAGAGTTTTTGAAACTAAGTCCTAATTTTCCTTTTCAGCCCAGCTAATCCCCGTAGGCAAATTAGCTTTACTAAATTCAATATGTATAACCCTTCTTTTTTTAGTTGTTGTGGTGCGGCTGGATGCGTGAAACAGAAGCGGTCGCATGATCATAATTCCGCCCGCCTTTACCTTGCAAATTGTTTCCGGTTCGTTTTGCCAATTAACATCTTCAACCCGGCGGATATTTTTAAGATGAGAACCCGGCATTACTCTTAATGCGCCATTGCCTTCATCAGTGTCATCAAGGTGGATACGGATGGTAAAATTATCCTGCAATATATTCAGCGGGGGCTGAACGGCAAATTGATCCAGCTTTGTCGTCCAGGGGCCGAAGCCTTCAAGCTCTGCTTTGTTGCCAACTGCGATGGTAAGGTCCTGGTGCCAGGCCACAAACCAGTTAGATCGTTCCGGCTTGTCAAAATAAATGGATTTGACAACGAAGTAACCAACACCAAACAATTCATTTATAAGAACCTGTAACCTATCGTTGAAGATCAACCGTTTTACGCCGGGTACTTCTTTTAAAAATCGACGAATCGCAAAAAGATCAGCAGTCTTGCGGAAGCCAGGAATTGATTGGTCTGCTTTTTCGATCGTTTCGACGATTGATGTGACCTCGCCAAGTGAATAAATATCTTCAACAATGGTAAACCCGTTTTTGATTATGTTTTCTCTTTGCATTGGCAAATAACTGTCGTCCTGTGCTGCGACAAGCATTTTTTGCTGCCGCGAGCCTCCAGGCTTCTGGCCCGCGTTTAGGGAATCCGAAAGCCAGGTAACAATTATAAACTTACGTATTAATGTTGTTTACTTAAGGGTTCGCCTGGCATTTTCGCCTCACCTAAACGGCGAAGCCCTCACTCATCCTCTCCAAACGAGAGGACTTTAGCTTCTTGCTTTTTTAGGGTCCTCTTAAGTAGACGACATTGACTTATGTATTATAATTTTGTACTTTTAACCTATCAAGGGAATGCCTTATCGATCAATCCGTTTGCTGGTGGGTTAATCGGCATTAACTCTACCCTCCCTCATCTCCTCAAAAAACGGCGTTCGTCTCGTTTCCACACATTCTGCGGCGTACAGGTACAGTGCTGCGCTCCAGGTTTGCCAGTCAACGCCCATTGCCTGGCCTGTTTGGGCTTTTATCCACTCATTAAAGCCAAAGTCGAGTTCGGGATCCCGGGAAAGTTTAACCAGCCGCGTTAGTTCCTGCAGGTTTTGTTCGGCTAGGTCAAACCGTTCAGCAGCCACCAGTGCCGCCACGTACAGGCCGCATATAAAAGGCCATACGCCGCCGTTATGGTAATTGCCGGGCATATTAAAATCTTTATAGCGGGGATGCCAGTCCGGGTCGCCGGGCAAGGTGAACGGGAAAAAATTAGGGGGAATGTTCACAGCCAGGTCGTCGCTGCCGCGCATTGCTGTACACTGCTGCTCCACCCAGTCAATTATTTCATTAGCCTGTTCATACGGCGCAAGGCCTGACAAAATGGCCAGGCTGTTTCCCAGGAGGTCGAAACTGTCGCTGCAATAAACTTTATAGGCCCAAAAGGCGAAGTAGGGCTTGCTTTTCACACTTAATCCTTCGTGGATATGATGGGGGATAAAACCACCGTCGATGGCCAGCTCCCGCATTTCGCTGCAAAGCTTTTCCGCACGGTCATCATCACCCAGCAGGCGCAGGTAGCTGTAGACTAATGTGTTTACAAATAGACCATATCCGAGCACCCACTGCTCATCGCGCCAGTCGCTGGTAGGCTGCTGGGCAACCATAAACCGGTCGTCGGGACTTTGATATTCCATCCACGTGAGCGCCTTTACTATGGCATCCTTTAAAAAGTCGGCCTCGCCTGTTAACTTCCGGAATATTCCGACTCCCAGTAAAAATAATGGCGTGGTATCGCTTGCGCCCCGGTCGTCCGCATCGTGCACCAGTGAGGGGATGTGTCCATGGGCCGTTTGGTTTTTGGCCAGCGTTTCCAAAACCCGCCGCATGCCAGCAATAAGTTCCGCATTCCCACTAATCGCAACCCCAAGCAGCGCAAACATCAGGTCCCGCGTATACGGTTCCGGGTAACCAAAACCCGCCGTTCGCGGCAAACCGTTAAAAGGCCCGTTGGCATTATGCAGCAGCACTTCAACGGCCGCCTTCTTCGCGGCAGCTACCTCAGTCCAGTCGATGTTAGTTTCTTCTCCTTTCACCTTTTTTGAGCTTAAAGTTAAAAGACCAAAGCATAAAGCTTTATCCCACCGTCCTCCAGCATTAATACATTTACCTGTTCAATCCAACAAAAGCTTTCTGCTTTACGCTTTAAGCTTTCACCTCACAAAATCCCCAGCCTCCGCTGCACAATCTCCACAAATTGCCGGGCCACCACCCTATGGTCAAACATTTCGGCAACATGCTTGCGCCCTGCCTTGCCCAATTGTATCCGCAGCAGCGGGTGGTTCATCAGCTGCTCCAGTGCAACGGCAATATCTTCCGGATTGGCCCTGTAATCCACCGTGCGCGGGATGTCAAAATCCACCCGGTGATTTTCTTCATAGCCTGCTTCAGATCCAAGGATTGCGTGATCAACCACAATTTTTTGCGACACATTCGCCAGGAACGCCGTTTCGCCGTCGATCATCGTATCCAGCAATCCCATTGCTTTTATCCCGATCACCGGTTTTTCGCAGGCATTGGCCTCCACCTGCAACATCCCGAAACCCTCCAGCCGCGACGGCGCCGCGTAAATATCACAGGCCGCAATCAGGTAAGGCATATAATTCCTCGAGGTGATCCCGGTCGAAAAAACCACCTTATCGCCTATATTCAGTTTCATAGCCAGTTCCAGGTCAAGGCGGTTCTGTTCCTCGGTGCGCAGCTGCGGCCACACCTTGCAAACATATTTCCAGCCGGGCACTTTGTCGTCTATCATCGCCAGGGCCTGCATCACTTCCTGCCCGCCTTTCGAGGCTGCATCGCCGCCGACGGTCAATATCATCAGCTCATCCGGTTCAACCCCAAATGATTTACGTATGGCCACAATTTTAGGGTCATCTTTTGGCACCGGCGAAAAAGCCGACAGGTTGCAACCCACCGGCAGCACCTCGATATTGGCGCCGTTTATCCCGTCGCGCACATACATTTCTTTTACCCAGTTGGAGGTTACCAGTATCAGGGGCAGGTCATTCAGCACCCGCTGGTAATTGGCAATATAGCCGTCGGCCACCAGCCATGGAACGGGTTGCATGTGGTGCTGCAACGGGTGAAGTATCAGATCGGGCGTATGCCCCCAGTAACCGATGCCCACTACAACATCGGGTTTAAACCATTCGTAGTACCATTCCTTTTCAGGCGACGATGCGCAGTTTACCCCATAAGCCTCCACGCCTATATCTATTAAACCCTTATAAAGTAAATCTCCCTGGGTCGATAATCCACCGGGCGATGCCGGGTAATCATACAATAATAAAACTTTCATGATGTTGTGTTTCCGCCATTCCTCCACGCAAGCGCCTCTCCGGCGGTAAAAAATTGATGGAAGGCCTCGGCCCGCGGCGTCGTCCGTGCTTCCCAGCTGTTTTTTTCAAATCCGTAAATCTCAGTAATGATGTCGTATTTCTTTTCCCATAAGCCGGGCGACAGTTCGTTATATAAGAGCGCCGAAGTATCCGCCACCGGCAAATGCGACCTGCCGCCGTCACTGTAGGCAAATGCCCAAAACTCGTTGATAATTAAACGCCCCGATGCCCATAAATTAATCATTGCCCGGCCAATTTCTTCGTGGCGCCGGTGCCGGGTATATTCGCCGTAAATGCTGTGCGTAATGGCCAGGTCGTATTGCCTGGCGGGTAATAATTGCAGGATCGCCTGTTCCACCTCCTCATCGGCAAGCGGTATTTGTTCGGGCTGGTCATCCAGGTCGCCCATTATCCCATTAGCACCCAATGCATTCAGTACCCTCGCAAACTTTGGAGCGCGGTCCGGGTCGTTTTTCCTGCACAGGCTGGCTATAAAATATTCTTTCCCGGGGTTGCCGAGGATCGTGCCGCCTGCCCAAAGTGTTTCATCGTCGGGGTGGGCAACCACGATGGCAATTGTCTTTGTTTTGTTATTCATCAGGAAATAAGGAAACATTTGCGGGGAGAAATAGTTTTAAAGCTTCGCCAGGAAGACGTTATCCGGGGCGTCCGTAAATCAGCGCTGACGGACGATATGACAAAATAGACCGTTGCCGCATCGAGTGCAACGGCGAAGTGAGCACACTAAAAAAATAAGGCGAAACCATTGTAGCGTGGCGGCGTTTTTATCCAATAAAATGATATTTACCATGGCAACCACGCACTCGAAAAGCAAAAAGAAGTGGTCGGCTGATGTAACGGAACACAGCGACGCGCTCGACCTGGAGCAAAACATTTTCGAATCAAAAGACCCGAAAGAGATCGCCGAGTCGCTAAAAAACTCAGCCGAAAAGAGTGATCGCCGCAAGTCGGCGCCCTATCGATCGGCTATGTCAATGCTGACGTTTTATATTAACCGGGCCGGTAAAAACCTGGAGCCACGCCAAAAGGAAGTGCTGGAGAAGGCCAAAGGCGAGTTGCGCAAGGCTTTTGGACGGGAGTGAAATGCTGTCGATGCTTGTTGGGGTCGTGTGGCCATCGCCTGCTTAGCTGTCCTGACTTGACTGAAAATGCATTTGAGTGTTCACTCCGCTTCACCAAAGCCTTACAATTTTTCTAGAATTTGTATTGCGTCATCCTTTCTCTTTCAACGGTTGTTCTATGATCAATATACCCGTAGCGATTAATTTCATCCTGCTCGCCCGTTAGTACTATGATGCCATCATGTAACCATCGTAAAACAATGTCAGCTTCATAAATAATGATGAGCATTGGCAGACTTTGAACCAATTGAACAAGTTCAGTGGTTTCCAACTGGCGCCAATTTTCAACTCTGTAAGGCTGTGGCAGTACGCACACGTATAAGCCGAACGCCATCCCCAGAGTATTTAAAAAATCATAACCGTCACAATACAAATAATAGAATTCTTCAAGTATGCCCGGTAAATTTAGGTCCTGCACTTTTGCCCGCTCCAGCAGGCCAACAAGTTTCCATTTCTCAAATTCACCACTACCAACTAAGCGCTTCAGCAAGTTAAACAACTCATACCTGGCTCCGCTTTTTTTGTAATTGAGCGATAGCAATTCCAGATAATCATTCGCTGATAGTACGTGCTCCAACTCCTGGCTGCTATAAACCCAATGCTCGAACGCGTCAATACCCATGCGTGTCGACATTATATTAAAGAAGGTCTGCCTTATATGATCAGGGAGTTCGGGCATTTAGTGAAATTCGACTTAGTGACAGGGATCTAACGATAACATAGAGATGCAAAATTTTTTGCGTTTGTATGTTATTTCACCTTCACAAACACCTCAGTATACTCCCATCGAAAGCCAAAGCCGTTATCTTTTACGTAGTATTCCAACCGCTCCTGAAGGTCGCTTAACTTTTTGGCTTTGACGGTAAAGCTCAGCACGGTTTTGGCCGGGTCCATGTTAGTAGCGCCGCCGGGTTTGTCGCCCCATTGGCCTGTTTCCGAATTGAAATATATCGTCCAGATCTTTTCGCCCGGGGTGGCAAAAAAGCTGTATTTGCCGGCGGGTAATTTTTTGCCTTCAACGGTTATATCCTTATCGGTTTGAAAGATGGTAGCCTCGTTGGCCCCCGCGCGCCAAACGGTATCATACTTCAGCAATCCGCCGAATATCTTCCTGCCTTTTACTGCCGGGCTGCTGTAACTGATCATAATATTTGCCCCGCCGACCTTCCCCATGGCCATTGCCGGCGGGCTCGGCCTTTTTGATTTGGCGGTATCCTGTTGTGCTTTTGAGATAGTGGATAACATCAGCCCGACGAGGATCAGGGCGAATACTTTAACGGAATAGTTCTTTTTCATCATTATGGTTTTTGTGGTTAATATTTTATTAGTGTTTAAAAGTGGAGCCTTATTGCGGTGGTAAAAGTAATAATAACTTTGATGATGTGCTGCTTCGGCGGGCAGGCATCGGTGCCAGCCGTTTATCAGATCGTCAACGATGAGCAAGCTACGCCCTTTATTCAGGGGAATCGCGTTTAAAATTTAATTGCAGCTACCCTCTTTTCGCCGCAGGCGAAGAGGGTGGTCGAGCGAAGTCCCGTACGTACGGGACCCGGGTGAGTCGACCCGGCGGACATTAACGCCTCCCGATAGCTATCGGGAGCATTAGCGCAAATGTCCGCCGGGTCGACTCACCCCGAGTGCTCCGCCTAAAGGCGGATGCTCGACCCTCTCTCCCGCTTCGCGGTAAAGAGGGTAAAGCGCTTATTTGCAATTTAGCAATCCAAACGCAATTGGCGTGGCCCTTTATTGTGCTAATCCCTCACTTTGATGTTTTTTGATTAGATTCGTAACACAAAACCGATCCAATTTTTATGACTCCACCCAAACGTTTAGTGATTGGCCAGGGCCAGATCAGCGGCTACATCTCTATCTTTTTAGCCATATTGGTATTACTGGGCATACTTTGTTTCCGTTATCCGGAGCGCTTAACCACGCCGGAGTTCCGGGAAATTTATACGAAGGAAAGCGTGCAGGCGCTGATGGCCGCCGGGATAATCGTGGCCTTCTTTTTTGCAATACTGAGCATCATCCTCAGCAAAAAAATCAAATTAGCGCTCATCGGTTCGGCTATCGCGGGCGCCGCCATTTTACTCGGCGCTTTAACGGTTAAAGGACGCGCGGTTGATAAAGTTAGCTGGCACATCGGGCTCGACTGGATGCTGCTCGACCTGCTTTTAATGACGATCATATTTATCCCGCTGGAATTATTCTTCCCAAAAAATAAGGAACAAACCAAGTTTCACGAAGAATGGCGCACTGACCTGATGTACTTTGCCATCAGTCATTTGTTTATCCAGTTTTTTGGCATCGTGACGCAAAAGCCTGCGGTTTTATTTTTTGGCTGGATAGGGATGGACAAAGTGCACGTATGGGTGCAAAGCCTGCCCTTTATCCCGGCCTTGCTGCTGGCATTTTTTAGTACGGACCTGTTTCAATACTGGGCGCACCGGTTTTTCCATACCCGCGTTTATTTATGGCGTTTCCATTCCATACATCACTCTACCCAAAATATGGACTGGCTGGCCGGCAGCCGCACCCATTTTATCGATATATTTTTTACCCGCGCCATGACTTTTATCCCATTATACGTATTGGGATTTTCAACCACAGTTTTCAACGTTTATATTATCTTCATTGCCATCCACGCTGTGCTCATCCATGCCAATACGCGTATTAACTTTGGTTTTTTAAAATATATCGTTACCACGCCGCAATATCATCACTGGCACCATTGTGAAGATCCTAAATATTACGGCCACAACTTTGCGTCCATATTTCCTTTAATCGATATCCTTTTCGGCACCTATTATTTACCGGGCAAAGAGTGGCCCGCCGGCACAGGCGTGCATGAGGCGCAGTACCCCAAAGGGTTTTTAAAACAGTCGGTTTATCCGTTTACCAAAAGCCCTTTTGATACTGATTTGAATATGGACGAGCGAAGTGAGCGATAAATAACGTAAAATTCGCTACCGCGCCATAGTCAGGCGCTTTTAGGAGTAAGGGCGGTTATCTCCTTGCCATTCAGGTATAGCATCCTGCCGTCTTCGTGCCGGTAGCGCCACTTATTTACAATAAAAGCTGTTTCCAAATCCTGGTCGGCTGCCAATAAACGACCCTGGTACACAATCCCGTTATTGAAGGTTACTTCGGTAAATTTCAATTCGCGACGATCTTTGTTTTCGCGGGAAACATACTTCAGTATTTCATTGCCTTTCACTTGGCTGATTTTTTTATCAAATGTACGCTGCTGCAAAATCCACTATGCCATAACCGTCCGACGTACGGCAGCAAAAACCGATCAGGCTGCCGGTTATCACGTGAGTGGCAAGGTTAGGGTCGTTCTGGTTGGTTATTTGTTCAAAAGGCGTTAGCCAGGGCTCCCACGCACCATTATTTTTTTGGATACGCATATTCACGATGCCGTGCCCGGCCACATTTACCAGTTGAATACCCGTAATACTTGAAGTGCTTGCCCTGGTATCCCCTATAATTCTTGTAATTCCTTTTCCGGTTTCCACTCCTACGACAAACGCGGTTATTTTATTGCTTTCCAGGGAAATAGCAACATCATCAAAACTGCTCACTTTTGTCCATTTAAAGCCCGAAACCTGGAAATTCTTTTGTTTCTGCAGGGACTCAAAAGCTTTTATAGGGCCGGGATTTGAAGTAGTCCAATTGATGAAATCGAGCGAGATAAAATTTGGATAGCGGCCGCCAAAAATGAAGGCAAACGCCTGCGCATGCTTGATGATCAGGTCGGGGGCATTCCGTTCCCATTCGCTCCCGGTTGGCGCCTTGCCAAAATGATTTAAAAAAGTTAGCGAGTTTTGCAAATTCGAGTTCTCTCTCAGTTCCGTCCAGGTATTTATATCCAAAGCCCCGTTGCCATGTTCGTTTTCTGCAAAAACGGCCCTCATCACCGGGAATATTTCCTGTACGCCTTCGTCCGGCTCATTTTCAATAAAGGCAAACAGGCGCTGCGGGGTCTCCACTACATTTCCTGTTTCATCCATCCCGTCAATTAAATACGAAAAATTGCGGTTCAGCAAAGCATCAGTCTGCGCCGCTTTGCCTGATTTGTAGCACCCAATGGTTTCCTTCAATGTTTCATCCAGCGCCGACAAGGGTGTCGGAGTAGTCTGACCGGGTTTGGGGCCGGTTAAATAACTTTCGAAGAATAAAGTAACAATTTCGCGCGGATTACGGGTAAGCCAGTTATTTAGCTCATTCAATACCGTTTTCCAGTCGGTTTTACTGGATACAATGCCGTGGCCATGCTGCAGGTGCAACGAGTCCTTATCATCACCCATAATATCGAGCGCCAAGCCTCTTACGCCGTAATCCAGCAGCTGCGAAATGGTGAAGCATTGGTTGTTGCCCGGGGCGGTGGTGTTCCAGGCGTTATGTGCCGCAAGCCAGCGTTGATCTTTGAATCGCCGGGTATCAATTGTTGGTGTGCTCATACAGATAAGATTTAATGACTAAAGTTAAGGCCTATTTCGCATTAAGCAAATTTTTTTGTGCTGAAAAAAGGATTTGGACATACTTTACAAATGTTTCTTAAGACAACTATTTAGATCGTGGGGTGAGCTGAGGTTGATATCCGAAGCCCTAAAAAGCTAATTTTTTTGAGATGGTGTTAAAAGGTCTATTTGCCTAAAAAATTCAGCCATCTTTTTTAGGTTCGGATTGTCGTCAGCGTTGGTGTTTAATACATTAACAAAACTATGCGTCCGTTTATCCGTGGTTATGACGTAACTCCAATCGTGACCGTCTATGTAGGATAGGAATTCCCCTCTCTTTATCTTATCGAAAGTAGTTAAATCAAAGGAATTGATTAACCTATTCCAATCAGACTGCGAAATTTTAGTTTTAAGTTTTTTACTGCCGCTGCATTTTATGGAGTCTTTATCAATTGTTAAGCTGAATGACCCGCCCTGCTCAGCGCCATTATACGAATACTGTATTTGCAAAATATGTTCCTGTAGCAACGTGTTGGTTGAAAATATGATTGAATCATTTTCAAAATAGACATTTTTAATATTTGAAAAGTTATCATGTACCGAGGAGATTTCGCTCGTATAGACTATTTTATCGTCCCGGTAATACGAGGTAGTTACCTTTTGATTGATCGTTACTATCTTAATCGCCCTAAAAGGTGTTTGACTGCTGTTTACGTATTCTTTTTTAGTATAAATACTATTAATTTTATATTCAGGACCGTCAAATATGCTAATGGGCGAAAGCTTTGGATTGCTGTCTACATCCCTAACATAGGCATCAATATTTGCTATTTTTATGTTTAAAGGAGCGGTATTGGATGTCCCCGAAATTGGCTTAACCTGGCAAAAACCGGCAACATGAGATGATAATAAAAATAGTGTCGCTGCAAAAAGTTTCATTCTACTAAGTATAATACCGCTTCTCACCTTACTACCAACTCCACCTTCAGCACCACGGGCTCCGCCCCAAACCTTGGCCCGCCAAAATCAGTTTCATCACCGTTGAGTATGCGCAAAAATTTGAATTGCCCGTTTTCATAGTGCCCTTCCTCCACTTTTAAATATTGCCATGCACGGCCTGCATTACTGCCCAAAGGTTTGAAGGTGATGTGACAGCGCGCGCCGATAACCACAAACTGGTTGGCAGCCAGTTGTACGATCATCAGTTTGCCGTTTGCTTCGCCATCCGCCGGCGAACCCTGGCGCCTGCCTGCGCCAAAGGATACAATGGCCTGCCAGTCACCCAGGTCAATAGTTTGTTCGGCATGGTCCTCATGTTCCACCGCGGCTTTTATCTTGCCCTCAAAGCCCCATTCGGCCAGCTCACGCGCCATAGGGCCCGCTATGGCATAGTCCGATGCAAAAAGCCCCACGCGCAGGGCAGTTTCAGTGGAGGTTTCGGGACGCCCATTTGCATCAATGCCAAACGGCGAAAAGCCGATGCCACCGCGGGCAATTACCTCATAAAGGTATTTAGCGCGGTCGGGGCTTAACGCGGCCTCGGGCACAAACAGCGCATTATCAGGCCGGTCATACAGGTCGATCACCTTTAATATCGTTTTACTGCCGGACAGGTAAATATCCGGGGCCAGCAAATCAAGCGCCGGCGCGGCAGCCTTCCAGATAGGGATGACGTTATCAGTTGGGCCGCCGCTCTCGTAGGTATTGGCCATAGGGTTTCCAAACGGCTCACGAAGGGCAGCATTAGTATATAGGGGCAGAGGATATTCTGCCTTACCTGCCGCCGCTACTTTGCCGATAAAACGCGCAACCGACCATGCGTGAAAATATTCGTCGGCACGGTCGCCGAATACTTGCTGCCAGGTGCCGCCGGTAACAACGGGCACATTCAGCGCCTGCAATATCGCCGGTTTTAAAAGTTCGGCCGGTACC
>Ga0210389_10001100_pt1 | contig 22412 bp, 20 predicted proteins | sample IncBWH28OmetaG_FD_160127 | JGI IMG/M metagenome (GOLD analysis project Ga0210389, IMG submission 160127) | Forest soil microbial communities from Barre Woods Harvard Forest LTER site, Petersham, Massachusetts, United States - Inc-BW-H-28-O ...
TGGGCATCCGGGGTTTTCCCTGACGTGGCGGTGGGAGCCCCGCACGAACATTGCCGCGGCCTGCGAGTCCGTGCTTTCCCACGATATGGCACAGGCGTTTACCCGGTCATCGCGGTGCCCGCGAATCCCTACAGTGGGCTTATGTCTGGACACTTGCAGCTGGCTCCCCACCCGTCAGTGGAGCGGACGCCGCTGGCCACGGCGGAGCCGATCCGGGTTGTCGTGGCCGACGATCACGACTTCATGCGCCGCCGCCTGCGGTTGCTGCTCGAGAACGAGCACAACATCGAGGTGGTCGCCGAAGCGGACGATCTGGGGGGCGCGGTCGGCCAGGTACACGGCTGCCGTCCGCACGTACTGGTGCTCGATTTGAGTATGCCTGGAGGGTCCAGCCTGCAGACGATCAGCGAGCTGCGTGAGCGTGTGCCGGACACGCAGATCGTGGTCGTCACGATGGAGGAGAACCCTGCGTTTGCGCAGCGCGCGCTCGTCGCAGGCGCGCTCGGCTTCGTATCCAAGGAACACGCCGATACAGACCTGCCCGAGGCTGTCCGTGCCGCGGCACACGATGAGGAATACCTCAGCGCGAGCGTCGCTGCACGCCTGGCGGCGGTTCACCGCTCGCTCACCAATGAGGATTTGACGGTGCGTGAGGTGGAGGTGCTGAGGTTGATCACGCTCGGCTACACGACGGTCGAGATCGCGCGCAAACTGCATGTGTCCCCGCGCACAGTCGAGAGTCACCGCGCGCACACCTACACCAAGCTCGGGGCGCGGACCCGCGCGGAGCTGGTGCGCTATGCGCTACGATCCGGCCTGTTGCGCAGTTGAGTCGTCGGTGCCCTCGCCGGCAGGGATGCTCGAGGGCCGGGGCAGTCGGGCGTGTGTACCCGCACGGTGTCGGCGCGAGCATGCTTGGTGACGTTCGTCAGCGCCTCCGAGCAGCAGCCGCAGGCCGCCGAGGCTCTGCAGCGTCTCGTCGTGCAGCTCCCTGGCCCAGCGGAATGTCGTGTGCGTGCCAGGCGCTTGCCCGAACGACTATGCCCGATCTGTTGAGCCCTGCTGAGAAAGCCACCTCATCGCCGCCTGTCACGGGTGCTGAACACCCACGGCCCACGGTTGGGGAATCCGAGGAAACCCCGGACTCGGGCGGGCGCCTCGTGCGGATGGCCGCCAGCGCCGGTGGTGAGAGCCTCAACTGCAGTCCGCACGCCGTGGCGACGCGGCGACATATAAGCCCACGGCGAACAAGGTGGCGGCTGCGTAGTTTCCACCGATCGCGGACACGGATTTACTCGCCTACCAAAGCCAACACGCGACCGTAACCTGACGAGCATGACTATTCAAACCACTCACACCAACAGGCAGCGAGTGCTGGTCGCCGGCGGCGGCGTAGCGGCGCTCGAGACCGTCCTTGCGCTGCACGAGCTCGCGCCGGAGCTGACCGACGTGACCGTGATCGCGCCCAACGCCGACTTCCACTATCGGCCCCTGACCGTTCGTGAGCCATTCGCTGGCGGGCAGGCCCGCCGCTACCCGATCGCGCCGATCATCAGCGACGCGGGCGCACGGCTCGTGACCGACGAACTCGCATGGGTGGACCCGAACGAGCAGGTCGCCCACACCAAGGGTGAAGCGGAGCTACCCTACGACCGGCTCGTGCTCGCACTCGGCGTGAAGGCCGTCCCGCGCTATCAGCACGCGGTCACGATCGACGCGGCGCACATGGATGAGATCCTGCACGGCGTGATTCAGGACGTCGAGGGCGGCTACATCCAGAGCCTCGCGTTCCTGGCGCCTGGCAGGATGGCCTGGCCGCTGCCACTGTATGAGCTGGCGCTGATGACCGCCGGCCGCGCATATGACATGGGCGTCGAGCTGGCGGTCACGCTCGTCACCCCCGAGGACGCACCGCTGGCGATCTTCGGGCAGGGCGCGAGCAGCACCGTCGCGGGGCTGCTCGACCGCGCGGGCATCGAGACGATCCACTCCGCCTACGCCGAAGTCCCACGCGCCGGCGAGCTGGTGATCAACCCCGGCGACCGGCGCCTGCACGTCAACCGCGTGATCGCGCTGCCCGAGCTTTACGGCCCGAGCGTGCGCGGCATCCCGTTGAGCGAACACGGCTTCTTGCGCGTTGACCCCTACGGGCATGTGCTCGATGTCGAGCACATCTACGCGGCCGGGGACTGCACCGAGTTCCCGATCAAGCATGGCGGCGTCAGCTCCCAGCAGGCCGATACGGTCGCGCTGTCGATCGCCGCGGACGCCGGCGCCCCGCTGACGCCCGAGCGGTTTCACCCCGTGATCCACGGGATGCTGCTGACGAGCGACAAGCCGCTGTATCTGACGGCGAAGATCACCGGCGGGCACGGGTTCGGCTCAGAGATCAGCGACACCCCGGCGTGGGAGCCGCCGAGCAAGATCGCCGCGAAGTACCTGGCGCCCTGCCTGGAGGCCCTGGACCGCGAGACAGCGCCGGCATGACCCGCTCGACCTCCACTGGCAGCGAGGCGGGCGGGCCTTGCATTGTGCTCGGCTACGACCGCAGCGAGGGCTCGCGCCACGCCGCCGGCTGGGCGGCGAACGAGCTGCTCGCGGGCGGCAAGCTCGTAATCGTGCACGCCTGCCGAGCGCAGCACATGCCGCCTACGCCGCTGAGCAGCAGCGACGAGTGCCACGACGAAGGCCGCGCGATCCTCGATGAGCTGATGCTCGACGGCGACCAGGCGCTGTTTGACATCGAGCTGGAGACGGAGGTCTCAGACCGTGACCCCGCCGCCGCGCTGATCGCAGCCGCTGAGCGCCACGGTGCTCGCGCGATCGTGCTCGGCGTCAAGCCGCACTCGCGGCTGCACGAGGCGCTTGGCACGGTGACTACGGAGCTGCTGCGAAGCTCGCCGGTGCCTGTCGTCACCGTGCCGCTGAGCGCCGAGCTGCGAGCCGGGGCGCGGCTCATACGGGCCGCCGCAGCGTGAGCCGTGAGTTGCGGTGGAACCGATCAAGCTGAGCTGGAAAGAGCATTAGCGCTCGCAGCAGAGCGTGTAGGTCAGCTTCAGCTGCTCGGCTCGCGCTCGGTGCTGATCAGGCCGCGGTCGATCGCGTAGCCCACGAGCTCGGCGCGAGTGGAGAGCCTGAGCTTCTGTTGGATGTGTGAACGGTGGGTCTCGACCGTACGGACCGACAGGTAGAGCTGCTCGGCGATCTCAGCGTTGGTATGTCCGAGGGCGATCAGCCGCAGCACGTCGACCTCGCGCCCAGAGAGGTCGTCGGGTGGGCCAGGGGGCGGCTCGGAGGCGATGCGCGCTCCGAGTGTGGGGTTCAGGTAGCGCTGTCCTACGGCGGCGCGTCTGACGGCTTCGACCAGCTCGTCGTCGGCTGCCTCCTTGAGCACGTAGCCTAGAGCGCCGGCGCCGAGCGCCTCGCGCGCGAACGCGGGCTCTTGCTGCATCGTTAGTACCACGATCTGCGTGTCGGGTGACTCCTCGCGGATCGTTGGGATCGCCTCTAGGCTCGAGCCGCCGGGCATGTTCAGGTCGAGGACGAGCACCTTGGGGTGATGGCCGCGCACGTAGCGTCTGGCTCCATCGACGTCGCTGGCCTCGGCGACCACCTCGAAGTCGCTCTCGCTGTCGAGCAGCATCCGCAACCCGCTGCGGACAACACCGTGATCGTCGGCAAGAACGATGCGTATGGGCTCCTCGGAGGGCGGCTCGCCGCTCGCTTGTGCGTCAGCGTTGCCGCTGGCCTCGTCGGTCATTTGCCGCTGGCCTCGTCGGTCATATGCAGACGGTATCGGGTGTGGATCTGGATTGCCTGCGGAAGACTACGGACACGCCTGCTGGTTCCCCGCAGCATTTTGGCGCGGAGCACCCTGGCCTCAGACGGCGGCGCCGACCGTCGCCTCGCTGGCGTATCGCTCTAGCCGACGGCCCTCAGTAGAGATCCGCACCCTCGCCGGGGATCACCCTGAGCGGCCCAACGGGTAGGCGCGGATGGCGCACGAAGCGTCACCGGAAATGCTGTGGAGGAAGGGCAAATATCTTCCACACAGGAGGCATCATGCGCGCATTTCTGAACAGGATCACGAGCCTCACCCCGATCGCCGCCGGGGCGGCGGCAGGGATGATCGTGCTCGGAATCGTCTCGATCGTCGGCGGCAGCTACGACCACCAGGTGGTTCACAGCCAGCTCGGTCCGCAGAAGATCACCTTCCCGAAGCCGGCTGAGTACGCCGACCTGAAGAAGTACGAAGGCCAGCAGGTGCTCACCGGCACCCAGGCGCGGGCGTATGCCGAAGATCAGATCGCTCCTGACATGAGCAAGATCGCGGGTGGCAAGACCTACTCGCAGGTCAGCGGTGAATGGATCGCGGGCGGCATGAAAAGCGAAAAGCTCGCCGGGGAGCGCACCGAGTTGTTCACGGGCGAGACGCTCAGGGGTCTGCTGCTGCAAGCGTGGGGCTGGGGACAGATCGGCAGCATCGCGATCCTCGCCGGCATCCTGTTGATCGTGTTCGGCTCCATCCTGTTCCTGCTCCCGGTGCTGAACTGGAGGCTGAATCTGGGGCGCGAGCGCGAGGAGGCTGTCTCCTCCCGTGTTCCCCAGGCGCCGCCGGCCGTGGCGTAAGCGGGGGATTGGGGCTCCGGTCCGCACGGCGCGCGGTTATTGAGCGTCGTGGGTGCTTCGAGTTCGTTTGAGCGCCCGGCCAACATCGGGCCGGGCGCATCTCATTGCCCGGTGCCGGGCGCGTCTCATTGCCCGGTGAGGTCGCGGCGAGAGCGCTCCTACAGCCACCCCCGTCCGGTGGCGAAGAGGACGGCCTGGGCACGATTGTCCACGCTGAGTTTGCGGTAGATGTTGTGCAGATGGGTGCGGATGGTGCTCGGGGAGAGACCGAGCTCGTACGCGATCTCCTTGTAGACGCGGCCCCTGCCGAGTTGCTGGAGCACCCGGAGCTCCTGGCCGGTGAGCGGGCAGGGGTCGCTCGGAAGCTGGCGCTGGCTCGACGAGCCCGGCAGCTCATACATCAGGCGCCGCACATCCTCCGGCCCAAGCCCGATGGCACGAGCGCTGCGGAGCAGCTCACGTGGCGCAATCGGCTCGCCTTGCTCGTGGTGGGCGAGCATGTCGGCGAACCGGATGAGCGCGGCGTCGCCGTCGGCCTCGGGGTTGTGGTGCTCTTCGATCGCGGTGGCCAACGACGCGGGTAGCCCCCAGCGCCGGATCAGAGTTCCGCCGATCGCGGCGTGGTCGACGCCGAGCGCCGCGCGCTCGCCACGGGCGCGCTCGCCCGGTGTCATTGAGTGGTGGTGAATCTGCGAGGGATAGCCGGGGTCGGCATGGATCAGCACGAGCTTGCCGATGTCGTGCAGCAGGCTCGTGATGGCGAGGCGATCGCGATGCTTGTAGTTCACCTCCGTGGCGATTCGGTCGGCGGCGCGCTGGGTCGCCAGCGCGTGCAGGCGGAAGCGTTCCGGTGCGGTGTTCCACACGCCGACGCGCTCGAAGAAATCGAAGGTGTGAACGCGGCTGGCAAGCGCCTGGATCGTCCTGGGGCGCAGCAACCCGACTGCGTTGACGGCGGTTTCGATATGGCCGCGGCCGTGCTCGCGAGTGTTGGCGGCGCGCAGTACAGCGATGCAGAGTGCGATGTCGGACTCGATCGCACAGACGGCATCGGCGGTGACGAGGTTGCCGCCGGCGGTCGCTGACAGGAGGCGGTTGCGGGACTCGACCAACGCGGGGAACGCGTTCAGCGCGTTGAACGCCAGGCTGATCGGCGCACCAGCACCGTCGCTCCGGTGACGCCCACCGACCGCGGCGGTAGAGGCTCCAACGCTCGTCCGTCCCCTGACGCGAGGACGCGTGCTCTGATCGTGCAGCTCGTTTGGGGTGGCAGTTGCCAGCATTTGTCTGTCAGTTCCCTTCTCGTCAGTAGCGTGGGTCGGCAGCATCTGGCTCATCAACGACAACGGCGCTACCCGGCGAGTCCGTAGTTGGCCGTCATGTTCACCGTGATTCCCACCGGCACCCATTAGACGAGCGTGACTATGCGTGCTTTACCGCAGCGGATCGGCGTGTTCACCCGGACGAAGGGACCGTCACCCGGACCTAGCTTGGGAGGATGGATGCGCCCCACCTCCGCTTGGCTCCGGCTCCTACGGGTCCGCCTGGCCAGACGGCGGCGGCCCCGATCGGCGTGATCCTCGCCGAGGACCACGCACAGATGCGTCGCAGCCTGCGGATGCTGCTGGATGACGAGAAGGATCTCGAGGTGATCGCCGAAGCCGATGATCTGACCTCCGTCGTGCGCCACCTGCAAAGGCCTCGGCGGCCTGTGGTGGTCCTCGGCCTCGGCGTGGCCGGCGGGTGGGTGGGTGAGGCGATCGGACAGTTGCGGGTAAGCGCACCGGAGGCGCAGATAGTGGTGCTGACGATGGATGAGAGCCCAGCCCTGGCACAGCGCGCGCTCGCCGCTGGGGCACTTGGGTTCGTCGTGAAGGATCTCGCCGACGCGGAGCTACCGCAGGCAATCCGACTGGCCGCGCAGGGCAGGCAGTGCGTCAGTCCGAAGATCGCGTCGCGATTGGGGGCCTTGGATCGTGCGCTGGTGCAGGACAAGCTCTCGGCGCGCGAGGTCGAAGTGCTACGGCTGATGGCGCTCGGGCACACGAGCGTCGAGATCGCCCGCCAGCTGCACCTGTCTCCGCGCACGGTCGAGACCCACCGCGCGCGGATTCATCGCAAGCTGGAGCTCACCACGCGAGCCGAACTCGTCCGCTACGCGCTAGGACGCGGCCTGCTGAGAATCTGACGCGACCACGTTCTCAGCGGTGCTGTCACGACGTACCGGCAGGCACGCCCTCACGAGCGTTCCCTGCTCGCCGGAGTCAACGCTGAGCGTGCCCCCCGCCAGGCCGGCCCGCTCGTGCATGCCCGCCACGCCAAAGCCCTCGCTGCTCGCGTGGGAGTCGAAGCCGACGCCGTCGTCCTGTATCTCCAGCAGCAGCTCGCCGTCTGACTCGCCGACCGCGACGCGCACATGCCCCGCGCGTGCGTGCTTGGCGACGTTCGTGAGGGCCTCCTGAACCATGCGGTAGACGGCCGTCTCCAGGTCGCGATCGAGACGTTCCGCGCCCGCGGATGGTCCGGGCAGCGCCAGCTCGGCGTCGATCCGCAGCCCGCTTGCTTCGCGGTGGCGGTCGAGCAGCGCCTCGATCGCGGTCCTCAACCCCAGCTCATCCAGAGCCGCTGGGCGAAGCTCGGTGATGATCGCCCGCAGGTTGGCGATCTCGTGCTCGATCTGCTCGACCGCTTGGCGCATCGCGGCTTGCGCGCGCTGGAGGTCCTCGCCTCGCAGCGCTGCCGAGAGCAGCACCCGAAGTCCGCCGAGGCTCTGCAACGTCTCGTCGTGCAGCTCGCGCGCCCAGCGTCGCCGCTCGGAGTCGGCGGCCGCCAGCGAGGTGCGCAGCCGGTCGGACTGCACGCTCTGCGCCAGCGCGACCGCGGTGGCGGCGCTCGCTGCGAACGTGCGCATCAGCTGCTCGTCGTCTTCGGCGAACACGCTCCCGTCGTGTCCGCGATCGAATGCAGCCAGTACGCCCAGCGCGGCGCCCCGGTAGACCATCGGCACCAGTAGGGCGGTCTGGGCGTCGGCCACCCCGAACTCGCTGGGAGCGATCCGCAGCCTCGCCGCGACGTCGGTGATCCGCTCGGCACGCCGGTGTTCGAGCACCTGCCCGGAGGTGGAGCCCGCGATCGGCAGGCGCACGCCACGCATTTCCGTGACGTGCCCGGCGCTCGCCTGCACCACGAGCTCGTCCCCCTCGCGCAGCATGATCACGAGGCTGCGGGCGCCCACGAGCGCGCGTCCGCGCTTGACGATCAGCTCCAGCACATGCTCGAGCGCGATCTCGCCACCGATCGCGACCGCCACGTCGCGGGTCGCCTCAAGGCCGCGGAACGCCTTCTCTAGCTCCTCGCGGCGACGCTCGCTGGTCTCATAGATCCTTGCGTTGTCGATCGCGATCGCCGCCCAATCGGCGAGGATTGTCGCGGCCTCCTCGTCGCGCTCCGAGAAGTCGCCTCCCTGCTTCTCCGTCAGGTACAGGTTGCCCCATGCCTGTCCGCGGATCACAATCGGCACGCCGAGGAAGCTGCGCATCACCGGGTGCCCGGCCGGGAAGCCGTAGCTGCTCGGGTGTTGCCCGACGTCTGAAAGCCGTAGGGGGTGTGGCTGCTCGATCAGCGCCCCGAGCACGCCACGGCCACGAGGCAAGTCGCCGATCGTGCGGCGTGCTTCCTCGTTGTCGATGCCCGAGGTCAGGAAGCGCTCCAGCTCGGAGCGCTGGTCGTTGAGGATCCCCAGCGCCGCATAGCGCGCCCCGGTGAGATCCCGCGCCGTGAGCAGCACCCGCTCCAGCACCGCCTCCAGGTCGAGCTCGGTCATCAACGCGCGCCCCACATCCAGCAGACGACGAATCCAAACCCCCTCAGATGACGAATCCATCACCGCAAGGTTAGCCGCCTGGCGGGGACGAAGTGACCCTCGCGTCTCGCGGCCAAATTCAAGATCGTCGAATTAGGTACGGCCGCTGATTGCGCGAAGGGATCGAACGTCACCGTCAGACCGACGCGGTGCCCAGCGCCTGCGACGCGCCGGACGCGGCGGGAGCATCGTCGAGGAACTGCTCGAGCGCGTTGACCTCCAGTGGGCGCGAGAACAGAAATCCTTGCCCGTGGTCGCAGTGTTCGCGCTGTAGCGCCTGCAGCTGGGCTTGGTCCTCGATGCCCTCGGCGAGCGTCTCGATATGCAGCGCTTTTCCGAGCTGTACCAGTGTGTGGATGAGCGCAGCGGACTCGTCGCTTGTGGTGATGCCACTGACGAAGGAGCGGTCGATCTTCAGGACGTCCGCGGGGAACTGTTGGAGGTAGGCGAGTGAGCTGTAGCCGGTACCGAAGTCGTCGATCGCGATCAGCACGCCAAGCTGCTTGAGTTGGACGAGTCGCCTTGCGGTCGCGTCGGCGTCGCGCATCAGGGTCGTCTCGGTGACCTCCAGCGTGAGCGCGCCCGGGTCCAGACCGCTGTCCGCGAGCGTCCGCCGTACGTCCTCGATCAGGCTGTCGTCGTCGAGCTGACGCGCTGAGACGTTCACGGCGACCCCGATCGTGTGACCCCGCCGGCGCCACGTCGCGGCTTGCCGGCTTGCCTCCGCAAGCACCCAGCGGCCGATCGGGACGATCAGCCCGCTTTCCTCGGCGATCGGGATGAACTCTTCGGGTGAGACGATGCCACGGGTGGGGTGGCGCCAGCGGATCAGGGCCTCGACGCCGACGATCCGCTCGGAGCTCAGGTCAAAGGTGTCGTTGACCTGCTTGAAGCCATCGATGTCGAGATACAGCGCCGCTACGGGGAGATACTGGCGGCGTGCGCGGGCGAGCAGCTGCTCGGCGCGATCCAGCACGAGAACCCGGTTGGGCAGGCCCGTCAGGCCGTCGTGCAGCGCCTGGTGGCGCAGCTGGCCGATCTTCTCCTGCACCATCCCCAGGGCGTGCTCGCGCGAACGTGTGAGCACCAGCACCAGCGCAGCCAGCAGCAGGCTGATAATCGCCCCGACGGCGAAGGACACCAATCCCTGTATGTTGGGGGACAGGCCATCCGTGATCGTGGAGCCGCGCACGACCGCCCTCCACATGCCGTCGATCTGCATCGTGAGCTCGTGGGTGAAGGCGCTCGGCGACAGTGCCCAGCGGGGCGCCGCGATTATAAAACGCGGCTTCGATGAACAGCGTGCTCACACCCTGCACCGCAACCGGGTAGACCAAGAACTGGCCGCTGTCAGTGATCGACCGCAGAAGGCTCGCCTGCAGAATGCCGCCGTCCTGGTAGCCGCCGATCGACGCGGCGGGATTACACCAGTCGCCCTGCAACAACTGCCCCACTTCCTTGGTGTACGGCGTCACGATCCCGCCGGCCGAAAGCAGGCAGTAGACGGCCCGCCCGCTGGGCGCGACGGGCACGATCGTGCCGCCCACGAACTTACGAAACGCGGGATCGGCAGCGCGTCGCGCCTGAAACGCGGCCAGTTCGCGCGCCGGCACGACTTTCACAACCGTCGTCCCGAGCCCACCGACCTGACGCTGCTTACCCCGCATCTCGGCGAACCATTCGTCAAAGCGCGTAGCGCCCATACTGGGCTGCATCGTCAGCACCCCACGCAGCGTCGTGACGAGATCGGCGTCGCGACGCAACAGCGTCTCCGCCGTCTCGCTCACGTCCGTCGCGCTCGTCTGAAACTGCTGACGCTCACGCGAGCGGACACCCGAGCGCCACAACAACACTCCGCCCAGCGATAGCCCGAGGCCGACCACCAGGACTGCGCAGGCGATCAACAGCCAGCGCCTGCGACTGCTCGCGAGTCGAGACAACTACCAGCGCGCGGTCGGTCGGGGATCGAGTCAGATAGCTCGCGGGCCATAGCGAACCCATCGCGCCGTGGAGCTGCTTGGGAGACCGTAGATCGCCGCTGTGCGGCTGCACGATTACCGACGCCGCGATGCGGGGCCTCGCGCAGCGGTGGTCGAGGTGACGCGAGTGTGCTGGCGGTGCCGGTGTCTCATACCGGCTTCATACCGATCGCATCCGCGTTCTCGACCTGGCGGGGTCACTTTCTCACCGACAAGTAAATCCGATTAAAGGATGAAGAAAATGGACAGAAAGACATTGAAGCGGCTGCTCGGCTCGTTCACCGTCGTTGGCGTTGCCGCTGCGATGGCGGGACTGGGCACGTTTGCGACGTTCACGAGCTCAACCTCCGCCAGTCACACGATCTCCTCGGGCACCGTCTCGATCGCACTCGGGGCGACCGGTGCATCGACCAACCGCCTTACGGTCGGCGCCTCCAATGTCGTGCCGGGCGACACGATTCAGCGCGCGGTCGATCTCATCAACAACGGCGGCGCGAGCGCGGACAACCTGGCCTCGATCGTGCTGAGCACGACCGCGTCGCCGAGCTCGCTGCTTGATACCGAAGCGACCAACGGCCTGCAGATGGTGATCGAAAAGTGCTCGGCGCCGTGGACGGAGGGTGGTAGTGCCCCGGCCTACACGTACACGTGCAGCGGCACCACTTCGACGGTGCTCGCCGCACGCGCGGTGATCGGCTCGAACATGGCGCTGTCGAACCTGTCGTCGCTGACGACCGGCTCGACCGACCACCTGCGTGTGACGCTGACGCTGCCGACAGCGGCGCCGAACACGATGCAGGGATTGACATCGACCATCTCCTACAACTTCGTCGGCACCCAGCGGGTCGCCGGTTCCAAGTAGGAGACCTCCAATGACCACGCTGAGGATCCCAGCAGAGCAGCCTTGGCAGGTCAGCTCACCTCGCCGGACACGGACGGTCGCGCAGACCGTCCGTGCCGGCTGGGTGTGGGCCCAACGCGTGCTGCTCGCGCTGGGCGCGATCTTCTTCGTCACGATCGCCGTCCTGCCCCATTTGGGGCTATACCGGCCTGTGACGGTGCTGTCGGGCAGCATGCGCCCGACCTTCTCACCCGGCGACATGGTGATAGTCACACCAGAGGCGGTCAACTCGGTGCGCGTGGGCCAGGTGATCTCCTATCAGGTGCCGACGGGGATTCACCAGGTCGAGACGCATCGCATCGTGAAGATCCTCCAGGGGGGCGCGCATCCGGTGATCCAGACCCAGGGCGACGCCAACAACTGGCCGGACCCGTGGACGGCAAAGCTCGAAGGCACCACCGCTTGGCGGATGCGCGCGGTCGTTCCCGGCCTCGGCTACGTGGTCAACTGGCTGCGCGGCGCCTCCCTGCGGACCGCGGCGATCATCGTTGCGCCGTCGCTGCTGGCGCTGCTGGTCCTGTTTGAGATCTGGGGGGTCACAGGCGACGAGCGCGACCAGCACGACAGTCGAGAACAACGTGCCGGGCGCACGAGAGGGCCCGCCGCTGGCCGGCTTGAGCCCGTGGGACGGCGTCCTTGACGGCCATGCTCACCGGGCGTATGCACATATCTTTGGCAGCCTTCGCACTCTTGGCGGCTGTGCTGCTGGCGAGTGCGCAGGTCGCGCTGGCTGTTTTCACCAAGACCGCCTCGGGCGGCCCGCTCGCGGTCACCACATCCACGCTCGCGCCCCCCGGGACAGTCACCGCGGCGCAGGTCAACTGCCGCATCAACAAGAGTCCCGAAGTCGAAGTGAGCTGGTCTGCCACTAGCTCCAGCTACGCGAGCTCATATACGGTCGAACGCGCGGCGGCCAGCGCCGGGCCATACACGTCGGTGGGCAGCGTGCCGGTCAGCGAAACGGCCTACACCGATAAAAACGCGTCGTTGGCCTTTTCGACCACGTACTACTACCGCGTCAGCGCCGCTTACCACTCCTGGATTGCCACCTCGACGGCTGTCTCCCTGAAGACATCCGGCAAATCCTGCGGGGGCTAGCGTGCCCGCGGCGGAGACGGCCGCCTGTAGCGATAGCCGAACCCGCGCACGGTCACAATGGGGGTCGACGCCGGCGCCGCGGGGTCGAGCTTGTGGCGCAGATAGCCGACGTAGAGCTTGACCTGCTCGGGCGAGACACCGAGCGAGTCTCCCCACACGAGCTCCAGCAACTGGTCGCGGCTGAGAACCTGGTTGGGGTTGCGTACGAACGTCGTGAGGAGCTTGAACTCGAGCGGCGTCAGCGCCACCTCGCGCTCGCGGAAGTGGACGGCTCGCTGGGCGAAGTCGATCCTCAGCAGCGGATCGGCGTAGGTCTGCTGCTCGGCCGCGCGAGGACCGGCTCGGCGCAGCAGCGCCTGCACGCGCGCCACGATCTCCTGATGGCCAAAGGGCTTGACCACGTAATCATCGGCGCCGCTTTGCAGGCCGCGCACCCGCTCCAGCTCGGTCTCGCGGGCGGTCAGCATCAGCACGGGCACGTCCGAGAGGTCGCGGATGCGCTCGAGCGTCGCCCAGCCGTCGAGCTCGGGCATGTTGACGTCGAGGATCACGAGATCGGGTGTCGCGGCGTACAGGTCTCGCAGCCCCGCGCGGCCGTCCTCGGCCTCGCGTACCTCGTGCCCCGCGCGCTCGAGCATGCCGCGCAGCAGATCCCGCGTGCTGGAGTCGTCGTCCACGACGAGGATGCGGGCGCGGCTCATACGCCGTTCATACCTCGTAACTCCCCGAAATCTCACTTGCCAGGCCGATCATCGACGCATGGCACGAATATTGATCAGCGAGCCTCACGAGGACGTCCGGCGAATGCTGGTGCGGATGCTGACCCGGCTGGGTCACGAGCCGATCGTGGTCACGGTGCCGAAACCCGAGCAGCTGCTTGGCGCGGAGCTCCTGATGGTCGAGCCGGCAGCGCCGATCGGCGCGGTTCTCGCCCAGGCGGCCGGTCTGGTCAATCCGTCGCTGCCTGTGATCTGCGCGAGCGTCGCGGCCCCGCCGGTCGAGCTCGCGGAGCTCGGGGTGGTGTTCGTCGCCTGTCTCGTGAAGCCGTTCACGGCCGAGCAGCTGGACGCCGCCATCGACAGGGCTCAGTCGGCATACTGCTGACGGACCCGTTCGATTTCGGGTTGTGCGAAGAGGAACGCATCGAGCAGCTCCGGGTCGAAGTGCTGCCCGCGCTCGTCGCGCATCATCTTGACGGCCGTTTTGATCGGTAGCGCGGCGCGATACACGCGGTCGCTGGTGAGAGCGTCGAACACGTCCGCCACGGCCGCGATACGGCCCTCCTGCGGGATCGTCTCGCCGCTGAGCCGACGAGGGTAGCCGGTGCCGTCCCAGCGCTCGTGGTGGGTATAGGCGATCAGGCCGCCGAGCTGCACTACCTCTGAGCCTGAGCCGAGCAGCATCTTGTAGCCCGCGTCGGTGTGGCCCTTGACGACCTCGAACTCCTCCACGGTCAGCTTGCCAGGCTTCAGCAGCACACCGTCGGGGATCGCGACCTTGCCGACGTCGTGCAGCTGGCTTGCCAGGCGCAGACGCTCGGCATCGTCCGCTGAATACCCGATCTGCCGCGCGAGGATCTCGCAGTAGGCGCTCATGCGGTGCACGTGGTGGCCTGTCTCCTCGTCGCGGAACTCGACCATCCGCGCCAGGCGGAAGATCGTTTCGGCCTGAGATGCCCACACCTTGCTCTCGGACAGCTCGAGGCTCTGGAGCGCCTGCGCGAGCTCGTCGCTTCGCTGTTGCACGGCGCTCTGGAGGCGCTGCAGCACACGCTGATTCTGCGCGTCGCTTCGGCGACGGTGCAGGGCGTTGGCGACGTTGATGATCAGCTCTCCCGCCCCGATCGGCTTCACCAGATAGCCGTACGCGCCCAGTTCGATCGCTGACATCGCAAGCTCGGTGCGGTCCTCACCCGTGACCATCAGCACGGCCACCTCTGGATGGTCGCGGCGAATCTCAGAGAGCAACTCGATTCCCGACTCGCCGGGCATGTTGACGTCGAGCAGCGCGAGCCTGTAGGAGTCGTTCTGTAGCAGCTCCCGCGCGGCGTTCGCGTCACCGGCGCCATTGCACGTGTAGCCGTTCTCGCGCACGACGCGCTCCTCCCAGCGCCGCAGTGGCTCCTCGTCGTCGACGATCAGCAGCTGTGGCACTAGCGAGCCTTGGCGTGCTCGAGGATCTCGGCGATCTTCGCGAGCAGCGCTGGGCCGGCGAACGGCTTCTCGATCAGCGCGATTCCGGCGCCGAGGTGTCCTCCTGCGTCGAGGATCGGCTGGGCGAAGCCGGACATCAGCAGTACCCGGATCGACGGTCGCCGCGCGAGCAACCGCTCGGCGAGGAGTGGCCCGTTCATCTGCGGCATCACCACGTCGCTGAGGAGCATGTCTATTCGCGCGCCGTGCGCCTCGGCGACCTGCAACGCGTCGAGACCGTTGCTCGCGACGATCACGTTGTAGCCGGCGGCGATCAGGATGCGACGGGTGACCTCGCGCAAGGCGTCCTCGTCCTCGACGAGCAGGATCGTCTCCTCGCAGCGCCTGGCCGGTGACTGCGCTGGCTGGCCGGCGGGCGCGCTGGCCTGCTCGGTAGCGGGCAACAGCACGGTGATCGTCGTTCCGACGCCGGGCTCGGAGTAGATCTGTGAGCGTCCGCCGGCTTGTTGGATGATCCCGTAGACGGTGGCAAGCCCCAGGCCGGTTCCCTGGCCGGCTGGCTTGGTCGAGAAGAACGGGTCGAAGGCGCGCTGCAGCGTCTCGCTGGACATGCCTACGCCCGTGTCGCTGACCCGCAGGCGAACGTGGGGGCCGGGAGACAGCTCGGGCAGCGTGGCGGCGGCCGCCGCATCGATCTCCATGTTGGCGGTGTCGATTCGCAGTGTGCCGCCGTCGGGCATCGCGTCACGCGCGTTGACCGCGAGGTTCACGAGGATCTGCTCTACCTGTCCTGGGTCGATGAGTACCTGACGCAGATTTGCTGCCAGTGAGCTGTGCAGCTCGACATGCTCACCGAGCGTGCGGAGCAGCAGCTGCTCGATGTCGCGAACAATGTCGTTGACGTCGACGACCTGCGGCTGGACGACCTCGCGCCTGGCGAATGCGAGCAACTGGTGGGTCAGGTGCGAGGCACGCTCGCCGGCGAGGCGGATCTGTTGGACGTCCTCGCGTGTGCTGTTCCAGCGCTCCGCCCCGTCCTTCTCAGAAACCGTCTGGAGGTCCTCGGCGACGAACGCGGCGTAGTTGATGATCACGGCGAGCAGGTTGTTGAAGTCGTGCGCGATGCCTCCCGCCAACTGCCCGAGACTCTCCAGGCGGTGCGCCTCGTGGAGCTTATTTTGCAGCCGCTCGCGTTCGGCCTCGGCCTCCAGGCGCTCGCGTTCTCGAGCTGCGACGACGCGATCGCTCACGTCACGGATGGCGGCAATGCCGACGGTGCCGCTGTCGGTCTCGATGCTCGACAGGCTGATCTCGGCGGGGAACTCGGCGCCGTCGCGGCGTCGCCCGAACAGCTCCACGCCGGCGCCCATCGGTCGTGTGCGCGGATCGGCGAAATATCCAGCCCGGTGGGAGCGATGTGCGGTGCGGAAGCGCTCGGGTACGAGTAGCTCGACCGGCTGCCCGAGCAGCTCCTCACGCGCATAGCCAAAGAGCGCCTCCACCTGCGCGTTGACCAACAAAATCACGCCGTCGCGGCCGATCCCGACGATCGCGTCTGGGGCTAGCTCCAGCAGCGACATCTGGGAGCGCAGACGCGCGGTGATGTCCCGGTTGACCTCGAGTAGTCCCACCACGCGGCCGTCCTGATCGCGTTGGGCTGCCCAGCGGCTCTCCACGACCAGGCGCCGGCCATCCTTGGTGTGCTGCACCAGATCACCCTCCCAGCCACCAATGTCGTTGTTCAGCCGCTCGATCTCCTCGAGCGGTATCGGGTACTCCGTTTGCAGCAACTCGTGCGGCGCGGCGCCCAGCGCTTCCTCGGGTGAGTAGCCGTAGGTGCTCTGCGCTCCGCGGTTCCAGAAGGTGATCCGCCGCTCGGCGTCTCGCGCGAAGATCGCGTCGGGAGCCAGATCGAGCAGCGCCGTTTGTGCCGCGAGCTCTCCTGTGACTGGCGCGAACGCCAACCCCGCAGACCGTCGCTCCCTCCGCCCGTACCGCCTAAGGCCGGAGTTCCGCATCCCGGACCATTTCCACAGTTGGAGTTTATCACTGTCTTGCGTATTTTTACCGAGGGGCAGGCAGTCGGCTACCTGCAGGATCAGTCGATGCCTCGAGCAGCTCGGCGAGCTGGCGTGGGAGCGCCAGTGGGTCGAAGGGCTTGGCGATCACGCCAGCCGCCCCCAGAGCGCGCAGGCGTTGCAGATCCGCGGCCTGCGCCTTGGCGGTGAGAAAGACGATCTTCACCTCGGCTGGAAGGCCGCGTGCGCGTAGCTGGCGCAGGGTGCTCGGCCCATCCATGCCGGGCATCATCACGTCGAGCAGCACCGCGTCAAAAGGCCCTCCGTCTGTCGCAGCCTGCAAAGCTTGCTCGCCGGAGGCGACCGGCACGACCGTCCAACCGCCGATCCGCTCGAGACTCATCTGTGCGATCAGACGGACGTCCTCGGCATCGTCGACGAGCAGAACGCGCGGGCTCACACCTGGGCGAGCTGTTCGAGGGGACGAGCGCGCATCCGGGCGGGCGTGCGCGGCTCGCCGGCGAGCGGCAACGTGAACCGAAAGGTGCTGCCCTGCCCGGCGCGACTCTCGGCCCACATGTGCCCGTTGTGCTGCTCGACGATTCCACGGGCGATCGGGAGGCCGAGGCCGGTGCCGCCCTTCTCGCGGGCGTCGGAAGCATCGACCTGGCGGAAGCGCTCGAAGATCGCCTCCAGGCGATCGGCCGGGATGCCGCGGCCGTTGTCGCGCACAGAGAACAGCGCGTCGTCGTCTTGGGGGCTGACGGTGAGCGTCACGACAGCACCGCGGGGAGAGAACTTGACGGCGTTGCCGAGCAGGTTCACCAGGGCCTGGACGATGCGGTCGGCATCGGCGAGCACCGTCAGCGCTGCGGTGTCGCTGCGCAGTGTCACGCCGGCCGCGTCGGCTGTCGCCTGAACGACCTGGATGGATTGCTCGACGAGCTCGCTGGCATCCACGGCGACCGGTTCGAGCACGAGGCTGCCGGCTGCCATCCGCTCGATGTCGAGGATGTCGTTGACGAGGCGTCCGAGCCGCTCGGTGTTGAGGACGGCCACGGCCACCATGTTCGCGGCGTCTTCGGGGAGCTCACCCAGGACACCGCCCGCGAGCAGGCCGAGCGAGCCTCGGATAGAGGTCAGCGGGGTGCGCAGCTCGTGCCCAACGACGGATAGGAACTCGTCCTTGAGCTGTTCGCTGTGGCGCAGCGCGGCCTGGGTTCGCAGCAACTCCCGCTGGGCGACGTACTGGCGCACGGCAACGAGGACAGCCAGCACGATCACGATCAGCACGAGGCTGACGTCAGGGAAGAACGGGTTGCGACGCTCGACGCCGAGCAGCACGCCAAGTGCGATCGCCACGCTCAGGTACGGAAGCCAGCTCGCGTGCGGGCTGAGCTGCTGCGATCGCTCCGTGGCCACGCCCACCTCCTCGGCGTCCGGCGGCGCCTGTCGGACGCCGGCGAGCGCAAACGCCGAGAACTCGAGCACGTACAACGTGTCGATGAAATCGCCTGAGGTATAGGTACCGTGCAGCTGTCCGTCGCCGTAGAGGACATCGGCAACGATGCCGAGCACCACGGCGATCGTGATGAGCCTCAGCGGGGCGCGCAGAGCGACCGGGCTGTGCCTCAGCAGAACGACCGCGAGGGCAGCCAGCAGGAACACGTCCCCGATAGGAAAGGCCAGCGAGACGGCCATCGCCAGCACGCCTTGGCCGCCCTCGAGTGCCGTCGGGCCGAGCACGAGATACCACACGACGGCACCCCCGCCGACGACGATCGTGGCCGCGTCGAGCGTCGTCTTCGCGCGCCTATCAGAGCTGAGCGCGGCCACTGTGATGCGCAGCAGCGCGAACAGCAACAGCGGGTAGAACGCCAGGTAGAACGGGTCTGCCAGCGACGGGTATGGCGAGCGGTGCAGGACGACGTCGTAGATCGCCTGCACGGCGTCGCCGATCGTCTCGGCGGCCAACGCGAAGGCAATCCACCGCCAGAACGACCCCAACCGATCGGACCGGGCGACGCGACGCGACGCGCACCATGCGGCCAACGTCGCCGCCGAATCGACGGGCACGAGTAGGAGATCCCCCACGCTCTCGCGACTGCCGGGAATCCAGTCGAACAACTGCCAGCTCACATACACGAGAACGAATGCGATGAGCGCGACGGTCGCCTGGCGGTAGCCGATCGGCTGCGTAACCGCGGCGGCACCGCGTGTTCGCCGCAAACGCTCGGACAAGGCCGGCAGCGTCCTACCCCACACCCGACCCGGTGACGCGCTCGTGCTCAGCGGACACCGGGCCTGGCTTGTGGGTTGATCAAGCACGTCACGGCACGACCGCGGCGTAGCGCCAGCACCGCGTCCCCGCCGTCGAGCAGCAGGTATCCATCGTTGCTCGGGTGGGGACTGCAGAGCCAGGCCGGTGGCTGATCGGAGTGCCGTGCGGCGTCGCACTCGCGGCGAAGCTGGCGGTAGGCCCCATTGAGCGAGTTCGCCGGGCACAGGGCGCGGTGGTAGCTGGCGACGGCGTTGTGGGTGAGGCGCACGAATGGCATGCTGCTCAATTAACGGCCGGAGAACGACCGGAGCGATCCGTATTTCACCGCACTAGGAGTGTGGCCTCTCCTTGTTCTCGGCGACTCGGGGAGCGTCGATACATGTATCGGTTTGACACGAGATCGCGCGGCGAAAGTGACTCCCTCCCCATCACCTCTGATGTGCCCTTCATGCGGTACGGTCATGAGCAGTAGCCAACCGGCGCGACCTAGCGATGCGGGTACTGGATGGAGCGTCGATGATCTGCGCGCGGTCTGGACACGTCAACACAGGCAGGTGAACGAGCGCATCGGTGTGCTCGAGAGCGCGCTCGCGGCACTCGCGGATAACCGGCTCGAGCCAGATCTGCGATGCGAGGCCGAGCGTGCCGCACACACGCTGGCTGGCTCGCTCGGGATGTTCGGCTTCATGGGCGCCGCGGACGCGGCCCGCAAGCTCGAGCAGGCGCTGGCAAGTCCTCAGCCACAACGCTCACCAAGGCTGTCCGAGCTGCTGGAGCAGTTGCAGGAGGGAGTGGAGGGCCCCTGCGGTGCTCCGCTCGGATATCGAGGACTCGATCCTCGCTGGTCTTAAGACGGCGCTCACGGCTCGCCGAGCGACACCCTCGCACGAGCACCGACGCGAACATTCACCGTGGGTCGTATATCCGGGGCTGGCCTACCAGCTGCGGCGGGTGCCGGCAGCCTCGACCCGGTGATGATGCCGAGCTTCATCGCTCGGGCCATCCTATGTGTGGCGTGTGGAGCGCGTGGCTCACCCCGGCGCGCCCTCCGGCTGTGCTCGCAGCTCGGCAAGGCGCCGCTGTAGGAAGCGCCGCTCGGGCTCGTCTCGGGTGAGCTCGAGCGCGCGCCGGTAGGCGTCCTGGGCCTCCCGGATGCGTCCCAGGCGGCGCAGCAGCTCGGCCCTGGTGGAGTGCAGGTACTGATAGTCCTCGAGCGCCAGTCCTTCGGCGATCTCGAGCGCGGCCTCGGCGGAGCCCGCCTGGGCGACGGCGACGGCGCGGCTCAGCTCGACCACCGGTGAGCGCGTCAGCGCGGCGAGCCGCTCGTGTACGGCGAGCGCCTCGTGCCAGTCGATTGGCTGCTCGCTCTGCAACGCCGCCAGTTGTGCCTGCAACACATACGGTCCGTCGCCGTGCAGTGCCAGGGCGCGCGCCAGCGCGGTGCGTCCCTGCTCGATCTGGCCGGCGTCCCACAGCGAGCGGTCCTGGTCTTCGAGCAGCACGAGCTCGCCGTCGCGCACCCTGGCCTGGCGCCGCGAGTCGTGGAGCAGCACGAGCGCCAGCAGCCCGTGAGCCTCGGGCTCGTCGGGCATCAGCTCGGCCAGCGCGCGCGCCAGCCACAGCGCCTCACCGGCGAGCTCGGCGTGCCCGCCGTAGCCCTCGTTGAAGATCAGGTAGACGATCGCGAGCACCGCCGCCAGGCGCTCGCCAAGCAGATGATCCGGAGGCACGGCGAACGGTATGCCGGTGGCCTTGATCTTCGCCTTGGCGCGCGTCAGGCGGCGCTTCATGGTCTGCTCGGAGACCAGGAACGCGCGCGCGATCTGCTCGGTGCCGAGGCCGCCGAGTGCCCGCAGCGTGAGCGCCACTCGCGCCTCCTGCGAGAGCGCCGGATGACAGCAGGCGAAGATCAGCTCGAGGCGCTCGTCGGGAATCGAGGTGTCGCTCATCTGCTCGTCGGTGTCCGCGGGAGGGCTTGCCTGAGCGTCGAGCAGCGCGAGCTTGGTGGCGAGCGTGCGCTCGCGGCGCAGTGTGTCGATCGCGCGGTTGCGGGCGGTCGCGGTCAGCCAGCCGAGCGGGTTGGCCGGCTGACCGTCGCGCGCCCAGCGCGCGGACGCGATCGCAAACGCCTCCTGGGTGGCCTCCTCGGCGAGGTCGAAGTCGCCGAGGAGGCCGATCATGTACGCCAGGACGCGGCTCCAGTGCTCGCGAAAGACGCGCTCGATCAAGCGCCGGCCTCCGCCGCTGCGGGAACCTGCACCAGCGGGCGCACCTCGACGGAGCCGCCCATGCGCGCCGCCGGACAGCGCTTGGCGATCTCGAGCACCGTGTCGAGGTCGTCGGCCTCGAACAGGTAGTAGCCGCCGAACACCTCCTTGGTGTTGGCAAACGGCCCGTCGGTGATCAGCGTCTCGCCTTCGCGCACGCGCACGGTGGTGGCGGTCTCCACCGGCGCCAGCTGTCCGCCGCCGACGCAGCCCGGCGCCTCGCGTATCGCCATGTACTCGCTGGTGATGCTCCGGAGCTCGGCCTCGTCGAGCGCCTCGTAGGTTCCGGGCTTGGTGTAGATCAGCACTGCGAACGTCATGTGTGCCCTCCTTGGGAGTTGGTCTTTGAGCGTAAGACGAACGGACGGCGCACGAGGGGACAGCCAGGGGCTCTACCGCTGTGGGACAGCGCCGGGATCAAACTCGGACTTCGCTGTGCTCAACGACACGCCGGAGCGCCCAGCGCGCGGCGCTCCTACCACCGGGAACAGGGCGACGGCGAGTAGCACGAACAGCGGGCCCGTGTTCACGTCGGTCGCGCTTTGCACCCAGAAGGGGCCGCCGAGGGATTGTCCATACAGCCAGTAGACGAGCGACAGCACGATCCCGATGGCGAGAGCCGGCCAGCGCAGCGGCGTCCACACGCCGGCGGCTACGGCCAGCGACACGAGCGCGAGTACGATCGCGATCGTGGCGCCGTGGCCGACGGTGTGCCTGGCGAGCGAGTCCTGGATGCGGGCGAGCCAGTGCGGCGAGGCCGCGGCCATTTCTCTGATCATGTTGTGGGTCGCTTCCTCAGCACGGTTGACGTTGGTCAGCCACAGTCCGGCGGACAGCGCCCACAGGCCCGACCAGAAGTACCGTCCGCCGCGGTCGCCGAGCGGCCCGAGCGCCGCCGGCGAGCGGCCGCCCGTGCTGTTGGTGGGCCCCTCCGCGCTGTCGGTGGGCCACACGAGCAGGCCGACGATCGCGTACACGATCACCGCGCCGGGAGCGCCCATCAGCGGCGAGGGCAGCGTGTTGGAAGTCAAACCGCCGAAGCCCTCGCCGAACCACCACACGACGAGCGCCCATGCGAACGACACGGTGAGGGCGGGCTTGAGAAGTCGCCTGCCGCACATCAGACCGAGCCCGATCGCGATCTGGAGCTCGCCGGCGAGCGAGTTCCACAGCGTCAGGTCGCGGCCGTAGAAGCGCGCGAAGGTGCGCATCGGGTCGCCGATG
>Ga0210389_10001101_pt1 | contig 22409 bp, 24 predicted proteins | sample IncBWH28OmetaG_FD_160127 | JGI IMG/M metagenome (GOLD analysis project Ga0210389, IMG submission 160127) | Forest soil microbial communities from Barre Woods Harvard Forest LTER site, Petersham, Massachusetts, United States - Inc-BW-H-28-O ...
GAACTCGCAAATTCTCCAATCAGCCGCGCCGGTCACTTACCCCTATGGACTCCTGCCTACGCCGACAATTGCTTCCATTTCTCCGTCGTCTCTCCCCGCCGGCGCCGAGGCAATGATCGATATTTCAGGTAGCGGCTTCTCGTTCGGACAGGGAGTGACGACCATTGGATTCGGCACCACCGATATCACTGTGCAGCGCGTGTTCGTGTTGTCACCGGATCACGTCCAGGTTGATGTCTCCGTGTCCGGCAATGCGGCGCTCGGCGTCTCAGACGTGAGCGCGATCTCCGGATTCCAGGTCGCGACTGCTCCCGCGGCATTCCAGATCACGGCGGCCGTCGCGGGGCTGCCGGCTCCTTATCCGGTTCTGGTGAACGCTCTGCCAGGCTTGACCGGATCTTATGCGGGTTCCATCGTAAGCCTTTTCGGAACGAACCTCGCGGCGCCAGGGCAAACGCCGTCCATCGGAATCGGCGGAGCGCCTGTTACGATCCTCTATGCCTCCCCGACTCAGATCAATCTGGCGATTCCTGTGAATCTGCCGCCTGGGCCTGCAGTCCTGACGCTGAACAACGGCGCCATCGCGGCCTTCCCCATTGACGTCAATATCGATACGCCGCCCTCGGGGATCGTCGCCGTACAAAATTCCATCGGCGGCTATGTGGACTCAAATAGCACGGCCCATCAGGGCGATCAGTTGATCATTACCCTGGGAAATTTCGGGTCTGGCGGGCCGATCAGCCCCAATCGCGTCCAGGTGAGCGTTGGAGGAGTAAACCACAACGCGACTCAGGTTTCAGCGGTAACAGTCGGACCCTCCGTCTTCTACCAGGTCACGTTCCAGTTGAACGCGAACGATCCCGTGGGCCAGGCTGACACCCTGATTGTTTATCTGGATGGCCGCAGCAGTTATCCGGCATCGATCCCCGTCGCAGCCGCGCCGGCCACCGGGCAGTAGGATATTCACTTCGCGGGGACGTAGCCGTTCTCCAGCAGCACAGAGATCGCCGCATCCCGCGCCTCCGGGCGAACGTAAAAGAAGGCGCCCACTCGTTTTGATCGGAAGATCACGCCGCCGTCATATTCGTCCGCTTCAACGCCGTAATCGATGCCGCCCCGATCCAGCACCGCCTCGAGGGCAATTGCATCGTTCAGGCGCTTTGCGACGAAGATCAATTCCGGTTCAGTGTCCGCAAAATGTGCGGCGTCTCTTTTCATGAGAATTGTCGCCGACGGCCAGAACTATCTTAGGCGATGACTGCACCCCCCGTTTTAACTGCCGAGGACGAACTGCAATGGTTAGCGCTGCGCATGGTCCCGGGCTTGGGAACTCGCCGAATTGGCATCCTGCTCGAGCGCTTGCAAACGCCCCAAGCCATCTTTCGGGCATCGCGCAGCGAGCTTGAAGCCGCTGGACTGACCGGTGCCCTGGCACAATCGATCGCCAGCGGGTGCAGCTTCGATGACGCGGCCAGCCAGCAGCAGCAGGCAAGGAAAGCCGGAGCGCAACTGGTGACGCTCAACGACTCGCGGTACCCCGAGGCTTTGCGGACGATCTTTGATCCGCCGCCGGTCCTGTTCGCTCGAGGCCGGGTTGAGTTGCTCTCGTCGATCTCAATCGGCGTTGTGGGCACCAGGCATCCGACCCCCTATGGCGTGGCTGCCGCAGAGCGGCTGACTGGCGACCTCGCCAGGGCGGGGATGACAATCACCTCTGGTATGGCGCGTGGCATCGATACCGCCGCGCACAAGGCGGCTCTGGCCGCCGCAATGGGGGCGGAGGCGCTCACGATCGCCGTACTTGGCTGTGGCGTGGACATTGTTTATCCTTCTGAAAACCGTAAACTGGCCGCCGAGATTGCGGCGAGAGGGGTGATTATTTCGGAATTCCCTATGGGGACAGTCGCGTTCCCGCAAAATTTTCCGATCCGGAACCGTATCATCAGCGGCCTGAGCTGCGGAATCCTGGTAGTCGAGGGGGCGCAGTACAGCGGCTCCGCCATCACCGCGCGACTGGCCATCGACCAGGGCCGTGAGGTTTTTGCGGTTCCGGGCAACATTACTTCAAAGATGAGCTGGGGGCCAAATCTGCTCATCAAACAGGGCGCGAAACTGGTTCAGGACTGGAACGACGTGGTCGTGGATCTGCCCCAGTCGGCCCAGCGCCGCCTGATCGATGAGGGTAGGCAAAGGATTATGAATCAAGGACTTGGCGCTGTGACTGGGGTGAAGTCTGAATCCCCAGGCGAATCGGCGGCATCTCAATTGACCGAGCCGCATCAGCAGGTTGCCCGGCGGGTTCTGGAGAAACTGAAAACCGATCAGGCCGTCCAGCTCGATGCCCTTGTGGATACCATTGAGGATGCGTCGCCGTCTGAAATCATTGCGGCGCTATTCGAGTTGGAGATCCTCGGCCTCGCCCGGCAGATGCCTGGGCGGAACTTTGTTAAAGTGTGGTAGCTCGAATCACTCGAACGGCCGGCCAGCCGACGGTGTGGTTTATTCTGTAGAACGAAATCGGAGATATGGCAAAAGCTTTAGTAATCGTCGAGTCGCCGGGCAAGGTCAAGGCAATCAATAAATACCTTGGGAAAAACTACGTCGTAAAGGCATCCCTTGGGCATATTAAAGACCTGCCGAAGAAGGATCTCGCCGTGGATGTGGACAATGGCTTCCGCCCGAAGTACGAAGTCATTGAGGGCAAGAAGAAGCTGATTCAGGAGCTCAAGGACGCCGCGAAGAAGGTCGACAATGTCTATCTGGCAGCCGACCCTGACCGCGAAGGCGAGGCCATCTGCTGGCATCTGCAGGAAGAACTGAAGTCGAAAAAAACCGAGAAAAACGGCGATGATATAAAGCCCCGCTTCTTCCGGGTGATGTTCAACGAGATCACGAAGAAATCTGTCGAGAAAGCATTCGAGCGGCCGGCTCAGGTGAACGTCAATCTGGTCGATGCCCAGCAGGCGCGCCGGGTATTGGACCGCCTGGTTGGGTACAAGATCTCTCCGCTGCTTTGGGATAAGGTCCGAAGGGGACTTTCCGCCGGCCGCGTCCAAACCGTCGCGGTTCGGGTAATCGTGGAGCGGGAACGCGAGATCCGCGCCTTCGTCAAGGAGGAATACTGGACTCTCGATGCAAATCTTTCGGCCAAAAAGCCGCCCGCGTTTGACGCCCGGCTCTTCCGTAAAGGCGAAGAGGCGCCGGAGATCAAGGATCAGGCCTCTGCTGACGCCCTGGTGGCGGATCTGGAAGGCGCGAAGTACATCGTCAAATCCGTCGGGACGAAGGAGAAGCGGCGAAACCCCGTCGCGCCGTTTATTACATCGACATTACAGCAGGAAGCGTCGCGAAAGCTTCGGTTCAGCGTGAAGCGCACCATGATGCTCGCCCAGCAGCTTTACGAGGGCGTGGAACTGGGCAGTGAAGGCGTCATCGGTCTGATCACCTATATGCGTACCGATTCGACGCGCGTTTCCGACGATGCGGTGACCGAAGCGCGGGAATTCATCAGCGGCAAATTCGGGGCGCAATATGTTCCGCCAACGCCGAATGTTTATAAGTCGAAAAAAGAGGCGCAGGACGCGCACGAGGCGGTCCGTCCGAGTTCCGCCTCCCGCACTCCCGACGACGTCGCTCAATACCTGGCCGAAGATCAGCTGAAACTATACCGGCTGATCTGGATGCGCTTCATTGCGTCACAGATGAGCCCGGCTGTCTTCGATCAGACCACGATCGATACCAGCGTTCAGGGAAAGACCGGCACCGGCTACACGTTCCGCGCGACCGGCTCGGTGGAGAAATTCGACGGGTTCCTCGCAGTATATGAAGAAGGTAAAGACCAGAAGGACGAGGAAGACGAAGAGGTCAAGCACAAACTTCCCGCCGTCACCGAAGGCGAAGAACTGAAACTTAAGGCCCTCAAGCCTGAACAGCATTTCACCGAACCACCGCCGCGATATAACGAAGCAACGCTGGTGAAGAAGCTGGAATCGGACGGCGTTGGGCGGCCATCCACCTACGCGTCGATTCTCTCGACGATCCAGGAACGCGAGTACGTCACCAAAGAGGGCGGAAAATTCAAACCCACCGAACTGGGGATGGTCGTTACAGATCTGTTACTGGAAAGCTTTAACGACATCTTCGATGTGCGCTATACGGCGCGCATGGAGGAAGAGCTCGACGAGATCGAAGAGGGCAAACTCGACTGGCGCGAAGCCATGGGCGAGTTTTATGAACGATTCATGAAAGACCTCGGCAACGCCGAGGAGCACATGACGAACATCAAGCGGATGGAAAAGCCAACCGAGTTGACGTGCGACAAGTGCGGAAAGCCCCTCGTTATCAAGTGGGGCAAGCACGGCAGCTTTCTCGCCTGCACCGGTTATCCGGAATGTACGTACACCCGCGAACTGACGGTCGATCTGCCGGATATTGATAAGGCCGACCTGTCTGAGCAGGGTGACGAGGAGTATTGCCAGAATTGCGGCCGGCCGATGGTGCTGAAGAAAGGCCGGTTTGGAACGTTCTTCGCCTGCACGGGCTACCCCGACTGCAAGACCACCAAACAAATCGGAGGGACACAGAAGAAGGCCGACGTCCCACTCGACGAAAAATGCCCGCAATGCGGCAATAATCTTGTTCAGAAATACGGGCGTTTCGGCGAATTCACCGCCTGTAGCAACTATCCGGCGTGCAAGCACGTGAAACAGAAGACGATTGGAGTGAAATGCCCGGAATGCTCAGAAGGCGAGGTCGTTGAGCGTCGCTCGAGAAAAGGTAAAACATTCTACGGGTGCAATCGCTATCCCGATTGCGAGTTCGTGGCGTGGGCACGACCGGTCGCGGAGAAGTGTCCGGACTGTGGCAATCCGTATTTGGTCGAGAAATATCTCAAGGCAGGGGCATTCCTGCAATGCCCGGCCAGTGGCTGCAAGTACAAGCGGGAATTCCAGCCCGCGCCATTGGCCGAGCCTGTCGCAAGCTGACTGCAACATCTGGTATCCTGCGCACGCGGAATCTCCCAACGCGTGGAAGCGACGGCGCCGGCCTGCTCTGACGGTTTCGGTGCGTTGATTCGTGGCTGCAGCGTAGAAATATCCTGAATCGTACAGAAATATCCTGAACCGTACGATATCCGCCCACAAAACTCAGGTCTTTCTGGCGATTAACTGATTTATCGCGGCAAATTTTCATGGTGCAAATGATTGTGTGCGGAAATCCATTTGACGCTTCCGAATGGGTGCGCGATTCGTGATCGGCGGTAACATCTGTGCCGTTTCGGAACGCAACGACAACGCCGGTTCACCGTGCGTCAGTGATTGTGCCCCAGGCATTTATCAAGAAAACATTTTGCCGAAGCTGGCGATCCGTAATAATCTTACGATTTTTACTGAGAAATAGCGTTATTGTGGGAACCATAGTCCTGTAATTCATCCCCTACGATTGCGGAAAACAAAAAACCCGCGATTTGTGAATTGGAGCGGCTGTTCAATGAAAGCGCAAACGATCGAAATTCAGGAATGCACGGGCCGAGTTCTGTCCTCGCCCATTTTTCGGCCAGGTGGCAAAAAGCTGATGGCCAAAGGTCACATACTTCGCGAAGAAGACATCCGAGTCCTGCAATCCGAGGGAATGGAAAGGATCTGGGTCGCCGAACTCGAAGAAGGCGAGATTTCCGAAGATGAAGCGGTGTGCGCCGTGGCCGGCGAGGTGGCGTGCGGTTCCTATGAAGTACAGCTCGCGGCCGGCGGGCGGGCTAACCTTATTGCAACAGAGAACTGTTGTGTCCTCGTCGACGATGATCTCCTGCGCCAGGTAAACTGCACGTGCGGTGCGGTGATCGCAACCATGATCAACTTCAGTTACGCGATGGCCGGACAGAGGATCGCCACGATTAAAAGCGCGCCGTTCGCCGTTTCGAAGTCTGATTTCGACGGATTGATCGCCATGTTGCGGGAACGAGGCCCGATTTTGCAGGCGCGGCCGATGCAGAATCCCGCAGTCGCAGTACTTTATTCGGATCCGGTGAATGGCGACCGCGCGAAAGTTTTGTTCGAGTCGGTGCTGAGGCAAAAACTCGAGCGCTTTGGCGTGCGGGCCCATGCGAGTCTGGCGGTGCTCGAAAATGAGGAGCATGTTTCACGCGGCATGCAGCATCTGCTTCGCAGCCAGCCGGCCGTGGTACTGGTGGCTTCCACCACTGCGCCGGCTGGGCCTTCAGATGTCGTCGGAGTTGCAATGGAGAAAATTGGCTGCAAACTCGAGCGCTTCCTCGCTCCCGTCGAGCCCGGAAGTTTGTTGCTGATGGGTTACAAAGATGAAGTGCCGATCATGTCCGCTCCCGGCTGTTTCCGGTCATTGAAACCGAATGTGATCGATCTGATGCTGCCGCCGATGATGGCCCGCTATCGCGTGTCGACCTGGGAAGTCGCTTGCCTTGGCCATGGCGGCCTCCTGAGCTGATTCGGCGGCACACTAGCGCGATTGCATGTGCTGCACGCTTCTTTCGTTCTCGAGGCAGATCTCGTCCATCAACTCGGTATCGAGCACGATTTTGTCGATAAGCCTGAAGCTCCAGGGACGAGTGTAGGCCTTTGGATCGTTTACCATGGCTTCGATTTCGAGGGTGCCGAAGTTCAAGCGGCGAAACCGTTCTGTAACAGTGGCTGCCGATGTGAGCGGCGTCCCCGTCATATCCATCCAGAGATCGTCGCGGAAACCGTTGGTTTGAACCAACAGCGTTGTCCCTTCCCATTTGGCTGTGGAATATCCGTACCATGACGGCATTGGATCGGCCGGCAATGGCCGACCGTCCAGGAAAATCTGCCGGTAACTGGCGTTATATTCGTTCATTAGTACCATTTCCCCGGGGGTTTGCACGAATTTTGTGATGTGCGGAAGCGTGAACATGCGCGGAAAATTCGAGGGCAGACACCGCACGTGCGGATCCAGCCCGTGTTCCTTACGCTGCTGTAGAAGATCGAGCGCCCATGGTTGGAAAGGAAGGCCGCCCGGTACGGCTTGGCTGAGGTCCATCGCATAGCGCGACAGTGGTGACTTCTCCAGGCAATCACCGGTGTCATCCTGCAGAGATTTGGGGCACGGGAGTCCTTCGGCCGTGATCCACATTCCCGAAAAATCGGGTTTGCCATCGCGCGTACGCGGCACGGCGCTCGAAAGGTTCGGTTTTCCGTCTTTGCCTTTGGGAACGCCTGCGGTCGGATAGGTGATCCATTGGGCCGAAGCCAGCGCGCACAGGAGCGACCCCAGCGTCAGCAATCGCATCGCCCGATCGTATCAGGTGGCTCGCAGAACGCTGTTGCGAATACTCTCGGCGACGTTCAGGCGATCCCAATCAGAGCTGCTGGCCCACAGGACTGAAGGCGCTTCCTCAGTGGTTTCGATTTCCTCGGCTGCGGCCCGGAAGCACCAGATCAGGTCATGGTGCAGGTGAAATGGCTCGCCCTTCTTCGGGGGGATTCCGTGTACGTCGATTCCGGCGAGAAACGGCGTTTGGCTGGCATCGATTTTGATGCACGTCTCCTCACCAGCCTCACGTGCGGCAGCGTCGGCAAGGGACACGTCATAGTTTTCGACATGGCCGCCCGGCAGCAGCCAGCGCTTCAGCCGATGATGGTGCATCAGCAGAACGGTGGAATTGTTCGGATGCAGCACAAGCGCGGTGCAGGTAATGTGCCCCGGGGTAAATTGGGCGCGCGAAAAGGGCCCCGCGGAGGAATGCAGCAGGGCGAGCGTCAGTTCTTTGCTCTTCGCGGCCAGGCCGTCGGCCCGCGCATCGAACTGTTCGATGGCGCTGACTGCTTCCGAAATGGTCACTGGGGCGGGGTCTTCTCGAGTTCTTCTTTTGCCCAGACGCGGTCCGGATCGATCTGGAGCGATTTCTGCAGCGCTTCACGTGCCTTCGCGTTCTGATGCTCTTTCTTGAGCGCGATTCCTGTCCAGAGATACGCATCGGCCGACTTGGGATCGAGCGCGATCGCCTGCCTGAAGTCGCGGATCGCGTTTTCCGGCCCTCCACCCATGTTCACCGGCAGGTAGTAATATCCCACGCCGTGGGCGACGAAGGCACGTGGCGATTTCGGATCCATTTCGATTGCCTTATCGAGAGCCTCTTTGGCGCGTTTTCCGTAGACCAGCGCACCCATGATCGGATTCGCCGGAATGATCTGGCCGCACAACGTGCCGAGGACGCGGTAGTAGTCGGCATTCTTTGCGTTGAGTTCGAGCGCTTTGTCTATGTCTGCGACCCCGGCCTCCGCGGCCTTCTGCGCGCCGGGTTTGTCGCGCATTTCCTGAGACACTTCCGCGCTGTAGGAGTACGCGATGGCGGCGCGATACCATCCGGTGGCGTCGGTGGGGGTCCTCTCGGCCGCCTGGTGCAACGCCGCCGCGCGGGCATCGAGTCCGGCGCGATCCTGGCGATCCCGGAGATGGTCGAGATCATCGGCAGCCAGTGAGGCTGCCGCGACTAGTACAAGCACGGATACAACGCGCATCATGTGAATCACAACTCCGCGACTTTTCTCTGTACAAACAAAAAATACGCTCCCAGACTGACCAACACAAGTCCGTTTATCGACAAGACGGATGGAGCGGTAAAAATCGGTACAAGCCATCCGGTAGTGACGCTGCCGAAAGGCATTCCGCCCCGGAAGGCGACGTTATAAACGCTCATGACGCGGCCGCGCATATCGTTCGGCGTGATCAATTGCACAAGTGAAGCAATCATGGCGAACGCGCACATCATGACGCCGCCTGAAATGAACAACAGAATGCAACTCATCACCACCGATGTCGACGACGCAAAACCGGTGATGCCTGCGCCCAGAGCGATAAGCATGCTAAGAGCGATCCGGCCCTTGTTCGGGACGTTGCCCAGCGCGGCAACCGTGAGTGCGCCGGTGATCGAGCCGAGACCGGATGCCACCAGCAGCAGCGTATACGTCAACTCGTTTCCGCGAAAGATATTCTTCGCGAAAACCGGCAGGAACGTGATCATTGGGATGGCCAGCGCGGTCATGCCGAATGCGATCACGATCAGCATTTCCATCGCGCCCTGCCGGCGAATGAATCCGAATCCCTGCTTCATCCCGGTGAGGATGGAGTCCGCTGTTCGCGGCGGCTTGAAATTGATTCGCAGGCTCAGGAGCGACACGATCACCGCGACGAATGACAGCGCGTTCAAACCGAAGCACCATGCCGCGCCGACGTATCGGAAGGCCAGACCGCCCAGAACCGGGCCGATCACGCGGGCCAGGTTGAACTGAATGGAATTCAAGGCGATGGCGTTGGGCAGGTCTTCTTTTTCCACCAGACTCGGGACCAGCGCCGAATACGCCGGACCACCGAACGACTGGGCGGTTCCCACTACAAATGACGAAATCAGGATGTGCCAGATCTTGACGGTGTGCGTGGCGATCAGGGCCGCCAGAGTCAAGGCGCTGGCCAACTGTATGATCTGGGAGATCATCAGCAGCTTGCGTCGGTCCATACGGTCGGCAAATACGCCGCCTACGAGAGAGAAGAGGAAGATCGGAATGTCTCCAAGAAATGCGTCCAGCCCGAGCAGGCGGGCGGAGTTTGTCATTTCGAGGACAAGCCAGTTCTGCGCCACTTCCTGCATCCATGTGCCGATGCTGGAGGTGCAGGCTCCGAACCACAGAAGCCGGAAGTCGTGATATTGAAATGCCTTGAAGGTGCGGCGCAGCACGCGGTTGGGTCGCTAGGGAAGAGGAGTTTCGCGTCGGATCAGGTGGAGCAGGTTTCCGTCGCCGTCGTTGAAGAATACCAGACGGTTGTTTCCGAGATCGAACGGTTCGCCGAGAAAGTTCACATGCAGGCCTTTCAAATGCGAGAAAGCGGATTCAAAATCGTCGACGGCGATCGCCAGGTGACGGATACCGGGATTCTTGTTGTTCGCCATGTTCTGAGGCGGACGCGACCCCTCGGCAGGGATGATCTCGATCAGCGATCCGTTGGGCGCTCTGACGAACCAATTCCCCAGGTAAGCGAAATTGATGTGGAAACCGAGGTGATCGACGTACCAGTGCGCGAGCTTCTCGGGATTCGGCGAAGCGATCGCCGTATGCTCAAGACCCTGAAACATAAGTAAAAATTGTATCGCGCGCGGCCAAACAGGATTCCGTGGTCCGATTTTGTGTTACGCCCGCTGGACCTTGACCGCCGTACCGTAGCACAGGACTTCCGTGACGCCCTGCATGATTTCGGTCGCGTCGTAGCGCACGCCGATGATGGCGTCGGCGCCGAGCTCGGCGGCGTGCTGCAGCATGCGATCGAAGGCGTCTTCCCGCGTCTTCTCGCACATGTCCGTATAGAGAGTGATATCTCCGCCGACGAGGGTTTGCAGGCTCGCCCCCAACGTTCCAAGGACCGATCGCGAGCGCACCACGATTCCGCGCACGAGACCGAGGCTCCGCGTCACCTGGTACCCGGCCAGATCAAATGCCGTTGTTGTCATTTCATGAGGGACCATGGTCACCATACGCCTCGTCGAGCAATTCAACAACGTGGGCGACGCGTTCGCCACGCCCCCACTTGCGTACCCCGGCTTCCAATTGGATCATGCAGCCCGGATTGGCCGTGGCAATGATCTGCGCCTGTGCGATCTTCACGTTCGCCATTTTCTTCTCGAGGATTGCCATCGAAAGCCCCGTGTGCAGGACGTTGTAGATGCCGGCGCTGCCGCAGCAAATGTCCGAGAGCGGCATCTCGCGGAACGTCAGGCCCGGGATCGCGCGTAGAAGTTGCCGGGGCGCGTTTCGGATCTTCTGTCCGTGCGCGAGATGGCAGGAGTCCTGGTAGGTGACCGTCGCGTCCACGGGCTTCATGTCGCGGTTGAGTTCGATTCCAGCCAGGAATTCCGTCACGTCCTTCATCAGCGATTTGAATTTCCTTGCGCGTTCGAAATATACCGGGTCATGCTCGAACAATTCGTCGTACTCTTTGAGCGTCGAACCGCACCCGGCGGCATTGGTGATGATTGCGTCGAACCCGTCCTTGTCGGACAAGACCGCATCGATATTCTGCCGCGCCAGTTTTCGCGCCATATCGCGAATCCCCGCGTGAACGTGTAACGCGCCACAGCAGGTTTGCCCGACAGGCGTAACGACCTCACAGCCGTTCTTCTGCAACACTCGGACTGTCGCTTCGTTCAATCGCGCGAAGGAGATGTTCGCGATACATCCGGCCATCATCGCGACCCGATATCTTCGTTTTCCCTCAGCCGGGAAATTGAGGCCGATCTGGCGGAAAAAGAAGGGGATCTGCGCGGCGGGTGTCAGAGCTTCCCGCTCGCCGAGCGGCCCCAGAAGCTTCGTCAGACCCGAGACACGCACCAGCTTCTGCAGCCCGCTGACCTGATACACGTAAAGGGCCGCGCCGGCGGCAGTCAGCAGAACGGGGGAGGGCAGGAGTTTGCGAAACACCAAATCCCTGAGTATCCGTGAGGGCCACGGACGAACAGTGTTGTTCTCGATTTCCGCTCGCGCGGCTTCAACCAGGCGCCCATACTGGACCCCTGACGGGCACGCACTCTCGCATCCGCGGCAGGCGAGACAGAGGTCGATGTGTTCCCGGTACGAATCGCCGATGGGCCCGCCTTCGGCGACCTGCACCATCTGATAAATGCGGCCGCGAGGGGAATCCATCTCGACGCCCAGCTCGCGATAGGTCGGGCATGCGTTCAGGCACAGGCCGCAGTGCACGCAGCGGTCGAGATCGACCTGCTTCGGCTTATCGATCTGAATTTCAGAGCTGACCGTAGAGACGTCCACGATTGAGCAGATTCCCCGGATCGAACATGCGCTTGATCTCCTTCATGATCGCAAAATCGCCGCCAGGCTCAGGCCAGAGCGTCAGATTGGGGCGAGCAGAATCTCCTGCGAACTCGACCAGGCCTTTCCAACCCCGCTTGACGGCGCCTGCAAGCCACCGCGATGCCGTATCGGGGCGGGTAAACCATCCGCGGACCACTCCCGAGGCTGCGTGGGCATGTCCCGGCCCGTCCACACTCGCCAGAGCTTCGCCACAATCGCGGAGTGTGGTTGAGACCCGCACCACTGTGCCTTCGCGAAATTTTTCCAGATGACGCGGGGTCACCGTGTAAAAGGAACTCCAGAAGCGCTGCTCTTCTTCCACGGAGAGCGTCTTCATCGGACCGAATGCGGCGGCCTCTCGAATCGACCGCTCGATCACCGCTTCGTTGCCAGCGAACATGATGGCCAACGTAAAATTCTTCATCCCGAGGTGCGCTGAAAGGACCGGGTTCAGGAGATCGACAGCCACTGGATGCAGCACGCCGCGGATGACCGCGTCGCGAGCCCCCATCGCTGTCTTGAGATCTTCGAACGTGAAAAGAACCGTTCTGGCGACAGCAGGCCGGGGGGTCAGTTTGAAATTGATGGACGCGATCGCAGCCAGAGTCCCGAAGGAGCCGATCATAAGTTTGCCCATGTCCAGACCGGCGACGTTTTTCACGACCATACCACCTGATTGAACCAGTTTGCCGTCGAGGGTGGCGAATTTCATTCCAATCACAAGATCACGAGCCGTACCGTAAAGGCGCCTTCTTGCGCCGCTGATGTTCGCGGCGACCATGCCACCGGCGGTCGCTTCGGCCGCCCAGGGACCTTCGAGCGGAATCATCTGCCCGTGTTTGGCGAGGGAAGCGTTTAATTCGGCGAAGGGGATCCCGGCTTCGACGCTGATTGTCAAATCCCGGGGTTCGTATTGCAGTACGCCGCGCATGCCCGCCGTGGTGATACGAACTTCTGCGGACGCGACGGGCCCGGCCATCAGGCGTTTGGAGTCGCCGCCGAAAAGTTCGATGGTTTTGCGGGACGCACTTGCCGAGGCGAGCGCATCCCGGAGATCTTCGGCTGTCGAGGGCTGAAGGATGGCGGGCAACCCTCTACTTTAGCCGAACGCTACTGCGAAGCCGTTATCGCATCGAGCTTCAGCCGTCAGCAGCTCCTGATATTACAGACCCGTGTTGATCGCGCCGACTCGAGCTTTCTCGAACGCCGCGATGGCGGGCGCCTGCTTCAGAATCCAGCCCAGTTCATCGATGCCTTCGAGGAGACAGGTTTTCATGAACTGATCCACCGGGAACTCTACACGCTCGCCATCGGGCAGTGTCAGCGTCTGAGTGGCCAAATCGACCTTTACTTTCGCGTCTTCGGGCAGCGCGAAGAGCTTCGTATGAATCTCGTGTGAAACCACGATGGGCAGCAGGGAATTCTTCAGCGAGTTGCCTTTGAAGATGTCTGCGAATGAGGTGCTGATCACGGCTCGGAATCCGAACTGCGTCAGCGCCCACGGCGCATGCTCACGGGAACTGCCGCAACCGAAGTTATCGCCCGCCAGCAGAATCCGGGCGTTTTGGCCGCGCGGCGTGTTCAGAATGAAATCCGGCTTCGGATTACCCTGCGCGTCGTAACGCCAGTCGCAGAAAAGCTGCTTGTCGAGGCCTTCTTTCGAGGTCGTCTTCAGAAAGCGGGCGGGAATGATCTGGTCTGTGTCGATGTTGTTGCTCGGCAGCGGGACCAGACGTGATTCGAAAGCGGTAAATGGTTTCACAGGAGTGTCCTTACGTCGGTGACAACACCGGTAATGGCGCTGGCGGCGGCTGTCAGCGGTGAGGCGAGGAACGTCCGCCCCCCTTTGCCCTGACGGCCTTCGAAATTGCGATTGCTGGTCGAGACGCTGTACTGGCCGGGCTGAAGCTGGTCGCCGTTCATGGCGATACACATCGAGCAGCCAGGTTCGCGCCAGTCGCATCCGGCGGCGCGGAAGATCTCGGGCAGTCCTTCGGCTTCCGCCTGGCGCTTCACTTCCATCGACCCGGGCACAACCATTACTCGCACGTTCGGGTTGACCTTGCGGCCCTTCAGAATCGCGGCGGCGCTGCGCAGGTCGGAGAGCCGGGAGTTGGTGCAACTGCCGATGAACACGACATTCACTGCGTGTCCGGCGAGCGGCTTGCCCGGCTCGAGGCCCATGTAGGCGAGAGCCTTCGCCAGCGATTCCCGCTCCAGGGGGTCATCTGCGCTTGAGGGTTGGGGAATCGGTTTGTTGATCGAAATGCCCATGCCGGGGTTAGTGCCCCAGGTGATCATCGGTTCAAGAACGTCGCCGTTGATGACGACTTCGCGATCGAATTTCGCACTGTCGTCGGTCGGGAGCTTGCGCCAGCGCGCCACGGCGGCATCCCAGTCGGCGCCTTTCGGCACGAAATGCCGGCCGTGCAGATATTGAAATGTGGTGTCGTCGGGTGCGATCATGCCGGCTCGCGCTCCGGCTTCGATCGACATATTGCAGACCGTCATCCGGCCTTCCATGTCGAGTGCGCGAATGGCCGGGCCCGAGTATTCGAGCACGCACCCTGTGCCGCCGCCGATGCCGATCTGCGCGATGAGGGCGAGGATGATGTCTTTCGCGGTCACACCCGTTCTGAGTGAGCCGTTCACTTGCACGCGGAACGTCTTCGAAGGCCGCTGCAGCAGGCATTGCGATGCCAGAACGTTCTCGACCTCGCTGGTGCCAATGCCGAATGCGAGCGCTCCAACTGCACCGTGGGTGGCTGTATGGCTGTCACCGCACACAACCGTCATGCCGGGTTGCGTAAGCCCGAGTTCGGGCCCGATGACGTGCACGATGCCCTGATGCTCGGAGTGCATTCCATAGCAGGGAATGCCGAAGTCCCGGCAGTTCTGCTCGAGTTGCGCCACCTGTTTGGCCGCGATGGGATCGACGATCGGGAGCGACCGGTCGGTGGTTGGGATGCTGTGATCCGTGGTCGCGATGGTGAGATCGGGACGGCGAACTTTCAGCCCGCGGTCGCGGAGTCCCTGGAATGCCTGCGGGGACGTCACTTCATGCACGAGGTGCAGATCGATGTAAAGAAGGCTGGGCGCACCGGGTTCTTCATGGACGACATGCGCATCCCAGACTTTCTGACTTAGTGTTTTTGGATTGCCTGACAAACTGCTTCTCCTGTTTGTTCCGTGGTGGCCGGGGTTCCGGACGGGCGAAGATCCGCCGTCACACGGCCACTGTTCAAAACTTCTTCCATCGCTCGATTGACGGCTGCTGCTTCTTCTCCGAGGCCGAAGCTGTATTCGAGCATGGCCGCGACCGAGCCGATCGCGCCGAATGGGTTTGCTTTATTCTGCCCCGCGATGTCGGGCGCCGAGCCGTGGACCGGCTCGTAGAGTCCCGTCCATGCGCCGGAGGCCTTCTTCGCGCCGATTGAGGCCGACGGCAGCATGCCAATGGAGCCAGCGAGTACAGCCCCTTCGTCGCTGAGGATGTCTCCGAACATATTTTCAGTCAGGACGACGTCGAAACGTTTCGGGTTCAGCACGAGTTGCATGGCGCAGTTATCGACCAGCAGATGATCAAGCGCGACGTCGGAGAAATCCTTCGCCACTTCGACCACGACGCGCCGCCAAAGCTGGGACGTATCGAGCACGTTCGATTTGTCGACCGATGTCATCTTCTTCCGGCGCTTGCGGGCCAGTTCGAAAGCCATGCGCGAGACGCGATCGATTTCGCGGCGCGTGTAGACCATCGTGTTGACGCCACGCTCGTCCATGCCGCTTCCGGAAATGCCTCTGGGCGTGCCGTAGTAGAGGCCGCCTGTGAGTTCGCGGACGATGATCATGTCGACGCCATCGACCAGTTCGTTCTTCAGGGGCGATGAATTCAGGAGCGCTTTGTAGCTGCGCACCGGGCGCAGGTTGGCAAAGACGCCCATCTTTTTGCGAAGACCGAGCAGACCGGTTTCGGGGCGTTTGTCTGTCGGCGCATCGTCAAATTCCGGCAGGCCCACGGCTCCCATCAGAACCGCGTCTGCTTCGCCCGAAAGCTTCTCAGTTTCCGGCGGCAATGGCGTACCGGTTTTGTGAATCGCGGTGCCGCCCAGCAGACCTTCGCAAATATTCAGTTGGTGGCCCCATTTCCCGGCCACGACGCGCATCACGCGCACAGCTTCTCTGGTCACCTCCGTCCCGATTCCATCACCGGGGAGGACCAATACGTTGAGATTCAAGAATGCTCCTTAAACAGAACTACCGCTCAATCACGGTCGCGGCTCAGAATCGCTGCCGGGAGGCGGAAGTCTACGTTGTCAGTACCTGCTGGCTGCGGCGCGCGAGTTCCGCGATCTCCTCATCCATCAGGCCTTTCTTATTGTCCGCCAGGGCTGTGATTTCCATGTAAACCACATCGAGCTCATGCTTCGTAAGGTCGAATCCGAGAACCTCCAGACGCGCTTTCAACGCATGCCGGCCGCTGTGTTTTCCCAGCACGAGACGGCTCTCGGGAACCCCGACGGACTTCGGTTCCATGATCTCGTAGGTGGTCCGCTCTTTTAGAAAACCGTCCTGATGGATACCGGCTTCATGAGCGAAGGCGTTGCGGCCGACGATCGCTTTGTTGGGTTGCGGGCCAAAGCTGATGATCGAACTCAGCATCTGGCTGGCAGGATACAGATGCTCTGTGTGGACACCGGTGACGAAAGGAAAACGGTCGTTGCGGATCTTCATCACCATCACCACTTCTTCGAGCGAGGCATTTCCAGCGCGTTCGCCAATCCCGTTGATGGTGCATTCGATCTGCCGCGCCCCGGCTCTTACCGCCGCGAGCGAATTGGCAACGGCAAGCCCGAGGTCGTCATGGCAATGCACGCTGACGATCGCGGTATCGCCGAGAGCTTTGACAACACGTCCGATGATTTCGGCGTATTCATCCGGGGTCGAATAGCCAACCGTGTCCGGAATGTTGACCGTACGCGCTCCGCAGGCGACGACCGCACGCGCTACCTGTTCCAGATAGTCGGGCTCGGTGCGGGCGCCGTCTTCGGCAGAAAATTCCACGTCATCGACGTAAGACCGCGCCAGTTCCACGGCTGCGCAGGCATCGTCGAGAACCTGCTGGCGCGATTTTTTCAACTTGTATTTGAGGTGAATATCGCTGGTGGCGAGGAAGGTGTGGATGCGCGGCCGTTTGGCTTTCGCGAGAGCCCCGGCCGCACGCTCAACATCCATCCTGGTGCAGCGGGCGAGCGCCGCCACCTGCACCCACTTGAATTCACGGCTCACCGCGTCGACGGCTTCGAAATCGCCTTGGGAGGCGATCGGAAAACCGGCCTCGAGGATGTCCACCCCGAGTTCCACCAGTTTCCCCGCCATTCGCAGCTTCTCGGGTACGTTCATGCTGCAGCCGGGAGACTGTTCGCCATCCCGGAGGGTCGTGTCGAAAATCCACACGCGATTGTTCATAGATGGAAGGTACTCCACTGCCATTATGTGGAGGCGGCGCGGAATAAAGCAAATTTATTTCTTTCGCTGTGTCGATTACTTAGAATTATAATACGGGCGATGGAACTGAGTACGCTCCGCGTGTTTATGACGATTGCGAGCGAGCGCAGCTTCTCGCGCGCGGCGGTGAAGCTCTCGCGCACGCAACCTGCGGTTTCATTGGCCCTGCAGCGCCTGGAGAGTGAATTGGGTGAGCAGTTGCTGGACCGGCTGGCCAAGGATGTCGTGCTGACCGATGCCGGCCGTACCGTCCTCGAATACGCGCGGCGGTTTCAGAGTCTCGAATCGGAGCTGCTGAATGCGATTACGGAGCTGCGGGATCGGGCAGCCGGCCGGTTGGCGATTGGGGCGAATGAATCGACCACGCTTTATCTGCTGCGGCATATCGAGCGCTACCGCCAGTTGTATCCGCACGTCAAGGTGCAGGTGCGGCGCAGTTTTTCCAGTCGCATTCCGGATGAGATCGCCGATGGGAATCTCGAACTTGGCGTGATCAGTTATCAGCCTCGCGATGAGCGCCTGCTGTCGACCGTGATTTACACGGATTCGCTGGCCTTCGTGGTGGCGCCGAAGCATCGGTTGGCCAAACGGAAACAGGTGCCGATATCGGAACTGGGCGAGGAAAATTTCATCGCGCACAACGTGCTCTCGCCGTATCGCGAGATTGTGCTGCGTCTGTTCCGCGAGCACGGCGTGCCGCTGAAGATGGATATCGAAATGCCGACGGTCGAAACGATTCGCTGGATGGTGGAAGGGAATCAGGGCGTCGCGTTTTTGCCACGGATGTGCGTGGAGCAGGAGATTGCGGAGAAGCGACTGGTCGCCGTGCGGGTACCGGAGATTGAGGTTGAGAGGAAGATCTACCTGGTGCAGCCGGCGAAGCGCGCGGTCAGTTATGCGGCGGACTCGTTCTTGAAACTGGTGATCGGGTGATTCCGGCTTCAGTTTCAGCGATTAGGGATTGTCCGAATCCTCCGGATGTGAAGGAGATGATCGTCGGCAGTTGCCAGGGTGAATCCATTGACCAGCGCAGTAGCGACAACGAACCGGTCCACCGGATCGCGGTGCGGAAGTGCGATCAACCGGCTCTGAAACGCAATTTCATGGTCAGGACCCCTTCCGAAGTGAGGTTCTTGGCGAGCGCCTGTCGAATCCAGATGTCGGGCGCGGGGCTGACTTCGATTCTTCCGCACTGAGCCAGCACCGTTGCTTTCCACACACTGATTGGTGAGAGCCATAGCTGGTTGGCCGGATCTTCGAGCATCGATGCCAGCCTCCTCCTGATCCGGCGCGGTTCGAGCAATGCCCACAGCCAGATGTGCGTGTCGAGGAGAACATTCACGACTCGAGGACTTCCCAGTCGGATCCCGGCGTAGCGGGTGGCACGATGTCTCCGAGAATCTTCCTGGTTCCTTCCATACAGCCGAGGATCTGACGCTTGCCAGGCGGAGTAACAGGCACCAGCTGCGCAACTGGTCTGCCCTGCTTTGTCACCCGAATCGGCTGCCACATAACTGTGATCTGTAAAGCCGCTAAGCAGCGTCGCCGCGAGCTTTCAATTCTGCGAGCAACCGCTCGACTTCGTCCTGCCGTTCGAGGGCGAGGAACCGGTCCTCCAGGCTGGCTTCGGTTTCGCCCAACAGCTCTGCTCTCGCCTGTCCCAATGCTTCGGCGCGATTCACTTTCTGATTCATGCGATCCCACGCCGGCGACGCCGAGTTCGTATCGAACTTCGCATGGGCGTCTGCCGCGCGTCCAGTGGCTCTGGCGCGCCGGTGCTTCGCCAGAACCATTTCGCTTTTCGCGCGGGCCTCGGTGAGCTTGCCTTCAAGCTTCTGCAGTGCCGATTTCAGATTGTCGACCTGCGCTTTCTGATCAGCAATCTGTTCAGCGAAGCTGCCGGCCAATTTGTTCGTTTCCAGCGACCGCTCGATCGCCACCCGCGCCAAATCGTCTTGCTTCTTCGTGACAGCCAGCTCGGCTTTCCGCATCCAATCTTCGCCTTTCTTTGCGTTTTCATCGCGGCGGCGTTCGAGCAGATGCAGGTCCGCGAGGCTGATGGCAACCTGTGTTTTCACCTGCAAGAGCTGGTTCTCCATGTCCAGAATGACCTGCTTCAGCATCTTTTCGGGATCTTCTGCGCGGTCCACGAGGTCGTTCAAGTTGGCTCGCAGCAGCATGCCGACTCTTTCCATTAGTGCCATGATGTTTTGCTCCTTCCCATGAATTCGGTGCTTAGTCGCCGGCGCCGGCGGATTTCGCCTTGGGACCGTCGCCTTCGGGTTTTGGGCCGCGATCGCCAATCGTTTTGACTTTCGCGAACAGCTCGGACATCTGCATGCCCGAGAGTGTTTCAAACAGCGCAGGGATCTGGGCCGCCATTTTGGCCAGGTCGCCGGTGACCTTGTTCATCCCGGCTGCGTCGCCGCCCGTCGAAACAATAGTGATCCTGTCGACTTTCTCCAGCGGGGACGCAAGGGCTCTCACGATCTCCGGCATGTTCGTGATCAGCTTGTCGACCACCGCCGCCTGGTTGTATTCCTGATAGGCTTCCGCCTTGACGTTCATGGCCCTGGCTTCGGCGTCGCCTTTCTTGAATACGATCTCGGCTTCGGCTTCGCCCTGCGCCCGAATTGCGGATGCCTGTCCTTCAGCTTCGGCGATCAGCTTTTGTTTCTGCGCGGCGGCGAGGGTTTCGATGCGCCGGCGTTCAATCTCGGCCTGTTTGAGGACGGTCGCGATTAACTCGCGTTCGCGGCGCTGAATTTCGGCATCCTGCACCTTGATTTGCGCCTCTTTGTCGACCTGGCTGATCTTGACCTGCTCGGCGATCACCTGCTGCTGCATCACGTTGGTCTGGATCTCATAGGCCTTGTCGGCCTGCGCCTGCTGGCGCTTCACGGTCTCTTGGTATTGCGCCTTTTTGATATCGAGATCGCGCTGGGCCTCGGACTGTTTCGCCAGCGACAACGTTTCGGCAAGAACGCGCTCCTGATCCGCCTGAGCCCGGGCAATGGCGGCTTCGCGGATCGCCTGTGCGCGCTTGATGGTGGTATCGCGCTCGGCTTCGGCGGCGGCCACATCCGCGTCGCGTTTGATGCGCGCGATGTCCGGCCGGCCCATGTTCGAGATGTATTCGTTCTGGTCGCGGACTTCTTTAATGGTGAAGGAAATGACTTCGAGACCCATCTTGCTCATGTCGCCGGCGCAGGTGTTGCGCACGCGGTCGCCCACCATCTCGGGCTCCTTCACGATCTGCTCGACCGTGAGCTGGCCGATGATGCCGCGCAGATGGCCCTCCATGACCAGCCGGATCAGCGCCTCGCGGTCCTGATCGGACTTGGTGAGAAACTGTTCGGCCGCGGTCAGAATCGATTCCGGATCCGATTTCACCTTGAGCTGCGCAACCGCCTCGACGGTGACGGCGACACCCTGCATGGTGTAGAGGTCCTGTTTGGGGGCAACGTCGAACGACATCAATTCGAGTGACAGATCGCGCACAGTTTCGATCATCGGCAGCACAACCGTGCCGCGCCCTTTGATGATGCGAGTCCCGCGCAGCCCGTAAACAATGAGGGCCTGATGCGGACCGGCCTTGCGGATCAGGCGCGCGATCATCCCGATCAGGCAGATGATCACCAGCACCATCATGCCCGTGATCACAAAAATGTTCGTTAACATAAACTCTCCGTCCTGCTTTCTCCGGCCTTCGCCGGAACAGCTTTTTACAACGCGTTCAATTCTTCCCACTCGCGCACATATGCGATGCCGTTTTCGTAGCGCGTCACGACCACTTCCTTGCCCGCCGCAATCTCATGCCCCGTATCGCTGCGGATCGGCACTCCTGTGCGGCGGCCTTGTTGTACGAAGATCATTTCGCCCGTCCCATTTGTACGCACGGCGCATGATACGGTTCCCAGGGCGCCCACCATGTCGTAATCCGCGGGATCAAGGGGGATGTCGCCCGGCTCGACCACCTTCGCCACGAACCAGAGAATCATGGCCGCGCCGGCGATCCCGGCCAGCACTGCGCCGAAAAGGATAAGGAGCAGGCCGACGCGCAGGAGCCGCGCCAGAATAAATCCCGTGCCGCCGAACCACGTTATGAAAGCCGCGATGGTTCCGAAGTTCACTTTCCCGCCCCCACGCAGGCCGTGATGCCCGTGAAGATGCAGGCCGTGCGTGTGGATGTGCATCGATCCGGCGAGAAACGACAGAGCCGTCAGCATGAAGCCGAATACGAAACAGCCGAGAAAGAAATCGGACCAGTTCATTTTGTCTCCTTGGGGCCGAGAACGTCGAAGAGACGTTCGGCGAGACCGGGATTTTCAAGAATCAAGCCCAGCAGCGTCAGGCAGCGGCGCGAATCGGGATGGCGGGCGACCTTCAATAGCGCCGCGCAGACTTCGGGGTCGTTGCGGAAGCGCTCAGCGCCGCTGATCAGCCAGAGATCGAGCTTGTCTTCCAATGCCCCCACGTCGGAAATCAGTTCGGTGGAGTAGCCTTCGGGGTCGTCCACCAGATAGCCGGGGTGGACCTTGAAGAATTTCGCCAGCAACAGGCGGCTGGTGTTGGTGAGGTGCGGGCGCGCACCGCTTTCGATCTGCGAGAGATAGGACTGGGAGATGGTCTTCCGCAGGTCCTTTTTAATGGCGCGGACGACCTCGCCCTGCGTCATGGCGCGGTCGTGACCGCGCAGGGCTCCTTCCACCTCCCGCAAGTAACGGATTTTGTCTCCCAACACCATATTGCAATCTGTGATTACAGTATTGCAATTTGCGATGGAAGTCAAGAGGCCGTGCAGTGATAGCCTGAAGGCCTATGCGCCGTCATTTCCGATTTGCGGCCGGCGTCGCGCTGGCCGGCTGCTTGATGCTCCGGGCGCAGGCTCCGAATGCGCTGGTCTCAGAAGCCCGTTTTCAATGGAGCGTGGTTCGCGACAACCTGCTCAAGATGGCGGAAAAGATGCCTGCCGAGAACTACACGTTCAAGCCGACGGCCGAGATCGAAACATTTGGCCAGCGTGTCGCACACATCGCCGGCGCGAAT
>Ga0210389_10001102_pt1 | contig 22409 bp, 17 predicted proteins | sample IncBWH28OmetaG_FD_160127 | JGI IMG/M metagenome (GOLD analysis project Ga0210389, IMG submission 160127) | Forest soil microbial communities from Barre Woods Harvard Forest LTER site, Petersham, Massachusetts, United States - Inc-BW-H-28-O ...
CCGACCGTACCGATGACATGCGCCCCAAGCGCCCTCGCCCACTGACATGCCAGCAAACCGATACCCCCGGCAGCGGCATGAATCAGGACCCGGTGATGCGGCTCGACCTTGAAGGTCTTGTGCAGGAGATACCAGACCGTCAATCCCTTCAGCATCAGGACCGCACCCTGCTCGTAGGTGATGTGGTCGGGCAGCTTGACCAGTCTTTCCCAGGAGATGTTGCGTTCGCCGGCATAGGCGCCGAGATTGACGTAATAGGCCACGCGATCGCCGGGATGAAAATTCGTCACGCCAGGACCGACCGCAAGCACCTCGCCCGCGGCCTCGTTGCCGGCGACAAACGGCAATCCGGGCGCCTTGTAGAGACCGGTACGATAATAAGTGTCGATGAAGTTCAGCCCGACCGCGTGCTGACGAATGCGAACCTCGCCGGGACCAGGCGCGGGCACCTCGACGTCCTCATAGACCAGGGCTTCCGGTCCCCCAACCTTGTGCACCCGCACAGCCTTGGTCATTGCCGCCTCTCCTTTGTCGGGTCGATTCATGGCGAGCGAAAGCTATCGGGATAGCAATGTCAACACGGAGGACTGGCGTAGGCCGGCCGTCAGCCGCTTAACGACCGCTTGCGGTTGCGCCGGGCCAAAACGTTGAACATCTCCACCGCCGCGGAAAACGCAATCGCGAAGTAGATATAGCCGCGCGGGATGTGGAATTTGAAGCCGTCCGCGACGAGGGCAACGCCAATCAGGACCAGGAACGCCAGCGCCAACATCTTGGTGGTCGGGTGTTCCGCGACGAATCGCGCCACCGGGCCCGACGCAGCATACATGACGAGGCAGGCGATGATGACGGCGGTGATCATGATCTCCAGCTCCTGCGCCATGCCGATCGCGGTGATGATCGAGTCCAGCGAAAACACGATGTCAATGACAATGATCTCGACGATCACCCAGAAAAACGCCGCTCTGCGGGAGGCTGCCGCCAGCGTGTCCTCCTGCGCCTCGACCTCCTGATGAATTTCATGGGTCGCCTTGCCGATCAAGAAGAGCCCGCCCGCGATCAGGATGATGTCGCGCCACGAAAATGCAAATTCCTGCACGGTCAAGACGGGGCGGGTCAGGCCGATCATCCAGACCAGCAGGCTGAGCAGCAGAATTCGAAACACAAGCGCAAGCGCCAGCCCGATTTGGCGCGCGCGCTTCGCCTGCTGCCGCTGAATCCCGGAGATGATAACGGAGATAAAGATCACGTTGTCGATGCCGAGGACGATCTCGAGCGCCGTCAGCGTCAAGAGCGCGGCCCACGCTTCAGCGCTTGTTACCAGCTCGATCATGCGTTGAGCGACCTGACCAGCCGTATCGCTGTATCACAGCCAACAACGTAAACGCCGATCGCGCAGAGCGCGATCGTGACGGTCATGCCGGGCTCAAAATCATTGATCAGCGCGACCACGGCCAATGCCGTTCCGGCACCGATCAACGCCAAGGTCAGCCAGCGCAAGCGTCGTACGCGGACCGGGTGAACGACATGAAACGGCATGAAGGTGAGAACGATCAGAACGGCCACCGCAAGGCTTGATGCGGCCGGCGGCCAGTGCAGCAGAAACAGATAGAAGGCCGCGATATTCCACAATCCCGGAAATCCGCGAAAATGATTGTCATCTGACTTCATCCGGCGATCGGCAAAATAGAGCGCGCCGGAGACTGTAATTCCCACCCCCAGGATTGGCGCCGCCAGCGGCCACAGCAGGCCGCTGGCGGTGATGGCATAAGCCGGCACAAAGACATATGTGACAAAATCGACCACGAGATCGAGCACCTCGCCCGACCAGTTCGGATGCAGCCGCACGACATCCAGCCGCCGCGCGATTGGACCGTCGATGCCGTCGATGACGAGCGCAACGCCGAGCCACCAGAACATCGCCGTCCAGTGCTCGCGAACCGCTTCAAGCAGCGCAATCAGAGCAACACCTGCCCCAAGCGCCGTGAAAACATGCACCGAAAATGCCGCGCTCCGCAGCAGCGGCGAAGCTTCGGAAGGCGGTGTTTGGGTTTGTTGGTCCATTTTCGAATGAATGCGCCGATCTGCGACACTGCTATCAGGAATCGCCGCGATTTGCACATCCGCGGGTGATGGGCTTGAAAATGCCGCGAGGAATGTCAATTGTTTCGATATGAACGATATTTCCTTAATCTACGACGCAGCCGTGGTTGGCGGCGGACCCGCAGGGCTCGCCGCCGCGATCGCAATCGCCCAATCCGGCGCGCGCACGGCTCTGGTGGCCCGCAGGTCACCCTATGCAGACAACCGAACCACGGCGCTTCTGGGAGGGTCGATCGATTTTCTGCAGGGGCTGGAAGTTTGGCCGCAGTGCCAGGACAAGGCCGCTGAGTTGCGCGTCATGCGTCTGGTGGACGACACCGGCCGCCTGATCCGGGCGCCGGAGGTTAAATTTTCCTGTGACGAGATCGGCCTCGACGTATTCGGCTACAATATCGAAAACCGCCTTTTGGTGTCCGCTCTGGAAGAGCGTAGCGCAGCCCTCTCCAATCTGACGCGTTTCGACGATGAAGTAGCCGCGGTCGACCTCGGCGATGAAGCGGTCAAGCTGCGGCTGACTAGGGGTAACGTGCTGTCGGCGCGCCTTGCGGTCGGTGCCGACGGGAGGCACTCGCTCTGCCGGGAGGCTGCCGGCATCGGCGTCGCGCGGCGGGAACTCCGTCAATCGGCGCTGACGTTCAATGTCAGGCATTCGCGGCCGCATCAAAATATCTCGACGGAATTTCACACGCCGCAGGGACCTTGCGTATTCGTCCCACTGCCCGCCAATCGTTCCAGTGTGGTGTGGGTATCGGAGCCGAAGGAGGCCCAGCGCTTGATGGCGCTGAATGATGGGGATTTGTCGGAAGAAGCCGAAGCCCGCTCGCACTCCATCCTCGGCAGGATCGAGGTCGAGCCCGGACGAAATCTGTTTCCGCTTGTCATCGAGCGGCCCAGACAGTTTGCAAAAGCGCGTATCGCACTTGTCGGCGAAGCCGCACATGTGCTGCCGCCGATCGGTGCGCAGGGCCTCAATATGGGACTGAGGGACGCCGCCGATATTGCCGAGATCCTGCGGAGCGCATTGGCATCTGGCGAGGATCCGGGTTCGCCTGCGGTGCTTGATCGCTACGCTTTCGCGCGACGCGCCGATGTGATGAGCCGGACCTTCGTCATCGACATGGCCAACCGTTCGTTGTTGAGCGCCTTCCTGCCGATGCAGTCGCTTCGCGCCGCCGGCCTGCACCTGATCGGTGCGTTCGGCCCGCTTCGCCGTCTGGCGATGCGCGAGGGCCTGGCGCCGTCATGGCGCACTTCGCCTACCGTTACGGCAAGGCAAGCCAGCCGCTCCGAATAAGCCACATCGCGCCCGTCAGTGTCACGACGGATGCGAATGTCCCGATCATGACCGTGACCGAAGCCGGCTCGATCCAGGCATCGTTCTGACGGGCGATGACAAAGACGTTGAGCGCCGGCGGCAGCGACGCCATCAAGACAGCAGTGGCCGCCCACGGGTTCGGAAACGGGCCCAGCAGTAGCATCAGCCCCAATACCATCAGCGGGTGAATTACGAGCTTCACTGCAACGACCGCGGGTACTTCCCAGGGCACGCGACCGAACGGGCGCAGCGCGACCGTCACGCCCAGCACGAATAGCGCCATCGGCGCTGCTGCGTTTTGCAGAAACAACAAGGTGTTGTCGATCGCAACGGGCGGATGAAGGTGCAGCGCTGCGGCGAGCGCGCCCGCGCAAGCCGACATGATCAGTGGATTGAGGACGATCTGGCGTATCAGATTGCCGAGCGCATGCAGCCAGTGGTGCTCGCTCTTGTCTGTCAACGCGATCAACAGCGGTACGACCGAAAACAGAAAGATACTGTCGCAGCAGAAGATCAGCGCGGTCGGGGCTGCTGCTTTCGCACCGAACACCGCCAATGCCAGTCCCGGACCCATATAGCCGATGTTGCCATAGCCGCCGGCAAGTCCGGCCAGCGTCGCATCCCGGAACGGCAGCCCTCCCACCAGCCGGCCGGCGGCCATGGCGAGACAGAGAGCAATGGCTGTTCCAAGCGTCGTTGCAATCAGAAATGGCGGGTTGTTGAGTTCCTCAAAGGGGGTTTTTGAGGTGATCCCGAACAGCAATGCCGGCAGCGAGACATACAACAGGAAGAAATTCATCCATGCGAGGCCCTGCTCGGGAAGCCCGCGGAACTTGCCGCAGGCGTAGCCGATGAAGATCAGGCTGAAATAGGGAATGGCGAGATTGAAAACGTCGGCCATACGGGAATCGTTCTTTTCATGCTTTTTGGCCCCGATTTGGCATTTATGACGGGATCAGCCGCAAAGGTTAATTCGTTCCTTTGCCTCTAGCATCGGTCACAATCATGGTCTATTCGACGAGGTATGATCAAAACGCGAACCGCCAAATTTCAGATCGGACAGATCGTTCGTCACCGGATCTTTTCGTTCCGCGGCGTCATTTTCGACATCGATCCTGAATTCAACAACACCGAGGAGTGGTGGCTGTCGATCCCCGAAGAAGTCCGGCCGCACAAGGATCAGCCGTTCTATCATCTGCTCGCGGAGAATTCGGAATCCGAATATGTGGCCTATGTTTCCGAGCAGAATCTGCTGCCCGACGATTCCGGCAAACCGATCCGCCATTCACAGGTCGCCGAGATTTTCGTGAAGGACAAATCGGGCGGCTACCGGCCCCGCAATCCGTCGCTCAATTAGCGCGGGCGATATCCACCCAAGAAGATAATCAGACAAAGAAAAAAGGCGCTCGGTTCGAGCGCCTTTTTTGTTGCCGAGGATTGCCGAAGCTTACTTGGCGGCCGGATTGGCCGACGCGCCGGCGCCGGGCTGGGTCGCCTCAAGCTTCTTGCGCGCTTCTTCCGCACGCTTCTGCAGTTCTTCCTGCAGCTTCTTCTGGGTCTCTTCGAATTGCTTCGGGTCGGTCGGAGGACCGTCATAGGCCTTGGCAAAATCGCCAAGCGGCAGCGGCAACGTAACCGGCTGGTTGTTGGAGCTGATCGCCTGAATAACAAGGTTTTGGCCCTTCTTCAGGTTGGCCAGGAGCTCCGGCGTCACTTCGTAGTCGGACATACAGCCGTTTTGGAAGCAGATCACATAGGGGCTCTGCGCCGGCGGATTGTTGTCGACGATGATCCGGGTGCCGTGAACGAGCAGCATGCCAAGCGGCAGCGTGACGCGAAGGATTTTCTTCGGCTCGCCCTCAGGCTCGATCACAACCGCCGCCACCACGGGCTGGCCGGACTCGATCCGGCCGTCCTTGCCGGTGAAGCAGACCTGCTTGGCATTGGCATCTTGGCCCTTGAGGCAGAACTTGGTCCAGGGCGCGTAGATCAGTTGGACCTGCTGGTCCGCCGGGGGGGCTCCCTGTGCCGGGGCAGCCGGCGGAGCCGACTGAGCCGATGGCGCTGCGGGAGCACCTTTGGGGGCCGCCTTCGGCGCAGCAGGCGCAGCCTTGGGGGCGACCTTCGGAGCGGCCGGAGCCGGGGCTGGCGTTTGCGCCCAGAGGTCCGACGCGACCAACGTGGCATCCAGGGCTGTGACCGCCATCAAGGCGAAAACGCGCCCACGCGACCATACTGGCGCGGCCAACATACGGAAATTCATTGCGGAAAACCCTTTCTGAACGGAAGCGCTGAAAACCGCTGCAGGCACCGAAACCTGACCAATTTGGCGGCTGTCTCCTTGCCAATTGAGGCGGATGCGTGACAGGCCCTGCCCGATTGGTCAATTGCACGCCTTCATACAGGCGCGGACGAAAAGATCAATGCCGGCGGATCGCCTTGAGACACGTCCCCGTGAGTGCCAAATGCCTGTGTTAAAGGCAAACCGTGAGCCAGACCGAATCAGATCAAACTGCCAAACGGTGGACCCCGGCGCACAAATGCGTCGGGGTCTTGCTGTGCGCCCTTGTGTTTTTGGGTCTGCCGGCTTCGACTGGCAATCGAACGGCCATGGCTGCCGAAAGTTACGCGATCGCGATGCATGGCGCGCCCGCGCTGCCGGCCGCCTTCACCAATATGCCCTATGCCAACCCCGATGCTCCCAAGGGCGGACGATTGGTTCAGGGCCTCCTCGGAACCTTCGACAGCCTCAATCATCTCATCGTGCGGGGATTGGCCGTCCAGCAGCTCAGGGGGTTCGTCGTCGAGAGCCTGATGGCGAGAGGCTATGACGAGGCCTTTACCCTCTATGGTCTTTTGGCCAAGAGCGTCGAAACCGACGAAGCCAGAAGTTACGTCACATTCCGTCTCGACCCAAAGGCAAGCTTTTCCGATGGGCACAAGGTCACCGCCGACGATGTCCTCTTCTCCTGGGCTTTGCTGCGCGACAAGGGACGCCCCAACTATCGCCAATACTATTCGAAAGTCGCAAAAGCCGAGGCGCTCGACCCGCTGACGGTGCGGTTCGATTTCGGTGGCACCGAGGATCGCGAACTGCCGCTGATCCTCGGCCTGATGCCGGTATTGCCCCGCCATTCCATCGACCCCGAAAAGTTCGAAGAGACCTCCATGGCGGCTCCGATCGGCTCGGGGCCGTACCGGGTCACGGCCGTGAAGCCCGGCGTGAGCGTGACGCTGACGCGCAATCCCGATTATTGGGGCCGCGATCTGCCGGTCAACCGCGGCTTATGGAATTTCGACGAGGTCCGACTCGACTTCTATCGCGAAGCCAACGGCTATTTCGAGGCGTTCAAACGAGGCCTTTATGATTTTCGGGTCGAGAGCGAACCGTTGCGCTGGCACGACGGATATGATTTTCCGGCCGCGCACAATGGCGAGGTGATCCGCGACACCATCAAGACCGGAATGCCGCAGCCTTCTGAGTTTCTGGTTTTCAACACCCGGCGGCCGGTATTCTCCGACATTCGGGTGCGTCAGGCGCTGACGCTTCTGTTCGATTTCGAATGGATCAACCGCAACTACTTTTTCGGGCTTTATGGCCGCTCGGCAGGTTTCTTCGCCGGCTCGGAGCTTTCGGCCTATGGCCGCCCCGCCGATGAGCAAGAGCAGGCGTTCCTGAAGCCATTCGAGGCCCGAATCCCGCCGGGCATCCTCGATGGTAGTTACCGCCTCCCGGTCACCGACGGTTCAGGACGCGATCGCAACAGCTTGCGCGCGGCGCTGAACCTGTTGTCTCAGGCCGGCTACGACCTCGATGGTTCCGTGTTGCGGCAACGATCGAGCAACACCCCCTTAACCTTTGAAATTCTGGTGACGACCCGCGATCAGGAACGGATCGCGCTTGCGTTTTCGCGCGATCTCAAGCGGGCCGGCATCGAGGCAAAGGTCCGCGCTGTGGATGCCGTGCAATTCGATCAGCGCCGTCTCGGTTTCGATTTCGACATGATCCAGAATCGCTGGGACCAGTCGCTATCGCCGGGCAATGAGCAGTTCTATTATTGGGGAAGCGAGGCGGCCGATAACCAGGGCACGCGAAACTATATGGGCGCCAAGGACCCCGCTATCGATGCCATGATCGCCGATATGCTCGCCGCGCGAGATCGCGGCGTTTTCGTCTCGGCGGTGCGCTCGCTCGATCGCGTCCTGACGTCGGGATTTTACGCCATCCCGGTTTTTAACGTCCGGGAGCAATGGATCGCGCGCTGGAATCGGACAGAACATCCACAGGCCACCGCTTTAACCGGTTATCTTCTGGAAACATGGTGGTACCGGCCGCCGCAATCGAAGTAGTCTCATCGAAACGATTCGCCCCGGGCAACTCCCGTGATCCAGACCAACGTATCGCCGACGCTCGACGGATTGTTCCAGAGGATTTTGGCGCGCCAGCCGGGCGCGCTGGCGTTGCTCGATCCGTTCAACAAGCCTCGCATCACGGGACAAGCGCCCCGGCGAATGACGTTCGCGCAGGCCGATCAGGCGATCTCGGCGTTGGCAGCGCATTTCGTTGAAGCCGGCCTGCCGGTCAATTCCGTGGTCGGGGTGCAGTTGCCCAACACCGTGGAGTTCATGCTCACGGTGCTGGCAGCCCATCGCGCCGGATTGTTAGTCGCCCTGCTTCCGCAGCTTTGGCGGCAGGCAGAACTGACGGCGGCGCTCAACCGAACCGGCGCGCGCGCAATCGTGACGTCGGCAAAGATCGATGGCGTCAACCATGCCGATCTCGCCATGAATGCGGCGGCCGAAGCGTTCTCGATCCGCCATGTCGCTGGCTTCGGCAACGACTTGCCGGACGGAATGGCTTCGCTCGATCAGGTCTTGAGGAGCGGATCGTCGTCGAGCGAGCGTCCCATCATCCAGGACGGCCGCAGGGCCGCGTTGGTCTCCTTCGATGTCACCTCCGACGGACTTCGTACCGTGCCGCGGACCCATCTCAACCTGATCGCCGGAGGACTGGCGGTTTTCCTCGAAAGCCGCGTCCCGCAAGGCGCGCGCGTGATGTCGGCATTTGCGCCCTCTTCCTTCGCGGGATTCACCTCCTCAGTCGTGCTCTGGCTGCTGTCGGGGGGAACGCTCGCTTTGCACCACCCCTTCGACGGAGAAACGCTGGAACAGCAGATCAACGGCGACGCCTGCGATACGCTGGTCGCGCCCGCGCCGATGGCGTTGCGTCTAACCGATCTCGATGTGGCCTCGCGGCTGCCGAAGCTGCGTCATGTGATCGGCCTGTGGCGAACGCCGGAACAGATTGTCTCGAGCGCGCAATGGACTGTCGAGCAGGCGAGATTCTCCGACGTTTATCTGTTTGGTGAAATCGGCCTGTTCGCGGCCCGGCGAACCGCCGAAGGCATGCCGGTGCCGATCATGCCGGGGCCGCATGGCGCGCCACGCGACGTGCCCGGCACCTCGGTCGCCGGCGAAGCCCTGCTGACCCCGAGGGGAACGCTGGCCTTGCGGGGGCCGATGGTGGCGGTAGCAGCCTATGCGCCCCCGCCGCCCCCCGATTCATTAGCGGCGGCGTCGCCTCCCGATTACGTCGATACCGGCTATGCGGCGAGGCTCGATCGTTCCTCCCGTGCGATCTGCATCACCTCGCCACCGGCAGGAATTGTCGGCGTCGGCGGCTATCGGTTCCTGTCGCAGGATCTTCAGGAATGGGCCAGGCGGCTCGGACCGGGCGCGCTTTTGACCGCGTTGCCCGACCGTCTCTGCGGATATCGTCTGGCTGGGCGGGCCCAGGACAACGCACGGGGCCGCGAGGCGCTGAACGAACTCGGGCTTAACCCGCTGATGGCGGAAGCTTTTCGGGATCGCTCGATCATCGGGTGACGCCAGGCGGATGAATTCCGTTGACCCGGCATTAAGACCGTCAACCTAGTGTGGTGGTTCAGAAGTTCTCTTCACCGTCGCCGCGAGTTCTTCAAGAGAGCTTCTGAACCAAAACCACACTAGAATCACAAGTTCCTAGTGTCCTTTCGAATCCGAAGTTCGCCTTAGGTGGATGCGGCGAAACGTGGCGAACTTCGGATTCGGGACACTAGGCTCGCGCCGCTATTCCAGTCGCGTTGATCCGAGTATCCGATGTCCCTGCAACAAGGCCCGATCATCGTCGTGTCTGACGGCCAGCAGCCGGCGCTGATGGCGGCGCTTGGCGATGCCGGGACGTTTCCCGTTATTGAAACAGGCTGGCACGAAGCGGCTCGTGCCGTCGCGCAACTGCATCCGGCCGCGGTTCTGGCGGCAGCGCCGGAAGGCGCCGACACACAGCTAGCCACGCTTGCCAGGCAAATCGGCGCCGTCCAACCCTATCTTCCGCTGCTTGCGATCGAGGCGAAGGTGACGCTGCCCGAAAACGCCATTCCGTTTTCATGTGGAGGCGCGAGCTGGGATCGCCTGCTCCCGCGGCTGCGGGCGGCGCTCCGGGTCCGAACCTTGCACACCACCGTTTTGCGCCGGCTCGACGACCAGACGGCTGTCAAACCGGATATCGCCGAGATCGATCCGGTCCGCGATGCAACCGTGCTGTTGATCGGGCGTGCCGAGGGATATCCGGCACTCTCCGTAGCCCTCGGGGAACGGATGGGCGTGGTCGGCGCGTTGAGCATCGAGGCCGCAGCCAAACATCTCAACACCCGCGATATCGACGGAATCGTGCTCAGTGAAGGTTTCAGCCCGCGCGTGGTCGATGCCTTCCTCACCGTGCTTGGCGAAGATCCGCGCTTTCGCCGCTTGCCGGTGGTGGTGACGCTCCCCGGACTGACCCCTGCCTACGACCTGCCGAATCTGGAGATCGTCAACGGCGACCATGTGCAGGTCGCGACCAGTGCCCTGCCCCTGATCCGCCAGCATGCGCTTGAAGTCTATCTCGGCCGCGCGCTGCGCTCGATCGATGCCGGCGGCCTGCTCGATCCACAGACCGGACTCTTGACGGCCGCAGCCTTCGATCGCGAATTCGCCATCGCCATCCGTCAAACGCTGTCGGGCGGCGGCGGCCTGTCAGTGGCGCGATTTGCCTTTGATCGCGCCAGTCCACGCGCCCATCTTGACGGTGCCCGACTCCTCAGCCGGCTGATGCGGCAGATGGATTTTGGTGCTGTCTGCGAAGACGGATCGGCGCTCGTGGTGTTTGCCGAAACCGACTTGCGCACGGCGCACGTGATCGCGCGGCGCCTTTCCAGCGTCATGCGCCACACTGCTTACGATAAACGACAAACGCGCCGGAGCGAGCCGACCGTCACGGTTGCGACACTGCAGCCGTCTGACACCGCGCAATCGCTGCTTGCCCGACTCGCCGGTGAACGCCGCCGCGCCGCGTCGTAAAGGTTCCGGATTTAAATCGCGGAACGTTTGTTCCCACCTCGCATTGTCATCACATATGCAATGGAGGAGGAACCTATGAAGAAACTAGCATTGATTGCGGCGTCGCTCGCAATCCTGGCTACCCCGGTACTTGCCCAGGACGCCAAGACGACCGGTACTGCGCCGGCCGAGGCGAAGTTCGCGACGGTGTCGAAGGACGAAATGTTCAGTTCGAAGTTGAAGGGCCTGAATATCACCAATCAAAAGGATGAAACGATTGGCGAGATCACCGACCTTGCGATCAAGAATCACCAGGTCGACGCATTGATCCTGTCAGTCGGCGGCTTCCTCGGAATGGGTGAACACTACGTTGCGGTGCCACCTTCCGCGGTGAACGTGCGCTACGATGCCAAGAACAACAAATGGCTGGCGTCGATGAATACCACCAAGGAAGCGCTCAAGGATGCTCCGGAATTCAAATATCCGAAGTAAACGTCGTATTTGAAGATCGAAGAGAAGCCGCCGGCAACCACGCTGGCGGCTTCATCATGCCGCCTTGCGGTCCTCGGCGAGGTTGGCGAGCTGGCGCAGGATTTCAGTCGTCCCCGCAAGGCGCTCCTCGGCCGTCTCCCATTCCTGGAAGAAGACCACCTTCATGTCGGGACGCACGCGCGCGGCCTGGCCGTGCTGGCGGATGAAGAACACCAGCCGGTCGGGCTGTGCGAATTTGTTGTCGCGGAACGTGATCACCGCGCCCTTGGGTCCGGCGTCCACCTTCTCGACATTGGCTCTTCGGCAGTAGTTCTTGATCGCCGCGACCTTGAAGAGATAGCGGACCTCGTCTGGCAGCACGCCAAAACGATCGCGCAGTTCGGCGGCGAAATTGTCGATCTCCTCGTCGGTATCGAGATCGGCCAGCCGCCGATACAGTGAAAGGCGAACCGAGAGGTCGGTGACATAGTCTTCCGGAATGAGCACGGGCATGCCGACGGTGATTTGCGGCGACCAGCGGTCGGCCGCGGGCTCAACCACACCGGCCTTGAGGTTGACGATCGCCTCCTCCAGCATCGACTGGTAAAGCTCGAATCCAACCTCCTTGATGTGGCCGGATTGCTCTTCGCCGAGCAGGTTGCCCGCGCCCCTGATGTCGAGATCGTGTGAGGCAAGTTGGAAGCCCGCGCCTAGTGTTTCCAGCGATTGCAGCACCTTCAACCGCCGTTCGGCCTGCGCTGTGATCTTCTGTTGCGCCGGCAGCGTGAACAATGCATAGGCGCGCAGCTTCGAGCGTCCGACCCGCCCGCGCAACTGATAGAGCTGCGCGAGGCCGAACATGTCGGCCCGATGGACGATCAGGGTATTGGCATTCGGAATGTCGAGGCCGGACTCGACGATCGAGGTCGAGAGCAGGATGTCGTATTTGCCGTCGTAGAATGCCGAGATGATGTCCTCGATCGCCGTTGGCGCCATCTGGCCATGGGCAACCGCGACCTTCATCTCCGGCACGTTCTTGTCGAGGAAATCCTTGACGCCTGCGAGGTCTTCGATCCGCGGTGCGACGTAGAACGCCTGCCCGCCCCGATAGCGTTCGCGTAACAGCGCTTCGCGGATCATCAGCGGATCGTGCGGCGCGACAAAGGTGCGGACCGCCAGGCGATCGACCGGCGGGGAAGCAATGATGGAGAGTTCGCGGACGCCGGTGAGCGCCAGTTGCAGCGTGCGCGGGATCGGCGTTGCGCTCAAGGTCAGCACATGCACCTCGGCCCGCAACTGCTTCAGCCGCTCCTTGTGGCTGACGCCGAAATGCTGCTCTTCGTCGACGATCAGAAGGCCGAGGTCCCTGAACTTGATCGACTTGCCAAGCAGCGCGTGGGTGCCGACCACGATATCGATTGTGCCGTCCGTCAGTCCTTTTTTGACCTGCGTGAGCTCCTTGGTCGAGATCAGGCGCGAAGCCTGCGCAACCCGCACCGGAAAGCCGCGGAACCGTTCGGTGAAAGTCTTTGCATGCTGGCGGGCCAGCAAGGTGGTGGGGACGACGACTGCGACCTGTTTGCCATCGAGCGCGGTCGCAAACGCCGCGCGCAGCGCCACCTCGGTCTTGCCAAAGCCGACATCGCCGCAGATCAGCCGGTCCATCGGCCGCCCGGTCTCGAGGTCCTTCAAGGTCGCCTGGATGGCGCCGAGCTGGTCTTCGGTCTCCTCATAGGGAAAGCGCGCGCAGAACTCGTCATAGACATGCTGTTGCACGGGCAGTTTCGGCGCTTCGTGCAAGTGGCGTTCAGCCGCGATCTTGATCAATTCGCCGGCGATCTCGCGGATCCGGTTCTTGAGCTTGGCCTTGCGCGCCTGCCAGCCGCTGCCGCCGAGCCGGTCGAGCTCCACATTGGCGCCGTCCGAGCCGTAACGCGACAGCAATTCGATATTCTCGACCGGCAGAAACAGTTTTGTTTCGGCCGCATAGCGCAGTTCGAGACAGTCATGCGGCGCGCCGGCAACTTCAAGCGTCTGCAATCCGACAAATCGCCCGATGCCGTGTTCGACGTGAACGACGAGATCGCCGGCGGAAAGGCTGGTTACTTCCGAGATGAAGCTGTCGAGCTTGCGGCTTGCCTTGCGCGGCCGCACCAGCCGGTCGCCGAGAATATCCTGCTCGGTGATGACGGCGACCTGGTCGGTTTCAAACCCGGTCTCCATGCCGACCACCGCCAGCATGGTTTCGTTGCGCGGCGTGGCCTGCACGGTGCGCCAGGCATTGACGCTGGTCAGGTTGAGCAGTTTGTGGTCGCGCAGCATGCTTTCCATGCGGTCGCGCGAGCCCTCGCTCCACAGCGCAATAACGACTTTCTTGCGCGCGGCCTGCAAGGCCTGGACGTGGGCAACGACCGCTTCGAACACGTTGACCGCGCTGTCGTTGCGTTCCGGCGCAAAGCTGCGCCCCTGTCGCGCGCCGGCATCGACCACTCCACTCCCTTCGGGCATGGCAAACGGCGTCAACCGCGCCAGTGCTGCGTCCTGCAGACGTTTCGTCCATTCGTCTTCGGTCAAATAAAGCCGCTCGGGCGGCAACGGCTTGTAGATCGCGCCGCCACCGGGATGATCGAGCGCTTCGCGGCGGGCTTCGTAATAATCGATGATTTGCTTGAAACGCTCGCGCGCGGCGTCCTCGCTTTGCGGCTCGATCGCGATCGGCGCATCGCCGAGATAGTCGAACAGCGTATCCATGCGTTCCTGGAACAGCGGCAGCCAATGCTCCATACCGGGATGGCGGCGGCCTTCACTGACAGCCTCATAGAGTTGGTCGTCGCGCTCGGGTGCGCCGAAAGTCGCAACATAGCCCATTCGGAAGCGTTTGATCGTCTCTGTGGCCAGCTGGAATTCTGAAATAGGGACCAGATCGAGCGAGCGCATGTCGAGCATCGTCCGCTGCGTCTCGGCGTCGAAGCTGCGGATGGATTCCAAGCTATCGCCGAAAAAATCGAAACGGACCGGCAGATCGAGCCCGGCCGGGAAAAGATCGAGAATGCCGCCGCGTACGGCATATTCGCCGGGTTCGCGCACTGTGGCCGAACGGTTGTACCCATTGTGCTCGAGCCAGCCGACGATCGAGTCCATCGGCACGATATGTCCGGGCGCAACCGACAGGGCTTGCGCGGCCATGACGTCACGGGCCGGCACGCGCTGCACGATCGCATTGACGGTCGTCAGCACGATCAACGGCTTCTCGCTGCCGGCAAGCCGCGATAGCTGCGCCAGTGTGGTCAGCCGCTGGGCGAGCACGCCGCCATGCGGCGATACCCGGTCGTAGGGCTGGCAATCCCAGGCCGGAAAATGCAGCACCGAAAGATCGGGCGCGAAGAACGCGAGCGAGCGGGCGAGTTGCTGCATGCGCGGGCCATCGCGGCACACCACTGCAAGACTCACGGCGGGCGGCTTGGGCCGCGCCGCCACCGCACGCGCCATATCCGCGATGATGAGACCTTCGGCGCCCTCTGCGACATTGGCGAGCGTCAACGTGCCTGCCGGGGTCAGCAATTGCGCGGGCGATTGGCTTGGCTGCTTCATGCCTCGTGATCCGCGGGCCGAAACGCCTTGATGCGGGCGAAAAGCGCGCCGTGGTATTCGCCCGCCAGCGGAACGCCGCCAGTCAGCGCGGCATAAAGATCGACATCGGGCACCTCGATCAGATGCTCGAGCTGACCTAGTTCATCGTCGGTCAAATCAGCAATAGCTGAGTCGGCAAACCGGCCCAGGATGAGGTCCATCTCGCGGGTGCCGCGATGCCAGCAGCGAAAAAGAAGCCGCTTGCGGCGCTCGTCAAGGCCGCCGCTCGATCGTGTCGTTCCCGTCATTGTCTGATTCCAAATCCAACGCCAAAAGCCCGGACGTGCCGGGCGGGGGTGATATAGCGATGTCGAAGGACGTTGTCAGCCCTTGCTAGTCAGGGATTTCTCAACTGTGTCGTTGGCCGGGCCGGGCATGGCCGTCCATAGGACGGGCGTCGCTTCCGCTCGCCTACGCCCGGCCATCCACGTCTTGCGTAAGCACAGACCGAAAAAAGGCGTGGATGCCCGGCACAAGGCCGGACATGACGCCGGAAGAACGCTTTAGGCTGTTACGATGCGCCCTGCTCTGCTCAATCCGCTATTTGCGCCGGTCACGAGCCTTTCCGGCGTCGGGCCGAAGCAGGACAAGCTGTTCCGCTACCTGCTCGGCCGCGATGAGACGCCACGGCTGATCGATCTCCTGCTGCATTTGCCGGCGAGCGTGATCGACCGCCGGGCGCGGCCGAAAATTCGCGATGCGGTGCCTGGAACCGTCGTCACGCTGGAAGTGACGGTCGACCGCCATCGGCCGGCCCCGCCGCGCAACCGCCGCGCGCCTTATCTGGTCTATGCCAGCGACGATACCGGCGACGTCGTACTGACCTATTTCCGCGCACAGCCGGATTATGTCGAGAAACTCCTGCCCGTGGGCTCCAAGCGCTACGTCTCCGGCACCTTGCAGATGTTCGACGGCGTGCCGCAGATCGTCCATCCGGATCGGGTGGTGGATGAGGCAGGCTTTGCCAAATTATCGGGGATCGATCCGGTATACCCTCTCACCGAAGGGCTTGCGCTGGGCTCGCTGCGGCGGGCCATCATGCAATCGCTGCAGAAGCTGCCCGAATTACCGGAATGGATCAGCCCTGATGTGATCCGCCGTTGCAACTTCCCGCCGATCCGCGAGGCGCTGAACCGCGTTCATGTCCCGATTGAGCTGATCGATATCCTGCCCGATGGTCCGTTTTGGTCGCGCCTTGCCTTCGATGAACTGCTCGCCGGTCAATTGGCGCTGGCGCTGGTGCGTTCGCAGTTGCGCCGCCCCGCTGGCGATCGCCATGCCGGCGACGGCCATCTGCGAAGAAAAGTCATCGACGCGCTGCCTTATGCGCTGACCTCCTCGCAGCGTGAGGCGACGGCGGCGATCGCCGGAGACCTGCAGCAGCCGGTGCGCATGCTGCGCCTGCTGCAGGGCGACGTCGGCTCGGGTAAGACCGTCGTCGCGTTGCTGGCGGCGGCCGCCGTCACGGAGGTCGGCAAGCAGGCCGCGCTGATGGCGCCGACCGAAATCCTGGCGCGGCAGCATATCAAGACGATTACGCCGCTCGCCGATCGTGCGGGTTTGAGAGTCGCGATCCTCACCGGCCGCGAAAAGGGCAAGGAACGACGCGAACTACTGGCGCGGCTGGAAGCCGGCGAAATCGACTTTCTGGTGGGCACCCACGCACTCATTCAGGACGATGTGATTTTCAAATCGCTCGCGCTCGCCGTGGTCGACGAGCAACATCGCTTCGGCGTGCGCGAGCGGCTGGCACTCACCGCCAAAGGCGAGGCCGTCGATGTACTGGTGTTGAGCGCAACCCCCATCCCGCGCACGCTGGTCTTGACTTATTTCGGCGACATGGACGTTTCGGAATTGCGCGAGAAGCCGGCCGGGCGCCAGCCAATCGACACGCGCGCGGTGCCGATGAGCCGTCTTGAGGAGGTAATGGAAGCGGTCGGCCGCGCCTTGAGCGCGGGCAAGCTGGTCTACTGGATTTGTCCGCTGGTCGAGGAATCCGAGGCCGAAGGCACCGGCCATCTTACTAACGCAACTGAACGTTTCGAAAGTCTGCAAAAACGTTTCGGTGATAAAGTCGGTCTCGTCCACGGCCAGATGAAGGGGACGGAAAAAGATCGCGTGATGGCGCAGTTCGCCGCACACGAACTCGGCCTGCTGGTTGCGACCACGGTCGTCGAAGTCGGCGTCGACGTGCCCGCAGCCACCATCATGGTGATCGAGAACGCCGAGCGTTTCGGGCTCGCCCAGTTGCATCAATTACGTGGCCGGATCGGCCGCGGCTCCGAAGCTTCGACCTGTCTCCTGCTCTACCGGGAGCCGCTCGGCGAAATGTCGAAGGCACGGCTGAAGGTGATCCGGGAAACGACCGATGGCTTTCGCATCGCGGAGGAAGACCTGAAGCTGCGCGGCGAAGGCGACGTATTGGGGGTAAGGCAAAGCGGGTTGCCCGGTTATCGGATCGCGCGCCCCGAAGCTCACGGTCAACTCATCACGCAGGCCCGTGACGAGGCGCTGCGGATCATGAAGGAAAATCCGAAGCTGACGGGATCGCGCGGCGAGGCTTTGCGCTGCCTGCTCTATTTGTACGAACGTGGCGAAGCCGTGCCGTTGATGGGCGCGGGGTAACGTCTTCTCAGTCCGCCTTTGCCGGCTCCGGCAACAAGGCCGATGTATTCGCCGCCCGCGCGGCATTCGCCAATCCCGCAAGTGCCGCCATCTTCTTCTGCGGGTCGGAGCCCGGCTGTACCACACCGCAGGACATGATGAGCGTCGCGGCATCTTCCGTACTCATCTCGACCTCGATGACCTTGCTCTTGGGCACGTAGAAGAAGAACCCCGTAGTGGGGTTCGGCGCGCAAGGCAGAAACACGGAGATGTGTTCCTCCCGGCCGGGGATGCTGTCGGCGATCTCTTCGCTGGGCGCCTGCGAGATCAACACGATCGACCACATGCCGGGTGAAGGAAATTCGACAAGGCCGACGCGCCTGAAGCTCGATCCCTTGCCCGAGAACAGCGTCTCGAACACCTGCTTCAGGCTGCGATAGATCGCACGCACCACCGGCATGCGCCCCAGCAGCCGCTCGCCGAGATCGACCAGCGTGCGTCCGATCAGGTTTGCGGTCAGGAAGCCGAGCAGCGTCAGCGCGACTACGGCAACGATCAGCCCGGAGCCCGGCAGCCCGAACGGCAGATAGGTTTCCGGCCGGTAGGCGATCGGCACGAACGGCCGCACCAGCCCGTCGACCCAGGTGACGAACCACCAGGTCAGATAGAAGGTGATGGCGATCGGCCCCGCGACGATGAGGCCTGTCAGGAAATAGTTGCGGAATCGGGCCACGAAGCCGCTATAGGCTTCAGGCGCGGTTTCCGCCGGGGTTACGGGCGGAGGCAGATCGTCGCGGTTCATCGGGGTTCCAGGTCGGTCGAAGCAGCACTTCTCTCATGCCAGCTAAGCCATCCTAACAGACTTTTGAAGACCCCACCCGTCCGACACCGAAGATGCGTTATTCCACGGTTACCGATTTGGCGAGATTTCGCGGCTGATCGACGTCGGTGCCCATGACAACGGCGGTATGATAGGCCAGAAGCTGCACCGGGACGGCATAGACCATCGGTGCAAAGGTTGCTCCCATATCCGGCAGTACGATCGTAACCAGCGATTTGATGGTGGCTTCCGAGGCGCCCTTGGCGTCCGTCATCAGGATGATCTGGCCGCCGCGCGCCGCCACCTCCTGCATGTTGGAGACCGTTTTCTCGAACACCTGATCGTAGGGCGCGATCACCACGACCGGCATCTTCTCGTCGATCAGCGCAATCGGCCCGTGCTTGAGCTCGCCGGCCGCATAGCCTTCGGCATGGATGTAGGAGATTTCTTTCAGTTTCAGCGCGCCCTCCAGCGCCAGCGGGTAGCTGGTACCACGGCCGAGATAGAGCACATCGGTGGATTTCGAGATGTCGCGTGCAAGCTTCTCGATCTGCGGCTCGGTCGCCAACGCCGCCGCCATCAGGCGCGGAATTTCAACGAGACTGTGCACCATCCTGGTTTCGTCGGCCTCGGACAGAGCGCCGCGCGCTTTGCCCGCGGCGACCGCAAGTGTCGCCAGAACCATCAACTGGCAGGTGAAGGCCTTGGTCGAGGCAACGCCGATTTCAGGGCCCGCCAGCGTCGGCAGCACGGTCTCGCTTTCGCGCGCAATGGTGGATGTCGGCACATTGACGACGGAGAGCGTGTGCAAGCCTTGGGATTTGGCGTAGCGTAGCGCCGCCAGCGTGTCGGCGGTCTCGCCCGATTGCGAAATGAAGATCGCAAGATCCCCCTTGTTCACGGGCGGCTCGCGGTAGCGAAATTCGGAGGCCACGTCGAGTTCGACCGGAACGCGCGCCAAACGCTCGAACCAGTATTTGGCGATGTAGCCCGCATAACTCGCCGTGCCGCAGGCGGTGATCGAAATTCGCGGGATATTCCTGAAATCGAACGGCAGCGTCAGCGGCAGCGCAACCCTTTCGGTTGCCATATCGATATAACGGGCAAGCGTATGGCCGACGACCTCCGGCTGCTCGTGAATCTCCTTGGCCATGAAATGACGGTAATTGGCCTTGTCGACAAGCGAAGTCGCCGCACTGTGTTTGTGGGCCTCGCGATGGACCGGCTTGTTCTCCTTGTCGTAGACCGTGGCGTCGGCGCGCGTCAAAACAACCCAGTCGCCGTCCTCCAGATAGGCAATGGTGTCGGTAAACGGGCCGAGCGCAATCGCATCTGAACCCAGGAACATCTCGCCGTCGCCGTAGCCGATCGCCAGCGGCGGTCCGTTGCGGGCGCCGATCATCAGATTCTGGTCGCCGGCAAAAATGAACCCAAGCGCGAATGCACCCCGAAGCTGCTTCAGCGTCGCCCTCACCGCTTCGATCGGCTTGATGCCGTCCTTGAGCAGATTGTCTACCAGATGCAGGACAATCTCGGTGTCGGTGTCGGTCTCGAAAACCGTTCCCTTTTTCTCAAGCGCCTCGCGCAATTCACGAAAATTCTCGATGATGCCGTTGTGGACGACAGCAACGCGCCCGGTGGCGTGGGGATGCGCGTTGTTTTCGGTTGGCTTGCCGTGCGTGGCCCAGCGCGTATGCCCAATGCCGGTGTGACCGCCCAGCGGGGCGTCCTTCAACCTTGCTTCGAGATTCCTGAGCTTGCCCTCGGCGCGGCGGCGCTCGAGATGATCACCTTCGAGTGTCGCGACCCCTGCTGAATCATAGCCGCGGTATTCGAGGCGCTTGAGTGAATCCACTAATTGCTCGGCGACCGGCCCGCGCCCTAGAATGCCGACAATGCCGCACATGCGGGTTAATCTCTCCAGAATCGTGGATGAAGTACGGGATTCTCTTAGCGAAGTTCCGCCGCGTCCAGATACTCAATAATTATTGCCGTTTCCTACATTCCGGCAATATCAGCAATATCCCACCCCATTCTTAACCTTCACGGGGAAAGTTTCCGAATTTACCAAAAACGAGGCCAAAGCATTCGGCGATGTGCCCGTCGACGGCGAGAACCTGGATTTTCTGTTTCGCCGGACATCTCGCGAAGGTGACGATAGGCGGATTCATGACGGCACACTCCGTTGCATGCCGTCCTCGTCCGGCTCCGTCATCTCGATTTCGCGCTCGCCGCGCTCGTCGATCATCACCTTGGTCGTTGACGCGGGTAGCCCGGCGATGACACGCTTGCCAGTCCTAACCAACCCTTCGATCAGCCGCCGCGCTGCGCCTTTCCGGAAAGCGTCGGGGTAGCCGGGCATGGTGGTGGCGCTGATCAGCCCTTTATTGCCGGTCGGCGAGAACACCACCTTGCAGCGATCAGGGCGCAGATCGTCTGCGGTGTCATTTCCCAGGCTTTTCATCTCCAGCCAAAGGCACTGGAAATCGGCGCACTCCTTTTTGGGCCGCGTCTCATAGATCTTGCAGCCCTTGCCGATGGTGCAGTGATCGCACCACTTGCCCGCAGGCTTGTTGAATGTCGGGATCGCATAGACCCGGCAGCACGCGGTGCAGCTCCCACAATCGCCAGCCATCAGTTCGTGCCCGCCATTAACGTCGGTATCTGCGATAGCAACTTCTCGCCGCGCGCCAAAGCTACGAAAATATTGCCGATTGAGATAGCGTCAAGCCGAAAGCTTAATGGGCTGATGGGTTAACCGTCCTTCGGCTTCTTGGCCTGGTTTTTGGCTTGCGTCTTGATCTCGCGGTAGCGTTTGGCCCCGCCCTCGCGGTTGGTTTGCTGGCTGCGCTCGACTGCCATGGCATCGTCGGGCACGTCGCGCGTGATCACCGATCCCGAGCCGACATAGGCCCCCTTGCCGATCTTGACCGGCGCCACCAGCGACGAATTGGTGCCGATGAAGGCGCCTGCGCCGATCTCGGTCTTGTGCTTGCTGATGCCGTCATAATTGCAGGTGATGGTGCCCGCGCCGATATTGGCGTTGGCGCCGACCTCTGTGTCGCCGATATAGCTCAGGTGATTGACCTTGACGCCGGCCTCGAGCTTGGCGGCCTTGGCCTCGACGAAGTTGCCAATTTTCGCGCCTTCGCCGAGCGAAGTCCCCGGCCGCAAGCGCGCAAAGGGTCCGACCAACGCCTTCTTCCCGATCGAGGTCTCGACGATGTGGGAGAACGAATGGATCACCGCGCCGTCCCCGATCGAGACGCCGGGACCGATGACGACGAACGGCTCGATCGTCACGTCCTTGCCAAACGTCGTGTCGGCCGCGAGATAAACCGTCTCGGGCGCGATCAGCGTCACGCCGGCGTCGAGCGCCGCCTTGCGCAAGCGGGCCTGCATCACCTGCTCGGCTTCCGCCAATTGCGCCTTGGTGTTGATACCACGCACTTCATCCTCGCTGGTCTCGATCACGACAGCCTCCAATCCCAGATCCCGAACGATGGCAACTGCATCCGTCAGATAATATTCGCCCTTGCTGTTGGCGTTGCCAATCTTCTCGATGATAGCGAGCGCCTTGCGGCCATCGAAAGCAATGACGCCGGCATTACAGAGCGTGACGGCACGCTCAGTCGGACTGGCGTCGGCCTGCTCGCGGATCGCCGTCAAGCGGCCGCCTTCGACCAGGAGCCGGCCGTAGCCGGACGGGTCGGCGGCACGAAAGCCGAGCACCGCAAGTGCGGCGCCCTGCTTCAGGGCTGCGCGCAGCCGCTCGAAAGTCGTAGCCGAAATCAGCGGCGTATCGCCAAAAGCTATGATCAGATCGTCGCCGCCACGGGCCATTGCTTCGCGCGCCGCCAGCACCGCATGCGCGGTCCCCATGCGGTCGCGCTGGACGAACGTCTCGACGTCGGGACGATATCGCTTTGCTTCTTCGGCGACCGCGTGATGATCCGGGCCGATCACCACCGCGAGTGAGGTGTCCTTGCCCTTGGGCGCGGCGGACAACACATGCGACAGCAGCGATTGGCCCGCCACCGGATGCAGGACTTTTGGAAGCGCAGATCGCATCCGCGTCCCCTCGCCGGCCGCAAGTACGATGGTCAGGCT
>Ga0210389_10001106_pt1 | contig 22379 bp, 17 predicted proteins | sample IncBWH28OmetaG_FD_160127 | JGI IMG/M metagenome (GOLD analysis project Ga0210389, IMG submission 160127) | Forest soil microbial communities from Barre Woods Harvard Forest LTER site, Petersham, Massachusetts, United States - Inc-BW-H-28-O ...
GGTGGCGAGCGTTCCGGTAAACGCCTCGGTGATAAACTTCGGCGCCATGAACGAGGTGCAGGTCGGCGCCGACGTCCACGCGATCGGCCATCCAGCCGGCCAGACCTGGACCTACACCAAGGGCATCGTCAGCCAGATCCGCCCCGGCTACGAATGGCAGCCAGGGCCGTCGGAGAAGCACGTAGCCGACGTCATTCAAACCCAGACGCCGATCAATCCCGGCAATTCGGGCGGCCCCCTGATCAGCGACGGCGGCCGGTTGATCGGCGTCAATTCCTTCAAGCAGGAAGGCGAAGGGCTCAACTTCGCGGTATCGGTCGGCGAGGTCGAGAAGTTCCTGAAGGCCGCCGAAGGAGGCGCCTTCGCGCCGAAGCTCGCAAGCGTAGCCCCTGAGAAGACCTGCAAGGTGAAGGTCATGTATGAAGGGCGCGCTTCGAGCGACGACGCCTTCATCCGCAACATGGATATGTACTGCACCGGCAAGGTGAACGCGACGCTCTACGTTCCCGACGACAAATCGAAGCCGATCGTCTTTCGCGCCGACACGAACAAGGACGGCAAGGTCGACGCCTGGGTGTTCGACGAAGACCGCGACGGCAAGTGGGACTATTCGCTGTGGGACACCGACTTCGACGGCAAGCCGGACCTGAAAGGCTTCCATCCCGACGGCAAGCTCGAGCCGTCACGCTACGAGAAGTACCAGCCCAAGTCCTGACGCGCCGTAATATTGCCGGCGCGCCAAAGGCACGTGGGTGAGCAGCAGCCGCACGGCGCTTTGCTAAGCCTGGGCCTTCGCCCGCTCCTTCAGCCCGCGCAGGGCGAGCGCGTAGCCGGCGATGCCGAAGCCGCTCACGGTGCCGAGACAGCTGGTCGCCACCTCGGACACGGCGCCGCGCCGCGCCGGATTGGAGATATGGACCTCGATCGTCGGATAGCCGACGTTGCCGATGGCGGCGACCAGCGCCGGATAGCCGCGGGTGTAACCGGCGGGATTGATGATGGCTCCGGCAATGCCTTCATCGTGCGCCGCGAACAGGCGGTTGATGACCTCGCCTTCGATGTTGGAATGGAAGATCTCGACCTCGAGGCCGAGCTCCTGGGCATAGGCGCGAATCCGGGCATCGTATTCCGGCAGCTTCATCGGGCCGAAGATCTCGACCTGCGCCTTGCCGCGCATGTTCATGCCGGCGCCGTGGATCACCAGAACCTTCATGGCGTGGGAGTCTCCTGATAGAGCACGCTCCACCATTTGCCGTTGCGGCGGACGTAGGTGCTCGCCGACGTCACCTTGAGCGTGACCGCCTTGGCATCCTTCATGCGGTGACGCCCAGCGCCGCCGCACCGATCATCACGCCCCGTCTTTTCATCATCCTGCGCCTCCCCCAACCGACAGTCCAAGCCGCTATTTGCCGTAGCCCATGGCGTGCGGCAACCAGATGCTGATCGAGGGCACGAAGGCGATCACCAGCAGGCACAGCAGCAGCAGCCCAAGATAGCCCAGGATCGGCTTCACGGTCTCCTCGATCGGCACCTTGCCGATCAGGCAGGCGCCGTAGAGGCCGAGGCCGAGCGGCGGGGCGAACAGGCCGATGCCCATGCCGAACACCAGCACGACGCCGAAATGCAGCGGATCGACCCCGAGCTGCATCGCCACCGGCATCAGCAGCGGGCCGAAGATGATCAGCGCCGCCGCGCCTTCCAGCACCGAGCCCATCACGATCAGGATGGCGATCGACAGCAGCAGGAAGAGCCAGGTGCCGTGCGAGCCCGAGAGCCTGACCAGCATATCGGCCACGGCATGCGGCACCTGCTGCAGGGTGAGCACGAAGGCGAGCGCCTGCGCCGCCGAGACGATGAACAGCACGAGGCCCGAACGGGTCGCGGCGTGCACGAAGCTTTGTGCCGTCGCCCGCCAGCCCAGTTCGCGGAACACCACGCCGCCCACGATCAGGGCATAAAGCACGGCGAAGGCGGAAATCTCGGTGGCGGTGGCGAAGCCGCTCTTGAAGCCGCCGAAGATCATCAGGATCAGGCCGAGCGAAACGATGCCGCCGCCCCACAGGCTCGCGCCCGGCATCTGCGGCGCCGTCTCGACCGCCGCGGCCGGGCGCTTGCCGAAGAGGATCGACACGGCGATCAGCGCCACCGCCATCAGGCCGGCCGGAGCCAGGCCCGCCATGAACAGCCCGCCGATCGAGATATTGGCGACGAAGCCCAGGATGATGAGGTTGATGCAGGGCGGGATGGTCTCCGCCATCACCGCCGAAGCGGCGAGCAGGGCGACCGCGCTGCCCGGCCTTTGCCCCGACTTGCGGGCGGCCGGGATCAGCACCGAGCCGACCGCGGCCACGTCGGCCATCTTCGAGCCCGAGATGCCGGAGAACAGCACCATGGAGGTCACCATGACGACGTTCAGCCCGCCGCGCATATGGCCGATCAGCCGCTGCAGGAGCGCGATCAGGCGCACCGACATGCCGTTGGCCTCCATCAGGTAGCCGACCAGGATGAAGAACGGGATGGCCAGCAGCACGAAATTGTCGATGCCGCGCGCCATCTGTTGGGCGAAGATGACGCCGGGCAAGGTGCCTTCGATCCAGATGAAGACCAGCGCCGCCAGGGCGAGCGCAAAGCCGATCGGCAGGCCGCCGCACAAGGTGACGAAGAAGCCGAGCAGCATCAGCGCCATCGGCGACGGCACGGTGTTGGGCGAGAGATTCTGCCAGGTGGCGTAGAGGAAGACAGCGAGGGCCACGATCACCAGGCCGGCCGCAACCTCGCCCACCGATCGGCGGCGAAAGATGTCGACCGCGAACAGCGTCATGCAGGCAGCACCCAGGCCCATGGGATAGAAGGTGAGCTCGAGCGGCAGGCCCGACCCGGTGGTCTGGCCGGTCGTCAGCCAGCCCAGCGCCAGGGCATTCCAGGCGACGTAGCCGGAGACGACGGCGACCAGCAGCGCGCCCACCGAATCGACGATGCGGCGCGGGCCGGCCGGCAGCAGGTCGACGAAGAAGGAGACGCCGGGGTTTTCCAGGCGCGCGATGGCGCTGGCGGCGCCGAAGAAGCTCGAACCGACCATGAGGCCGCGCGCCATGTCGTCGGCCCATTCGACCGGCGCATTGAACCACGACCGCAGCAGGACCGAGACGATGACGACGACGAGGTCCGCCGCCAGCAGGAGGGCGGCGACGGCATCGGTAAGTCTAAGCAGCGCTGGCATCGGACGCTTGTTGCGATGACACTTGTCGCGCGTCCTCAGGCTTGCGTGCCGTGGATGAGGCCGACGACCGGTTTGGCCTCGGGATGCAGCTTCACGAAATTCTCGGTCTGCGGCAGCACGCGCTTGCGGAAGGCTTCCTTGTCGCATTCGAGGACGGTGACGCCCTTCTCGGCCAGCACCTGCAGCGCCTCCTTCTCGACCGCCAGCCCGTGCGCGCGCGTGTCGACCGCCGCCTTCTTCGCGGCGTCGACGAAGCCGTCGCGCAGCTTGGGGTCCATGCGCTTGAAGGTGGCCTCGCTGAAATAGACCGCGAGCGGCGAGAAATTGTGCTGGGTCAGCGAATAGAACTTAGCGGTCTCATAGAATTTGCTCGACAGGATGGTGGGAGGATCGTGCTCCAACCCGTCGAGCACACCGGCCTGCAGGGCGGTGTAGATCTCGCCGAAGGCGAGCGGCGTGGCCGCCGCGCCCATCAGGCGCAGGCATTCGGTGATCACGGGATTGGGCAGCGTGCGGATTTTCAGGCCGGCCAGGTCCTCCGGCGTCTTGACCGCCTTGCGCGCGAGCACGCTGCGCGACCCGAAATTATAGGCCCAGCCGATGATGCGGATGTTGGCGCCCTTGAGCAGCGCGTCCTCGATCGGCTTGGCGGCGCCTGAATCGAACGCCTTGGTCTGCTGCGGGAAGCTGGTGAAGAGGTAGCCGAGGTCGAAGGTGCCGACCAGCGGCACCAGATTGGCCGAGATCGACGAGCCCGAGACCATGAGATCGATGACGCCGAGCTTCACCGAGTTGATGACGTCGATCTCCTGGCCGAGCTGGTTGTCGGGAAAGAAGGCGATCTCGATCTGCTCGCCAAGTCCGCCGGCTTTCACCTGCTTCACGAGGTTGTCGTAGTAGACCCGGCCATTGGCGTATTTGGGATCGTTGGCCAGCGAGGAGGACAGTTTGAGCTTGGTCGTGGCGGCTTGGGCCTTGCCGACGATGGCGGGCGCGAGCGCCGCGCCCAGCACGAACGAACGACGGCCAACGGCAATGTATTTCATGATTTTTCCTCCGAATCGGGTCTGGCGCCCTTGCGATATCTAGCCATAATGTATGACTAGATTCGGGAGCGCCGCAACGACTTTCGAACATCGAGCCGGGAGCGCCATGTTCAGGGACAGCGCCACGATCGCGCGCAACGTGCACAGCCAGGTGGCCGACCGGATCGGCGCCCTGATCGTGCGCGGCGACGTGCTGCCCGGCGATCCCCTGCCGTCGGAAGTGAAGATCTGCGAGATGCTCGATGTCAGCCGCACCGTGGTGCGCGAGGCGATCCGCACGCTGACCGGCAAGGGGCTGGTCGAATCGCGCGCCAAGAGCGGCACGCGCGTGCGCCCGCGCGAGGAATGGAACCAGCTCGATGTCGACGTGCTGCGCTGGCAGCTCGAGCACGCCGACCTCGACAGCTACCTCGCCAAGATCTTCCAGCTCCGCAACGCCATGGAGCCGACGGCGGCGGCGCTCGCGGCCAGCGCGGCGACGGACGAGGATCGGGCGGAGCTGCGCCGCGCCTGGCAAGCGATGGTGGCGGCGTGCGACAACGCGGCCTTCGTCGATGCCGACATCGCCTTCCACAAGCGGCTCTATATCGCCAGCCGCAACGAGTTCTTCTGGCCGATCGCCCAGATGTTCGAGGTGACGTTGCGCGAGAGCTTTCGCCTGGCCGCCCTGGGCGACCACCGGCCGCGTGCCTTCGAGGAGCACCGCGCGGTCATGGAGGCGATCGAAGCCCGCGACGCCGAACGCGCCCGCGAGGCGACCTGGGTTCTGCTCGGCAATGCGTCCGACGATCTGGTGCGCATTCGCGGCAAGGATCCGTTCAGGAAGCGCTAATCTATCGGGATGCTCCGGGAGGAAAATGAGATGACCGCCGCCAAGAAGAAGACCCCCGCCGAGCTGCGCAGCGCGCGCTGGTTCGCGCCCGACGATCTGCGCGCCTTCGGCCATCGCTCGCGCGCCATGCAGATGGGCTACGCGCCCGAAGACTGGGTCGGACGACCGGTGGTCGCCATCCTCAACACCTGGTCGGACGCTCAGCCCTGCCACATGCACTTCAAGAGCCGGGTCGAGGACGTGAAGCGCGGCATCCTGCAGGCCGGCGGCTTCCCGATGGAGCTGCCGGCGCTGTCGCTGTCGGAAAGCTTCCTGAAGCCGACCACCATGCTCTATCGCAACCTGCTGGCGATGGACGCCGAGGAACTGTTGCGCGGCCATCCCGTGGACGGCGTCGTGCTGATGGGCGGCTGCGACAAGACCACCCCGGCGCTGCTGCTGGGCGCGATCAGCGCCGGCCTGCCCGCGATCTACCTGCCGGCCGGGCCGATGCTGCGCGGCAACTGGAAGGGCAAGGTTCTGGGCTCGGGCTCCGATGCCTGGAAATATTGGGACGAGCGCCGCGCCGGCAAGATCTCCGATTCCGACTGGGTCGATGTCGAGGCAGGCATCGCCCGGAGCTATGGCACCTGCATGACCATGGGAACGGCCGCCACCATGATGGCGATGGCCGAGACGCTCGGCATGACCTTGCCCGGCGCCTCCTCGATCCCGGCGGCCGACGCCAACCACATCCGCATGGCCTCGGAGACCGGGCGGCGCATCGTCGACATGGTGTGGGAGGACCTGACGCCGCGTAAAATCCTGACCCGTGATGCGTTCCTGAACGCCATCACCGTGGCCATGGCGGTCGGCTGCTCGACCAACGCCATCATTCATTTGATCGCGCTGGCGCGGCGCGCCGGCCAGGATATCGGACTCGACGATTTCGAGCGCGCCAGCCGCAAGGTGCCGGTGATCGCCAACATCCGCCCGAGCGGCGACAAATACCTGATGGAGGATTTCTTCTATGCCGGCGGCCTGCCGGCGCTGATGGCGCAGATCCGCGATCATCTGCATCGCGACGCCTTGACTGTCACCGGCAAGACGCTGGGCCAGAACATCGAAGGCGCCGAGACCTACAACGACGACGTGATCCGCCCGGTCAAGAACCCGATCTATGCCGAGGGGGCGCTGGCGGTGCTGCGTGGCAACCTGGCGCCGGACGGCTGTGTCATCAAGCCCTCGGCCTGCGAGCCGCGATTCCTCAAGCACACCGGACCGGCCCTGGTGTTCGACGATTATCCCGCGATGAAAGACGCGATCGACCGCGACGATCTCGATGTCACGGCCGACCATGTGCTGGTGCTGCGCAATGCCGGCCCCCAGGGCGGGCCCGGCATGCCGGAATGGGGCATGCTGCCGATCCCCAAGAAGCTGGTGAAGCAGGGCGTGCGCGACATGGTGCGCCTGTCGGATGCGCGCATGAGCGGCACCAGCTACGGCGCCTGCATCCTGCATGTCTCGCCGGAATCCTATATCGGCGGGCCACTCGCGTTGCTGAAGACGGGCGACATGATCTCGCTGGATGTCGACAAGCGCACCCTCGACATGAATGTTTCGGAGGAGGAGCTGGCGAAGCGCCGCGCGGCGTGGAAGAAACCCGAACCGCGCTACGAGCGTGGCTATGGCTGGATGTTCACCCGCCACATCAAGCAGGCCAACGACGGCTGCGACTTCGATTTCCTCGAGACCACCTTCGGTGCGCCGGTCGGCGAACCGTCGATCTATTGAGATCAACCTCACCCTGAGGAGATCATGACCACACTCAAGCCCACGACTCGCGACAAGCTAAAGACCGTCAGCACGCCCACCGTGGCGACCGCCTTGTTCAAGCGGGGCTTTCGCAACCAGGCCATCCAGAACGTGCATCCGCTGTCGCCCGTCCAGCCGGTGCTGGTCGGTCCGGCCTTCACCCTGCGCTACATGCCGGCGCGCGAGGACCTGAACAAGCTGGAGGTGTTCCGCGACCGCGGCCATCCGCAGCGCAAAGCGATCGAGGATTGCCCGCCCGGCGCGGTGCTGGTGATGGACAGCCGCAAGGACGCACGCGCGGCCTCGGCCGGCGCGATCCTGGTGACGCGGCTGATGCGGCGCGGCGTTGCCGGCGTGGTGACCGACGGCGGCTTCCGCGATTCGGCGGAGATCGCCCGGCTGGGCTTCCCGGCCTATCACCAGCGGCCCAGCGCGCCCACCAACCTCACCCTGCACCAGGCGATCGACATCGACGTGCCGATCGGCTGCGGCGACGCACCGGTCTTTCCCGGCGACACGATCCTGGGCGACGGCGACGGCATCATCGTCATCCCGGCCAGCCTGGTCGACGAGATCGCCGAGGAAGCCTTCGAGATGACGGCGTTCGAGGATTTCGTCGCCGAGCAGGTCGACAAAGGCCATGGCATCTACGGACTCTATCCGCCGACCGCCGAGCAGACGATGATCGAGTTCGCGGCCTGGCGGAAGATGAAGGGGCGCTAAGCCTTCATCACCGTCGGCTCGCCGAGCAGGGAGACGTGGGCGGCGACGATGCGCCAACCTTCGGGCGTGCGCAGCCAGGTGTGGCTCTGCCGGCCGGTCTTGCTGGAGCCGTGGCGGCGGAACTCGCAGTTGGCGGTGCCGAAGTCGCGGCCGTAGGTGACGATCCAGACTTTCAGCAGATCGCGATGGACGACGAAGCCGGGATCGCGGCCGGCGCGGAAGGCGGCGATCTGGTCGTAGCCGTAGAGCTGCTCGCCGACGCCGAAGCGCAGCGTGTTCGGGTTCTTCCAGAAGAGCTCGTCGAGCGTCACGACGTCGTTGGTGTTGAGCGCCTTCTCGTAGCGCTCGAAGGCCGTCGTGACTTCGGCCAGTACCCCGGGGATGTTGATTTCCATGCTTCGTCCTCGGATATCAGGCCGGCGGCGCGCTGGCGACGCCCTGCTTCTCGAGATGACGCGCGACGCGCAGGGCGGCGGCTTCGTTGTAGTGGTTGGCGATGATCTGCACGCCGATCGGCAGGCCGCCCGGACGCTGCAGCGGCGCCACCACGACCGGCAGACCGATGAAGGAGATCGGCTGGGTGTAGAGGCCGAGATTGGCGCGCACCGGCAACTCGACGCCGCCCAGCTTCATCATGACCTGGCCGATCTTGGGCGCGGTGCAGGGCGTGGCCGGCGCCAGGATGATGTCGACCTCGCCGAACAGCTTCTGCACCGCTGCACGATAATGCCGACGGAAGCGCTGCGCCTTGACGTACCAGGCGCCGGGCAACAGCGCGCCCGCCATGAAGCGCTCGCGCGTGTCGGGATCGAAATCCTGCGGCCGCGCCCTGAGCCGCGGCAAATGAAGCTGGCTGCCTTCGATGGCGGTGATGATGTAGGCGGCCGACCGTGCGGCGGCGGCCTGCGGGATGACGATGGTCTTGGAGGCCCCCAACGCCTTGGCCACGGTCGCCACGGCCTCCAGCGCCTGGGATTCGGCGCCACGCTCGAAATAATCGCCGGCGACGACGATGCGCAGGCCGCCGATGCCCTGGCCCAGCTCGGTCGAGGTCGGTTCCTCGGCTCGGTCGGTGCATACCGGGTCGTCAGGATCCCAGCCCTGCATTGTATCGAACGACAGCGCGAGGTCGGCGACCGAGCGCGCGAGCGGCCCCAGATGGTCGAAGGCGTCGACGAAGGGAAAGGAGCCGGCGCGGCTCAGCCTGCCGTAGGTCGGCTTCAGCCCGAACAGGCCGCACAGCGAGGACGGCACGCGGATCGAGCCGTTGGTGTCGGAGCCCAGCGCCAACGGCACCTCGCCCGAGGCGACGGCCGCGCCCGAGCCGCCCGACGAGCCGCCGGTCATGCGCGTCGGATCGTGCGGGTTGCGCGAGGGGCCGTAATGGGCGTTCTCACCGGTGAAGTCGTAGGCGTACTCGCCCATGTTGAGGCCGCCCACCAGGATCGCGCCGGCCGCCTCGAGCTTGCGGATCAGCGACCCGTCGCGCGGGGCCTTCGGGCCGTCGCAGTTGATCTTCGAGCCGGCGCGCGTCGGCAGGCCCTTGATGTCGAACAGGTTCTTGACCGCGAACGGCACGCCGGCCAGCGGGCCGCGATGCAGGCCGGCATCGATCTCGCCCGCGCGCTTCCTCGCCCGATCCGCAACCACATCGGTGAAGGCGTTGACCCTGGCTTCGCTGGTCTCGATTCGCGTCAGCGCGGCCTCGACCACGGCCGCCGCCTTGACCTTGCCGCTCATCACGGCGCTTGCGATCTCGCTCGCCGTCGCCTGCTTCGACAGGGGATCGCTCATGGCCGGAACACCGGCGCCGGCGTCAGCTCGTCGTCGAGCTCGACCTCGAGCAGCGGCTGCGCGATGGCGAGCGAGCGCTCGTAGTTCACCAGCACGTTGGCGCGGTATTCCGGCGCGATCGCGAGGCCGATCGCCTTGGCCGCTTCATCGACCAGGCGCGCAATGTCAGGCTTTTCGTCAGCCACGTTCTTTCTCCCCTCTCAGGCGAAGCGACAGCCAACCTGCCGCGCCGGGCGGGTCGGACGCAAGAGCCGATGCACGGATCGGCCGGGCAAACCCCGTGCCAAAGGCCGCGCGCATGTGACGGCTGATTTTGCGCCGTCGCTTGTCTACAACCACAGCATGACTGCGTTTCTCGATGTCGGCCTCCACGCCCTGCGCGACGCCTATTGCGCCGGCACGCTCGACGTGCGGCAGGTGGTCGAAGAGGTCCTGAAGCGCGTCGCCGCGTCCGGCGACGACAAGGTGTGGATATCCAGAGTGCCCGATGCGGCGCTGAGGGCCGAGGCGGCGAAGCTCGACGCGCGGCGCGGCGAGATCGGCCGGTTGCCGCTCTACGGCGTACCGTTCGCCGTGAAGGACAATATCGACGTCGCGGGCCTTGCGACCACCGCCGCCTGTCCCGCTTTCGCCTACCGGCCGCAGAAGTCGGCCGAGGTGGTGCAGCGGCTGGTCGAGGCCGGCGCGATCGTGGTCGGCAAGGCCAACCTCGATCAGTTCGCGACCGGCCTGGTGGGCGTGCGCTCGCCTTACGGCGTGCCACGCAACCCGTTCGACGCATCGTTCATTCCGGGCGGCTCGAGCTCCGGCTCGGCCGTCGCCGTCGCGGCGGGGCTGGTGAGCTTCTCCCTCGGCACCGACACGGCAGGCTCGGGCCGCGTGCCCGCCGCCTTCAACAACATCGTCGGCCTGAAGCCGACACCCGGCCTTTTGAGCAACGAGGGCTCGGTGCCGGCCTGCCGGTCGCTCGACTGCATGTCGGTGTTCGCGCTGTCCTGCGCCGATGCCGACACGGTGCTGAAGGTTTTGGCCGAGCCGGCCGCGACGCCGCCCATCGGCGAGACGTTCCGCTTCGGCGTGCTAGGCGCCCGGGATGCCGAGTTCTTCGGCGACGAAGCCTATGCAGCGCTCTACGCGCAGGCGATCGGCCGCCTCAAGAGCATGGGCGGCACGGCGGTCGAGATCGACTACGCGCCCTTTCTCGGTGCCGCCCAGTTGCTCTACAGCGGGCCGTGGGTGGCCGAGCGGACGGCCGCGGTCGGCGCGTTCATCGAAGGCGCCGACGAAGCCGCCATCTGGCCGGCCACCCGCGAGATCATCCTGCGCGGCCGCACGTACAGCGCCGTCGATGCCTTCGAGGGCCAGTACAAGCTCGCCGCTTTCAGGGCGCGCGCCGAGGCCGAGAGCAAGGACCTCGCCTTCCTCATGTTGCCGACCGCGGGCACGATCTATCGCACAGCCGACATCGAGCGCGAGCCGATGCGCTACAACATCAATCTCGGCCACTACACCAACTTCGTGAATTTCTTCGGCCTCTCGGCGCTCGCCTTGCCGGCGGGCTTCCGGCCCGACGGCCTGCCCTTCGGCATCAGCCTGATCGGCCGGCCGCAGGCCGAGCGCGCCCTGCTGGCCTTCGGCGCGCGCTGGCAGCGCGCCCTGCCGTTGCCGCTCGGCAAGACCACGAGCCGCCTGCCGCCGCCCGACGCCGATCCGGTGGCGATCGAGGATCGCGTGTCGATCGCCGTGGTCGGCGCGCATATGAGTGGCCTGCCGCTGAATGGCCAGCTCGTCGAGCTGGGCGGCCGGTTCGAGCGCGCGGCCAGGACGGCGCCGCATTACCGCTTCTATGCCCTGCCCGGCGGGCCGCCGCAGCGGCCCGGCCTGCTGCGGGTCGGCGCGGATGGGGACGCCATCGAGCTCGAGGTCTGGAGCCTGCCGGCCGCCCAGGTCGGCGCCTTCCTGCGCCAGATCCCGACACCGCTGGGGCTCGGCACGGTGACCCTGGCCGACGGTTCGGGGGTGACGGGCTTTCTCTGCGAAAGTCACGCCACCGCCGGCGCAGAGGACATCACCGCGCTGGGCGGCTGGCGGGCCTACCTAAAAACCCTCCCGGTCTGATAGGGTCCGTTCCTTCGAGGAGGAACGAAGCCATGAGCGGAAAGATTGCAGTCGTCACCGGCGCAGGCAGCGGCATCGGCCGGGCCTCGGCGCTCGCCCTGCTGAACAACGGCTACAAGGTGGCGCTGGCGGGCCGCCGCAAGGACGCGCTGGACGAGACCGCCAAGCTCGCCGGCAACAACACGCCCAACGCCCTGGCCGTGCCGACCGACGTCACCAAGCGGGACGACATCGTGGCGCTGTTCGCCAAGGTGAAGGCGACGTGGGGCCGGCTCGACCTCGTCTTCAACAATGCCGGCGGCGGCGCGCCGCCGGTGCCGCTCGAGGAGCTGCCCTACGAGACCTGGCTGGGCGTGGTGGCGGCCAACCTGTCCGGTCCGTTCCTGTGCACCCAGGAAGCGATGAAGATCATGAAGGACCAGAAGCCGCGCGGCGGGCGCATCATCAACAACGGCTCGATCTCGGCGCACGCGCCGCGGCCGTTCTCGGTCGCCTACACCTCGACCAAGCACGCCATCACCGGCCTCACCAAGTCGACCTCGCTCGACGGCCGCGCCTACGACATCGCCTGCGGCCAGATCGACATCGGCAACGCTGTCACGCCGATGACCGAGCGCATGACCAAGGGCGTGCTGCAGCCCAACGGCACGACCGTGGCCGAGCCGCGCATGGACGTGAGCGCGGTGGCCAACGCCATCGTCTACATGGACAGCCTGCCGCTCGACGCCAATGTGCAGTTCTTGACCGTGATGGCGACCAAGATGCCGTTCGTGGGGAGAGGTTAGCGCGCCCGCGCGCTAACCTCTGGCGGGCGGCAGCGCCTTCTGAGGCGAGAGAGCCCGCACCGGGCAGAAAAGACAAGATCATGAGCGGGCCTGAAGGCCCGCGGTCCGGCAAGATCAGTAGCCGTGGTCTTCCAGATTGAGCAGCGGGAACGCGCTGTGCACGCCGGGCAGGTTGGTCGGCATGGCGGCGGCGATGTAGCTCTTGTCGAGCTGCTTCAGGCTGGTGACGCCTAGAAGCCCCATCACCTCCTTCATCTCCTCCTCCAGAAGCTCGATGACGCGCTCGATGCCAGCGGCGCCGGCAGCGGCCAAGCCGTAGCAATAGAGCCGCCCCATGCCGACCCAGTCGGCGCCCAGGCAGATCGCCTTCACGATGTCGCTGCCGCGGCTGAACGAGCCGTCGACCGCGATCTTGGCCCGCCCTTTCACCGCATCGATCACTTCCGGCAGCACGGCCGTCGAGCCGCGGCCATGATCGAGCTGGCGGCCGCCATGGTTGGAGCAGTAGACCGCCCAGACACCGTGCTGGCAGGCGATCTCGGCATCCTCAGCCGTCCCGATGCCCTTCAGCATGAACTTCACGTCGGGGTACTTGTCCTTCACCCGCTTGAAGTTCTCCCACGAGAACGCCGCCTGGTGGTCCTGGCCGGTGGCCGCGGTGCGCCACGCCTTCACGAAGCGCTTGGCGATGTCGCGCTCGCGCCGCGAATAGACCTGGGTGTCGACAGTGATGCAGAAGGCGTCGTAGCCCGCATCCATCGCCTGCTTCACCCGGTCGGCCACCCACTTGTCGTCGCCGCGCACATAGAGCTGGTAGATCTTGGGACCAGCCCCGCCCTTGACGATATCCTCGAGCTTGAGCGTCGTCACCGAGCTGATGAGCATCGCGACATTGCCCGCGCCTGCGCCCTTGGCGACGGTGATGCCGCCGCCGGGCTCGAAGGATTCCAGCGAACCGACCGGCGCCAGCATCACCGGCAGGCGCATCTTCTTGCCGAGGATCTCCGAGGAGGGATCGATCCTGGACACATTGCGCAGCACGCGCGGCTTGAAGGCGATCGAATCGAGCGCCATGCGGTTGCGCCGCAGCGTCGTCTCGGTTTCGGTGCCGCCGATCAGGTAGTCCCAGATGTTGGGATTGAGCCGGATCTTCGCCGCCTTGACGATCTCGTGCAGCGTCGCGAATTCGCTTTCCAGGCCGCTCGCCATGATTCCCCCGCTCTTGGACAGATGCCGGTTTTTGCGCGTCCACCGTGCCGCGTCAACGCGAAGGCCATTCCGCAACGCGGCCATTGGCGCTAGGCTTAAGCCAACGAACAACCGGAGGAAGCATGGCAAGCCAGTCTGTCGGAGGGGCGGCGGCAGTACGCAAAAGCGCGGCGGCGGAAATCCGTGTAAAGCCCATCAACGGCTTCATTGGCGCTGAAATCGAAGGCGTCGACCTCCGCCGGCCGCTGAGCGCGGCCCAGTTCAAGATCGTCCATGACGCACTGGTCAACTACGAGGTGATCGTGCTGCGCGACCAGGACATCACGGTCGACCAGCAGATGGCTTTCGGCGCGCTGTTCGGCGAGCTCTCGATCCATCCCTTCTCGCCCAACCTCGCCGACAAGCCCGAAGTCATCATTCTCGACTATTCCGACAAAAATCCACCGGCGCTGACCGACATCTGGCACGTCGACGAGACCTTCCGCGAGACGCCGCCGCTTGCCACCATCCTGCGCGCCAAGACCGTGCCGGAGGTCGGCGGCGACACGCTGTTCGCCAGCATGAGCGCCGCCTATCGCGGGCTCTCCGAGCGCATGAAGCAGCACATCCACGGCATGGAAGCGCTGCACGACTTCAAGCCGTGGCGGCCGCTGTTCGCCCACAGCGACCGCGCCAAGCTGCGCAAGCTCGAGGACGAATTCCCCAATCCCTGGCATCCCGTGGTGCGCGTCCATCCGGTGTCGGGGCGACGGGTTCTCTACGTCAACCAGCAGTTCTGCGTGCGCATAAAAGATCTCAAGACCGACGAGAGCGACACGCTGCTGCACTTCCTCTACCGACAGGCCACCATTCCCGAGTACCAGCTCAGGGTGAAGTGGCAGCCCAATACGCTGGTGATGTGGGACAACCGCTCGGTCCAGCACTACGCCGCGCACGACTACTATCCGGCGCGCCGTACCATGGAGAGGGTGACCGTAAAGGGCGACAGGCCGATGGGCGTGAGCGGCGCCTATACGCCCGACACCGTGGCCGCCAACGGCACGACGATACCTGCCATCGCCGAGGGCACCAGGCCCGGACCCAAGCGCGCCTTCGACCGCTACTGAAATGACCGCCTCCCGGCGCAGCGCGCTGCTCGGCCTGGGTGCGCTGCTGGCGCCGGGCGTCTCGAGGGCCCAGGCCGCTTGGCCCGCTCAACCCATCAAGATGGTCGTGCCCTATCCGCCGGGCGCGCTGACCGACGTTTTGGGCCGGCTGATCGGGGAGCGGCTCCATGCGGCCTTCGGCCAGCCCGTGATCGTCGACAACAAGGCGGGTGCGGCCACCCAGCTCGGCGCGGCGTACGTCGCCAAGCAGCCGCCCGACGGCTACACGCTGCTGCTCGCCACCGTCACCACCCTCTGCATCTCGCCGGCGCTCTACGCCAAGCCGTTGATCGCCTTCACCGACTTTGCCGGCGTGGCGATGCTGGGCAACGTCACGCTGATCCTGGTCTGCCGGCCCGACCTGCCGGTGGGCGATCCGCGGGAACTGGTCGCCCTGCTGCGCAGCAAGCCCGGCGCCTACACCTATGGCTCGCCCGGCGCCGGCACGGCGCACCACCTGCTGGTCGAACTGATCCGCTCGCGCGAGAACTTGCAGGCGCTGCATGTGCCCTATCTCGGCTCGACCAAGGCGATGGTCGACCTCGCCGAGGGTCGGTTCGACTTCATGTTTCTCGACGCCACGGTGGCGCTGAGCCAGATCGCCGCCGGCAAGCTCAAGGCCCTGGCCGTGACCGGGAGCACCCGCGACGCGACACTGCCAAGCGTACCCATGCTCACCGAGTTCTTTCCCGGCCTGGACTTGCGGCCCTGGATGTCGGTGGTGGCGCCGGCCGGCACGCCGCTGCCGATTCTCCAACGACTGAATAGTGAAATAAATAAGGCACTCACCGACCGCGACTTTGTGCAGCGTCTGCGCCAAGTCGGTGTTGAGCCTCGGCCATTGACGGTGGCGGCATTCGACGATTTCATCCGCTATGACTCCGGCCGTTGGGCCGAGCTCGTAAAAATATCCGGCGCAAAGGCCGAGTAACAGGGCAGGCGAAGTATGAAGCGACGCGTTTTCACTCAGGGATTCCTGTTCAGCGCCTTCTGCGCCCCGGCTTTCGCGGCCGACCCGCTGCCGACCCTGCGGGAAACCCCGATGTTCGCCGACCAGGTGAAGTCGGGCGCGCTGCCGCCGGTCGCCGAGCGCATTCCCAATCCACCGTGGATCGTGCGGAAATTCGCCGGCGGCGATGGCCCCGGCCAGCCGGGCGGCCAGCTCAACATGCTGGTGGCGAGTGCGCGCGATACGCGGCTGATGACGATCTACAGCTACACGCGCCTGATCGTCTACGACGACCAGTTCAAGCTGCATCCCGACATCCTGGAGAGCTACGAGGCCAAGGACAGCCGCGAGTTCACCTTCAAGCTGCGCGCCGGCCATAAATGGTCGGACGGTCATCCCTTCACCACGGAGGATTTCCGCTTCTTCTGGGAGGACATCGCCAACAACAAGGAGCTCTCGCCCTCCGGTCCCTCGGTCGAGCTTCTGGTCGACGGCAAGCCGCCCAAGGTCGAGTTCATCGACGAGCGCACCATCAAGTACAGCTGGGACAAGCCCAATCCCTACTTCATCGAAAGCCAGGCGCGCGCCGCGCCGCTCTTCCTGTTCCGGCCGGCGCATTACCTCAAGAAGTTCCACACCAAGTACACCGACCCCGCCGAGATCAACAAGTCGGCCAAGGGCGGCCAGGCGGGCGGCAGCTGGGTGCAGATCTATCGCCGGCTGGACGTCATGTATGCCAACGACAATATCGACCTGCCGTCGCTCAACCCGTGGGTCAACACCACACCCTCGCCCGCGCAGCGCTACGTCTTCGCGCGCAACCCCTTCTATCACCGCATCGACGAGAAGGGGCAGCAGCTGCCCTACATCGACAAGGTGATCTTCACCCTGGCGGCGACCAATCTCGTGCCGGCCAAGGCAGGGCTGGGTGAGGCCGACCTGCAGCCGCGCTATCTCAACATGCGCGACTACACCTTCCTGCAGAAGAGCGCCAAGAATTCGGGCGTCGAAGTGCGCCTGTGGGAAGCCGGTTCCGGCTCGCAGCTCGCGCTCTATCCCAACCTCAACGCCAACGACGACGAATGGCGAAAGCTCATGCGCGACGTGCGCTTCCGCCGGGCCCTGTCGGTGGCGATCGACCGCGACGAGCTGAACCAGGCCGTCTATCTCGGCCTGGCCAAGCCGTCGAACAACACCATCATGGAGCGGTCGGAGCTGTTCAAGCCCGAGTACGCGACCAAATGGGCGCAGTACGATCCCAAGCTCGCCAACAAGCTGTTGAACGAGATCGGCCTCACCAAGCGCGATCCCCAGGGCATCCGCCTGCTGCCCGACGGCCGACCGGCGATCATCGTGGTGGAGAATCAAAGCGAGGACACCGAGGACTCCGACGCCCTGCAGCTCATCACCGAATACTGGAAGAAGATCGGCATCAAGATGCTGGTGAAGCCGCAGACCAAGGAGAACTTCCGCCTGCGTACCTTCTCCGGCGAGGCCCTGATGACGGCCTATGCCGGCGTCGTGACCGCCGTGCCCTCGCCAAACACGAGTCCCAAGGAGTTCGCGCCGACCATGCAGGGCGGCCTGAACTGGTCCAAGTGGGGCATGTACATCGAATCGAAGGGCAAGCAGGGCGAGAAGTGCGACATGGAGCAGGCCTGCAAGCTCCTGGACTACGTCAAGGACTGGGAGCACGCGACCAGCGAAGACGAGCGCCGCAAGGCGTGGGACAAGATCCTGGAGGCCAACGCCGACGAGGTGTTCTCGATCGGCACTGTGAACGGCATCCGCCAGCCGGTCGTGGTCGGCCCCAAGGTGCGCAACGTGCCCAAGGAAGGCTACTGGGCCTGGGATCCCGGCGGCTACATCGGCCTCTACCAGCCCGACACGTTCTGGATCGCGCAGTAAGCTTTGGAAGACCTAGTTGCGCCAGTCATCGACCCGGGCGCTGACGTCGGAGGGCAACGATAGACCAAGCGCTGCCAGCGCCGAACGGTTGACGCTGAAGGTGAATTGCGTCGGTCCGTTCACCGGCAGGTCGGCCGGATTGGCGCCGCGGAGGATCATGTCTACGTACTTCGCGCCGCCGTAGTAGCCTTCGGCGTGACCGGGGCCGAGCGCCATCAAGCCGCCGGCCATGACATATTCCACGTCTGAATAGATCGCCGGCAGCCGGTGTTTTGCCGCCTCGACAGCCAACGCAAACCGTCGCGAATTGATGAAACTGTCGACGCAGTTGACGAAAGCCTTGGCGCCGAAAGCAACGGCTTGATCGAATGCGGGAGCGACGTCTTCAGGCCTGCGAAGGTCCAGGGCCTGCGCCTCGATGCCGAGCGCTCGGCCTTCGGAACGGATCAATTCCAGCTGACTGGCATTGTTGGCGTTGTTGCCGTTCAAGACGACTGAGATCTTGTCGAGGTTGGGCACCAGACGGCGGAGAATCCGCAATCGCTCGCCGATCAGCTGCGGCGCGTACATCGTCGTACCCGTCACGTTCGTTCCCGGACGTTCCAGGCTCTTCACCAAGCCCAGGCCGACAGGATCGTTTACCGCCAGCATGACGATGGGGACGATGCTGGTCGATCTGGCAGCTGCAACGGCGGCCGCCACGTTGGCGGCCGCAATGACGTCGATCTTGCCGGCCACCAACTCGGCCATCACGCCGCGATATTCGTCATCCAACACGGCTTCCCGATACTCGATTCGCAGGTTCTTGCCCTCGACGTAGCCGAGCTCGGCCAGCCCCTGCTTGAAGACCTCAACTCGCTTCGGGTCGGCGTTCTTGGCAGCCATGTAGCCCAGGACCGGCGCGGGCTGAGCGACGCCGGCGGCGACTGGCGAGACGAGGAGAAGCGCTGCGCCCAGCAATCGCCGGCGGGCTACCATTGGGCCCGAGACAATGATCGACATTGGACTGCCTTCCGAAGTCAGCGCTCCCCGAAAATCTCCCTTGCCGGACTACCAAGTGTCAATATTCGGCCGCTTCTTGTGCGCGTTGCGCGGGCGCGGCTTGGCGTCGAGCAGGGCGGTCGCGATCCACCGCCTTGAATCGGCGGGATCGATCACCTCGTCGACCTCGAAATAGGTCGCGGTGCTGAGCGCCCTGCCGCGGGCGTAGGCCGCCGCCACCATCCTGTCGAAGGCGGCGCGCCGTTCGGCCGGATCGGCGATCGCCTCGAGCTCCTTGCGGTAGCCGAGCTTGACCGCGCCCTCGAGGCCCATGCCGCCGAACTCGCCGGTCGGCCAGGAGATGGCGAAGGTGCCGGCATGGAACGAGCCGCCGGCCATCGCCTGGGCGCCCAGCCCATAGGCCTTGCGCAGCACGATGGTGCCGAACGGCACGCTCAAGTTGGCGCCGGTCACGAACAGGCGCGAGCAGTGGCGCACCAGCGCCGTCTTCTCGACCTCCGGTCCCACCATCATGCCGGGCGTATCGCACAGGAACAGCACCGGCAGATCGAAGGCGTCGCACAATTGCAGGAAACGCGCGGCCTTGTCGGAGCCGTCGGAGTCGATGGCGCCGGCCAGATGCACGGGATTGTTGGCGACGATGCCGAACGGCTTGCCTTCGATGCGGCCAAGCGCCGTCACCATGCCGGGCCCGAAGGCGCGGCGGACTTCCAGCACCGAGCCCTCGTCGCACAGCGTGTCGATCACGCTGCGTACGTCGTAGATGCGCAGGCGGTTCTCCGGGATGGCGCGACGCAACAGGCGCTGGTCGGCTGCCCGCCATTCCGGCAGCGTGCCCTGGAAGTAGGAGAGATACTTCTTGGCGACCAAGACCGCCTCGGCCTCGTCCTCGACGGCGATGTCGACCGTGCCGTTGGGCACCTGCACGCTCATCGGGCCCACTTCCTCGGGCGCAAACACGCCGAGGTTGCCGCCCTCGATCATCGCCGGGCCGCCCATGCCGATCGACGAATTCCTGGTCGCGATCACCACGTCGCAGCAGCCCAGCAGGGCCGCGTTGCCGGCGAAGCAGCGGCCCGAATTGATGCCGACCAGCGGCGACACGCCGCTCAATCGCCCGAAAATGTGGAAGGCCATGGTGTTGAGCCCGGCCACCGACTGCACATCGACGTCGCCCGGCCGGCCGCCGCCGCCCTCGGTGAAGAAGACCAGCGGGATGCGCTGCTCCTCGACGATCTCGAACAGGCGGTCCTTCTTGTGATGGTTGGTCTTGCCCTGGGTGCCGGCCAGCACGGTGTAGTCGTAGTGCGCGACGGCGACGCGGCTCTTCTCCGGCCCGAACAGCGAGCCGTTGACGCGGCCGATGCCGGTAATGAGCCCGTCGGCCGGCGTCTTGGCGATCAGGTCCTCCTGCGTGCGCCGCGTCCGCTGACTGGCGATGGCGAAGGCGCCCCATTCGACGAAGCTGCCGGGATCGACCAGATCGTCGAGATTCTGCCGCGCCGTGCGCTGGTTGGTCTTGCGCCGGCGCGCCTGGGCGTCCGGCCTCCTGTCGTCGAGCGTCATGGCGCGACGATCGAAATACTCGGCGAGATCGGGCCGGATGTGGTCGAGGTCGATCTTCTCCTCGGCCGCCGCGCCCTTCACCTCGACGTCGGCCTCCTCGACGAACAGCAGCGCATGGCCCTCGTAGATCGTCTCGCCGGCCTCGACCGCGATCCGTCGCACGTAGCCGCGCGCCGGGCTCCTGATCTCGTGTTGCATCTTCATGGCGTCCATGATCAGCAGCGGCTGGCCGGCGGCGACGGCGTCGCCTTCCTTCACGGCGATGCTGACGATCGTGCCCTGCATGGGCGCCGGCACGGCGACGGTGCCTTCCGGCGCGTCGTCGGCAGCCTCGGGAGCGGCCTGGGTCGTCGTCTTGCCGAACGCCAGCACGGCCAGCGGATCGACGGCATCGACCCGCGCGCCGGCCTGCCGTGCGCCTGTTGTCGCCGGTGCTGCCGCCTGAAAATAGAGCCCGGATTGCAGCTTGTCGGCCGCGGCAATCAGCTTCTTCGCCTGTTCGTCGATGAAGCGCGTGTGAACCTTGTCGGCCCGGAAGTCGCCGTGCGCCAGCAGGGCGCGCAGGAAGGCGATGTTGCTGGGCGCGCCTTCCAGCCGGAAGGCGGCGAGCGCGCGCTCGGCGCGCGAGAGCGCGTCGGCGAACTCGGCCGACGGGCTGTGCACGATCAGCTTGGCGAGCAGCGAGTCGAAATTCGGATTGGTGCGGTAACCGGCATAGCCGTAGGTGTCGACCCGCACGCCGGGGCCCGACGGCGGCTCGAAGACCGTGAGCGTGCCGCCACCCGGCTTGGCCGAGCCGTCCGCCGTCATGGTCTCCATGTTGACCCGGAGCTGAATCGCATGGCCGCGCGGCGCCGCGCCTTCGAGGCCTGACTTGGCCAGGCTCGTGCCGCCCGCCAGCAGCAACTGCGCCTTCACCAGATCGACGCTCCACACCTCTTCGGTCACGGTGTGCTCGACCTGCAGGCGGGGATTGGCCTCGATGAAAAAGAATGCCGCTTCGTCGACCAGGAACTCGAAGGTGCCGAGGCTGCGGTACTTCACGGCCTTGGCCATGGTGACGGCCGCATCGATGGTCTTCTTGCGCAGCGCCGGTTTGAGGTTGGGGCTGGGCGCCAGCTCGACGATCTTCTGGCTGCGCCTCTGCAGGGTGCATTCGCGCTCGCCCAGGGCGACGATGCCGCCCTTGCCGTCACCCACGATCTGCACCTCGATGTGGCGCGCGCGGCCGACCAGCCGCTCGGCATAGAGATCGCCGTTGCCGAACGCCGATTTGGCCTCCGCCGTGGCGCGCGCGAAGGCGTCGGCGATCTCGCCTTCCGACTTGATCAGCCGCATGCCGCGCCCGCCGCCGCCGGCGATGGCCTTCAGCGCGATGCCCGACTGTGCGTGCTTCTTGAAGAAGGCAATCGCGCCCGCGAGGTCGATCACACCGGCGGTCCCGGGCAGCACCGGCACCTTGCATTTCTCGGCGTGGGCGCGGGCGCGCGCCTTGTCGCCGAACAATTTCAGCTGCTCAGGCGTCGGCCCGACGAACGTCAGCTTGGCCTCGGCGCAGGCCGCCGCGAAATCGGCATTCTCGGACAGGAAGCCGTAGCCCGGATGCTCCGAATCGCAGCCGGCCTTCCTGGCCGCCGCGATCACGCCGGCGATGTCGAGATAGGCCGCCGCGCCCTTTCCCTTGAGCGGGATCGCCTCGTCGACCCGCCGGACATGCAGCGACGTGGCGTCGTCCTCGGAATGGATGCCGACGGTGGCGATGCCGAGTTCGTTGGCGGCCTGGGCGATGCGGATGGCGATCTCGCCGCGATTGGCGATCAGGAGTTTTCTAAGCATGGCGGCGCGTCTCGAGGTAAAACCCCTTCATGGCGAAAAGGCTGCTCATTGTGGCGCACGCGCCCTCGGAGAACACCCTCTCCCTGCGCGAGGCCGTCGAACGCGGCGCGCGGAGCGAAACGGGCATCGAGCTCCGCGTCGTGGCGCCCTTGCAGGCCGGGCCCGACGACGTGCTGGCCGCCCAGGCGGTGATCCTGGGAACGACCGAGAACCTCGGCTACATGAGCGGTGCGTTGAAGGATTTTTTCGACCGCAGCTACAATCCGCTGCTGGAGAAGACGCAGGGCCTGCCCTACGCGCTCTACATCCGCGCCGGCAGCGACGGCACCGGCACGCGCCGCGGCGTCGAGACCATCACCACCGGCCTGCGCTGGCGCGCCGTGCAGGAGCCGCTGCTCTGCAAGGGCGCCTGGCAGACCGCCTTCGTGCAGCAATGCGAGGAGCTGGGTGCG
>Ga0210389_10001107_pt1 | contig 22360 bp, 16 predicted proteins | sample IncBWH28OmetaG_FD_160127 | JGI IMG/M metagenome (GOLD analysis project Ga0210389, IMG submission 160127) | Forest soil microbial communities from Barre Woods Harvard Forest LTER site, Petersham, Massachusetts, United States - Inc-BW-H-28-O ...
TACGACTGCCGTTCGGCCTCGTTCTTGGGATCCTTCATCCACGCCTTGTCAGCGGCCCCGGCAGGCTTAGTCAGCTTCTCTTCAGCTTCCGGCTCGGGTGCCGGAGCAGGCTTGGCCGCTTTCGGTTTCTTAACCGGCGGCGGCAACGGCTCTGCGGGACCCGTGGGCGCGGGAGGCGCTTGAGCCGGTGTCACAGGCTCTTCCGGCGGTTCCGGCGGTTCCTGGGGCACCACAGGCTTGGGCTTGGGTGCTTTAGGTTTCGGCAAAGGTGCCGTAGTAGATGGATCTCGGCTTGGACCGGCGGGGACGGGCATGGAGTGGCTCGGCGGGGCATCGCTGGACTCGGCTCGACGAGGCACGGCAGGTTCGGACGAACTCGGGGAAATCCCGGGTTCGTCCTCTTCTTTTGGCGAAACTACTGGCTTCGACGGTCTGGTCGGCAATGGTATTTCCGCTGTTTTTTTCCGATAATCATCGATTGCCAGCTTCCCGCCCGTCCACTGTTTACGCAGGTTCTCATGCATCTGCTGATGCTCCTCGGGCGTGATCGCTTCAGGATCCGGCTCATATGGCGAAACTAAACCGCCGGAACCGCCAATGAACCGATAATCGCCTGGATCTTCATCCAGGTCCTTCAGCCGCGCCCGGGCTTCCAGCTCGCTAATCCGATGCTCGGAGAAGTCCCGCTCGATCTCGTTGATCTTCGCATTATCCGCGAAAGTATGATGAAGCGATGCCGCGATCGGGATATCGGGCCGCCCCCGTTCGGAGGTTCTAGCAATCGACTTTGTCAATTGCTGATACTCTTTCCCGGGCCGGATGGTCTCCGGCATATGCTCTTCAGAGGGATGAACCGAATGAATCAGCCCGGTTCTAAAACTCCGGATGGTAGGCTCCAGAACCCTGTTACGCCACCCTGGCTCGTGCTCCTCGATCGCGTGTCGCAAAGCGTTCGTTTCACCTGTCTTCGCATCTATCAGGGTGCCGTTGGCCCGGGCCAGTTCCCGGATTGCCTTCGCGTCAGAATGCTTAGCGAAACTTGCGGTGTTATTAACTACCGTGCCGATGAAGTCAGCTTCTTTCCGGCTGAGCTTGTAAGGTACATGATTCGCGTCTGGCTCGTTGGGGTGCTCTGCCGTACCGATGGCGAAACCCCGTCCCGTGCCAGTGTGACCGGCCAGCAAGTTGCTATAATAGCCTTCCAGGTCGTTATAGAACTTGGCCCCCAGTTTCTCGTAAGGGGTTTTGCGTCCCATGGCCGCCAGCTTGTCGTTAGTATGCTGGAAATTGTTAGCCAGGACGTTCGTCGAGATCCCCTGAACATAGCTCTCGTGTTTCTCCCCTTTCTTGCCGGGAAGCTTCACCCCTACGTTTAACGGGATAAAGCTGTGGCCCACCAGCTGCCCTTCGGTGGTGCCCATCAGCCGGGCCTCGGGGCTGTGCTCCTCGTACTGGACTTTCCGCGTATCCCTGGTCGGGAACTTCGCCGCTTCTTTCGGCGCGGAAATGTAGCTGATGTGCATCGGGCTCTTGTCTGCGATGGCTGTTTCAGCTTGGCCGAGAAGCTCGCGTTGCCGCCCCTGTCTGCCGGAGGGGAGTCCCTGAAGGAGGTCATTGTGCAAAACGTCGCCTTCGACGAAATGCTCGCCTTTGACGTAGCCGTCCGCCTGTTTTTTAACCCTCGGATCATCCGGCGAGAGTGCTGCGGCATGCGCCTTCAAGGCTTGGGGCATCGTCATGCCAGCGAACGCATCGGGGCCGTCCGGGTTCGGTACGCCGTGGGTGCTCCCAGCCGGGCGGCCAGTGAACTGGGTTGGCTGATCTTTGGGCGGGGGCGGCGGCTTGGCTGGTGCCTGGGCGGCTTGAGGTGGCCGGGCCGGGGCCTGCTGGGAAGGTGTAACCGGAGGAGCCTTGGCGCTGGGCGCGGGAGGAGCTGGCGCTTGGGCCTGCTGCGGAGCTGGCCCTGTCAGTTGCAACGGTTTTCCAGGTGCAGCTGGCGGCTGCTTCTTGGGTACGATCGGCGGGACCTTCCCCGGCATCAGCTGCTTAGACGACAGGAGCTTAATCTGTGCTCCTGGTAGCTGGGCTGGCGCGGATGGCGCGGGAGGAGGTGCCTGCAACGGAGGGACGCCTTTACCAGGAGTGATTGTCTGGCTGCTCTGAGCGAATTGCTGGGCCTGGGCTTGAGTAAAGCCCCGCTTCATCAGAGCCGCGACCATGGGGTCGTCAGGCAGCTCCGCTTCCGGAGGAGGGGCCTGGGCACGGGGTTGAGCAGGTTGAGCCGGTTGGGCAGCTTGGCCCCCGCCGCCACCCCCGCCGAATATACCAGGGAAGCCTATTATGCCGCCGCTCCCGCCGCCCGATTGCTCAGCTCCGCTCGGGATACGACCACTGCCTCCCCCGCCGCCGAAAGGTGCGCTTTGCTGTGGTGCTGGTTGCGAACCACCCCCGCCGCCAGTGGGTATCGAGAACAATGGCTGGCCTGCGAATGCTCCTCCTTGCGGCCATGATGTCGCAGGGGTGCCTTTCTGTGTTCCGCCTGACCCACCTCCACCGCTGGAAACTAGGTCCTTGCCGTCACCTCCGGCAGCAACCTTTTGAGCACCCGCGATATATTGTCCTGCCTCGTTAGGGCGCTTAATTGAGCCAAAGGTTTGCCCCAGGTTGGCTACACTGCCTTTGTTAGCCAAATAATGCTGAACGGACCTAACGAAGGCATCCGCCGAGGCTTGCGGATTGAATTGATCCTGGCCGCTGGTAAACTGCGTTTGACCTTGCCCGAATTGGAAAAGGCCCGCTGAGCCTCCGGGGTCGGCGGCATTGTACGATCTAGTGTTAAGGTCAGATTCCTGTTTGGCTACAGCTAGTCCAAATGCTGCCCACTCGGCGGCAGATCCAGTTTTTATTCCCCACCTTGCGCCATCGGGAGGCACGTATCCAACGAGGCCCGAATTAGAAAACTTGCCCAGAAGATAGCTATACAATTGTACGGGGTCGACAGCATTGTTCTTTCCGGCCTGAAGCGTACTTATTGGAGCTGGCGGCTTGGCGGCTGGCGGCGGTGCCGTGACTTCCGGCTTGGGCGCTGGCGTTTTTCCGCTGACCGTTGTGGGCTGCTGGCCGCTGACGATCGCCTGGGCCTCGCCAGGGCTTTTGCCTTGGGCGATCTGAGCCGCAATCTGATCATGCGAATCGGCTGGTGCGCCTTGCGGAGACGGTATTGGTGCCGCTGGCTGCGGTGTCGGTTGCGGTGCTACTGGCGTCGGCTGTGGCGTCGGCTGCGGCGGCTGGGGTGGGGGCGTAGCCAGCGGTTGGGCGTCTTGCTGTTTGGGTTCCTCATATGGAACCGCCCCGGGATAGCGGGGGTCAGGCTTGACTTCTCCCATGTCTTTCGGCTGTGTTGTCCCTGGCTGAGACCCCGCCGGTTGACCTAGCTGTTGCTGCTTTTTAAAAGCCTCGGCTTGCGCCACCGCTTTGGGATCTCCCTCATATGGGATCGCCCCTGGATATGCTGATGTGTTGCCTTGCTGTTTAGGCTCCTCATAGGGAGTCGCTCCCGGATATTGGGGGTCTCCTTTTGACGTGTCGGCAGCTGGGGCTGGTCCCGGTAACGGGCTAGGGACCGCTGGTGCCGGGTTTGCCGGGGCATCTGTCGGTGTGCCAGTGGCCACGTACCCCCGGGTTGGATCTAGTCCAACGTCCGGGGCGTTCCCCGGGGTCAAGACGTTCGGCAGGCCAGCATATTGACCTGCTTGCTGTAAAGCTGCACCAATCTGTTCCTTGGTAGGAGGAGCAGCAGTGGCCATTTTACAACCCCTCCGTCGTTATTTGAAAAAGAGGCGAATCACCCAAATTTGACCGACAAAAAAGAGGATGGGCAGGCCCACATAGAGAAAAATCCATCCCAAGGCGACCAGAATGAGAAAGATGTCCATACGTTGAGCATACGACAGTTCCTTGCTTGAATAAAGGTTTCATTTTGGGGCCGTCAATTTTTTGGGGTTGGGGCCGGGTGTCATAAATGTTCCACCTGGATGAGCTTTCGCCCATGCTCCGTAGTCTTCTGGCTTTACCGTTGGAAACTCCGATGGATAGGTGTGACCCTGATAATCATTGCCCTCAATGTCTTGGCCCTGACTTATTTTGAGTACGTTTGCGTCATGCCTGGGGTCGATACGCATCCACTGCGTCTGAGCTTGATTAACCAAGTCTTTGTAGCGAGCATCCCCCTGTGTCTGTAATCCGTTGAGTGTTTTTAGTCGAAGATTCATGGGACGACCTGAATAAGCAGCGTCGTAAAGAGCGTCGGACCCTGGTATGTTTGGCTCTGGTATCTCGACCCCCCAGGCTGGCTTGATCGCCGGGAGGTTTGTACCCTCGGTCTTTCCTGGAGTTATCCCTAGCTCTGGATGCGCTTTAAGCAAATCATGAGCATGTCCAAGTTCCTCATCTAAGTCACGGATGGCAGAGGCAGCGTATTCATCCATTCCTGGCACAGTCGGACCAGCTCCTAGCGATACCGCTGCATTCTTGGCTTTCGCCATTAGTAGATCTCGTGCGCTTAAGTTGGGGTATCCGTTCGCGCCCAGTGTTTGGATTATATCACCGATTCTCTTAATGCTATTGTGGTACTGTTCTGATGTAGTAAGGCTGCTATTAAGGCCTTCAGTTGGAGAAGATCTTTGGTAGGCGTCGTTTTGCCAAGCACGTTGCAGCCATGGCTCCATCTCCTTCGCCCCCATCCCGTTGATCTGATCTCGCGTAAGGAAACCCTTAGATCCCCACTTGTCCCACATCTGTTGCCGCGCGGCAGATTCTGGCAGCTCATACGGTTCGTACTTGTCTGTACCTAAATACCAACGCTGCTGATCGAAATAGTGTCCTGCTCCCCCGGGCAGGGTTGTGTAAATACGTCCCCAGCTGGTCGAATTGGGCTTGTCGTCGCGATAATAAGTATAAGGACCTGTGGTGCCGGGCACTATAGGATCACCCTGATATGCGCCAGTCGGCTTTGGTATATGGTTTGCTTGAGCCTGGATCGCAGCTTGCTCCGCTGGGGCGACCGTAGTGTTAGAAGGAGCTGGATTTAAGGGTTGTCCTGGCTGCGGAGCCGGTTGAGCTGGCTGCCCCCCAGGCGCGGTTTGAGCGGTTAGCTGATCCGGGGTCAGGCCGCCTCGGGATGCCACATTAGTATAAGCTCCAAGCGGGTTGCCGTTGACATCCGTTATCGGTGCTTGCGGTCCTGGAGCCGGTGGCGGCCCCGGTGTTGCTGATACGGGCTGTGGAGCACCCGCACCAGTGCCGGATGGCATCCCTGCTAGTCCTGGTGCCGGAGGCGGCCCAGGGGGCATTGAGGGCGCTGGCGTGCCCTGTGGAGCGCCTGCGCCGGTTCCAGAGGGCATTGGCGCTGCACCGCCCTGCGCCTGATCGGTCTGGCTGATGACAGCGGAGGTGTTCTGAGCCGCTACCAGGGGGCCAGCTCCTTTCTGTATCATCTGGGAGATCGGAACGATATTCATCCCGCCGCCCTTCATGTGGAATGCGTAGGCCGGGGATCCATTTGGGCCGCCCATTGGCAGATAGGTGGCATCCTGGGCCAAAGTGGTCTGATTCTTCATCCAGCCCAGTGCTTCCTGGCTAGTCATCACCGGATGCGCGTTCTGAGCTTGCCATTTAGCCATGGCCGCTTGGTCAGTTTGCGTGGCGGCGGCCGGAGTCTGAGCCTGTGGAGGCGGCCCTGTTGGCGCTGCTGGTGCCTGCGCTCCTCCTCTCGAAGCGAATACGCTGGGCGTCTGCAACGGCTCAACATTACCCGTGGCCGGGTTGGTAAATGTCATGCTTGCAGGCGTCCCTTGCTGGGCCGCGTCCGAGCCGCCTAACCCGACTGCTTGACGCTCCTGCATCATTCGTTGCAAGAGGAAATCGTTATCGGTGCTGGCCGATCTCGAATCACCAGTATCGGCAGAGGCCTGTCCCCTACCCATTTCCTGTGCGGTGGGCGGCCCCTTCGGTTGTTGCTGCTGCTGCGCGCCAGTACTTTTTTCCTCTAGTCCGCCATAAGGACTTTGATTCCCGGCTGCCGGGTTATTGACTGTGGGAGGACCCCCATTGCCGTTGCCCCCGCCCGCGCCCACCTTGGGGCCAACCCCTGCTGCCTCCATGAATCGTGCCGCCATCGTAGGATCAGAAATGGACGCTGGAGCGGTCATGCTCGCGCCCTGCGGCGTTGTTTGGACGAACATGTGCCCCATTGGACCCAACGACTTCATATAAGCGATCTGGTCCTGGCCTTGCTGGAATTGAGCCTTTTGGTAATCCTGCTGCGCGGCAAATGCCGGATTCAGCCGCGAGTTCTGGAGTTGGTTTCCAAATTGCTGGGCTCCAGCCAATGCCGTCTGGCCTACCCCGGCCCAAAGCGCGCCAGCACCTGTTGGGATCTCGATACCTATGGGGTGGTATTCACTGGGCGTGTAACCGGATGCTTGGAGAACGCCTTTTTGGGGAATTTCGGATCCTGCGGCCATAAGATTATCCTTGTAGATACGGGTTATATCCGTACTGGGCGGTCATCATCGGGTTCTGCTGCTCCTTCTTCTTCTGATCGACTTGCTCCTGCGTGAATTGGGCGGCTGGCTGGCCTTGGCCGCCGCCGCTCGGAGTGCCGAAATCAGGCTTTTGCATCTGCCAGGAGCCGATGCTGTTCTTATAGGTGTTGATCGCAGACTGGAGTCCGCTAAAGAGGCCACCAACAACACCAGAGGCTCCGGCCGCTGCCGATGCACCGCCCACGCCAGCGCCGGTCGCGCCAGCCGTTGATTCTTGCCCGGTGTACTGCCAGTCGGGGTCAGGATCGCTCGGCACGTCGTAGGAAGGAGCTACCGAAGGCGTCTGGCTCGGGAATCCGCCAGCCGGTGTGGCGCTAGTGCCGCCATACTGAGCTGCCAATTGCTGTGCGCTGGGTCCGGTATAGCCTCCTGGGGCGGCCGGTGCCTGACTGGGCACTGAAGATGGCTGCTGGCCAGCTCCCGCGCCCGTCTGCTGGGTCGCCTGGGCCGCTTTCGAAACTGCCATCAATGCCCGGTGCCGGGCCTCAGTAGGGTCGTCGCTGCCGTCGTCCTCGGTCACGAAACCGCCGCTCTGCATCTTAACCGGGGCGCGGCCGCCAAAGACTTGAGCTACCTGCGACTTTGGGATCACGTATTCGCCTGGAGTCAGGAGTGCCGGAACGGTATCGCGGTTGCCCTGGCCGGGGACTAAGCCGCCGGTTGCCATTCGTGTGGGTGCAGCGGGTGGCGATGTCGATGCGCCTGCCGTGAAGTTCTGTAACCCTCCCATCATGCCCGTCAGCTGCGTGTGAAAGTTGGCGATATCCGTAGGGCTGGCCGTATTCGGATCGCCGCCGAAATGGGCGTACAGAGCCTTGCCAGCGTTAGCTAATGCGTCGTTGTGAACCGCTGGGGGTATGGCAGGAGCCTGGATCCCAGGAGCGGCCGGGGCCGTGGCATATGGGCTGGCTGGTCGCCCTGTGGGCGTAGCTGCATTGGCTGGCATGACCGGCGTGGGCGTGCCCCCAGCCGTGGGTGCCGGATTATTGGATGCCGGTGCTGTCCCTTGGGCGGTGGCGTCGTTGTAGAAGGTCTGCCCAATGGAGCCGGTTGGGTAGCCGCGCGCTTTTTCAATCGAGGCCGCGTCGGCAAGGCTGCCGCTGGCCCCGGCCTGCTGCCACGCCTGCATGCCTTGAGCCTGTTGCTGGTTGGCGAAGACTCCGGCGTTGGTGTTCCATGGCCCAGGCGCAACCGATGGCACCGTGCCGGAACTGACCGGAGACTGCACCGTTGACACGCCACCCTTGCTTCCGGCCGGGATCTGGCCCGGAGTCGGATTATAGATGGCAGGCATGTCGAGGGCCGCTGCCCCTAAGTTCACCGCCGCGTTCATCGGATCCTGGCTAACCTGACCCTGGATCGACCCAGGAGCCTGTCCCTGCTGGCCGCTGCCCAGATTAAACTGGCTGGTATTCAGCGGATTCAGGGCCTGGGTGATCATCGGGTTCTGCGTCAGTGAATAGCCTGCGCTCATCCCGTAGCCGCCACCTTGGCTGTTCGCTTGCTGGCCCGGCGGATACTGGTTCTGAAGAGCCGTTATGTTAGCATCGTTAACCGGCAGTCCGATGTTCTGTAAAACCTGGGCGTATGCGCTCTGGGGTTGGTTGTTACCGTTCGCCATCTTGTTCCTTTCCGGCTGCGATGCGCGCGAGTGCTACTCCCAGCTCGGTCAGATTCGAGAATCCTGTTTCCAAGAGGTATTCTTCATTGTTGCATTTGAGTTCCAGACCCTCTTTTTCAAAGTGCTGGGCTAACAGCTCAAAAGACGGGGTTTCCAGGTTGACTCCCAGCCAGTCGTCCACGCCGCTCGCCTTGATCCGTTTCTCCATCGCCACGGCCTGGACGGCCCAGTAATCAAAAGCCTGATGAGTCCGCAGATAGTCGATGATCGCCTGGGTGTTACGCCGGTACATCTTTGAGACCGTGTTGGCGTGCTGCAATTTCCTGATCCTGGCGTTCTGGATCATCAGCCGGTCGTACTCGTGGCGGCTCCAGCCGTTATTTCTGAGGAAATTGGTGAAGTCGTCAGCAGTTTCGATGCCGCTGCGTTGCTGGAACCGGATATTCTCGCGTTCGATTTCGTCGATCGAAACGCTCACGCAAAGATTGTCGCAGAGCATCAGGGCCAGATCCTGGTTGGCCGAATCCCAGCAGATCCGTTCCCATTCCGGGTTGTGCAAAAGGACGTAGGCATCGATGTGCTGCTGCGGGATTTCGGTGCCGTTTACTGATATGCGCCGATCCCGCTCATAAAGGGCCTGAAAGAAGCGCGAAAGGTTCTCTGGAGTAGGCTTACGAGTCGGCGCCGACTCGTACATCAAGTGGTCCTGTAAAGCCGTAACGGCGTCCATTGACTTCTGCGGGACCTGGGGCATCGGAATATCCGGACAGATCTCAGCCCAGGTCTCCTCGCAGTGCTTTTGGGTGCGCTCCATGTAGAAGACCCCGCGCATCCGCTCGAGGAATTCCCGTGCTTGTCTGCCCAGCTCGGGATCCCCGGAGTGAGCCTCGTAATGCTCGACCCCGGCCCGGATATCGGCCAGGGGAACGCTTTGGGGGTAATAGAGCGGCCCATTGGGGCCTTCCCGGCTGGCGTAGCTTAAAGCCACTTCACTATCGTCTTCGGTCACGCTGTCGCGATACCAGTGGTAGATCTTGCCGATCCCGATCATCCCCAGGTAATCCAGCTCGGCCGCGCGCAAGGCCCCCATGGAAGCCGCCCCATAGATCGCTTTGATTCCCGGGTACTGGAGAGCGTAGACCAGCTCCTTGTGCCAAACAGAGAGGTTCTGCCGGAACTCGCCATCGATCAGAATGATCCGGTCAGGACCGAAGTTAATCACGTCGGTCACGATGTCGCCCTGCTTGGCCGGTGGCCGGTAGATCGCCCCGGGCAGGATCTGCCGCGCCTTGTCCAGGGACAATGACGGTCCCAGGTAGACCAGCACCTTTTCTACATCGTCTTCCATTCTTCCCCCTTTTCTTCTTCCTGGGTTGCTTCGATCAGCCGGTCGATCTTCCGCTGAGCGTAGCTCAAGCACCGCAAGCCCGGTGTCCAATGATCGAACCTGAACGGCTCGCACTGGGGGCTGATGACTCTGACTACATGAACTTTCCCGTCCACGTAAGAACCCATCTCTTTCACGTACACATCACTGACCCCGAATTGCCGGATCAGCTTGAGCAAGTAGCGCAATTCGCTCCTGACATCCGGGAAATCCAAGACCCGGTATTCCGAGATGGGACGCGCCATTGGCAGCTGTTCAAACATCCCGTGGAGCTTGTGCTGGTCCATTCTCTTCATGAGAAGGAATTGCCTGCGGAAAAGGTCGTCCCGCGCGCCGGAGATGTAGCAGCACCGGGCCTGGGCAGCTTCGGTAATAGCCCGCAAAGCCGCGATCTCAGCGTTCAGGTGGCAGCCGTAGCCGCCAAAGGTCCCGGCGCATGCCCCGCTTAAGTCCAGGATGATAGCCGAGAAAACCGGGATCTTGTAATCGTTAGTAATGTCGAAGAGATGGAGCTTCAGGTTAGCCCCGTCGATCTTGCGGATACAGGCCTCGAGCCGGGGCGGCAAGGCGATCAGGGGACAACGGTTCAGTAAAAAACCGCCATCCAGGAGGTACTGGTTCAGGGTCCAGGCGTCCCGCTCGATAATTTCATAGAGTCCCGATAAAATTGCGTCTTCAATGGAGCCGCCGCTGGCCACTCCGTTAGAACCCATCTGGACGTGCATCAGGTTCTGGTCCTTGATTCGGGTGACCAGCCAGACCAGATCTGAGGGAATCAGTTTCTTGGTCCCGTCCTGGATGTTAACCACCTGTTCCCAGGCCAGCGGTGTCAGGTCATTGACTACGCTCGAGCGGGTCGGGAAACATTCATCTAGAGGTACGCGGCTTTCGGGCGGAAGATCGATCGCGCGCACGATGTGCCAGTCGCCTTTGGGATGTTCAGCCACCTCAAACTCGATCGCTTCCAGGATCGCCCCGGCTCGCGAGAACTCGCGCTCTAAGCCTTTCCCGGAATGAATCGAGACGGTCTCCGAAAGCGCCCGCACACAGGTGTAAACGGGCAGCCACGCACTGTCTAAGCCGGTCAGTTCCGCGACCCGTGAGATACCGAATTGCTCGAGCAACTCTTTGCGTGAAAGAGCGTTGATCGCCTTGGCTGTCGCTTCACGTATTTCTTTGCGGGTCATGCCGTCAGGAAGGTATTCAGGGTAAAAAGGTCGCGTTCCCTGGGGCTGATCAATTGCAGCATCGCGGCACGAATGAGGGTCTTGCGAGTGACCGAGGCGGCGATGGCTCTGCCGTGCCGCAGGTAAGTACTTCGCAAAGAAGTGGGCGCGAAATTCAGCATCCATATCCGGAACTGTTTCCATTGGTTGGTTGCGGTGCCCAGGCATTCGCGGGCGACCCAGCAACTGATGGCCGCCGCTGCTGCCGCTGCTGACGCGACCGCACCCGCTGCTCCAACTCCAGCTGACATCATCCCGGCAGACTGCTGGGCGGCCAGCTGCTGTTGCTGAGACTGCATCTGGGCGCTATTAAGTGCAATGCCATTCATTGTGGCATAATTCGCCTGTTGAAATGAGTTGTAGGCTCCGGCCTGCCCCAGATCGGACTGGGCCATGTTCGTCCCACCAAGGCCGAAGGGCCGCTTGGCAAAGAGTTGGCCGGAGTTCTGTAGATTACCTAAGAGGTTCATGGCCTGCTGGCTCTGCATCTGGCCGTAAGTGCTAGCCATCTGGGCCGTGTCCATGCCGTACTGTTCCTGGGCCGCCTGGGCCTGTCCTGAGAGGCCCCCAGCCGTGGCAGCGGTGTTGGCACCTAAACCGTAGGTTTGCGCGCCCTGGCTCAACTGTGAGCCGCCCAGGCCTAACGTCTGGCCACCGGCCCCGATCGTGGAAGCGCCCAGGCCCTGGAGCTGGCCGCCCTGGCCCGCGATAGACGCGGCTTGGCCGATGTCGCTCATCGCTTCGCCGCGCATCGCCTGACCGTACTGGAGAGTGCTCAGACCCAGCTGGCGAGCGGCGGCCGATTGCCCGGCCATGCCCTGGCCCAGAGATGCGGCACCCAAACTTCCGGCAGCACTGGATAGCCCGGCGCGCATCATCTGCTGCTGGGTCTGAGGATCGATCGGCTCGTTTAAGAGCTGCTGGCCCATCGCATAGGGAGTCGCCGCCATGCCGGTCACGTTCTGGCCGGTGCGATTAATCTGGCTTCCGATCCCGGCCTGCTGGTTGCCCATCCCGATCAGAGGCTGAGCGAGTCCAGCTTGACTGGCCCCCAGGCTATAAATCGGCTGGGTGGCTTGAGCTGCGGTGGCAGCGGCACTCTGGATGTTGCCGATGTCGGAGGTGGTCGGGGTCGCTTGCCGTCCGGCGATGGTATTGGCGAGTCCTGACATGATGTCGGACTGGCCGGTCTGGCCCTGGGCCACCTGACCTACCTGCTGGCCGATATTGGCTTGGTACTGCTGGTAGGCCTGCTGGAGAGCCGGGTAACGATTGGCGAAATCCTGGTCGGAGAGCGCATAGGACTGGATGTCGCCCCCAATGGCCATCTGCTGTGCCCCCATGGCGCTTTGATAGTCAAAGTTCGGGGGTGCCCCTTGGGCTTTAAATGATGGTGTGCCGCCGCCTCCTCCACCGCCCATGCTAGCAACCCTCCTTCTTAATAAGCGTCTTCATCGTAGATAAAAGCCGTCTCTTGTGCTCGTTTCAGCCGGACATGTTTAAGGACTCGCTTACCGCTGTTCAGCGCCCGATCGCACAGCATGTAGACCGGGTTGCCGCAGTTGCGCTTGATCTCAGTGATTAAACTCCGGGTGATCTTCAGGTACTCGCGGATGTTCATCAGCTCGGGGTGCAGCGTCGTGTAGATACAGGTCTGCGGGATCGCCTGGAAATAGCCTCGGAGCGTACCTTTGTAGAACACCAGATAGATCGGAAACATTCTCTCGATCCGGCCGCCCAGGTCCGCCGCAATGGCGTCCACGTTGTAACGTTGCAGCTCTTTCTCGTTCTTAACGACCACGAGGCTGATGTCTGATTTGTCAGGAGAGTCTTGCATCGGCGGTAATCAAGGCCCAAAGGAGATCGTTCTTAGTGACTAAGGAGAAGGTTAGAGCGGTGCCGGTAAGGGACGAGGTGGTGGCGGCTGAAAGCGTGATGGCCGTACCCGAAACGATCGTCGCAATGGTGCATCCGGCCGGGACTCCAGAGCCTGTAACGGGCATCCCGGGATGCAAGGCAGTGGTCGTCGGGATCGCCGTGACGTTGATCGAAGTAGAGGTGGTGCCGGTGGTGGCCAGGGCCGCGGTCTCACTGTCGATAATCCCTTTTTGCAAGCTGACTAGAGAAGCGACCGCGATATCGTAGTTGCCGGTGATATCGGTTAGAAGTCCAGCTGCCTTGGTTAACCAGCTGTAAGGAGTGACCGTTGGCACCTTGGCCATCCGCCTGGGAAAGAGGTTGGCCATGTTCCAGGTGCCGTTGGCTGGTACAGAGGCAGACAGAGGCACCCCGACGGTCGTCGATTGGTAGCTGAAGCTCGTGTAGTAGTACCGGATCGCGTCATGCAGATCGGTCTCAAACGAGTTGACCGAGGCGTACCCGCACTGAGGAGAAGCTTCCAGCCGCACGGCTGTGATCTTCATCTGGTTGTTAGTCACCCCCGCCATGTTGCTCTGGCTGGTCCCGCCAGCGAAGAATGCGTTGTTCCACTTGGCCGTATTGGCGGTTAACCACTGGGTCCCAGAAGCCATCGTCACGCCGACATACATCCCGGTAGTGCCTTCCCCGTAGCTCCAGGTGCCGGTAGTCGGGATGGCCGGGATATTCTGGATCTTGACCCGGGTCCAGGTGCTGGCCGTGGGCATCGTGAAGCTGACGCAATAAGACTCGTCCCTGGCCCCGGAGGAGAGATAAGCGGAGTAAGTCCCGGCCTGATTCACCCAGCAGAGGAAAGAGAGGCTTAAGACCTCGTTCTGGATCGGGGCCAAGTCCGAACCCTCGATCAAATGCTCATGGGCATAGAGGTCGGTTGCTCCCAGGGTTGAAGCGGTGGCGACCACCGTGTATTTGATGGCCGCCTGACAGGTGTCGTAATCAGCTCCGGCCAAAGGCCCGACATCAGAGGCGATCGTCAAGACTCCGGCGGTCGTCATCCGGCACAGGCACATGTCATAGGTCTTATTGACTCCGGCCACCAGTGCCGGAGCGGACCCTGTCTGCTGGACCTGACAAGAGCCGTTTTTAACGTAGTTCTTGGCTGGGCGCGCGGAGATCGATTGCGGCAGGTACTGGCCGCTGACCGGGTCGTAGAAGTACCAGATCCCATTCATGGCGATCGGACCCTGGTCAGTGGTCGGCAATGTGGAGCCTGGAGGCAGAATCAGGCCGGTCAGGAACTGGCCTTCCACGGTCGCCTCCATCAGGATACAGGCCTGCTGGAAGGTCTCGTCCATGTCGCCGCTAAACCCTTCGGGGAACGGCGCGATACTGATCTTTAGCGGTATGGATTGGTCTGCCATTTTACCAGTGATGGTTGGGCCGGGAGAGGTTCAGTTGCTGGGGGCCGAAGGGGTTCAGAATGAAGGTGGGTAAATCCATCAGGGAGTCGTAAAGCAGTTCCTTGCTCCGGGAAGGGTAGATCTGCGGCATCCCGGTTTGCAGATCCAGGGTCATCGTGAAATCGCTCGTGCTGCCGTTGCTCATGCGGTGGCCTCCAAAACGATGTGCGGGGTGGTGGATTCATCGACCGGGCAAACCCCTTGAGGACTCTGGAGCTGCCGGTCATAGAAGAATTTGAGCTGCCGGATCCCCAACCGGCCCTGCCATTGAACCATCAGCTGGAAAGCTTTATCGACCCCGTCCAAACGCTGGATCTCGGTACAGGCCGCCGCGTCCGGACTCTCATGGACAATAAACTCCTGGGTCCGCATATGGCGCGCCTGTCTCCGGTAGTTCTCAAATTGGGTGGTCTGGCCCAGGGCGACGTAGTAGAGCGGCGTTTCGATCGACGGGTTACCCCAGGGGCCTACATCGGCTCTGAGCGTGGTCGAGAAGAGCGGCTGGTAGTTCCCGGCCAGCCCCGTCACGTAGACCTGGATCGGGACCGTCCCTTTCAGGTTCACGATCATGAATTCAGCGAAGACAAAGCGGTAATAGTCGTCGGTCTGGAGGAGAAAAGCCCGGGTCTCAAGCGAACAGTGGATATTAGCCTCCACATCCGTGATTTGATTGGGCATGTAGTTTTCCCACAGGTGGATGTTAGCCTGGAGCGGCAAATCGGTCTCCGGCTGGGGCGAAGGTGAATCCCCCTGGTTAACAGCTAAGAACCCGCTGGAATAGCTCAGCTCGTAATTGTGCTGGGTCCCGTTAATGATGGGGCTCGTGTACTGCACCGGGTAGGTGCCGGTCCAGATCCCCGTCCAACACATTCCGCTCTGATTATTGAGCTTTTCCGCGACCCCGGCGTCCATGATCCAGGTGTGCCGGTTCTCCAGGCAGCTGGCCGGGACAGAGACCATCAGGACGTTCTCCCAGACGCCCAGAGCCACCCCGGTCACGTCCGGTGCCATCAAGTGCTTGGATCGCTGCATCTCGCCGTCTGCGGTCAAAATGACGGTGGTCAGGTTCTGGGTCAGCGCCCGGTCGTAGCTGATAATCCCCCGGGCGGTCATCATCCAAAGCATCCCGTGCAGGTAGACGTAGCCCCAGGGACCAACAAAGCCGATCTCCAGGTTTACATCGGCCTGGAAATTGGGGGTTTCATTCCAGGTGGTTCGGTCCTGAATGAAGCTTTGCAGTGAGTGAAGGCTCGACTGGGTAGCGACCAGGACGCCCTGAACCGGTGAGGGAACGAGATTGACCACCGGGCGCGGGAAACGAAAGCCTGACGCTTCTGCGAGGTAAGTGTTCTCGGTGAAGGACTGCGGATAAAGAAGGTCACTGGCAAAGACCAAGTTTTGGACCACCACCCAGAGCCGGTTATCCTGCCAGAGCATCGCCGTGCCGATCGGGAGCGGGCTGGCCGGGTTTCCCGTCACATAAGAGAGGTTTACCAGTCCGCTTGAGAAATCGTTAGTATCCCAGTAGCAAGGGGTCGAGGTCCCATCCTGCATCAGGACGATGTTCTTGGGCTGGGGTAAGAGAACGATGTTGTTGCCGGAGTCGTAGACGATCGCCTGTTCGGCGTTGCAGAAGTAAATCCTGGGCGCATCCGCGAGGAAGCTAACCCCGCTCATCTGGGTCCAGACCTTAAAGGGGTACGGTGCCCAATAGACCTTGCCGTCAATGGCGATCAGCTTGTAGTTGCGGTCATCCATGGTCCGCACCCAAAAGGCTCCTTGCGCGTTGTGGCCGCAAAAGCTGGTTACCCGGCGCTTGGCTGGCCGGGTCTGAATCACGCCACCACGGTTAATCACATTAACGCCCCAGGCGTAGCAGCCTGGGGTCAGATCGGTCGGGTACAAGAGGCTGTCCACCCCGCCCACATACTGGCCGTCGATCACGAATTGATACTGCTGGGCGCTCATGGCATCGAGACAAAGGATGAACCCCAGGTGTCGGGATCGACTTGCATTCCCAGCTGTTCTTGAGGGTGGGTGGCGCGCCACTCCTTGTTCAGGAGGTCTTTGGCCGCTTCTAAGAGCATCTGGGCGGCCGCCGGATCGGTGATCGCGGTCTGGATGGCCCGCATCGCATTGAGCATCGCGGAGCGGCTCCGCATGTGAACCGGGTCGGTCAGGCCCGTAATCTTAACCAGCCGCTTCTTATACCGGAGCCGGACAGTGACCGCTTTCTGGCCGATCTTGATGACGCGAAACTTCGGCTCCGCGACATTGGGCCAGAAGATTCCGAGAGCTTGCAGGTACTGGCTTCCATCGGTCGCATAGAGCTGCAAAAACGATTGCGGGCTGCCGATGACAATCCGGTCAATCCGCTTAAACGGGATTTGCTGATCAGAGATGTCAAAGCTGCCTTGTTCACAAGTTACTACCGCGCCGAGGTTTCCATCCGATCCGTAGATCGGCAAATCGTTCAGGTCGATCCCGTAAGCCCGGATCGGGGTGCCGTTGTCACTTGGACTCACGGGCGCTGCTACCAAGTAGGAAGGGCTGATGAGTGGGAAAGCGCACGGCATCTCACCCACTTCTTCCCAACCGCCGCAAGGCCTGTTGGAACCCACAGAATCGGCGTTGTCATTGTCCTGGCCGAGGCCATTCATGTGAAATTCGTGCCACTGGTTTCGGAAGAGGCCCCGCGACTTATTCACATTGATGGCCAGGACCTGATCGACGTACTGCGGCAAGGTCACGTAGAAGCTGTCGAAGGTGTTGATGTCGACGTAGCCGATCAAAGGATCCCACATCGGCCCGTAGTTGGTCAGTAGCTCAATCGCCTCGGTCATCCGGTCAAAGACCTTCTGCTGGCCGATCGGGCCAAAGATGTCGCAGGCAGAGTCGTAGAGGTCCCCCACGATGATGGCATCGCGGGTGTTGATCGAGAGGTTCAGCGTTGGACTCGTTTCAGCAGCCTGACTAATGCGCTGGAAGAGGTTTCGGGCGGCTTGGTCTTCATCCAGGAACCGGAGAGCGTTTTGCTCGGCGGTGGCACCGTCGTCCCAGTTGAGGGTGTCGTAGGCTTTGATGGCGATGCAGCTGGTGATGATGGCTTGCCGGTTTGAGAGCGGGATGATGTCGGTTGGCTGCGTGAGTTTGTAGGTTCGCCGCCGGGCGAGGATTTTGCACGAGACCGCCGCTTGGCTGAGTTTGATCCATTCAAATTGCGGATAGAGCACCTCCGGTGCCCAGGTTGCGACGAGGTTGGTTGGGAGCACGAAGGGTGCGCTGTAGAGCTGGAGACTACCTTGGGTGACGGGTTTTGAGACTTCCAATAGCCCATAAATCTTTGGCCCGGCATAACCGACAAGAGCCTCGATCCAGGTGGTAGACCCATCCTGGTTGATGGTGTTCAGGCGAATGACCGTGCTGGTGTCATTCGCGTCGGTCGACATGATGATAAACTGATTGCCAGAGAGCGGCCAGGGCTTCTGGAGAGCCTTCCAGCCGCGATCCTGCCACTGGTAACCGGCCTCGGGATCGACGCTCCCAGGACCGTTCAAACTGAACTCAAAGAACTGATTTCTGCTGAAGCTCGGGTTTTTATTCAGGTTGATCTTAATGGGCTTCTCGATGTGCGGCGGGAGGCAGACGTAGTACGAATCGACGATTGGCAGATCCACGTAGACCATCAATGGATCCCAACAAACGCCTGTCTTGGTGGCCTTATTAGCGAGAAGTTCACAAGCTCGCGTCAAGACATCATAGACGTAATCGTTGTCGCAAGTGCCTAGCACCCGTCCGACTTGGCCGATGACATCACTAACGACTATCACTTAAGAATCTCCTTGGCTGGTCGATTGTCTGAAGATCGGAGCGAAAAGGAACGGAGCGGATAGGACAGGATTGAATCGAACCGGAGTGGAAAGCTACGGGGGGCGGCCTGCTTGTATGGGGGCCGCTTCATTTTTTGTCCCTCCAGTAGTCAGAGAAGCTTTTACGGAGGCCGCCATCAGAATCCTTCTTCTTGGGTTTTCCGGCTGGCGGATCAATACCAAGGATCTCCAAAGTGACGCTGCAAGTGTGCTTCTTGCCGTCTTTACGCGTGTTCTCGTTGTGGGTCCGGTTGCGGATCCGGTACTTGATCGTCATCTCGCCGGAATCAGGCATCTCGGCCAACCGCCGATCTTCCACGTCGTCGATGTGGAGACAAGGATAGTGAGCCTCGTTCCTGTCGCCTGTATCCGGCGCGATCATGTCGCTTATCTTCCTGCCCAGATCGATTTTACTCATAACGATTTCGCGATCTCTTTGAGGCGAGCGAGGCCGCCCCAGGCCTGGGTGAGCGTATTCGCCGTGTCCCACCACACATTGGGTGGCACCCATTTTCCGATGGAGCCGGGAAAGAGCAGATAAACGATGGTCTTACTGGAGGTGCCCCCCTTCTTGGGATCCGGGTTAACATTCAGGGCCGTGGCCAACCGGATCGAGATCTCGCCAATCTTATCCTTGGGGCCTACATCTCCGAAAACAGCAAAACAGTTGTCGTTGGTCGCAAGGTTCAGCACGAGGCCGCAGTCGCCGGTCTTGGCTCCTGTGTAGTGCGTCCCTGGCATCACGAAGAAAGGGATCTCTTCTGAATTCACGTACCGATACTGGCTGGACTCTGGAAAAGTGGGGTTGATCAGGGCCGTGCCACCGACATACATGCCTGGGCTGGGTTCGTAGATCTTCTGGATGACTGGCATCCCTTTGGAGTCAGTGGGACCACCCCACCAATTGCCTCCTGGAGTGCCCCCATTGGCCGTGTAATCGATCCCGGAGTTATCCGGGCCGTAACAGTTGGGTGAGCCATCCGCATTGACCATTGCGCCAGCCTTGAAGACCCAGCTCTTCTGGGAAGCGTCAATGGGTTCGCCAGAGACCGAATAGATCGAGACTCCGGCCACCGAATCGATCTGGGTGAGTTTATTACTCATTCAGTGTCCCGGGGTAGATGTTGGTTGAGCATACGGAGCATATGGCCGGTAGAGGCTACGGCTTAGATCCTCGACTTGGTCTGCCATCCGGCGCTGCCGGTCCACCATGGTTGAAAGCTGGTCATGTAAATCATGGATCTCCTGCAAGCCTCTGCGGATTTCCTCGGCGTTGAATTCGCCGGTCTTGGTGGTGGCCAGAAAATTGCCGCCACCAGTGATCGCCACCAGGAGCAGGGTGCCGAACTTGATCCAGTTGTCGCCACCGGATGCAATGGATTCCAAGAGTTTAAGCTTGCCGTTTGCGTTCTTTTCTTCCGGTGGAGGCATACAAAAATGAGGGACCGATACAGAGGCTTTCGGCTGCGTGCTAGAGCGTCCTCTCCTTGAATTTTAAGCTTCAGCCAGAGCATCGGCCCCTCCCGGTGAAAGAGGATTACATCGAGTAACCGCTGGCAGAGCCAGGATAGCTCGGGCAAGTCAGGAAATTAAACGTCGGGTTGCATCTCTTGTAGAGCACGGGGATGCAGGCGTGGGGTCGCTCCGGGCGGTATGCCCGAATCATCTGGTAAATATGGTATCCATAATCACCATAGGTGTTACAGTCGTTATCGCGTATAACGGTGAACTCAAGCTCTCCTTGAGCGAACTGAGCCGGGAACTTCCAATCACCCACACCTAAGTACTGCTCTGGGACTAACCTTCGGAAACTATTAGCGAAGATGAGGAAACCCACCTCGTACTGAGCATAGAGCCATGCCGGATTGGTCCTGGCCCCGAATCCCGTGGTGACCTGGACTGCTATCTCCGGCTCAATGAACTGCGGGATCAGCTGGCCGTTTAGGACCGTGAACTGGTTGAACCGCAGCGGCTGCTGGTCGATCCCGAAAGCGATGCCGCGATACGGCCCTTCCCAGGTGTACCCGGTCAAACTTTCGTTGCCCAGCTCGTACCGGCCGGTTGTGAGGTATTGCAAGTCCTGATGGACATTCAATTCGTCCCTGAAGACGTTCAGTTGCGACTGGCTGCCGATGAACTTGGCGACTGCACCTTTCTCCGACTCGAAGGACTCGCAAAGCAGGGTCTCGTGAGCGAAGACGAGCAGGTATTGCAGGAACGAAAAAGTGAGGTTGGCGTCGGGCGGCGTGGAGTCATTGACGGGCACATCGATCATCTGCACGTCCCCGTTGACCATGGCCTCAAAAGTGCGGCCCTGGTTGATCTTGACCTTGATCCCGGAATGCAGAAATAGCTGGCTGCGCACGTCGCAGTTGGCCAGATAAAGCAGTTGCTTCTGAAGGCTGTCCTGGACGGCCACGTACGAGTTCTGGAAGGCACTCCGCATCTGTTTTACACACACCTTGGGGCCTCTGCCACGCAATGTACCCAATCTGGTGATGTATTCAGTTGTGCCTACCTGTGCGATCTGGCCAAATGTTCCGCAAGAGTCGGTGTCGTTGATGTACTCCGGCAATACCAGGGATTGCCCCAGAATTGGCCTCTCAACGACCACATTACGTTGTTGATCACTTATGGCATTCTCGAATACCCCGCCATCGAGAGTATCGTTGAATGGTGCCCTACGCATTATCATCGTGGTGATTTGTCCCACGAGCCGATTGTTATCCCTGTTCGCGAAATCAGTCGCTTGAACTGGGGTTACGATGCAGTCACCGATATTGCTTGAATCCTTACGCCCGTGGGGGTGCTACGGGCAGAGCTTGAGTGGGTTTTTAAACGAACGGTTTAAGCACCCGAATCAACGCTCCGGTGGCGAGCTTTGGACCGGCAATTTGGCAGGCCGGTTCCTGAACTGCAACGCGACCTTACGCCCACCCTATTTCAGGTGGCAAGAAAAAAGGTCACATGGTCTTCAGGATGAAGATGACGAGGACGACCAGAGCTGCGAAAATGATCAGGTTCATACGCAACGTTAATGCCCAACGCTAAACAAAACCAATTTGGTTCGAAAAAAGGTTGATTTTCAACACTTTACGCGAGCAAATTTGCCCTGGCAAGGTCCCTGCCGTGGTTCGTTTTGATGCCGTGGAAGAAGGCTGGCCGGGTCCCGTTCTTGCCGATTGTCGCCCATTCTCCTTGGGTCATTTCGTGTCGGTTGTAATGCTGATAAATTAGGTCGCTGTCGCGCGAAAGGCCGATGTAATGCTCCCGATAAAAAAAGTCCCAGCCCACGGTGGAGGGGCCGATCATGAGTTGAGGATGCCGGTCAATGAAGCTGCAACTGAAGACGGCGTTCCCGTTCATGTGGAGGGTCTCGGCCCCGGCCTGCTGGTGCCAATGCCCGAATGCCTCTTTCCCCAGGGCCTTAGTTTTCTCCCACTCCTCGCTTAGCTGGTTGATCCAGTCGCGGGTCAGCGGAATACAGTCAGGCTCAAAGAGCAGGAACCCGTCACTGGTTATCTCTTTACTCTGGTAAAGCATGCTCATGGCCATGAAGGCTGAGTGGGCCAGCATGTTGCTGCCTCCAGGCCAGCCGGTCTCATGGTTAAAGGCCATTTTGGCGTAAGCGCGAGCAAACCGCATCCGGGCCAGGGTCTCGAAGTGTTTATGGCAGCGGTAGTCGCAGTCCTTGCGATAGATCAGGACAAATTCGCTATCCCGCACCCCAGGCTCGATCTCGCAAATCAATTTGGCCAAGTCCATGGCCACATCGAGGTCGCCTGGGAAACATTGCAGAGCTAGAGCTATACTCACTTAAGTAACTGCCTTTCTGTCCGATTGGTTGATTGGCATGGCGCGACTTGGATGGGACTTGGCCAGACGGGGATAGGACCGTAGGGGCGAGACCTGGAGAGGCGCGGGCCTGCCGATTGGTTAAATCCCGGTCGGCAGGCATTCATAACTTTGAAGTAAGGAACGCTTCCACTTCCGGGCTCCAGTCGCCGTGGCTCCAGTAGAGCCGGAACGGCCAATTGGGAGGCCGGTCGGTGTTCACCCGCAGGAAATAGCGTTCCGGCTGGAGCCTCACGGCGCACAGGTTCAGCGCCTCGTAATCCGCGAATTTCATAGGATGATTCAGGAAGTTCGCCGCACTGAAGGGGGTGTCGCTATACACAGTCTCGTAGAAGCCCTGGCCGGTCACCTCGACGATCCGCTGCCGCGTCCTGGAGAAGGTGTCGCGCCAGAAACAGAACGGGGCCTGGACCATGTAATCGCGATCCAGGTCTATCCCCATGACGATCGAGGTAGCCC
>Ga0210389_10001108_pt1 | contig 22358 bp, 22 predicted proteins | sample IncBWH28OmetaG_FD_160127 | JGI IMG/M metagenome (GOLD analysis project Ga0210389, IMG submission 160127) | Forest soil microbial communities from Barre Woods Harvard Forest LTER site, Petersham, Massachusetts, United States - Inc-BW-H-28-O ...
AGAGATGCCGAGAAATAATGTCTAACGCCCGGATCGCGACGACTGGCCGTGAACTGGACCATCAAGGACAAGAGCTCTGCGCGCTGGTCGGGCTGCAGGCGAAGACCTACCGCTATGCCTCGCGGCGGCCGGATGATGCGCCGATCTGCCAGAGGTTGCTATACTGGCCCTGGAGTGGCGGCGGTGTATGCATCCGGTGAAGGTGGCGTCAACCCGTCGCTCGCTGTTTCCAGCGCCGTAGCGCTTGCCAGCGGCCTTATTGATCTCCATGGGCGTCAGTCATAGGTGTCACATACGCTGTTGTACGTCATCGACAGAGAGCCCGAGCCTTGTGCTTCGGGCTTTGGCACGCCGACCTTCTCTGATGACCAGGCGGCCCGACGCGGCTAAGCCGGGCGAGCACGTTGCGTCGGTGCTACTACGGCAAGGAACTCTAGAAGCGCCGCATTCACCTCGTCCGGCCGCTCCTGCTGGGCCCAGTGGCCGCAGCCCGGCAGCAGCACGCTCGTGGTCAGCAGCGGCACGGTCTGCGGCAGGGCCTCGACCGCCGGGCGGTAGAGCAGCAGCCCGCGATCTTCCGCGCCGCACATGAAGGGTGCCGGCACCATGACCGGCGCGTTGCGCCAAGGCGCCATCAGCTCCCAGGTGCGGTCGATCGCGCGATACCAGTTGAGCGGCCCGTGGAAGCCCGAACCGGTGAAAGCGTCGCTGCAAACCGCGAGATCGGCCGGCGTGAGCCAGGCTGGCAGCGGCGCCGGGTCGATCAGGGTGTCAAGCCACCGGGCGTCCCGCGGCACCGGTTGGGCGGGCGGCGCCGCGGCGCGCTGGGCGGCGCCCGCCGCCGAGTGGGTATGGCACACCGCGCGCAGTAGCCGCGGGACATCTGCCTCGATCTCTGCTTCGGCGACGTCAGGCGCCTGAAAATAGAGGATGTAGCTCAAGCGCTCACCGGCGAACTGCTTGAGCGCGCGCGTCGGCTGCTGATCGATGCGCGGCATGTACGGGATGCTGAGCCCGGCTACGGCGCGAAAGCGGTCGGGACGCATGAGCGCCGCATTCCAGGTGGCCACCGCGCCCCAATCGTGGCCTACCAGCACGCAGCTCTTCTCACCCAGCGCATCGACGAGCCCGACCAGGTCGCCGACGATGTGAAGCTGCGTGTAGGCATCGCTCGCGTCGGGTCGCGAGCTCTCGCCGTAGCCACGCAGGTCGGGCGCGACGGCGCGATAGCCGGCCGCTGCGAGCGCCTGCATCTCGTGCTGCCAGGAATGCGAGGTCTCCGGAAAGCCGTGGCAGAGCAGTACCAGCGGGCCGTCACCTTGAATTGCGACTCGCAGCCGGATGTCATTCGTCTCGATGCTCTGATGCGTGAGCGGAAGCAGTAAGACCGTATGTCCGTGGCCGAGGTGACGGAGGCTCGCCCTACGCTGCGCCGCCGCTATCTCGGCGAGATCGATCCATCCGATGCCAGCATGATCCGGTTGGCCGAGTATCGCGCAGGTCGCGGAATCGATCCTTGATGCCTCGACGCTCAAAGAGATGCCGAGAAATAATGTCTGACGCCCGGATCGCGACGACTGGCCGTGAACTGGACCATCAAAGGACAAGGGGCTCTGCGCGCTGGTGGGGCTGCAGGCGAAGACCTACCGCTATGCCTCGCGGCGGCCGGATGATGCGCCGATCCGCCAGAGGTTGCTGTATTGACCCTGGAGTGGCGGCGGTTCGGCTATCGACGCCTGCACATCCTGCTGCGGCGGGAAGCATCATGCTGAACCACAAGAAGCTGTGCCGGCTCTATCACGGAGAGCGGCTGATGGTCCGCAAGCGCGGCGGCCGTAAACGGGCGCTCGGAACGTGGGCGCCGATGGCGCTCCCACAGGTGCCGAACCAAAGCATCATGTCGGATGCACTGGCCTGCGGCAGGAAGTTCCGGGTGCTGGCCCTTGTCGATGACTTCGGCCGGGAGTGCCCGGCGCCGGTCGTCGACAACTCGCTGTCCGGTATCCATATCGCTCGCGAGCTCGATCGGGTCGTCCCGGTGCGTGGCACACCCTGCATGATCGTCAGCGACAACGGCACTGAGCTGACCTCATGCGCCATGCGTGCCTGGCAGCAAGAGCATGGCATTGAATGGCACTACATCGCCGCTGGTAAGCCGATGCAGAACGCCTTCATCGAGTCCTTCAATGGCAGACTGCGCGACGAATGCCTCAACGAGCATCTGTTCGCCAATCTCGCTGAAGCCGCAGGATCATCGAAGCCTGGAGGATCGACTGCAATACCAAGCAACCACACACGAGCCTTGACGGGCTCACATCGACGGAGTTTGTAGCTCGCCCCAGCCAGGGGCATAACCACAACGGACTCTCCCTCTGAGCGAAGTCATTCCGGGAAGCACGTCAAGACGCACATCCAGTTGTCGCCCTGCGGCGATTTCCGCCTCGGCCCAGGCATTCCATACTTGCTTGCCCTTCTTGGTGCGCTCGATGTCGGCACAATTGGCCATGCTGCCTCCATTTGTCTTTCCGCAAAAGCGGCAGACGCCCCTATCCCCCAATCGCCGGTTTCGAGGCGTCTAGCCTAGGAAGCGGGCGGGCCCGACACCCAGAGCGCAACTGGAATCAACTTCTCGGCTCTCGTACCAGTTCGCGGAACAGGTGCATTTTTTCCGCATTTCCCAGCGCTGCTGGATGGCGGCCCGACTGAAACGGCCATGCTTCCAGCGTGACGTATGGAGCCTCTCTTCCGACGTAAGAGGTGCGGTTGAAGGTCCGCCGTGCATTCAGACCAGCAACCCTGCAGCACGATCAATGCGCGATCGGACAAAATCCGCACTGCGCCGACCAGGCCTTCGCCAAGGTGACGGCGCTCCTGGTCAGTGCCTAGTCCTCTCCGGCAGCACGGAAGAAACCGCCGGATCCGTCTTCGGTGGTTCCGGCGGCGGCGCGGGGCGGGCAGGGATCGGCCTCAGGAAGGCGGCCACGGCGGCCGCGGTGGCGGTGGCGTCCTCATCCATCAGGTTGTGGCCGAGCTTCTTAAATATTTCCAGCTTGGCGCCCTTGATGTCGTTCTGGAAGCGGAGGGCATCGGCGGCCGGCCCCCAACCGTCCTTGGCGCCCCACAGGATCAGGGTCGGCACGTCGAGCCGCTTGAGTGGCGTGGTATCGAGCGGCCCCTGCGTGCGGGCGCGCAAGAGCGTCGCCTCTCGGTTACCAGGGAAGCGCTGTAGCTCGGCGATGCGCTTCACGCGCTCGTCCGTCACCATCGCCGGATCGGCATAGGCCTGGCTCAGCGTACTCCGCACCCACTCTTCGGGCTTGAAGTAGATGCCGATGTCGCCCACCACCGGCAGGCGGGCAAGCCGCGTCGGCCAGGGCGCTTCGCCGCCGTCGCGCGGGTAGCCGGCCGAGTCGACCAGGATCAGCTGGCTTACCCGATCGGGCCGCGTCGCGGCGAAGGTCCAGGCTACGGCGCCGCCCAGCGAATGACCCACCAGCACGAAGCGGTCGATTTTGAGCGTGTCGACCAGCGCCTCGATGAAATCGGCATAGGCCTCGACCGTGTACTCGTTGCGCGGCCAGGCGCCAGTGAGGCCGTGGCCGGGCAGATCGACCGAGATCAGCCGCGCCTGCCCGGAAAGCGCGCGCGCCCAGCCCTCCCATATGTGCAGCGAGCCGCTCGAGCCGTGAATCAGCACCATCGGGATGCCGCCCGGATTGCCCTGGTCGCGCACATGGGCGCGCGCGCCGCCGACATCGATGAACTTCGACCGGTCGTTGGCGTAGCGCGCGACCAGCATCTCCGGCGACAGGCTGGGCGAATACGCCCACAGCGCCGCGCCCGCCAGCACGCCCAGGGCGAACAGCAGGTAGAGCGGCCAGCGCCGGCGCGGCGCCTCGCTCCTACACCGATGGTCGGGCATGGCCGTCGCGTCGCGCCGGTGCGGGCGCGCTCACGTAGTTGTCGAGCCGCCGCAGGCGCAGCTCAGGAACCGGCGCGGGATTTCCGTTGCACAAGCACGGCTTTGTGCCGACGATCAAGTCGATCAGAGCCTTCGTCGCCTGTGGAACGGGATGCCAGTTGTCATCGCCGCAAGGATCGGAGACCACAAAGCCACGCACGGTTAGGACAGACACGGTGAAGCCATTTATCAGGGTGTCCTCCGGCGCAACCGCGGGCGCAGCGCCCCTGGCCAGCCATAGCCATGGGCCGCCCTGCGCGGGTCATTTTGGCCTATGAGCTGGATGGTGGTCTTGGCGCTATGTGCAGCCACCAGCATGAAGCACACCGATTTGCTCACGACGCCAATCGGCTTGCCTCTGGGCGCACCAAAGTAAGCCTCGATTTGCCGCAGTCGTCGTGAATAGCGCTTGCCGTCAGTGCTGAGGAACCCTTTCAGTTGATTTTGGTCAAGAGCCCAAGAAACGTTGGCATGGAGTCGCTTCAGGAACAGTCGCTCGTTTGCACATCGGAAACGACCAAGCAGAGCCAGTTCTGCCAGCATCGCGCGATCACTGCCGGCGAAATTGGGCAGGAGAGACGTTTGCTGCAGGATTTCACGACGGACAACGCCGAACATGTGAGTCCCCCAGCGGGCACGCGTGAGCACCTGCCAAAATCGGTTGATGGCGACAGGAGTATCGCCAATGCTCGGAACGTCCGCCCAATACCGCTTTCCAGTCTTTGGATCGATGAAGCTTCCTGTCTCCTGTTCGAAGGGGAGGAGCTCGCTCTGTTCGTCGATAAAGGCACCGCCAGTGTGGGCGAGAATGATATCTGGATTCTCGTCGAGCAACTTGACGCACGCGTCCAGGTAGACCTCATGGTAGAGGTCATCGTGGGCAGCCCACTTGAACAAGGGCGCCGTCGAGAGCTCGAATGTTCGATTGTAATTGGGGATTGCGCCCAGATTCGTGTCGTTTCGAAAATAGCGAATACGGGCGTCGCGGCTGGCATATTCGCCGCAGATTTGTGGGGTACAATCGCTCGAAGCGTTATCACAGATCACGATCTCGAAGTCTCTAAAAGTCTGCGCCAACAAGCTGTCGAGCAGTTCTGGCAAGAACTCCTCTCCATTGAACACCGGGATACCAATCGACAGCTTAGGCATCGAACTCGAGCACCATGCTTTGGTAGACACCGAATATGTTGGAGGCAACGGCCCGGCGCAAAAGCCCCTGCGAGGTACCCCTTTGTGATTGAGGTGACGAGATGGCCCCCAATACCCCGCCACGTCGCGGGAGGGCTCGAAGTACAAAGGATCGTCGACCGCCGTCATAAAGCTCAACGCGGCGATCGGTCCGACATCTGCAACCGGATCGCGTTCTCCAGATCGAGGCGCTTCAAATGGCGTCGGTGGATGCAGCCAGGGCGCCAATGTACGGACCGCGCGACCGGCCCCGCCGCGGCCGGCCGAGATACCGGCTTCGGCGCCAGCCTGATCGCCTCCGGATCGGTCGCCACCGCCATCTCTAGTTCGGCGTTGATCTGAGGTGATCGGCGAGCCGAAGGGAGAGCGCGACGATGGTCAGCGACGGGTTGGCATAGCCGCCGGTGGGAAAGACCGACCCTCCGGCGATGTAGAGGTTGGTCATCTCGTGTACTCGACAGTTCTCGTCCACGACTCCACGAGCGGGATCGTCATGCATCCGAGTCGTACCGAGTTGGTGCCAGTTGCCGAAGATCGCCGACGGATGCTTCCCAGCTCTAAAGGTCGGGATCACAGTGCCCACGCCTGCTTCACGGACGGCGTCTCCGAAGATCTCCACGGTCCGCCGGATCGAGTCCCAGTCCATGCTCGTCAGCCGCCAATCGAGGATCGTCATGGGGACGCCGAGCCGATCTCGGCGTCGGGCAAGTCTCACCCGAGAGGACATCGTCGGCGCCTGCTCGGCCATTACGTCGATGCCAAAGACCTCCGGTGGGCGCCCCGAGCGCCAGGTCGCGTAGTGGCGGAGGATCTCAGGCGCGCCCACGATGGCCCGCAGCGCATGCCTCGCCAGCCCCGGCGTCGCAACCCCGTAGTGTACCGATCTCCGGACGACCTGGGCCGATTGCACGGCCGCCGTCATGCCGGAGCGATAAGTAGGTCGTAGGCGCAGTACGGCGTTGAGCAGTTGCTCCCTTCTCATGGCAGAGTCACTCAACCGAAACATGGCTTCGACCATGAGGTTCTCCCCAGCGCCTTGGTGTTGGTACAGCCTGAATGCCCTTCGATCGAGCTCCGGATCGGGAATCAGGTATCCGACTGCGGCATCCGGATGTTCCATGAACGACCGGCCCACCAGGTCGCGGTTATTGCCGATGCCAGCGGGCTGGCTGTCCCTCGAGACCAGCAGCAGGCGAGCGGTCTCGACCGCCCCCGCAGCGAGGACGAACGTCCGTGCGTGGACGCTGAATCGGTTGCCTGACAACGTCGCACAATCCATCCGGACCACGCGCCCACCCTCGTCGGCGAGGTGCACGGCAGTGGCGTGGAGCACGAGGTTGACGTTCTCGGCCCGCGCGAAATCATCCTCGTATCGGTCGAATCTGCTGCGCTTGCCAAACTGGAAGATCACCGACTTCACGAGCTTAGGATCCAGGGGTAGCGGAGCTCCGTAGCCTTGGGCTTCCCATGTCTTCGCGTCGTAAACGAACGGGCCCAACCCGCACAGCTGTTGGGCCCGTTCATAGAAGGGGTCGAGCTGCGTCCTGTCGATGGGCCAGCCGTGCTCCGGCAGGCCGTCTCGTGTCCCGAAATCAATCGCGTCGAGCGGTCGGACATGAACGCCGCGATGTTCGTGCCATGCCCGCGACGAGCCGCCGAACGCGCGCACCCTTGTGAACCGGAGCGGATAGTAGGGTTGTCCAGTGTTCTGGCCGCTGGCCAGTGCTTGCTCACCCAGGGTATGTCGTCGCAGCACGGTCGGCAGGTCGCGAAGCGACTTCGTGAACTCGAGGCCGCCTCCTTCGAGGAGCACGACGCTCTCAGACCGACCTATGAACTCCTTTGCGATCGAGATCCCGGCGATCCCTGCGCCGACGATGCAGATGTCGGCCTGGAGGGTCGAGTCCGCGGCGATGGATCTTGCGTCAGTGAACACCCACCAGCCTCCGCTCCTCAGGCATTTGGACGCCGGAACCATTATGCTTCAGCCAAGACCTGAACATGAGCACCGGCCAAAGATGGTCAACCCGATCTCGCCGACCGCTGAGATGTTCGTGCCACATCGCTCGAATCGGACCCGGGTCCAACAGCCCCTCTTGGCGCATGCAACTTGGGTCCAAAAGGTCCTCTGCCCACTCCCTCAGGGGTCCTCTGAGCCACGTGCTCAACGGCAGATGGAACCCCATCTTGGGTCGCTGATACAACGCTTCGGGAACGTGTCGGTGGAGGACCTGGCGAAGGATGTACTTCCCAGTCTCGCCGCGCACCTTAAGATCAGGCGGCAGAGTGAAGGCGAATTCGACGACGCGATAGTCCATGAACGGCGTGCGCGCCTCGACGCTCACGGCCATGCTCGCGCGATCGACCTTCTTGAGCTGCGTGTTTACGAAGGTCGTGACGAGTTCATGAGCGAGCATCCGCTCCAGGATCTCGAATTCGCCGTTCAGTCGAACGAATGCAAAATCGGTTGGCGGTTGCTCGGGATCGTGACCGACGACGAGTCGGTCACCAGGATCCCACCGAGTGGACAGTACGCGGTACATCTCTTCCTGGGAGGCAGACGCCATCCAGCGTGCCAACCGGTGGAGCTTGGCGCCAGGGGTTCGCTCCCGTAGCCGGGAGGGGATCGCCGGCTCGATAATGTCGAAGACCTTGTCCCACGTCGCCGGTGGGACTGCCGTCAGCGCTCGCGCTCCTTGCTTCCGGATCCCGGCCGGCAGCCAGCCGAGCTGTCGGCACACCCTGGGCAGCCATCGATGGCGATGGTAGCCCGCGAATAGCTCGTCGCCTCCGTCGCCAGACAATGCGACGGTGACGCTCTGTCCAGCAAGCCGATAGGCGACGTGATTGGACACATAGGACGGATCGGATTGCGGTTGGTCGGACATCCGAGCGAGCGAAGGGATCAGCTCGATGATGTCGTTCGGCGCCATGTAGAGCTCGGTGTGATCCGAGCCGATGTGAGCGGCGATCTTCCGCGCGTCAGGCGCCTCATCGAGACCCGAATCGGGGAAACCGATCGAGAAGCTTCGGATCCTCCTCGGGCTCTCCTGCTGCAGAAGCGCGAGTACCGTCGAGGAATCGATCCCGCCCGATAGCAAGACCCCCAACGGAACGTCGCTGACTGCGCGCAAGCGGACCGCGTCCCTCAACAAGCTGTCCAACCTCTCGACGGCCTCGGCCTCGCTTCCCGGGAAGCGATCGCGGTGTCCGATCTCGGCCTTGTCAGTCGCCGACCAGTACACGCGCTCATGTGCCTGCAGTCTCTGGTCGAACGTCACATACGTTCCTGGGCGGATGCCGCGAACTCCGCGATAGATCGTATCCTCGGATTGTCGGTGTATCTCACGCAGGTAGCGATCCAGCCAGTCCCGGTCGATCGTCAGTGCTGCGTCTGGATAAACCGAGATCGCCTTCAATTCCGAACCGAATACGAGTGCGCCGTTGAGGCGGCCGCAGTAGAGAGGTTTTACGCCGAGTCGGTCTCGCACCAGGCACAGCGTTCGCTCGCGGACGTCCCAGAGCGCGAACGCGAACATGCCGTTGAAGGACTCGAGCGCCTTGTCGAGGCCCCAGGCTTCGATGGCCGCAAGGATCACCTCGGTGTCCGAGTGACCGCGCCAGCGTGGCGCCAGACCCGCCGACTCGAGCGTGCGAGCGATCGCCGCGGAGTTGTAGATCTCACCGTTGTACGTGATCACGTACCGACCCGATGCGGAGTGCATGGGCATATGGCCCTCGGGTGACAGGTCGATGATCGCCAGCCTTCGATTCCCGAGCGCGACTCCTGCAATCGGGTCGACCCAGGCCCCCTCGTCGTTGGGTCCGCGGTGCACGAGGGTGTTCGTCATATCGATGACATGTCGGCGCATCGATTCGGGATCACGACTACTGCCGGGCTTGAAGAACCCTGCGATACCGCACATGAGGAGCCTTCCAGTCTTGATCGTCGATAGTCCACCGTTCCATCCGCACGCCGGACAACTCCACACACACGAAATCCGGAAGGGCGCGATGAAAAATAGACTGTTTGATTTAAGCTGCACTACGGCCTTTGGTGATCCATCGCCGGAATTTTGGAGTACCACTAACGCGCGCTGACGCAGTCTTTTTACGCTGCGAAGTTCTGGTACTTTCATTGCGCAGCGAAGGATCGATTAGGCGGCGCACCCGTCGAGCCAATATCCCCAGGTACGCGGTGCGTGCAGCCGCTAAGTCTCGAAGGTGTGCTTATCCGGGGGTACCATGAATAGATTTCGAGCAATAGAGGGGCTCCGTGGCGTGTTGGCGTGGGCTGTCGTTTTTTCTCATCTGGTTTACTTTTCGGACATATATACTCATGGTTTCGGCGCCCTAATTAGCCACCTCGGCCGGCCCGCGGTCTTGATATTCGTCATCGTCAGCGGGTTTGTGATCACTCATGCGATTGTCGAGCGGCCAGAGCGCTATCGCAGCTACCTGACACGCCGCTTCATGAGGATTTTTCCGCTATTCGCGATCACCTCGGCGATCGGTTATTTCGCCTGTGATGTCCAGGTGCTTACGCTGGCACGCGTCGCCTATTCCGGCGATTCTGATTTCGACTTCGTGCCGCTTGTAAACGGAATCGCCAGCTCCAATCATCAAAACCTTTGGTTGCACGTTTTGGCGCACTTAACGATGATGCACGGCGCGATCAGTGACGGCGCCTTACCGTTCTCGGCATACGCCTTCAATATTCCAGCCTGGAGCATATCGCTTGAGTGGCAATTTTATGTGATTGCTCCGCTCGTTTTGATGATCGTGATACGGCACAAGTTTCTTATTCCTGCTGCGATTGTACTCGCCGTGATTGAAGGTGCGTTTGGGGCGGGCCTGTTCGGCCATTTTTATCAGCCCAGCTTTCTGCCGGCGGCGGCGACCTATTTTGCGATCGGGATTGCGTGTCGCCTGATCTACCCGTCAATCGCCGGCAGCACCCGATACCCAATCGGCATTGCGGCATTGATCATCATCATGCTGCTTCCTATCTCTGGCGTTCCTATAGCCTCCGTCCTTGTCTGGATGTTGGTTTATTTGGGACTGATCGTCGGCCGAGAGGGAAGCTCAGACTCTTTCTTCGTTCAGGTTCACCGCAGGCTTTGGGAGAACCCCGTCATTCTTTATTTTGGGTCGCGGTCGTACTCGATTTATCTCACGCACATACCTACGATCACTCTCTGTCATTTTGTTTGGATAAGACTGAAACCTTTGGCAGGCCCCTTGGAGACCTTCGTTGCCTTGTCGATTATGACAGTACCGGTGACAATGATAGCAGCTGAACTGCTTTATCGGAGTGTTGAACGACCGGGCATTGCGCTCGGGTCACGGATCGCACAATGGCTCAATCAGCCGTTGGTTCCTCGCATGGGTCCTTTACAAGATATTCTGACTAGGAAGGTCGCCACCTCTCCGGACGCTCCTTAACAGGAGGCGGCGCCGCATTGGAGAGATTCAGGGATCTGCCGCACGTTCCATTTCGCCTTCAGTATGGCAACTGTCTGCCGAGCGCACCGGTCAACGATCATCCGAGCGCACTATTCATGGAAGACCAGCCGTTGGCCAAAGTGGTGAACAAGGATTCAAGCTTTTACAGCCTGGAGATCGATTGATGGACCCCCTGATGGAGACAGGCAGTTATTAGAAAAAGATCAACTGACCACCCTGCTCCAAACCCTTTCGTCGAAACCGATCCCAATCCGTCACGTCATGCCCCCAGACGAAACGGGCCGGCCCGCTCATCCGCGGAACGCGATATATATTGTCGTCGAAATTGTTGTTGCCGTCCGTGATGATCGCGAAATTCTCATTATCGAAACTGACGTCGGAAACGCCGCCGGCGCAAGCGGCGCCCTCGAAAGTCAAATCGTTGTTGCGAACGGTGTTGTTGCGCGTTTTGTATTCGCCGCCGTTCTTGGTCCGACGACCCTGGTCGATCAGCACGACGCCGCATCCGCCAGCGGCGATAGTCAACGTGTTGTTGTTCACCTCCACATCCTGCGAGGCCGCAACAGCAATTTCCGCCCGCCAGAACCAGCCCCGGTAGCCCCTGCCATTGTGCCGGACCACGTTGTTGCGAATCACGGCTTTGAATGAAATCTCGTGAAAGATGCCAATATCCTGGTTGTTCTCTACGAGATTGCCATCATAGACGACGTTGCGGCAGTCGATATCGCACCACAACCCGGGACCGATGTTGTCGTAAACATGATTTCCGAGGAATGTGACCCCATCGCTCAAGGCGATTTTCACGCCACCGGCTTCCCAAGTATAGTCAAAGCCGTAGATATTATTCGACCAGATCCTGTTTTTCTCGATCGAGATGTCTCGACCATAGCCTGCGATGCCGATCTCGCCGTTGTGATGAACATCGCTGTCGCGCACGCGGCCGCCGGTTCCGATGGCGATCCCGGCCCCGCTGTTCAAGCGTACCTCGCAGTTCTCGATAGTCCATCCGGCGGCTTCGCTCGCGTGGATCGCTCCTTTCTGCGCAACGCTCGCATATTTCTCGACAGTTATGTTCCTGATCAGGACGTCGCGCGCTGTGCTTTCGAACGCAAAGGCGGCGACGGTGGCCTCAACCTTGCGGTTCCTCGGATCATCGGCGAGATAGACCTTCCCGTTGGCATAATCAAAATAGAACTCGTCGCTCTCGAGATGGTCTTTACCCAGGACCTGCTGCAGCGGCCTATCGTCAATGAACACGCCTTCAGGCAGATTGCATGCTGGCGTATCGTGGGCACACTCGCCGTGCTTGCGGCCGCGCTGCCATTGGCCGCTCGCCACCCAATAGCGTCCCTCGCGACTGAAGTTCGTGAGCAGCTTGCTGCCGTTCAGAACCGAGCGACCCTCACCGAAAAAACTCTGGCCCGTCCGCGGCCGAACCGCCTGCGCTCTATGCATCCCGTTTTTTAGGCAGAACACTGAGCCGTTGCCCGCACTGTCGACCGCCGCCTGGATGGAGGCGCCGGGTTCGACCGCGATCGCACCCGGCGGACAAGGAGCGTCAGTGACGCCCGCGGCGGCCGCTGCAGCCGTCACTGGGGAACCGAGGGTCAATAGAATCGATAGCACCGGCCAGCATATCGAAATACGCGTGGCGAGCGACCAAAGCTCTGCCCACAGCGAATCCGCTGGTCTATGGTTCAACGCGCACCTCCCGGCGAAATGAAAGGCTGAGCGCGATAGATCATCACGGACCCGACGCCGAAGCCGAACAGGCACCAGAACCAGATGCCCTGCACCGGACCCTCGAGCACGACGTCGAACGTCGCGTTGATAACGATCGCCGCGGCATAGCAGCCGATGAACAGGAACAGGTCGGCCCACTGTTTGTGTCCGCGGGCGCGGGCCGTCAGTATCGCTTTCATCATCATGCCAAACCAGGACACGAGGACGAGCACCCACAGCACCAGGCCCGGAATCCCGGCGCGCGCCAACAGGGTCATGTACACGTTATGCGGACTGCGCGTCAGGGCTCGATTTTCGCCGTTTTGCGCTTTTTCCGGGCCGGCGAAACCGTCTTCCTCGGCGATATTCAATCCGAACCCTCTGCCGGTCCAGAAGTTGGGACCATGAATGGTATCCTTAATGATTGTGTCCCACCACCTCTCACGCCACTTCTTGGTTCCTTCCCCTTGTTGCCCGGATTGCCCGATGGTGCTCATGGCATTCTCGACGATCTGGTGTGCGCTGACCGGGCGCTCCCACGACTCTTTGGCCTCGTTGTGTTCGCCAAAGATGGACTCAAGCGTCAGGAGAGCGGTGAATAGGGCCAAGCCCACTCCCACGGCAGTAAGCATCAAGCGGAACCGTCCGAGCATGAGCATCGCGAAGGTCATGGGCAGTACGACGGAGAGCATCGCGCCGCGGTTGGTCGCGCTGACAAGAGCCAGCGTGGCGAACCAGACAAGAACCCACGCGACCGACACCTTGCGGTAGCCGATCAGAGCGAAAACCATGACGCCCACCAAATGCGTTCCGACCACGCTCGGACCTAAATTCACGATCGGCACCGGACCGAACAGCTGCGGAATGTATTCCTCCCAGTATTTATTGAGCAGCAAGACCACGAACATGGCGGGCAAGCTCGCCAGCATGATCCTGTAATGGCGAAGCACGAGATTTATTCGGCGCGCATCCTCGAGCAACAGACCAATGACGATAAAAACAAAGCCGCCATAAATGACGACGGTGCTGTCGCGCAGGGAATCGAACCCGTACAAACCAAAGAACGGGAGCGTGCGCGCGAGGACCAAGGCCATCAGCGCGACCAGCAAGACGGCCGGCAACGTCGCCAGCGCGCCGACAGTAACCCCGGATCTGAGGAAGACGATTGTCCCGCTTAGAAGCGCGATCTCGCCCATGTAAAGCGGTGGAAACCCGAGATAGGCGAAGCCTTTCCCCATCACCGCATAGCCCAGCAACACGATTGCGAGGAACGCAAGATAGCGATCGCCCGCAAGACGTGCGCGCCGGGATTCGTATCTAAGTGCGTCCGACATCGTCACCTTGGGTGTGGGCCTTCCTTCGCCTCATGGCTTTGCGGCCGCGTTGCTGTTCGCCGCGAGCACGACCTGCGCTTTCGCCTTTTCTCGGGAGATCAGCCACGCGATCGCGGTCGTGGCGCCGATCATGCGCACCGAATTGGCAATCAGCAGGGCGACGCAGGCGCCGAACACGCCCAGCGGGCCGATGAGCGCCAACGCCAGCGCCAGCGCCGCCACCGCCGCCACGACGTTTACCACGAAGGCGAGCTTTCCCGCCTGGACGCCGAGCAGCGTCTTGCTGATCATCTCGGCGATGTAGTCGAGGACGCCGGCCAAGGCGAGAAGCTGCAGACCGGCGGCGGCGGCGAGATAGGGCGATGAAGGCCCGTAAACCGAGCGCAGAAGCAGGTCCGGCATCAGCACTGCGGCGGCGCAGATCACCAGGATCGGACCCAGTCCAAAGAGCACATAGTGATACGCCGCTCGCGACGCGCCGAGGATGCCGCCGGACCGGTGCGCATGAGCCGCGATCTGCGGAATGGCGTTGCCGATCCCGAAGATGATCGGATTCATCATGTTGGCGATGTTAAGACCGGCCTGAAGCGATGCCGTTGCGGCGGTGCCGGCGAAAGCCGCCAGCAGCCACGGAAAGAGCTGCACGCGAAGGAGCACCAGCAAATAGCTAACCAGCGACCACTTTCCGACTGAAAGGTATTCAAGGGCCAGACTTCGCAATTCGCCGATATCGGGCCGGGCAAAACGCAGCTTCAGCGCATGCACCAAAGCACCAAGAGAAAACGTCGCCGACATCACATAGAGAGCGGTCGAAAGCGTGACGGAATCGATCCACAGCAGGAGCGCAATCAGCAGAACCTGCCCGACAAACGCGACGCCGTCTCCGGCCACGGCCTCGCGGTAGCGAAAATCGGCCAGCAAGAAACGCCGCGATGTCTCCTGCGCCTGCCAGGACAGGTAGCAGAGACATGCCGGCAGCAGGATGTTCCCCTCCTCCAGCACCATCGTTCCAATCGCCATGAGCACGAGCAGCACAAGGCTGAGCGCCACGGCGAGCACCGCCGTGTTGCCAAGCAGACGCGGCCGTTCCTCGTCGTCAACGACGCACAACCGAACGGACAGCGGATAGGAGATGAACGAGTAGTCGATCGTCCGCAACAGGAAGATGGCGCCGAGAAAGAGGGCGAATTCTCCGTAGTCGTCTTGGCTGAGCGTGCGGGCGAGCAGCACATTGAGCAGAAAGTTACCTCCGCTCACAACGCACTGATCGACAAGCGTCCACGATGCCCTCGAGAGAAAATTCTGGCCGGCCATCGGTGCCCTCAGCAAACCTTGTCCATTGGAGATGGAGGCAAACCCTTCAGGATTCAGGCGGATGTTCCCCGCATCCGGCAATGTTGATCTTCTTGAAGCGCCTAGCGAGCCTGCGGCGACGACCAGACGACCAAGCTGCGCCGGTCTCGTCGGTGTCGCCGCGACCAAGCTCCTCGGGCAAGGCTGCCGTCTTTTGGCGCCCGGCGCGAAAGTTGAGGGCCGCGAGGGCGCGCCGGCAGGACGATGCCAAACCGACGCGAAGGCGTCGCCAAACCGCTGCCTCGGGGATAAAGTCCGCGCCGAAGCGACGGCCAGCAAGGCGGTCAAGCAGACCGCTGATGAAGAGCTGCCCGGAGCGCAAGCGAGGCAGCAGAAGATCGAGCAGGAACTGGCGCGGTTCGAGGCCGCGTCGATCGGACCACATCACAAGACCGATGCCGGCCAGCAAGCTCAGCAGGAATGAGAGCCCCAGGATCACGAATCCCTTGGGGCTCGTCGGCGTGCGGTTTGGCATCGCCAGCTTGACGCTCTCGTCAGCCGTAACGGCGTCCTGACCACCCTCGCCGGGGGCCATGACGGCCTTCAGGGCGGCGCGCGCAACGCCCAGTTCGTCCGCGGCCTGCAGGACCTTTGGATGCTTGTCGCCATTGACCGCGAGTTGCCGCGCCAGTTCAATCTCGGCCGCCGTCACTGCATCCCGTTTTCTTTGGACGGCCTTGGCCCGGAGGTATTCAACAGCGATGGTGTTGACGACCCGGGCGGCCTCGTCTGCGGAAGACGCCGTAAAGGAAATGGAAATGAGGTATGAACGTGTGTCATTCTTCACGTCCACTCTGTTTTGCAGCATCACAACCTGGCGGTCGAATGGCGAATAGCTACGGGTCTCCGGGAAAAACAGGGCCCGCAACCAGCCCAGACTCTGCGATGCCTCGGGCTGCTGTTCCAGCCCAAGGCGCCTGACGACCGCCTGCAAGATCACGTCGGAGACGATCAGGCGCGCCTCACCGTTGACAACCGACTCTGCGTTGACGCTTGCCAGGGCTACGATCTTTCCCTGGTCTTGGGAGTACAGACTTGGATAGATGAGCGCCGTCGCCGAATACTTCCGCGGCAGCACCGGTATGATGATGAACGCGAGCGCCAACGCGAGCCCGACGCAGGACGCGATAAACCGCCAGTGTCGCCGAACCGACAGTAGCGTATGGGCGGCTACATTCTGGTAGTGCGCTCGAAAATCCGAGTGCTCCAGCGAAAAATCGGGCCGCGTCTCAGGATCGAACTTCAGCATGCTCATCGTTGATCTAATACCTGATCGCAACGCGCGTCGGGCGGCACTTTGGACGGCGTATGGGCCCCAAAGGGGTTAACCCCAAAGAGGTGGCGCCGAGTCCCCCGATTGCGTCATCAGCGCGCAGCCTTCCAAGGGGAGTACCCTTGGCGGTTCGTTGACTCCGTGCATCGCCAAAGACAAAAAAAGCTCATCTGCCCTATTCGTCCGAGACAGGACGTTCCGAGATCGGACGTCGAGATGGCCACACGCCGACATGCCACATCTACGAGCAAAGGCTACTGAGATGAAAACAGTTCTGTTCTGCGGCGGTCTCGGTACCCGCATCCGAGATGTCTCCGAGAGTGTGCCGAAGCCGATGATCCCGATCGGCGACAAGCCGATTCTGTGGCATCTGATGCACTACTACAGTCAGTTTGGCCACAGGGACTTCGTCTTGTGCCTCGGCTACAAGGCAAACGTCGTCAAGGAATTCTTCCTGAACTACAAGCCGCAGACCTATGCCGACTGTGTCGTCTCGGGTTTCGGCGATAATGTCGAGATCCTCGGCGATCCGCAGCGGGACTGGCGGATTGCGATGATCGACACCGGGATCTGGCGCAACATCGGCCAGCGGCTGTGGGCCGTACGCGAGCACGTCGCAGGCGAGGAGATGTTCCTTGCCAACTACAGCGACGGCCTTTGCGACGTGAACCTGGACGAAATGATCGCGGCATTTAAGGCCAGCGGCAAGATCGGCTGCTTCCTCGCTGTTCGGCCGTCATTCAGCCTCCATCTCGTCGAGATGCGGCCGAGTGGAAAAGTCGAGCGCCTTCGCGCCAGTCAGGATGCCAATCTCTGGATAAATGGCGGTTTCTTCATCTTCCGAAAAGAGATCTTCGAGTACATGCGGGAAGGCGATGAGTTGGTCGAAGCGCCCTTCCGCCGATTGATCGAAGCCGACCAGCTCATGGCATTCAAGCACGACGGCTTCTGGCGTCCAATGGACACGCTCAGGGACAAGCAGGTCCTCGAGGATCTCGTCGACAAAGGAACGATGCCTTGGTGCCTTAATGGGGCTTCACGGCCCGCCTTGGACGCCGCGGAGAGGAAGATTGGATGAAGCGTCTCGGGCTTGCGGCGTCGGGCGAGCGCCTTTCGGTGCTTTGCCTTGGTGCCCATTCGGACGATATCGAGATCGGCGCCGGCGCGACAATTTTGGGCTGGATCGACCGCGGCGTCCGCCTGGATGTGCACTGGGCGGTGCTCAGCGCCGTCGGCCCGCGCGCCGACGAAGCACGCGCATCCGCCCAACAATTTCTGGGAAATGCGGCCAGCGCTGTCATCGACCTGGCAGCGTTCAGGGATGGGTACTTCCCTCACCAGGGAGCTGACATCAAGATTTGGTTTGAGGCGCTTCGAAAGCGAACGTCACCCGATGTCATCCTGTCCCACTGGCGCCACGATGCGCATCAGGATCATCGCCAAGTCTCCGAGCTAACCTGGAACACCTTTCGCGACCACGCGATTCTCGAATACGAGATTCCGAAATGGGACGGCGATACCGGCCGGCCGAACGTCTACCTCCCTGCCAGCAAGGCGCTGATGGAGCGCAAGACGAAGCTTCTCCACGACCATTTCGGCTCGCAGCGCTCGAAGGACTGGTTCAACGCCGAGATCTTCATGGGCCTCGCGCGCTTGCGCGGCATGGAATGCCGCGCGCCCGATGGCTTCGCGGAAGCCTTCCATGCGCGAAAGCTAACGCTGCAATGATCGAGCGACCAGGTGGAAATGATCGACGCGCGCGCAGTGGCGCATGACAGGAGTGAATGACAATGCGTGTAATGGTGACGGGACATTCGGGCTATATCGGAACCGTCATGGTTCCCATGCTGCTGCGGTCTGGCCATGAGGTAGTCGGCCTCGACAGCAATCTCTATGAGCGCTGCACCTTTGCCGCGGGCGGCCACATCGCCGAGGTGCCACACATTCGCAAGGATGTTCGCGACGTCGAGCCCGCGGATCTCGAGGGGCTCGATGCCATCATCCATTTGGCCGCCCTGTCGAATGACCCTCTCGGGAACTTTCGACCGGAACTCACCTACGAGATCAATCATCGTGCCAGCGTGCGCCTGGCCACCCTTGCCAAGCAGGTGGGCGTCAGGCGCTTTTTGCTGGCCTCCTCGTGCAGCAACTACGGGCAGGCAGGCGAGTCGATACTCGACGAAACCGGCGCGCTGAACCCGGTCACGGCCTACGGAGAATCCAAGGTTCGGTCGGAGCGCGATATTTCCCCGCTGGCCGGCGGCGGTTTCTGTCCGACCTTCTTGCGTCCGGCAACCGCCTATGGCGTGTCGCCGCGCATCCGGTTCGACATCGTGCTCAACAATCTCGTGGCCTGGGCGGTCACGACGGGGCTTATCTATCTCAAGTCCGACGGCTCACCATGGCGGCCGATCGTTCACATCGAGGACATCTCGCGCGCATTCATTGCCGCCCTCGAAGCCCCTGAGGAACTGGTCTTCAACGAAGCGTTCAATGTCGGCCAGACCGGGCACAACTACCGGATCCGCGACATCGCCAATATCGTTGCCGAAGTGGTGCCGGGCTGCCGGCTCGAGATCGCGCCGGACGCCAGTCCGGATACGCGCTCGTACCGCGTAAACTTCGACAAGATCGCGCGCGTGCTCCCCGCCTTCAAGCCACAGTTCGATGCACGTCGCGGCGCCGAGCAGCTCTACGCCGCCTATCGGAAGTCGAGCCTCACGCTCGATGAGTTCGAAGGGCCGCGTTACCAACGCATCAGCCACATCCAGAAGTTGATCGCCGAGGGCGTTCTGGCGGACGACCTCAGACATTGCCGGACCGTCGAGCACCGGCTTGAACGCGACGTTGCAATTGCGAACGACTAGACAGGAAGCCGAAATGATATTTACCGAGACCAAGCTCAAAGGCGCCTTCATCATCGACCTCGAACGCAGGAACGACGAGCGAGGCTTCTTCGCACGCGCCTTCTGCCAGGACGAGTTCCGTGAGCACAGGCTGAAGCCCACCATCGCCCAGGCCAATATTGCTTCGAATCTGAAGAAAGGCACACTTCGGGGGATGCATTTTCAGTATCCGCCGGCAGCCGAGACCAAGCTGGTGCGATGCACGCGAGGCGCCATCCTCGACATCATCGTCGACCTTCGGCCCGAGAGCAGGACCTATCTCGAGCATATCGCGGTCGAGCTCAACGAGGACAATATGACGTCCCTCTACGTGCCGGAGCGTTTCGGGCATGGTTATCAGGCACTGCGCGACGGCACCGACACCAGCTACCAGGTCGGCGAATTCTACGCGCCGGCGGCCGAGGGAGGGCTGAGGCACGACGATCCGCAACTGGGCCTGCAATGGCCACTGCCGGTATCGGTGATCTCGCCAAAGGATCTGGCTTTCCGTCCTCTTCGAGAAATCGAGGCGGACGTGAAACGCAGGATGTCCCTTTCACTTGTGGATGCGTGACGGAACGAAGCCCGCCAACGAATGCCTCAGTTGTCAGATGAAGCCGAGGCGCAGGAGCAACACCATGTGGATCGTCGATACAGAGCTCAAGGCCCGTGAAGAGCAAAATCGGCCCATCCGGGTCGGCATCGTGGGTGCCGGCTTCATGGGCCAAGGCCTGACCAACCAGATCGTCCACAGCGTGCCGGGCATGCGCGTGGTCGCGATTTCGAATCGACAGGTCGAAAGGGCGGTGAAGGTATTCAAGTACGCTGGACGTGAAGACGTCGTCGTCGCGGATTCACAGCGGACCTTCGACGACGCCGCCATTCGCCTGCAACCGGTTGCAACCGAGGATGCGATGTTGCTCGCCCGCTCGGAGCATATCGATGTGCTCGTCGACGTCACCGGGTCAGTCGAGTTTGGCGCCCATGTCGTGCTTGAGGCGTTCAAGCACGGCAAGGATGTCGTCCTGATGAATGCTGAGCTCGATGGCACAATCGGTCCCATTCTGCAGACCTATGCCGACCGGCACGGCGTGATTCTCACGGGCTGCGAAGGCGACGAGCCCGGCGTGCAGATGAACCTCTATCGCTGGGTCAAGGGACTCGGTCTTACGCCGCGCCTGCTTGGCAACGTCAAGGGCCTTCAGGACCGCTATCGCAATCCGACGACACAGCAAGGCTTCGCCGAGCGTTGGGGGCAGAATCCCGCCATGGTGACGAGCTTCGCAGACGGCTCGAAGATCAGCTTCGAGCAGTCCGCGGTAGCCAATGCCACGGGATTCAAGGTTCGCTCGAGGGGCATGTCGCGGGGCCTCGAATATACCGGCGACGTCCTGAAGATCGGTGAACTGTACGACGTCGAGGAGCTGCGCAGGCTCGGCGGCGCGATCGACTATGTCGTTGGAACACCGCTGACCAAAGTTTACTGCCTGGCCGAGCATCCGGATCCCAAGCAACAGCACTATCTCAATCTGTACAAAATGGGCCCGGGACCGCTCTATTCCTTCTTCATTCCTTATCACCTGGTGCATTTCGAAGTTCCGAACGCGATCGCGCGGGCCGTCCTGTTCCGTGATCCCGTCGTCAAGCCGCTCGGTGGCCCCGTGGTGGAGGTTTGCGCAGTCGCCAAACGCGATCTCAAAGCCGGCGAGATACTCGACGAGTATGGCATGTACATGACCTACGGTGAGGCAGTGAACGTGGAAGAGATGAGCGCCGGCCGCTACCTGCCGGAAGGCCTCGTGGAAGGCTGCCAGTTGACGCGCAACATGCCCAAGGATGCCGTTATCACCTATGACGACGTCGTCCTGCCAGCCGGTCGCCTGGCAGATCGGCTGCGTGGAGAACAGTACCGGAAATTTCGCGGCGAAACCTGGCTCGACGACCTATTGGCTACCTTGCAGCCTGCCGATCGGGCCAACCAATATGCAGTTGCCGCAGGCGCGCGCAATCGGAGTGATTGGCCAGCAATTCTTTCGCATAAATGATCTGATCGCGCTGTCTTGCCGTCTGAGTCCTGGTCTCGTCTCCTAAGCGGACGTCCGAACGCCCATTTCGAACAAAAAGTCTGGGAGGACTACGATGATCGACATTGCTGAAAGGGTCAGAGAGGTCATCGCCTTACACCTCGGTGCCGCTGAAACCGGGATGACGGAAGACGCCAAGCTCGTCGACCTTGGGGCTGACAGTCTCGACGTCTACGAGGTCGTCATGTCGCTTGAGGAGAAATTCAACATCCACATAACCGATCACGACACGGCATGTTTCGTCACGGTCGGCGACGCAATCGCGTTCATTAGAAGCAAGGTCGGCTGATAGCAGAGCCTGATCCGATCGGGTTTGGTGCATATCAATGAACATCCTGGGAGAACTCCAGGCTGTGGCAGCCAAGCTGTCACTCCATGACGAGCGGCCAACTTGCCAATGGTGCGGTCTAGGCAAGCTAATTTTTATCGACGAGCGGGCCGATCCGAATTTTGGAGCCTTGGGCATGACCTTCCAGGTGCTGAAATGCGACGCTCCTGAGTGCGGCAAGCCCACGAATGTCTGAAGCCGGCTGCCTCGCAGGCCGACGATTGTGAGTGAGGAGATAGCGCTGGTCCGCGCTGCGGCGGCGAGGAACTAGATGCTTCGGAAACGCCTGGACAAACTTAGGTTGAAGTACGCCTTCCTAGCCAGTCTGGTGTTGGCCGCCGCAACGTGGTTGTTCGCAGGTATTTTAGGCGGTGGACTCTGGTGGCTGTTCGGTTGGTTTATGGCGCTGGGCATATTCGTGCTTGCCCTCGCATCTGGAGGATACAGGGATAACTAGACAGCGCGCAGCCTAGGCCGCGACGTCAGTCGCGTCACTGGTTCTGGTGAGCTTGACCGTGCCCGTGGTTTGGAGTGTGTGGAAGGTCCTGCTGGTCGTTCGCCTACAATAGACGGCCTTGCATTCCGGGCGGCGCACGTCCGAGCTACCCCCTACGCGCCAGCGAGCTTCCGCATTCAAAGCGGTATTTCTCGTACAGCGGCCGCTAAGCGGCCCGCAACAAGTAGCTCCTTCCTGGACAGCATCCCATGTGCGGCATCATCGGAATCATCGGCAAAGCGCCCGTCACGCCCCAGCTGGTCGAGGC
>Ga0210389_10001110_pt1 | contig 22333 bp, 16 predicted proteins | sample IncBWH28OmetaG_FD_160127 | JGI IMG/M metagenome (GOLD analysis project Ga0210389, IMG submission 160127) | Forest soil microbial communities from Barre Woods Harvard Forest LTER site, Petersham, Massachusetts, United States - Inc-BW-H-28-O ...
GCCGGACGGGCTGATCGTGACCAACGCCCACGTCGTCAAGGGCGCCGACGAGATCCGCGTCGTGCTGGCCGACCGGCGCGAGTTCGACGCCAAGGTCGTCACCCAGGACGACCGCTATGACCTAGCCCTGGTGCGCATCGACGGCGGCGGCGAGAAGTTCCCGTTCCTGCAGATGCGCGATTCGGACTCGATCGAGGTGGGCGACGTCGTGCTGGCGATCGGCAATCCCTTCGGCCTCAACCAGACCGTGACCAGCGGCATCATCTCGGCGCTGGCGCGCAGCGCCGGCGGCGTGAACGATTCGAGCTTCTTCATCCAGACCGATGCCGCCATCAATCCCGGCAATTCCGGCGGCGCGCTGGTCAGCCTCGACGGACGGTTGATCGGCATCAACACCGCGATCTATTCGCAGACCGGCGGATCGGTGGGCATCGGCTTCGCCACCCCTTCGAACATCGTGGCGCGCATCGTTTCGACCGGTGAACAAGGCGGCCGTATCGTGCGGCCGTGGCTCGGCATCAACATGCAGCGGGTGACGCCCGACATCGCTGCCGGCTTCAACCTGCCTCGGCCGGCCGGCCTGGTCGTCAAGGAAGTGTTTCCCGGCGGCCCCGGCGCGCATGCCGGCCTCAAGCGCAACGACGTGATCATCGCCCTCAAGGACCAGCCGATCGACGACGAGGCGAGCCTCAGGTTCCGCCTGGCCACGCTGCAGGTCGATGCCACCGTGCCGGTCAGGATCATACGCGGCGGCAAGGAAATGGTCTTCAACATGAAGCTGGCGCCGCCGCCCGAGGATCCGCCGCGCGACCCGGCGGTGCTCGAAGGCCGTCAGCCGCTGAGCGGCGCCGGCGTCGCCAACCTCTCGCCCGCCGTCGCCGACGAGCTCGGCCTCGTCGAATGGCGGCCGGGCGTGATCGTCACGGATGTGAAGGCAGGCTCCTTCGCCGGCCGCTTCGTGCGGCCCGGCGACATGATCCTGAGCGTCAACGGGCAGGATGTGAAGAACGTCGCCGAGCTCAAGCAGCGCATTGCCGCCGGCGTGGCCAGCGTCAGCATTGGCCGCGAGGGCATGGTGTCGACCGTCCAGTTCCGCTGAACCGTGCCCGCGGGGACGCCATGCCGGCTGAACTCTTCGCCTCGCTCGCCCCGACGCCGCTGGCCGAACGGATGCGGCCCAAGTCGTTGGCCGAGATTCTGGGCCAGGATCACCTGCTCGGACCCGAGGGCCCGCTCGGCCGCATGCTGGCGGCGCGCAAGCTCGGCTCGCTGATCCTGTGGGGACCGCCGGGCTGCGGCAAGACGACGATCGCGCGCCTGCTCGCCGAGGCCACCGACCTGCACTTCGAGCCATTGTCGGCGGTGTTCTCCGGCGTGGCCGACCTGCGCCGGATCTTCGAGGCCGCGCGGCAGCGGCGCAAGGACGGCAAGGGCACCCTGCTGTTCGTCGACGAGATCCACCGCTTCAACCGCGCCCAGCAGGACGGCTTCCTGCCTTATGTCGAGGATGGCACCGTCACCTTGATCGGTGCCACCACGGAGAACCCGTCGTTCGAGCTCAATGCCGCGCTGCTGTCGCGCTGCCAGGTCCTGGTGCTGCGCCGCCTCGACGACGCGGCGTTGTCGATCCTGTTGGCCAGGGTCGAGCAGGTGTTAGCTAAGAAACTGCCGATCGACGAGGAGGGACGACAGGCGCTGTTCGCCATGGCCGACGGCGACGGCCGTTACCTGATCGGCCTGGCCGAGCAGCTTGCCCAGCTCAAGGACAAGGCGCCGGTGCCGCCGGCCAGGCTGGCGACGCTCCTGCAGAAGCGCGCGCCGCTCTACGACAAGGCGCAGGAGGCCCACTACAACCTGATCAGCGCCCTGCACAAATCCCTGCGCGGCTCCGACGTCGACGCGGCGCTCTATTGGTTCGCCCGCATGCTCGACGGCGGCGAGGACCCGAAATACATCGCCCGCCGCCTCGTGCGCTTCGCCGTCGAGGATGTCGGCATGGCCGATCCCAATGCGCTCACGCAAACCCTGGCGGCGTGGGACACCTACGATCGCCTGGGCTCGCCGGAAGGCGAGCTCGCGATCGCTCAGGCGGTGATCTATCTCGGCACCGCGCCGAAATCGAATTCGGGCTATACGGCCTTCAGCGCAGCCAAGCGGGCGGCCAAGACGCACGGCTCGCTCACGCCGCCCCTGCACATCCTCAATGCGCCGACCAAGCTCATGAAGGAGATCGGCTACGGCAAGGGTTACGAATACGACCACAATGCCGAGGACGGCTTCTCGGGACAGAACTATTTCCCCGACGGCATGGCGCGCGAGGAGTTCTATCAGCCCGTCGAACGCGGCTTCGAGCGCGAGATCCTGAAGCGCCTGGAATACTGGAAGAAGCTGCGCGAGAAGAAGCGCTGACAAAAAGCTTTGCCTCCCTGCGCGAAGCGCGGGGAGGTGCCCGCGAAGCGGGCGGAGGGGTCATGGGCTCTAAAAGATCATTTCGCGCCTTTGACCCCTCCGTCGCCGTATGACGGCGCCACCTCCCCAGCGGAGCTGGGGAGGTGAAGACGGCCCATGATGCTAGCCATCGCCTCGCCGAGGTTGGCCGCCGGATCAGCCGGCATCGCACGACTGCGCCATCCGACATAGCCATCCGGGCGAACCAGCACCGCCCCCGTCTCGTCGAGACCGTAGGTCTCGAGCCATTGGCCGTCGGCATTGGCCAATTCGCCGTCGCCGATATTGACGGTCCCGAGGCCGAGGCGCTCTGCCGCCTCGCGCCACGCTTTGCCCGCAGGGGCCGTCAGCAGGACGAAGCCGTTGCCGACAAGGTCGATGGTCGAGAGGCGCTGGCCACCGCGCTCGAGCCATACATGGGGCGCGCGACCGCCCGGATGCGCCGACGGGACGTAGTCCGTGATCGGATTGGCGACGGCGGGCGGCGTCGTCCCGTCGGGTACGACGGCGCTCGATTCGTACTGGGCGCCGAAGATCATGCCTTGTTCGTTGAGGTATTCGGGCCGAGCGCCCGCCGTCTTGGCCGCGCGATCGAGCCGGCCCATCGAAATGGCGTTGTTCAAGCTTTGCTGGGTGGTCGTCTGCCCGAGCGGCTGGCGCTCGTCGTGATAGGTGTCGAGCAGGCGCTGGCTCGCCGCGCCCTGCAGCACGCAGGCGAGCTTCCAGGCAAGATTGTGCACGTCCTGAACGCCGGTGTTCATGCCGAAGCCGCCGGTCGGCGGCATTTCGTGCGCCGCGTCGCCGGCGAGGAAGATGCGGCCCGTCCGGTAGCGCTCCGCCACGCGCGCCGAGGCAGTCCACGGCACGACACCCAGGATCTTGACGTCGAGATCGGCAACGCCTGCCGCCGTGCGCACGAGCTCGGCTGACCGTTCCGGGGTGAAGTCGCTCGCCTTGTAGCCGTAGGCCGCAAGGCTGTTGACCAGAAAACCCCAGCGGTCGATGCCGTTGATGGTGAGGAACGTGCCGCGCATCTTGGGATGCTCGATGAAGTAGAGCGCGGCCGGTCGATCGGCCGTCCACGGCCGGAGATCGGCGTTCAGCAGGATGTTGACGCTGTCGTAGACGTTCTCCGGGCCGAGCATCGGCACGCCAAGCTGCTGGCGGATGATGCTCTGGGCGCCGTCAGCGGCGATTGCGTACTGGGCCCTGACCCGTTCCTGCGTGCCGCTCGCGCGATCGACGAGCGTGGCGGTGACGGCCGTATCGTCCTGCTCACAGGCCGTGACTTCGGTGCTGAAACGCAGGCGGCCGGCCGGCTGCCGCTCGGCAAAGGCCCGCAGCACCGGTTCGAGGTCGTCCTGGGCGCACAGGCAGTTGCGGACGGGACTGACGGCCGCGCTCTGCGCGCCGGAGCGCCAGGGCACCCGACGTTCGATCTCCTCGCCGGCCAGCGTACGCGCCCAGACGATGAAGCCGGCGCGTTCCGGCGGCAGGCCAGCCTTGCGGATGGCCGCCTCGACCCCGCATTGGCGGTACATTTCCATGCTGCGCGCGTTGATGCCGCGCGCCTTCGGATGAATGGCGGTGCCGGGGTGACGCTCGACGAGCAGCGAGCGCACACCGGCCTGCGACAGCAGGATCGACGCCGTGAGCCCAACGGGCCCACCGCCGATGATCAGGACCGGAACCTCTTCCATGGCTCCTCCGGCTCGAAGGCCCGCCTAGCTTCGGGGCTTGCTCATGTCGCGCACGACCCGCCGGTCGCGGCCATAGATGTCGTCCCGGAAGATCGCGGCACCGTCGGTGCCGGCCGTGACCGTCCGGTAGGTGACGTAGAGCGTTACCGGCTCGGGAAACGTGTAATGAGCCTGCTGGCCGTCATTGATGACCTGGCGCACGCGGTCCTTGTTGAAGCCGCCGCGGCCGCCGAACACCTTCTCGGCGAAGTCGAGCGGGTTCTGCAGCCGGATGCAGCCGTGGCTGAAGTTGCGGCTGCCTTCGGTGAACAGCCAGCGGCTGGCCGTGTCGTGCATGTAGATCCCGTACCGGTTGGGAAACGGAAAGAAGATGTAGCCCAGCGCATTGCTGGCGCCGGGTTCCTGGCGGATGCGGTAGGGGAACGCCTTGGGGTTGATCTCGCTCCAGTCGACGGTGGCGGGATCGAGCTCGGTATCGTCGTTCCAGTTCTCGAAGATCTTGAAGCCGGCGGCCTCCAGCGCGTTGGGATCGCGGCGCAGCAGGGGCAGATATTCCTCGCCCGAGATCGACTGCGGCACCGTCCAGTAGGGATTGGTCTGGAAGCCGCGCATCACCGACTGGATCTCCGGCGTCGGATCCTTGGGCGTGCCGACGATCACCAGGCTTTGGAAGGCGGGCTTGCCGTCGTCGACGAAGATCATCGAATAGTCGCCGGCATTGACCAGCACGTAGCGCTTGCCGAGATCCTCCGGTAGCCAGCGCCGGCGCTCGAGATTGGCCACGATCTGCTCGATGCGCTCGTCGATCGTGGTGTTGAGCGACAGCGTCGTCTTGGCGCCGATGACGCCGTCGACCGTCAGGCCCTTGGTCTCCTGATAGGATTTCACGACGGCGGCCAGCGGCTCGTCGTAGAGATCGGCCGCCGCACCCGCCGCCAGGTCGGGAACGACGAGGTCGAGTTCGCCCAGGCGCTTGCGCAGCAGAGGCACGCGCGGGTCGCTCATGCCGGGCTTGAGCGCAACACCGTCGGGCAGCGGCGTGAAGGCGGCCTTGGCGCGCTTGTCGCGCCATAGCGCAAGCGCCTTCTGCAGGGCCGGATAGTCGCCCTTGGGCGGCAGGTTGGCCAGATAGGCCGGGAAATCGGCGGCCGAGGCGGCTGCCTTCAACAGCTCGGCGGGCTCGACCTTGCGCTGCTGGATGTCGATGTCCTTGTCGACGCGATTGGCGTGCACCCGGCCGGTCGACACGTCGCTAGCATAGGCAAGGAAGGCGGCGGTGAGCAGTGTCTCGGTGGCCGCGGGGTCGGCACCCGGCGCCAGCGCCTTCTCGACCTCGCCGGCGCGGTACCAGGCAGGTTCCAGCCCGTGATCGGCAGCGCCTTGAAGGGCCCTCAGCAAGGCCTCGGCGCGGACCTTGGCAGCGTCCGATCCGACCCAAAGGGGTTCATTGGCCGACGCCGGAAACCAGCCGAAGACGGGTAAGACGAACGCCAGTACAACGGCGAGAAAGCGAAGGCCGATCACACCGTAGGTATAGCGGGAAATGCCCGATTCGTCCATTGAGGCGCGAAGCCGTGGGCCTGCAGGAAGGCCAGCAAATCCGCCGTCGCACGCTGTTTCAGCGCGGCCGTTCCGCCGCCCGCCCGTGCCCCCTTGGTCACGCAATGCCGCCGCGCCCAGGCCTGGTATTCGGGTTCGCTCATGGCGCGTCCGGCTGCCGGAATGAAGTGGCTTCCGTCATCCTCGATGAAGTTTTTGCAGCACGACCAGTTCTCGGCGTCCTTGATGTCGAACACCGGACCGATCGACTCCCAGCCGTGATGGGCGCTGCCGTAGACCTTGACCTTGATGCGGTCGTTGCCGGCTGCGCGCATGCGCTCGGCATACTCGATGGCGAGCGGCGCCGGCGTGTAGTCGTCGCGGGCGGCCAGCATGAAGAACATCGGCCGCCCGTGCGTCGTCGCATCGCGGTGCTGGGCAGTGGCGCCGGGGCAGATCGCGACGTGCAGGTCGAAAAGGTGAGGGAAGCCGCCGCGCCAGCGCTGGCGCACGGCGATGGCGGCATTGAGCGTCGCCACGCCGCCCTTGGAAACGCCCATGATGCCGATGCGCTCGGAGTCGATGCGGGAATCGGCCCGCAGCAGGGCGAGGGCCGCGAAGGCATCGCCCTCCATCTGCGCCGCCGAGACCAGGGTCTGGTCGGCCACCGTGCGGCGCACGCCGCGGCCGGTGAAGCTGTCGACGATCAGCGCCGCGGCGCCGGCATCGTTCAGGGCCCGGGCGTAATAGTGCTCGCGATGGCGTTGGACGCCCGCGCTGCTGGTCAGGATGATCATGCAGGGCGCGGGCAGGTCGCGCGTCTGCGGCAGGCAGAGCTGCGCGCCAAGCCGCGCCGGCCGGCGGCCCGCCGGATGATCGAAGGTCAGTGTGTCGAACGACACCGATTCCATGGACCGTGCTTAGCCTGTCCCCTGGGTCGCGCGCGATGATTATCCGTCGTCCCGGCCAAGGGCCGCCATCGGAGCCGGCGGGATTTCTTCAGGCGATGACAGCCAGGGTCAAAACTCAATAAAGCGTTGGCTGTGTCCGTACCCCCCAAGGAGCACGTCGTCCGTCCGCATCCGCAGGTTGAATACGGCGACATCGCGTGGTTTCGTCGGAGATGGGCCACAAGCTGCCATGCCGATGACTAATGGGCTCCGGCCGCCCGGCGGCTCGACTCGAGTGCAAGGCTTGCCCAGCCGTTATCGCGACGCGATCGAGCCACCAACTTTCTTGGCCTTAGGGGACTTGGAAAAGGATCTGCTGGGAGGCGAGGGCGAACGCGTGAACGCCTGTTGTCGAAGCGGAATCCAGTGGATAGCCTTTCGCCCAGGTCATACGCCTGCGGATACGGTATGGATCGCCTCGAAGCAATGAAGGTGTTTGTCGTCGCGGTCGACGAGGGGAGCCTCGCCGCCGCGGCCCGCAAGCTTGGCCGTTCGCCCGCCGCCATCAGCCGCGCGATCGCCTTCCTCGAGGAAAGGGCGGCCAGCACCTTGCTCTATCGAACGACGCGGTCGATCAGGCTGAGCGAGGAGGGCGAGCGCTATGTAGCCTCGTGCCGACGCGTGCTTACCGAGCTCGACGAGGCCGATAGCCTGCTCTCGGCAGATCGGTCCTTGCCACGCGGCACGCTTTCGCTGACGGCGACGATATACACCGGCGAAACGGTGTTCCTGCCGATCGTCGAGGCGTTTCTGGATGCTCACCCGACGATATCGGTGCGGTTGCTGCTGAGCGACAGCCAAATCAACTTGATTGATGCGGGCATGGATGTCGCCCTTCGAGTGGGCAACCTCGCCGACTCTTCCATGGTGGCGACCCGGGTTGGCGAATTGCGGCGCGTCGTGGTCGCGGCGCCCGGGTATCTGAGGAATCGTCCACGCATCGACCAGCCTTCCGACTTGGCCAAGCACCAGATCATCGCAGCGTCCCACCGTCCGGGGTCCTGGACCTTCCCGGCCCCTGTTGGTTCGTCTGCCTCGAGAACGGTTCAGTTCGCGCCCCGCCTTGTACTGAACAGCAGTCGGGCAATGCTGGCTTCGGTGTTGGGCGGGCGAGGCGTCGCACGCGGTATGTTTTCAGATCTGGTCGCTGAGCACGTGCGACGGGGAGAACTCGACATCGTGCTCGCGGATCACGAGGATCCACCTGTGCCGGTGCACCTGCTTTGTCCGCAGGGCCGGCTCTCCGTAGCCAGGGTGCGCTCCTTCGTGGACTTTGCGACACCCCGCCTGAAGAGCCACTTCGCGCGCATCGCGAAGGACCTGAAGCCTCGCCAACCTTCCACTCGTTCGTAACGCGAAAGAGTGTCTCTCGCCCAACACCTATTCGCTCCTGTCCGACCGAGCCCAGATCTCCCGCTGACGACTGAGATTCGGTCGAAGGTGGTGAGTGATGGACAGCGCGCCGAACTATCAAGCGGTACAGGCCGTGGCCCCGGGACGGCTCGAGCTCGTACGGAAGCCCATTCGCGATCCCGGGCCGCGCGAGGTGCGGATACGCGTCGAGGCTTGCGGCGTCTGCCATTCCGATTCCGGTACCGTGGACGGTACGTTTCCAATCGACTGGCCGCGGGTGCCCGGCCATGAAGCCGTCGGCCGGATCGACGCGCTCGGCGCCCATGTACAGGGCTGGGTCGTCGGGCAGCGGGTGGGCGTCGGCTTCCTCGGAGGCTCCTGCGGCTATTGCGAATATTGCCGCGGAGGCGACCTCGTAAACTGCCGCAATCAGGAATTCACCGGCATTCATCGCGACGGCGGATACGCCGAAATGCTGATCGCCAGGGCGAGCGGCCTGATGTCCATTCCGGACGATCTTTCGTCCGTCAACGCGGCGCCGCTGCTGTGCGCAGGACTCACCACCTTCAGCGCATTGCGCAATGCCCCCGCGAAGCCCGGTGATCTAGTCGCCGTGTTGGGCATCGGAGGCCTCGGCCATCTAGGTGTGCAGTATGCGCGGCACATGGGTTTCGAGGTCGCCGCGATCGCCCGTGGTGCCGACAAGGCGGCACTGGCGAAGAAGCTCGGCGCACATCATTACATCGACAGCGGCGCCAGCAACCCTGCCGAAGCCCTGCAAGGCCTGGGCGGCGCGAAGGTGATCTTGTTCACGGCGTCCGGAGGCAAGATGGTCGCCGAGACCTTCAAGGGGTTACGGCCCGGCGGTGTCTCGGTGATCTTGGGGGCGTCGCCAGACCCGATCGAAGTCTCCAGCACTGATCTCATATTCGGCAACCGCAAGCTCGAGGGCGCTCTGACGGGCAACCCCGCGACCGGCGACGAGACGCTCCGCTTCAGCGCGTTGAGCGGCGTCGCCGCCATGATTGAGACGGTGCCGTTGGAGAAGGCGGCTGATGCCTACGCGAGGATGATGGCCGGCAAGGCGCGCTTCCGCATCGTCCTGACGATGGGCTGAGCCCCGAGCAGAGAGGAGACGAAAGATGAGCGTGAACCCCTTCCAGGATCTGTTTGATCGGCAGAAGCGCCGCTTCGCAACCGGCGCGACGCGTCGGCGCGGCTGGCGGATTGAGCAGCTCGACCGCATGCGCCGGCTTCTGGCGGAGAACGAGGCCGCGCTCCAGCAGGCGATCGGCCGGGATTTCAAGACCGCCAGTCAGGAGAAGATCTTCGAGACGCTGGCGTGCCTTGGCGAGGTCGAGTTCCAGAAAGGCCAGCTCGAGGAGTGGATGAAACCGGTCGACGCACCAGTGCCCCGAGCGTTGGCAGCTACCGGCCATCGCGGTGTCGTTTATCGCGACCCTTATGGAGTGGTGCTGGTAGTTGGGCCGTTCAACGGGCCGCTGCTACTACTTCTGCGACCGGCGATCACGGCTCTCGCTGCGGGCAACACCTGCGTTCTGAAGCTGAGCGATAGGCTATCGGCGACGTCAGCGCTTCTCCTTGACCTTGTCCCGAAGTACTTCGAGCCGGACGCAGTCGCGGCGGTGGCGGGCTATCGTGAAGAAACCACTGAACTCCTCAAGCTTCCCTTTGACTTCATCTTTTTCACCGGCAGCACCAACACCGGAAAGGTCGTGGCACGCGCCGCCGCCGAGAATCTGACGCCGATCCTGCTCGAACTCGGTGGACAGAACCCCGCGCTGGTTGACGAATCCGCCAACATCAAGGATGCGGCCAAGAAGATTGTCTGGGGAGCGATGGCCTGGGGCGGGCAATGGTGCACCTCTCCCGGCTACGCCTATGTTCATGAGTCCATCGCGGAGGAATTTGTTGCCGAGGCGAAAGCCGCACTGATCGAGCTCTTCGGCAACGACCCGAAATCCAATTCGGACTATTCACGCATCATCAGTGCGCACGAAGTCGACCGCCTTGTCGCCCTGATCGACCCGGCGAAGGTAGTCATCGGTGGCAAGGCCGATCCAGCGGCGCGCTACCTCGATCCGACGATCATCTATCCGGTTGCGTGGGATGACCCAATCATGAAGGACGAGGTCTTCGGGCCGATCCTGCCAATCCTGCCCTACCGGACATTGGACGAGGCCCTGGGCAGGATCGCGGCAACCCCGCATCCGCTATCGGCCTTCATCTTCAGCCAAGAGCAGAAGACGATCGACCGCTTCATCGGCGAACTCTCCTTTGGCGGCGGCGCGGTCAACCAGGTCAATATCCACCTCTTCATCGAGACGATGCCGTTTGGCGGCGTCGGGCCGGCGGGCATGGGCCATTACTACGGGAAGCATGGCTTCGACATGCTGACTCACGCCAAGTCAATGCTTGTCTCCCCCGCCGATGTCGCGATCGATCATCTCCTCCCACCCTACACACCGGAGAAGAACGCCCAGCTGACGCAGTGGTTCGACTACTGACGGCTCCACCGATGCGACGGCGGGTCATATCATCCCATGAGCAGCACGACTGTCCTCGCTCCGCTCCGCTTCGCGGGCCTCCCCGTGGCCTCGTGGGCGTTCGCGCTCCGGATCTGGACCGCCATCGTCGTCGCCTTGTGCGCCGCCTTCTGGCTGCAGCTGGAAGCGGCGTCCTCGGCCGCCGTCTGTGTCGCCATTCTCGCCGCTCCGACGCGCGGGCAGGCGCTGGAGAAGGCTAGCTACCGATTCCTCGCCACCGTCGTCGGCGTCGCGGCCTCTATTGCCCTGATCGGCGTTTTCTCGCAGACCCGGGATCTGCTGCTGCTCGCCTTCGCCGCCTGGGTGGGCCTGTGCGTTTATGCGGCGGCGCTGGCGGACGGCAACCGCGCTTATGCCGCGGTACTCTCCGGCTACTCCGTGGCGCTCATGGCGATCGATCAGATCGACGTGCCGAATACCGTTTTCGAAGCCTCGATGGCGCGCGGCGCCGCGATCGCCGTTGGCATCGTGGCCATCGCCGTCGTCAATGACCTGTTTGCCGCACCGGACAACCACCACGGCCTGGCCCAGCGGCTCGCTGCACTCCATCGCCGGACTCGCGAATATGCGCAAACGATCCTGCACGGCCGGGCCGTCGATCCCACGGACGCTGCGGCATTGCTGCGCGACGTCGCGGCGTTGCATCCCGACATCACGACGCTCGGGCCTGAGTCGAGCAGCGGCAGGACGAGGACCGCCGCCGCCCGCAGTGCGGCCGTGGCGCTGGTTGCACAAATCCATGCCGCGCGCACCGCACAGTCGCGCGCGTTCTGGCAGCGCGACGCTCAGGTCCTGGAGGGGCTCGAAGCCCTGACGGCCGGCGTCCGGCCGAAGCAAATCTGGCGGATTCCCTACTATCGCAGCCAGCGCTTGGCCGCTCATGCCGGTGCACGGGCTGCGCTGTGGATCGGCTTGTTATCGGTCGTCTACGTGCTGGCTGGCTGGCCCGACGCGGCGGCGTCGCTTGGCGTCGTCACCGTCGTCGTCGGCCTGGGCGCAATTACGCCCAAACCCAGAAGCTTCACCGAACTGGCGGTGTTCGCCCTGCCGGTCGCGGCCGGGCTTGTCGGCGTGCTGGAATTCCTGGTGCTCGACGGCGTTACCGAGTTCGAGCTTCTGGCACTGGCCCTCGCTCCTTTCATGATCGGCGCAGCGCTGCTAACCACTCTCGCCAATCCGCTGTTGGCCGGCGTGGGGCGGCTGCTTCTGATCTTCACACTTGTCATTTTTCGACCGAGCAATCCGCAAAGCTACGACCCGCAAGCCTTCATCGATACGTCCCTGTTCGCCTGCCTGGGGGCAGCCCTCTTGCTGGCCGCGCAGCTCCTCATACCGCCCGTGTCGGATGAGCGCCGTCGCCAGTGGCTGATGGCGTCGGCCCGCCGCGAGCTCGAGCGCGGCCCTTCGCGGTTGTCGCGGCGCTATTCGCCGGAAGAGGCGATGTTCCGCGACGCCGTACGCATCGGCCAGATCGCCGCAACAGGCGCTCCTGCTGCCGCTCTGGAAGAAGCGCTCGGCCTGTTCGATCGGGCCGGCCTGAACCGTCTGGAGGAGAGGGCATGACTCATTCCTTTCCCGAGCTCGTGGTCGACGGCGTGTTGATCGCGCCGCTGGTTACCTACGCTGTTGCCGCGTTGGCGATGTTCCTGGTCTTACGGCCGGTCCTGCATTTCATCCGCTTTGCCAGGCTGTTCAGCCATCCCTCGATCGCCGAGCTCAGCGTCTACGTCATGATCCTCGGTCTGCTCACCGTTCTGTTCTGACAAGGTGTCCCGTGTCGACCTATCAAACCCGTGTGGTGACGAACAAGCGAAGGACGGCTGCGAGCGCGCGTCCGCCGTTGCAGGTCGTGCGCCGCGCTACCCTGTTTCTGCTGCCGTGGGGCAGGCGACTGACGACGTTGGCCGCCCTGCTGGTGGCCGTCGCCATGGCGCTGGTGACTTGGGATTATTACGTCACCGCGCCGTGGACCCGGGACGGCCGCGTGCGCGTGCAGGTTGCCAGCATCGCCCCGGAAGTATCCGGTCGGATCGTTGAACTGCGCGTGGCCGACAACCAGTTCGTCCACAAGGGCGATGTGCTGTACGTGATCGATCCGTTCGATTTCGAGGTCGCCGTGCGTTCGGACAAGGCCCTGCTGCAGCAACGGGCGGCCGATCAACAGGTCAAGGAAGTGCAATCCGAACGGCGCCAGCATCTGTCGGCCATCGCTACCAGCGCCGAGGAGCAGCAGGTTTATGCCGGCGCGGCGGTACAGGCCAAGGCGGCGTTCGACGCAGCCCAGCAGCGGCTCGCCGAGGCCGAGATGAACCTGTACCGGACCCGCGTGCGCAGTCCGGTGAACGGCGACGTTACCAACCTCCTGATGCGCGTCGGTGACTATGCGCATCAGGGCGCCGCCAACATCTCCGTCATCGACAGCGACAGCTACTGGATCGACGGCTACTTCGAGGAGACCAAGATGGCGCGGATCTGCATTGGCGATCGCGTCGAGGCCAAGCTGATGGGCTACGCCGAGCCGATCACCGGACACATCACCACGGTGACGCGCGGCATCGGCGTATCCAATGCGGCGGCCGGTGCTCAGGGATTGCCCAATGTCGATGCGGTCTATACTTGGGTGCGTTTGGCGCAGCGCATTCCCATTCGCATTGCCATCGACAAGGTGCCAGCGGGCATCCCGTTAGTGTCGGGCATGACGGCGACGGTGACGATCCTGGGGCCGGCTGCCGACGATCACCGAAGCGGTCTGGATCGCTTGGTGGCGAGCGTACGCGCCCGCCTCTCCGATGTCTTTGATGGTCCTACCGCACGACCGGGCTGCATCCCTCCCGCCGCCACAGAACGGGGCGTGACAGCTTCACTGCCGTCCCCAAAAGAGGTAGCTGGCCTTTCGCCGGGGCAGATCAATCCGGATCTGACGCCGGGCATGAACATCTCTCCTAGAACCCGTTGAATTGTCGCGAGCCGCATCCATGACCGAGCTGATCACCGATCCCTTCACACAGGTCGGCGTACTGGCTGTCGCTGGCGCCGTCGTCACCGGCATCCAGCTCCGCACGCAGAGACTTTGCGATCTGTTAGTCAGGGAGGAGCTCACTGAGCGATTGGGCAAATCCCCGGAGCGCTACAGGAAAGCGCGGATTGCCGCAGCGATCTCTTTACAGTGCGTCTCTAAAGCGAAGTGGCCCGTGTCGAAGAAGCGCACGTCGGCGTCTGGAATGTCACGCTTGAACGCCTCGGCGCCCTGGGGCAGGAAAAACGGGTCGTTCTTGCCCCAGACAGCCAGAAACCGCGGCTTGTGCTTGCGAAAATAGGCCTGGAATTCGGGATAGAGCGCGACATTGCTCTTGTAATCGCCGAAGAGGTCGAGCTGGATTTCATCGGCACCGGACCGGGCTAGATAGAAGTTGTCCAGGTTCTGACCGTCCGGCGATATCATCGCCTGGTCGGGTACGCCGTGGGTGTATTGCCAGTGGGTCGTCTTCGGCGTGAGGAAGGCGCGCAGCGCCTTTCGGTTCGCCTGCGACGGCCGCTCCCAGTAGGCGCGGATCGGAGTCCAGCCGTCACTTAGACCCTCCTCGTAGGCGTTGCCGTTTTGGGAAACGATGGCGGTTATCCGCTCAGGATGGCGGACGGCGAGTCGGAAGCCGGTTGGCGCACCGTAGTCGAAGACGTACATCGCAAAGCGAGTGAAGCCCATGACCTCGGTGAAGCGGTCGATCACGCCGGCAACGTTGTTGAAGGTGTAGCTGAACTTTTCTCGCGGCGGCATGTCGGACTGACCGAACCCAGGAAGGTCGGGCGCGACCAGGAGGAATCTGTCGGCGAGCAACGGGATCAGGTCACGAAACATATGGCTCGCGCTCGGGAAGCCGTGCAGCAACAGCAACTTCGGTGCGTCCGCTGGCCCCGCTTCACGATAGAAGATCTTGAAACTGTCGACATCGGCCGTCCCAAATCTGACAGGCATCATGAAAACCCTCCTCGAGGCTTGCTTCAGGTGCCGGCTACAAAGCGCATTGCATCGCGAATGATGTCGACCACAGATTCCGGGCTCGTGACGCTGGGCATGTGGTCGACGTCATGCATTTTGGTTTTCGCCTTCATGCGCTCCGCCATGTAGCGCTGCGTCTCGGGGACGATCATGCGGTCATCTTCGGCAACGAGGAACCAGCTCGGTATGTCCCTCCACGACGGGCGCCCGACAGGAACAGTGATGCAGTCGAGCGATATTGGTCTCTGCACGGCCGAGAGTACGGCTCGATCCTCGGCGGATGCATGCTGCGCGAAAGCAGCCGCAAAGGCTTCATCAGGCAACCAAATCAAGCCGGCATCGTCCGGTGCCAGCTTCGGCGCCTGGGGATGAGGTTCCAGGCGATAGAACACGTCCGCGACTTTCTCGCCTTCCTCGGGGGCAAGAGCGGTCACGTAAACCAGCGCCTTCACGCGTTCGGGACGTGCGAGCGCTATGACCGCACCGGCGTAGGCGTGCCCGGTCAAGATGATCGGGCCTTCGGTTCGATCCAAGCTGCGGTTAAGCGCGGCCACGTCATCACCAAGAGATGTCAGAGGAAGCGGTGCCGCGAACACGCTCACTCCCTCGGACTTGAGTGTCCTGATTACCCGTGCCCAGCTTGATCCGTCCGCCCACGCTCCGTGGGCGAGCACCACGCTCACGCTGTCCGTTGCCATCCTGCTGCTCCTGCCGTAGCGGTCTTGCGGTCCTCCAGCATCCCCATCCACGCAGCGATGGCCCGCCCGATCTCGTCCGGCGAATCTTCCTGGAGGAAATGGACACCTTTGACCGTCACCTCGGTCTGCGCTGGCAACCTGCGGGCAAATTCGAGATCCTTGCCAGCGAGGATTCCACCGGGCTCCGACATTATTAGCAGCTTGGGTACGTTGCTCGTCGCCAGCCACTCTCCATAGGCCTTCACGATTGCAGTCACGTCGGCGGGGTCGCCGTCGATGGGGATTTGGCGGGGCCATGTCAGCGTCGGCCGCCGCCCCTCGCCTGGTTCGGAGAAGGGCCGGCGGTACTCCGCCATCTCCTCGGCCGAGAGGGCGCGCAGAATGGCTCCAGGCAGGATCTTCTCGATGAAGAAGTTGTCTCGCAGGACCATCTCCTCGCCCTTCTCCGAACGCAGCCCCTGCAAGGCCGGACGCATGTTGAACTTGTCCCAGTGGTCCCAGCGCTGCGGCACCACGATCGCCTCCATGTATGCGATACCCTTCACGGCCGTGCGATGATGGTTGGCCCAATCGAAACCGAGGGCCGACCCCCAGTCATGGATGACGAGGGTGACTCGCTCGCGCACATCCAGGGTCTCGAGCAGGGCGTCGAGGTAGCGGCGGTGCTCGACGAAGCGATACGAACCGGGACCGCTGTCAGGCAGCTTGTCGGAATCGCCCATGCCGATCAGGTCAGGGGCGATGCATCGGCCGAGTGGTTGCAGGTGCGGCAGCACGTTGCGCCAGAGGTAAGACGAAGTGGGATTGCCGTGCAGCAGAACGATGGGGTCACCGTGTCCCACCTCCACGTACGCCATCTCACGTCCGAGGACTCGCCGCCGCTTCTTTTGATAGGGAAATGCAGCAGAGATCATGTTCGCTTCTCCTGTAGTAACTCGGCACCGCTCTTCCTGTAGGCGTCGAGAGGGAAGGCCACTTCGCGATCGACCATGGTGCGCTTGCGCTGGCGCACGGTCGCCATGTCGACCTCTGGTTGACCCATTAGGAAACCGAGGCGGTGACGCTGGTGTCCTGCATCCGTCTCTCCGTTCGATTTTTGCGCTTGCTGTGCGGCAAGCGGTGGAAAGGTTGACACCCGATCGATCGGGAATCTTGGGGTGAGTTCTGAAAAATTCTGAAGAGAATGATCGTCCGCTCCCACGGCCACGACCTTGTCAAAAGCCTGTCAGGCCGGTTGTGATAAGTTCACGGACGAGCGATTGCGAATCTTTGGGCAACTTCTGAGGAGGGAGGGGCGCCCTGGGTCACCCCAAACCGGTCTACGCATCCGGCGATTGCGAGATTGATCTCGCTCGCCGCGAGCTTCGGATTCTCGGATCACCCGTACCTATTGGTGGCCGGGCCTTCGAAATGATCAAAGTCTTGGCGCAGTCGGACGGCGAACTTGTCACCAAAGACGAGTTGATGGACCGGATCTGGCCCGGCGCAATCGTCATGGAAAACACGCTCCAGGTTCATGCAGGGGCAATCCGCAAGGCGCTCGGTCCGTATAGGAGTTTGCTGAAGACCGAATTCGGCCGCGGCTATCGTCTGCTCGGTGACTGGACTGTCCGGCATCGCGACGAGGCGAAGCCTTCAGTTGGCCTGCAGCAGAGGCGGGCGACCGGCGAACCTCCCGCGACCAACAACTTCCCCGCTTCCATCACCCGCCTCGTTGGTCGATCCGGAGCTGTGCAGAGTCTGCGGGACCTCGTTTCCGCCTACCGCATTGTGACCCTGACGGGCCCGGGCGGCATCGGTAAGACGGCACTCGCACTGCAAGCGGCCGGCCATGTACTCGCCGGGTTTCGCGACGGCGGGTGGTTCGTCGAACTGGCGTCACTCTCGAACCCGGACCTCGTGCCGTCCGCCGTGGCGGGGGCGCTGGGACTGCGGCTTGGATCCAGCACGATCTCTCCAGAGGATGTCGCTCGGACCCTGGCGAGAAAAAAGCTTCTGCTGCTTCTCGACAATTGCGAACACGTCATCGGCGCAGCGGCGACGCTGACCGAAACGTTCGTACGTATGTGCCCGCGCATCACGATTCTGGCGACGAGCCGCGAAGGTTTGCGGATCGAGGGCGAACATACTTATCGCGTGCCAGCACTTGAAGTGCCGGCCGACGAACAAGCCGATCCGGACCAGATTCTCAGTCATAGCGCACCCACGCTTTTCATCACCAGAGCCAAGGAGATCAACTCGGAGTTTTCACCAAGCGCCGGAAATCTGCGGACGATTGCAGCGATCTGTCGCCAACTCGACGGCATACCGCTCGCCATCGAATTTGCGGCGGCCCGCGCGGCGACGCTCGGAATTGAACAAGTGGCTGCCGGATTGCGCGATCGCTTTGCACTGCTGACGAGCGGACGCCGTACCGCGCTCCCGCGACATCGGACTCTTCGAGCGACACTAGATTGGAGCTTCGACCTCTTGACCGCTTCTGAACGCCTGCTGCTGCAGCGCCTGGCAGTATTCTCAAGCGGTTTCTCGCTCGATGCCGCCAGCGCCGTAGCGGCTGGCGACGCAGCCTCGCAAGCGGAAATCGCCGATGGGGTCGCCAGCCTGGTTGCAAAGTCGCTGGTGACATCGGATAGCGCTGGGGGCGCTGGCTACTTTCGCCTGCTCGAGACGACACGAGCTTACGCGCTCTCGAAGCTGGCCGAGAGCAGCAAACTCAACGGATATTCTCGACGTCACGCCGAATACTACCGCCGGCTACTCGACAGAGTTGAGGACGAGTGGGAGAAAAGCGCGACGCCTCGCGCTCATCTCGACAATGTTCGCGCGGCCTTGCAATGGTGCTTCGGCATCAACGGTGATCTCGCAATGGGGGTCGGGCTGGCCGCGGCTGCCGCCCCGGTGTTTTTGGCAATGTCCTTGCTCCCCGAATGCCATCGCTGGTCGGAGCGCGCGATCCTCGCGCTCGACGAGCATACTCGCGGCGGAGCCGCGGAGATGCATCTGCAAGCGAGCCTCGGCGTTTCCTCCATGCAGATGCACGGAGAGAGCGATCCGGCGCGGGCGGCTCTCAGCAGAAGCCTGGTGATCGCCGAAACACGCTGTGATGTCCTCAACCAGGTGGGCTTGCTGGGCATGTTGTCGATGTTCGAGGTCCGCGCGGGTAGTTTCAGGACCTCGCTCGACTACGCGAGGCTCAGCCGGGCCGTCGGTGGGATCGTCGAGGATTCGGCGGCAATGGCGCTGGCGAATTCCATTTTGGGCCGGGCGCTCCAGTTCGTCGGCGAGCACGGCGAGTCCCGCCGGAAGCTCGAGGCCTCGTTCCGATATTGGTCCCGCTCGCCGCGGACCAACGAGGTCGATCTCGGCTTCGATCACCACATCCTGGTCGGCATCGGCTTGGCACGTAACCTGTGGCTGCAAGGTCATCCGGCGCAGGCCAGGCAGTACGTACGCCAGACCATCAAGGATGCCGAACGCAAGAACCATCCGACGTCGCTGGGGCTCGCTTTGTCCTGGGCCCCGGGAATATTTCTTTGGGTCGGCGATCTCGCCAGCGCAGAAGAGCACGCTGACTGGTTGATCGCACACGCCGAATCGCATTCCTTCAGACCCTACCTCGCCGTCGCACTCGGCTACAAAGGCATGCTCGCCATCGCCCGGAGCGAAGCACGCATTGGCGTCGATAGTCTTCGCCGCTGCCTGGAGCAGCTTCATGCGATGCGCTACGAGATGCTCAATACGGACTTCAAGATCTCACTCGTTCAGGGCCTTGTCGCAATTGGCGAGTATGGCGAGGGTCTGGCGCTGGTCGACGAAACAATCGGACGGGTCCAGGCAAACGGAGACCTCGTTCACATGCCCGAGGTGCTGCGAGTTAAGGGAAATGTTCTTCTCTCGCTGCCGCGGCGCCGGCCCCATGATGCGGAGACGTGCTTTGTGCAGGCGCTCGACTGGAGCCGCCGCCAAGGTGCGCGATCATGGGAATTGCGGACAGCGGTCGATTTGGCGGCGCTGTGGGCCGATCAAGGACAACGGGATCGGGTTCAGGGTTTGCTGCAGCCGATCCTCGAGCAGTTCGCGGAAGGCCTGGATATGGTAGATTTGAAGGCGGCTCGGCACCTCCTGACGACCTTGCGTTAGTAAGCCTGGGTCTGCCCGCTGGCTTTGCTTCGGCGATCAGCCACACGCTGGCGCAGGTGCTGCCCATCAGTATGGCCCGCTCGCTTTTCCCGCGGGGCACTTCGTCGCGAAGAAGCCAGGGGCGCGCTGAGGACGTATGGACTGGCCCTTACGTTTCCGGGCATCCATCGAGACCGGGCATGATTCGCTTCCAAGAAAGGCGCCAGGCGGCCATTCACCCGCGAATCTGGCCGGCGGGTGGCAGGGCTGTCACACGCGACTAAAAACCGCGTCATCCCGACCGGAGCACAGCCCCTCGACTTCGCTCGGGGCAGGCTCCGCGAGGCGCAGCGGAGGGACCTGTTCTGTTGTCACGGCGACAAGGGGATTTCCTCGATCATGCCGCCCTTTGGGCGGCTTCGCTGGGGGTGACGGACTAGCGAGCCGGAGCCCCGAAATTTTTGGACCGGGCGATGAGCCAGAATTCGGCGGCGGCACATGAGTAACACTAAATAATTACTTGACTTTCACTTTCAGACGACTTAAGTCTTCTTCCGGGCCCGCGTCACCACGCCCAGGAGAGCTTGCACCATGTCCCACGCCAGCCACCGCTCCCCCATCGATGACCTGAATGAAGAGGCGCGCGCGCTGGCCAGATGGCGCTCCGCCAGCGCACCGCCCGCCGACTGGCCCGAGATCGACGCCGACCTGTTGGACGACGGGCGCGGCGCGGTGCCGACGTTCCCGGTCGATCTCTTGCCGCAGCCCTGGCGGGACTGGGTGGCCGACCGGGCGCGCTGCGCGGGCGCGCCGGTCGACTACGTGGCCCAGGCGCTGCTCGCGGCCGTCGCCGGCGTCAGCGGCGCGGGCGTGGAAGTGCGCATCACCGCCGACTGGTCCGAGCCGCTGGTGCTGTGGCAGGCGCTGATCGGCACGTCGTCCAGCGGCAAGTCGCCGGCGCTCACCGCCGTGCGCCGGATGCTGGCCTCGGTCGAGGCCAAGGCCAGGACGAGCGAAGGCGAGCGGCAAGGCGGGCCGACCCGCATCGTCGTCGGCAGCCTATCGATCAAGGCCCTCGCCCCGATCGTCTCCGGCAATCCGCGCGGCGTGTTGCTGTGGCGTGATCGGCCTTCGCCCTGGCTGGCCGAGTTGGGAAAGCGCGGCGAGGAGGAGCGCGCCCACTGGTTGGAAGCCTGGTCTGCCGGACCGGTGGCGGTCGAGGATCGCAGCGGGGCCGCTTTGGAGCTGGAGCGGTTTGCCGTGAGCGTGCTGGGCACGCTCCAGCCCGACCGGCTGTCCAAGGCGCTGGAGGCGGCCGACGACGGGCTGGCGGCGCGGTTTCTGTACGCGTGGCCGGACCCGCCGCCCTATTGCCCGCTGCGCGAGCGTCGGAAGTCGCGGGCGGATGAGTCCGTCGGCATGCTGTGGCGCATCGCCGATCATGTGCGCCTGGCGGCCGGCCCGCTGGTGCTCGACTTCGACGAACATGGGCTGGACAGCTTCGACAACTTCCTCACACGCCTGCGTGCCGAAACCGAGCACGCCGAAGGACTGGAAGGGGCTTGGTTGGGCAAGGGTTCCGGAACGGTGGCCCGACTTGCCGCCGCGCTCGAGCTGCTCCATTGGTCGGGAGGCACCGCGTCGCGTCCGCCAGGCCCGATCGGATGCGTCCAGGTCGAGGCCGCCGTCGCCTTGTGGACGGGCTATTTCAGGCCGCATGCCAGCGTGATGTTCCGTCGCGGTGGACCCACCGACCTGGAGCGTCAGGCGCGCCGCGTGGTTCGCTGGCTGAAGGCTGGCGGACGGACGGAAGTATCGCGTGAGGATGTCCGGCGCACAGCCCTCGCCCAGTCGGTCAGCGCGACCGGGGCGGACATGGTACTCACTCGGCTGACGGCGGCCGGTATCGTACGGCGCCCTGACGACGACGTTTCGCCGGGTCGCGGACGGCCGGCGGAGCGCTGGCAGGTGAATCCGGCGCTGGCGGGGCACTAGCGGGGTAGCGGAAATTGCGGGAAACAAATTTTATGTCGCGAGGGATGCATCCCGTGGATGAGACAGTAAAGCTGCGAACATGAGCGGGCGGGTGGAATTGCGTGCCGTCGTCGACCAGGAAGCCGGGCTCAGGTTGGACCGCTGGTTCCAGCGGCATTTTCCGGAGCTGAGCCATGGCGCGCTGCAAAAGCTTTTGCGCACGGGGCAGGTGAGAATCGACGGACGGCGCGCCGAGGGCAAGGATCGGGTCGAGGCCGGCCAGACCATTCGCCTGCCGCCCGGCGTCACGGCCTCGCCGCCGCCCAAGCTGCGGGAGATCGCGACCGTGTCGGACCGCGATGCCGCGGAGATTCGGCGGCTGGTCATCCACAGGGACGACCACGTCATCGTCCTGAACAAACCGCCCGGGCTCGCTGTACAAGGAGGAACGGGCACGGAGCGGCACGTCGACGGCATGCTTGACGCGTTGCGCTTCGGCTTCGAGGAGCGGCCGCGATTGGTTCATCGACTGGACAAGGATACCTCGGGACTGCTGCTGATCGCCCGCACCGGGCAGGCAGCCAAGCGGCTGGGCGAGTCCTTCCGCGACCGCGAGACCGAAAAGCTCTACTGGGCGGTCGTCGTCGGCCTGCCGCCCAAGCCTGAAGGCGCCATCGACCTGCCGCTCGCCAAGCGGCCGGGCGCGCGCGGCGATCGCGAGCTGATGCAGGTCGATCAAGAGCATGGCCAGAAGGCGCTGACCCACTTCCGCGTGGTCGATCGGGCCGGCAAGCGCGCCGCGTTTCTGGCGCTGTGGCCACGCACCGGACGGACGCATCAACTGCGCGTGCACTGCGCGGCGATCGGCTGCCCCATCCTGGGCGACGGCAAGTACGGCGGCGAAGAAGCGCTGCTGGCCGCCGTCGCCGATGCCCGGCGTTTGCACCTCCATGCCCGCAGGCTCGTGCTGCCGCATCCCTCGGGCAAG
>Ga0210389_10001111_pt1 | contig 22331 bp, 15 predicted proteins | sample IncBWH28OmetaG_FD_160127 | JGI IMG/M metagenome (GOLD analysis project Ga0210389, IMG submission 160127) | Forest soil microbial communities from Barre Woods Harvard Forest LTER site, Petersham, Massachusetts, United States - Inc-BW-H-28-O ...
CCGATCTTGCGAAACTTCGCGCCGTCGATGTCGAGCCGCTCGCTGCGCAGGACCTCGGCCTCGTCGGCCGGCTTGGCGCCATTTTTCCAGACCAACTCGAAGCTCGCGACGGGCGCGTCATGAATTTTGCCCAAATTGTGATTCAGGCGCGTGACTTCGAGCCAGTCGCCTTGTGCATCAACCATGCGCCACCACGCCAGGTTGTCGACAGCCGTTCCCCACAATACGGCTTTCTTGCCGCCGGCATTCATGGCGATGTTGCCGCCCACGCAGGACGCATCCGCCGAGGTCGGGTCGACCGCGAACACGTAGCCGGCGCGTTCCGCCGCTTCGCTCACGCGCTTGGTGACGACGCCGGCCGCGGAGAAAATACTGGCGGTGCTCGTGGTGTTTCCGGGCAGAACAAACGTCTCGACAGAACCCAAGGAGTCGAGCTTTTCCGTGTTGATGACCGCGGACCAGGGCGTCAAGGGCACGACGCCGCCGGTGTAGCCGGTGCCGCCGCCTCGCGGGATGATGGTCAGGCCGAGTTCGATGCAAGCGCGCACCAGCGACGGAATCTCCGCCTCGCTGTCCGGCATCAACACCAAGAACGGCAGCTCGACGCGCCAGTCGGTGGCATCCGTGACATGAGAAACACGCGCGAAGGCATCGAAGCGGATGTTGTCGGCGCGGGTAGCCCTGCGCAACAAGCTCTGGGCACGCTTGCGTTTGGCGGCGTGGTCGGTGAAGCGCAGCTCGAATAGCTCCACCGCCTGGACCGCCGCGCGCAGCAACTCTGCGACCTTGGCGTCGCGCACCGGATCGGCCCCGTCGCGTCTTTTTGCCACTTCGGCAAGGCGATGGTGCATCGCTGCGATGAGCTGGCGCCGGCGCTTCGGGTTGTCGAGCAAATCATCCTGCAGGTAGGGGTTGCGTTCCACCACCCACATGTCGCCCAAAACCTCGTACAGCATCCGCGCGGATCGGCCGGTGCGCCGCTCGCTGCGGAGCCCGTCCAGCACGACCCAAGCGGACTCGCCCAACAGGCGGGTCACGATCTCGCGGTCCGACAGCGAGGTGTAGTTGTACGGAATTTCGCGCAAGCGCGATTCCGGCTCTTTTTCGATCGGGTGTCGCGCGGCGTCGGTCAATTCTGCGACGGCGTTCATATTCGTCGTCAGTTTACGCATTTTTCCGCGGAAGATGTGCCTCTTGAGACGCCGTATTCGTCTCAAGTCGTTGTTTCGCATGCCGTTACCCAAAGAGTGCCGCAACTATCCGTCAAATCGCAGGAGGAGCTCGACAACCTCGACGCAGTGCGCTGCCTCGTCGAGCAGCACATCGCGCGCGATGAGCTGGTCATTCCGGTCCTGCCCCCCGTTGCCGTTCGCGTTGTGCGCAGCGGCACCAAGAATTCCGGCAACGCACACCTCTTGGCGGACATCATCCACACCGACCCGGCGCTCGCGCAGTACGTTCTACGGATCGCCTGCTCGGCTGCCAAGCGGCCCTCCAAGCCGATCACATCGCTGCAGCATGCGATTGCCTGGCTCGGACTCGACGATGTGGCCAACATCGCCTTTACGCTGGCGCTGCAGGGAAAAATGCTGCATGTCGAGGGTCAGCACCGCAAGGCGCGCCGCCTTTGGCGACATTCGTTGGCGAGCGCCCTGTGGGCGCGCCAGCTCAGCGCCATGCTGAACCGTGAAACCGGCTTGTGTTATCTGTGCGGTTTGCTGCACGACATCGGCAGGGCGGTCACTTTAGGCGCCGTTCACGACGTCGCGGAGCGCGCCGGCCTCGAGCTGGCCGCGAACGAATACGATTGTCTCATCGACATTTTCCATCGCGACGTCGGCAAGCGCGTCATTTTCGCGTGGGCGCTGCCGCCGCCGGTGCCGGCGGTGGTTGCTCTCTGGGAGAGCTACGCAGCGGCCGGCGCGCTCAGCTGGGAGAGCAACGTGGTCAATCTCGCGCACAAGCTTGCGGATTTCACCTTGCATGAGCCCTGCATGCTGACGCGGGAGTTGCTGGTGCTGGATCAGGCCTATCGAGATCTCGGATTCGTGGGCCACGACGCGGAATCACTGTTCGATTCGACTGCAGGCATCAACGCGGAGTTGGATCGCTATCTGTCGCCGTGAGGCTTGGCGGAACACTCGCACAGGCCTAGCGCACCGCGCCATCCCGTTTCCTAAAACGCATGGATCGACTATCGTGTCGAGCATGAAAAATACCACCTTGGTGAACCATCCGCCCGCCGTCGCCGTGCCGGAAGACAATCGGCCGCTCGTGGCGCCCATCTATCAGTCGGTGAAATTCTCCTTCGACGATGCGAATGAAACGCTGCGCTATCAGCGCGGCGAGCGGGAAGGATTCTTTTATTCGCGCAACGCCAATCCCACCCTGACGCAGCTGCAGCGCTTGCTGAGCGAGCTGCAGGGCAGGGATGATTGTTTGCTGACCGGCTCGGGCGTGGCCACGATTGCCGCCAGTCTTTTGGCATTATGCAAGGCCGGCGATCACGTGCTGTTGTTCGTCGAATCGTACGCGCCCACACGCTACATCGTGCAGCATCTGCTCGCCAAATTCGCGGTGAGCCATACCATGCTGTCCATTGAGGACCTGGCCGGCATCGAACAGCTGTTCAAGGAGAAGCCGACGCGATTGGTCATCTTCGAAAGTCCCACCAATCCCGTCACCAAGATCGCCGACATCGAACACCTGACCACCCACGCGAGGGCCGCGGGAGCCTTGACCGTGCTCGACAATACCTTCGCCGGATTTCATAACCACGGCGGTTACGACATCGACGTCTATCTTCACAGCCTGACCAAGTACGCCTCCGGTCACGGCGATGTGATGGGAGGGGCGATCATCGCGCGCAGCGATCTTCTCGCAGCGATGCGCAGGGACATCGGGCCGATGGGGCCGGCACTCGATCCGCACGCCGCGTTCCTGATCCAGCGCGGCATGCGCACCTATTTCCTGCGCTACGAACGGCAGTGCGCCGGTGCGATGGCGATTGCCGAATACCTCGAGCAGCATCCGCGCGTGAAACGCGTGCACTACCCGGGACTCAAGAGCCACCCCCAGCATGAGCTGGCGCGGCGGCAGATGAAGGATTTCGGCGCCATCGTGAGCATCGAGCTCGACGGCGGCTACGAGGAAGGCGCACGGTTTGCGGAATCCTTGGAATTGTTTTCGATCGCGGCCAGCGTGGGCTCCACAGAGTCATTGGTGATGCCGCCGCAGCTGCTGCACGGGGGTACCTACACCGCTTCGCAGCGGGCCGCGTCGCTCGTCGGCAAGGGGACGGTGCGCTTGTCGATCGGTCTCGAGGATGAAGGTGACCTCAAGGAAGACCTGGCTCGAGCGCTGGAGCGGGCGTTCGCTTGAGGTATTCGCGCTGAAGGCGGCGGCGTGAGCACGAATTGATTTGACATAAGTTCTTGACATAATCCGGCGCCAACTCAAGCATCGCCCGCGAATGCCGATCTTACGGAGGTCGACAAGATCGTCGTGACAGGTGTTCGAGAAGTGAGTCTTCAATCTTCCCTCGTCGTACCCACGCTGCATTCGCAGGCGGCGCATACCCACTTGAGCGAGTCGCTGGCGAGTCCGCAGAGCATCGCGCCGATGCCGCGCGTTTGCGCGCAGCTCGCGGAGCTGACCGCGCAGCAAGCGACGGATGCAGCGCAGCTCGCGCGTCTGATTCAGTCCGACCCTGCGCTCGCGGGCGAAATCATGCGAGTCGCGAACTCACCGGCGCTGCGGCCGCGTGCTCCCATCGTCTCACTGCAACAGGCGGTGTCATGGTTGGGCGTCGCAGAAGTGCGCAACATCGCCATGGCGGTGATGCTGCGCGGTGAAATATTCACGGCCCCCGGTCATGAGCCGGAGTCCGAGGAGCTGTGGCGCGAGGCTTGGTTGGCGGGACTGTGGGGGAAGGAAATCGCGCGCGAGCGGCGCAAGCATGTCGAGAGCGCGTTCCTCGCGGCGCTCATGCATCGCACCGGCGCTGCGCTCGCATTGAAAATTCTCGCCGGCTTCGAGAGCCGGCAACGCACAGTGATGGATGCCAGGACCTTCGCCGATCTGGTGGTTGAATTCGAACCGCGCTTCGGCCGGCTGCTCATGAGCGGCTGGCGCTTGCCCGACGATGTCCAGGACGCGGCGAGCGACTGGCGCGACTACCGAAAATCCAGTCACAGCGACCTGGCGGGCACCGTGCATGCGGCCCACTTGCTCGCCACGCACACCCTGCACCCGCAGCTTCTCGATGAACAAGCGGTACTCGAGAGCCCCGTGTTCGAGCAGCTCGGCGTTTTTCCAGACGACCGGCGCTTGATGCTGGCGAAGCGCGACCACATCCTCAGCCTGGCGGGGACGTAAGTGCGGACGGCGGACTTCGACCTCATCTGCTTAGGGTCGGGCCCCGCCGGTCAAAAGGCCGCGATTCAGGCGGCGAAGGCTGGATTTCGCGCCTGCATCGTGGAGCGCGAGCCGCTGGTGGGCGGGTCCTGTCTCCTCTCCGGCACCATCCCGAGCAAGGCGCTGCGTGAACAGGCGCTGCGCTATCGGCGCATGCAAGGCAGCGCAAGCTCATTGGCGGTCGAGCTGCGCGGCGATGCGCCGTTGTCGGCCTTGTTGCACGGCGTGGACCGGGTCATCGCCGCCCAGGACAAGTACCTGCTAGCGCAGCTCACGCGCAACGGCGTCGAATTGATCCACGGCAAAGGCACCTTTCTCGATGCTCAGCGCATCGAGGTTATGCATCTGGACGGCTCGCGCCGCACGCTGCGGGCGCCGCGAGTGGTGCTCGCCACCGGATCGAGGCCGCGCCACGTACCGGCCATTGAAGTGGACCACGAGCACATCGTCGACAGCGATTCCATTTTGAGCCTGCCGTACATTCCCCGCTCCATGCTGGTGCTGGGCAGCGGCGTCATCGCATGCGAATACGCCTCGATTTTCGCGGCATTGGGTTGCACCGTGACGATGCTGGACAAAGCGGCCGAGCCCCTGGGGTTTCTCGATCCTGCGCTGCGCACCGGATTCCTCGGCGCGTTTCGCGCCATGGGAGGCGAGTACTGCGGCGGCTCGGAAGTCGGCGGCGCGCGCTTCGACGGATTCTCGCAGGTCGAAGTGCAGCTGCGCGGCGGCGCAACCCTCGCATCGGACATCGTGTTTGCCGCCTTCGGCCGGGTCGCCAACTTGGATGGCATCGGCCTCGATCGGCTGGGCCTTGGCATCAGCCCGCGCGGCACGGTGCAGGTCAACGAACGCTTCGAAACCAATATTCCGGGAATATTCGCCGCCGGCGACGCCATCGGACCCCCGGCGCTGGCCTGCGCCGCCGCGGACCAGGGGCGGCGCGCCGCTCTGGTTGCCTTAGGTCTGCCGCCGCCCGCGCTCACGAGTCTGGTGCCGAGCGGCGTGTACACCATTCCCGAGATTGCCTGCGTGGGACTCTCGCAGAGCGAGGCGGCCGCCAGGAAAATCGATCTTCTGGTCGGCCGCGCCGACTTCAGCGAAGTGGCGCGCGCGCACATCGCCGGCGAGCCTGCGGGATTTCTGACCTTGCTCTGCGAACCCGGCAGCGCACGGGTCCTGGGCGTTCAGGTCCTGGGCGAGGGTGCGACGGAACTCGTCCACTTGGGCCAGGCGGCCCTCGCCGCGGGCGCCACCGCGGATTTTTTCATCGAGCAGATTTTCAACTTCCCGACGATGACCGAGGCGTATCGAATTGCGGCGTTCGATATCTTGAAGCAGCGCTCGCCGGCGTTGACGGCGCCCCGGCAAGCTGATTTTGCCCGGGCGCCGATCCGGCTATAGATTGCGAATCAAGATATCGCCGAATTCGCTGCACTTGACCTCGGTTGCACCCGGCATCAGGCGCGCGAAATCATAGGTCACGGTCTTCTGGGCGATCGAGCGATCCATCGCGCCGATGATGGCGTCCGCCGCCTCGAGCCAGCCCATGTACCTGAACATCATTTCTCCGGACAGAATGACGGAACCAGGATTGACCTTGTCGAGATCGGCGTACTTCGGTGCGGTGCCGTGCGTGGCTTCGAATACGGCGTGGCCGGTCATGTAGTTGATGTTGCCGCCCGGGGCGATGCCGATGCCGCCCACCTGCGCCGCAAGGGCGTCCGACAAATAATCGCCGTTGAGATTCATGGTGGCGACGACGTCGAACTCGTCCGGGCGCGTAAGGACTTGCTGCAAGGTGATGTCCGCAATGGCATCCTTGATGATGACTTTGCCGGCCTTTTTGGCCGCCTCCATCTGCGCGTTCGCCTCCTGCTCGTCGCCGGCCGTCTTGATGCGCTCCCATTGCTCCCAGGTGAATACCTGATTCGGAAATTCTCTTTCGGCCAATTGGTAGGACCAACCGCGAAATGCACCCTCGGTGAATTTCATGATGTTGCCCTTGTGCACGATCGTGACGCTCTTGCGCCTGTTGTCGATCGCGTACTTCACCGCCGCGCGGAACAGCCGTTCGGTGCCTTCCTTCGATGCGGGCTTGAGGCCAATACCTGAGCTGTCGGGAAAGCGAATCTTGGCGAATTGCTTCGGAAAATTCTGCTTGAATAAATCGAGGAATTTCTTGCACTCGGCGGTGCCCTGCTCGAACTCGATTCCGGCGTAAATGTCCTCGGTGTTCTCACGGAAGATGACCATGTCGACCTTCTCGGGCGTTTTGACCGGAGAGGGCACTCCCTTGAACCAGCGTACCGGTCTCAAGCAGACGTAGAGATCCAGCAGCTGCCGCAATGCGACGTTCAGGGACCGGATCCCGCCCCCCACCGGCGTGGTGAGCGGACCTTTGATCGACACCAGGTAATCCCGGCACGCGGTGACGGTTTCCTCGGGCAACCAGGTGTTGTAGGCCTTGTTGGCTTTTTCGCCGGCGAAGACCTCCATCCAATGAATTTTGCGCTTGCCGCCGTAGGCTTTTTTCACGGCCGCATCGAAGACGCGCACGCTGGCGCGCCAGATGTCGCGGCCCGTACCGTCGCCCTCGATGAACGGAATGATGGGCTGGTCGGGCACGTGCAATTTGCCGTTCGAGATGCTGATCTTCTCGCCCCCGGCGGGGATCTTTAGACTGACGGGCTTCGCGTCTGACATTCCTTTAGCTCCTCAAAAATGCAGCCGCAATGCTAGCATGCGCGACCGGAGACGAGCATTGCGCAACTTGAAATCAACACCAGCAAAAGACGGCTTCCGCATGCCCGCGGAATTCGAGCGGCATTCCGGATGTTGGATGCTGTGGCCCGAACGACCGGACAACTGGCGTCTCGGCGCGAAGCCGGCACAGGCGGCATTCGCCGCGGTCGCGACGGCAATCTCGAGCAGCGAGCCGGTGAGCGTCGGGGTCTCCGCGGCTCAGTTTGCGAACGCGCGCGCACGACTGCCGCGCAATGTGCGCGTCGTTGAAATCAGCAGCGACGACGCCTGGATGCGCGACTGCGGCCCCACCTTCGTCATCGATGAGAAAGGACGCCGCCGCGGGGTCGATTGGACCTTCAATGCCTGGGGAGGTCTGCAAGGAGGTTTGTATTTTCCCTGGGACCGGGATGATCAGGTGGCGCAAAAAGTATTGGAGATGGAGGCTGCGGATCGGTATCGCACCGCACTCGTGATGGAAGGCGGCGCCATTCACGTCGACGGACAGGGTACCTGCCTGACCACCGAAGAATGCCTGCTCAATGCCAACCGCAATCCGCATCTGACACGCGAAGACATTGAAGAGCAGTTGCACCGGTACCTATCGGTCAGCAAGGTGATTTGGCTGGACAAGGGCGTCTACCTGGATGAGACCGGCGGTCACATCGATGAACTGGCCTGCTTTACGAGTCCGGGGCATGTCGCGCTCACCTGGACGGATGATCGCTCCGATCCGCAGTTCGAAATTTCGCGGGATGCCTATCAAAGATTGCATCATGCCAGGGACGCGCGCGGCCGCCGCTTGGAAATTCACAAAATCCATCAGCCGGGGCCTCTGTTCATGACCGCCGAGGAAGCCGCCGGGATCGATATCCACGCCGGCAGCCATCCGCGCCGAGCAGGCGACCGCCTGGCCGCCTCGTATGTCAACTTCTACATCGCCAACAAATGCGTGGTCATGCCGCTGTACGAGAAGCGCCGCGATGCGGCGGCGATGCGCACCCTCAAGCGCTTGTTTCCGACCCGCGAAGTGCTCGGTGTCCCAACCCGTGAAGTGCTGCTGGGAGGGGGCAATATTCACTGCATTACCCAACAGGTGCCCAGGCCGAAGGGCGGCTAGCAGAATACCCAGGCAGGCTCCCGGGGCGGACAAATGGAACTTTGCTGCGCGCGAGGTCTCGAAAGCCTTTATTCTACGCAGCCTTAAACCCAAGTCTCCCCCTCATAATTGGAACCCGTAGTGCATTCATCGATCAAGAATAAGGCCGCCCATCGGCTGGCCGCGCTGCTATGCGCGTGTGTCTTCGGTTTGATTGCCGCCGGCTGTCACCACAACAACTTGGACAGCGGCTTCGGCGTGGCTTGGACCACGCTGACCACGACCGACGACACCGCTCAATTCACGAGTTACCTGGTGACGATCGACTCAGTCGTTCTGGTCGGGCAACTCAATGGGGCGGTTTCCGCGGTTGCGGTTCCCGAGACGGTCGATTTCACCAAGCTCACCAATTTGTCGGAACTCTGGGCGACGGCCAGTCTGCCGGTCGATACCTACACCTCCGCCATCATTACGCTCGATTACACGAACGCACAAATTTCCGTGATGGTGAACGGTGCGCCCGTCAAGGTGAACGTTGTCGATCCGTCGGGCGCCGTGCCGACCACCATTGCGGTGACCGTCACGCTGGATAAAAACAACCTGTTGGTCTTGCAGCCCACCTTTGCCACGAGCAACGCCCTGCGCCTTGCCATCAACTACGACATGTCCGCATCGAACAAGGTCAACCTGACCACCAGCCCGCCGACGCTGACGGTGAAGCCCTTCCTGTCGGTGGCCACCACGGCTGCCGACAACAAGCTGATCAGGGTGCGCGGTCCGCTGATCAATTCGAGCGTCAACGGCGGCACTTACACGGTCGTCGTACGGCCGTTCTTCGATGAAGTGAACAGCTTGGGCACGAACACGATTTTCAACGACGCGAATACCGTCTATACCCTGGGCGGCGTCATCTATGTCGGCGCGCCCGGCATCACCGCGCTGTCGCAAACTTCCGCCGGATCGACGGAAACCGCCGCCTACACGACCTTCGAACCAACGCCGACACCCGCCGCGGGAGTGAGCGCCGGCATTTTTCATTCCAAGTACGTTGTCGCCGGCGGCACCTTGGAGGATTTTTTCACGGACGGCTTGGAAGGCGATGTGATCGCGCGCAGCGGCAATACGCTCACCGTGCGCGGCGCGACGCTATTCGCGAATGCGGCCCAGGTGATCCAGTATGAGAACTTGGATTCGCAGGTGATCTTGGGCCCCAACACGCAGGTGACCGCGGACGGCGTCTCGACGCTGGGGGCGTTGAATTACAACTCGATTGGCGTCGGACAGCACATCACAGCACGGGGAATTTATTCCTTGTCGTCGGCCGGTGTGACCATTCTCGATTCCACCGGGTCCTCGACGGACACAGGCTCGGTGCGCCTGCAGTCAACCGAGCTGTTCGGCTCGTTGGTCTCGTCCGTAGCCGGCAGCCTGCAGTTGAGTCTGAGCGGCATCGAAAACTGGCCGGCGAGTGTCTATAATTTCGCCGGCAATGGCGCCGGAGCCGCGCAGGATCCCACGGCGGCCAATTTCACGGTCAACACCGGCGCACTGGCGCTTCCGACGGCGGCGGCAGGGGATCCCTTGTGGATCGACGGTTACGTGGCGCCCTTCGGATCGGCGCCGCCGGCCTTCCTCGCACAAAGCATCAATGCCGAAGCGGGCGTGCCCGGCACGTTGGCGGTGGTTTGGACCGGGACCGGCACCGCGGCGCCGTTTGCCACACTCACCAGCGCCGGTTTGACAATCGACCTGACCAATGCCGCATTCGGCTCCGGCCAGTTGCGCATCGGCGCCGAAACCATCGACATCAAGACCTTGAGCGCCACACCCACCATCGTTCCGGCGGTGGCGGCCCCCGATCCAACGTCTGGTCTGCCGCTGTTCGCGCCGCGCTTCAGTGTGGGTGCCGGCGCGATCGCTTCGACCACCACCAGCCCCATCCTGTCATTCAATGATTTTGGAGCTTTCGTGACCCAGCTCACCACGACCTTCGCCACGCCGACGCCGGCGACGCAGTTCGTGGCCAGAGGCTTGTACGACCGCGCGACCAACACCTTTACCGCTTCCAGTATCGACGTGGTGCTCTAAACTCCCCTCATGGGGAAGCTCGCCGTACGTCTCGGATTGGCCTGTGCGCTGGCGGCGAATTGTCAATGGATCCACGCGGAGTCCGCGGCCCCACCTCCATCGGCCGCCGCGCCGACTTCCGCGGGCGCGCAGGTGCGTCCCCGCATCTGTTTGGTGTTGTCCGGGGGCGGTGCGCGCGGCATGGCGCACATCGGCGTCCTCAAGGTACTTGAAGAGCTGAAGGTGCCGATCGACTGCATCGCCGGCACCAGCATGGGCGCCGTCGTCGGCGGCTTGTATGCGAGCGGCATGACGGCTGCCCAGATCGACGCCACCATGCGCTCGGTCGACTGGCAGGAGGCCTTTCGCGATGCGCCGCCGCGCCGCGACCTGGCATTTCGGCGCAAGCAGGACGATCGAAATTTTCTCGTGCGCCTGCCGCTCGGCTTGAAGCACGGCAAGATTCTGTTGCCGAAGGGCTTCATCCAAGGGCAAAAATTGCAGGAGACGCTGCGCCAGCTCACCCTGCCTTTCAGCAACAGCACCGATTTCGACGCCTTGCCGACGCCATTTCGCGCGGTCGCCACCGACCTGGTGACGGGCAAGGCCGTGCTGCTCGACAAGGGAGATCTGTCGATCGCCATGCGCGCGAGCATTTCCGCGCCGGGATTGTTTGCGCCCGTGGAAACCCAGGGCCTGCTCTTGGTCGATGGTGGACTGGCTGAGAACCTGCCGATCGATGTGGCGCGCCAAATGCACGCGGACATCTTGATCGTGTCCGACGTGAGCTTTCCTCTGCAGTCGCGGTCCGCGCTCGACTCGGCCCTGTCGATCTCCAACCAGATGCTCGCGATTCTGGTGCGCAAGGACGCGGATCGCCAGCGCGCCACCCTGGGCACCGCCGATGTATTGATCGAGCCGCCGTTGGGCACCGCCAGCTCCACCGATTTCACCGCGGCGATTTCGACCATCGCCGCCGGAGAGAATGCCGCGCGCGGCATGCTCGGGAGGCTCGAAGCGCTGCGAGTCGGCGATGTGGCGTACAACGATTATCTGGTGCGCCGCGCCGCGCGCGAACCCGGCCTGCCCGCCATCAAGTTCGTGCGCGTCGATGAACAATCCAAGCGCTATGAAAAGACCATCATGGCGGAGATGCAGCCGCTGGTCGGCAAGCCTTTGAGCGTGGATGCGGTCGGCGAGCGCATTACAAATTTGTACGGCCTCGGCAACTTCGAGACGCTGGATTACGCGCTGGTGGACCAGGGTGAGGGCGCCGATGCGGAGTCCGGAATCGAAATACGCGCCCGGCGCAAGTCCTGGGGGCCCACCTACGTGCGCTTCGGCCTGGATTTGGAGGACAATTTTCAGGGCAACAGCCGCTACAACGCAGCGGCGCGCTTCATTCTGACCGAGCTAGACAACTTGGGCGGCGAACTCGTGACGGATGTGCAGATCGGCAGCGATCCGAGGGTGGCGAGCGAGTTCTATCAGCCCTTGAACGCCACGCGCACCTGGTTCATCGCGCCCAGTCTGCGCGTCGAAGCGCGAGATCTGCAGATCTACGACAAAGACCTGGAGATCGCGGACTATCGCGATCGCGAGGCCGAAGCCGCTTTCGATATCGGCCGCACGCTCGGCAACTGGGGCGAGATCCGCGTCGGCTATCACCGCACCAACGGCGCGACGCACCTGCGCCTGGGCGATCCGAACCTGGTGGAGCAGCAATACAACAATGGCGAGCTGTTCGTGAAGTTCAGCTACGATAAGCTCGACAACCTTCATTTCCCGCGCGAGGGACAGCAATTTACCCTGCAGTGGGACGCCAATCGCACCGACTTGGGCGGCGACACGCCGTTCGACAAGGTGCAGGCGGATTGGCTCATGGCCCGCTCGCTTGGGCGCAACACGCTGCTGCTGTGGGCTTCGGCCGGCAGCGTGGTGGGCGGCACCATCGAGCCGACCGCAGTGCCGAATTTCTTTCCCTTGGGCGGATTCTTTAATTTGTCCGGCCTTGCGCCCAATTCGCTGTTCGGTCCGGACTACGCCATCGCCCGCGCCATTTATTTCCGCAAGATAGGCCGCGGCGGCGAGGGATTTTTTGAATTTCCCGCCTATATCGGCATGTCGCTGGAAATGGGCAATACCTGGCAGACGCGCAGCGACATGAGTTTCGGCTCGGCGCGCAAGGACGCGTCCTTGTTCCTGGCGTTCGACACCTTTTTGGGTCCCGTCTACCTGGCGTCAGGCTACGACACGGCCGGGCACAGCGCGTATTACTTGTTCCTGGGCAGGACTTTTTAGGCGCTGGCGCGCCGGAACTACGGGGTCGAGGCGACCCCGCCCTTAAAGTTTAAAAATACAAAGTTTAGAAGCTGCGGCTTTCGCCGAGATTCTCCACCTTTTCAAAAACCAGGGCCGGTTGATCGCCGATGCGGGAATACTCGTGCTTGCGCGACATGTCCTCGAGCGTCCGATCGCGCTCGGCGGCGGTGAAGAACCAATGCGTTTTCTGCCAATCGGCGCCGACGAGCTTGGCGAACGGATCTCCCGGGCGCAGGCGCACCCGAATGCCGTAGGGTTGCGGCAAAACCGGAATGGTGCGGGTCATATTTTGCTGGTTGGCGATTCCCATGGCATGAAAGATAGCCGAATCGCGCAACGCCTGCCAGCCGATCCATCCCAGATCGGCGTGCTAAACTTCGGCGCCTTCGAGGATGAGGAAACTGATGGCATCGTCTTACACGGCCTCCGACATCGAGGTATTGAGCGGACTGGATCCGGTGCGCCGGCGGCCGGGCATGTACACCGACACGACGCGGCCGAATCATCTCGCGCATGAGGTGATCGACAACAGCGTCGATGAAGCCGTGAACGGCTACTGCGACCGCATCGATGTCACGCTGTTCAAGGACGGCTCAGCCCAGGTCGAGGACAACGGCCGCGGCATGCCCGTGGACATCCATCCGAAGGAAAAGATCAGCGGTGTGGAGCTGATCCTGACCCGTCTGCATGCCGGCGGGAAATTCAACGACAAGACCTATCAGCACGCCGGCGGATTGCACGGCGTGGGCGTCTCGGTCGTGAACGCGCTCTCGAAGAACCTGGAATGCTGGGTACGGCGCGGCGGCAAGGAGTACAACATCAGCTTCGCCGGCGGCAAGGCCACCTCCAAGCTCGAAGTCGTGGGCGAGGTGCCGAAGTCCAAGACCGGCACGACGATCCGGTTCTGGCCGGACCCCAAATATTTCGACACCGACAAGTTCGCCATTCCGAAGCTCAAGCAGGTATTGCGCGCCAAGGCCGTGCTGTGTCCGAATCTGCGCGTCACGCTGAAGAACGAAGCCACCGGCGAGAAGGACGAATGGCTCTACACCGGCGGCTTGCACGAATACCTGGCGGAAGAATTGGGCAAGGGAGAATGGCTGCCGGCCGAAACCTTTTACGGCAAGCGCGATATCGAGGGCGGCTCGCTCGATTGGGCTTTCGCCTGGGTGCTCGAGTCCGAGCACAGCATTGCCGAAAGCTACGTGAACCTGATTCCCACGACCGAAGGCGGCACGCACGTCAACGGCCTGCGCACCGGCGCCGCCGATGCCGTGCGCGAGTTCTGTGAGTTTCGCAATCTGGTGCCGCGCGGGTTGAAACTGACCCCCGAGGACGTCTGGGACGGCGTAAGTTTCGTGCTCTCGATGAAAATGCGCGAACCGCAATTCGCCGGCCAAACCAAGGAAAAACTGTCCTCGCGCGAGTCGGCCGGCATCGTGCAAGGGGTGATCAAGGACGCCTTTGCGCTGTGGCTCAACCAGCATTCCGATCAGGGCGAGAAAATCGCGATGCTCGCGATTGCGAATGCGCAGCAGCGCTTCAAGGACAGCCAGAAGGTCGCGCGCAAGCGGGTCGTCGCGGGGCCGGCACTGCCGGGCAAGCTCGCCGATTGCGTCAGCCAGGATCCGGCCCGCGGCGAGTTGTTCCTGGTGGAAGGCGATTCGGCCGGCGGGTCGGCCAAGCAGGCGCGCGATCGCGTGACGCAGGCCATCATGCCGCTGCGCGGAAAAATATTGAACACCTGGGAGGCGGACATCGGCGAGGTGCTGCAATCCCAAGAGGTGCACAACATCAGCGTCGCGATCGGCGTCGATCCGGCGGCCAGCGATTTGTCCGGCCTGCGCTATCACAAGATATGCATCCTCGCGGATGCCGACAGCGACGGACAGCACATCGCCACGTTGCTGTGCGCGCTGTTTCTGCGGCACTATCGGCCGCTCGTGGTCGCGGGGCACATCTATGTCTGCATGCCGCCGCTGTTTCGCATCGATGCCGGCAAGGAAGTGATCTACGCGCTCGACGAGGCGGAGCGCGAAAAGGCCTTGAAGCGCATCGCCGCGGAGAGTCCACGCACCAAGCCGGTGGTGACGCGCTTCAAGGGCTTGGGTGAGATGAGCCCGTTGCAATTGCGCGAGACCACCATGGCGCCGCAAACGCGCCGCCTGGTGCAAATGACCATCGACGCCAAGGACAGCCCGGATCAGCTCATGGACATGCTGCTCGCCAAGAAGCGCGCCGGCGACCGGCGCGACTGGCTCGAGAACAAGGGCAACCTCGCGCAGCTCTAGCGCGCCCCAGGCCATGAAAGAGCAAGAACTCAACTTCGACGGCGTCGAGAAGGAACCGCTAAAGAGCTTCGCCGAGCGCGCGTACCTCGACTATTCGATGTACGTGATCCTGGATCGGGCGCTGCCTCACCTCGGCGACGGCTTGAAGCCCGTGCAGCGGCGCATCGTCTATGCCATGAGCGAGCTCGGGCTCGCGGCCGGCGCCAAGCACAAGAAGTCCGCGCGCACCGTCGGCGATGTGATCGGCAAGTTCCATCCGCACGGCGACTCGGCCTGCTACGAGGCCATGGTGCACATGGCGCAGGATTTCGCCTACCGGTATCCGATCGTCGACGGACAGGGCAACTGGGGTTCGACCGACGATCCGAAATCCTTCGCCGCGATGCGCTACACCGAGTCGCGGCTGACCCGCTATGCGGATCTGCTGCTGCAGGAACTCGACGCCGATACGGTGGACGGGGCCCCGAACTTCGACGGCTCGCTCGAAGAGCCGACGATGCTGCCGGCGCGCGTGCCGAATCTGCTGCTGAACGGCGGCTCAGGTATCGCGGTGGGCATGGCCACCGACATTCCGCCGCATAACCTGCGCGAGGTGGTGAACGCCTGCGTGGCGCTGCTGGACGATCCGGAATTGAGCACGCGCAAGATCATGGCGCACATCAAGGGACCGGATCTGCCGACCGGCGCTGAAATCGTCTCGCCGCGCGATGAGCTGGTGCAGATGTACAACAGCGGCTCAGGCAGCTTCAAGGCGCGCGCCACGTATGAGATCGAGGACGGCGAGATCGTGATCGATGCGCTGCCGTTTCAGGTGTCCGGCAGCAAGGTCCTCGAGCAGATTGCCGCGCAGATGCAGCAGAAGAAGCTGCCCATGGTCGATGATCTGCGCGACGAATCGGATCACGAGAACCCGACCCGCCTGGTACTGGTGCCGAAATCCAACCGCGTCGACATCCCGGCGCTGATGGCGCATCTGTTCGCGACCACGGATCTCGAGCGCAATTACCGGGTGAACCTCAACGTCATCGCGCTCGACGGGCGTCCGCGCGTGATGGGCCTGAAGGAATTGCTGCTGGAGTGGCTTACGTTCCGCAAGTCGACGGTCACCCGCCGCCTGAACCATCGTCTGGCGAAGCTGAACGCGCGCTTGCACATTCTCGACGGCATGTTGATCGCGTTCTTGAATCTCGATGAAGTCATCCGCATCGTGCGCAACGAGGAGGAGCCCAAGCCCAAACTGATCAAGCGCTTCAAGCTCACCGACGAACAGGCGGAGTACATCCTCGACACCAAGCTGCGCCAGCTCGCACGCCTCGAGGAAATGAAAATCCGCGACGAGCAGAAGAAACTCGCCGAAGAGCGCGACGAGATCGAAAAGATCTTGAAGAGCAAGGCGCGGCTCACCAAGCTGGTCCGCGAGGAGCTCATCAACGACGCCGAGGAGTTCGGCGATGAGCGGCGCACGCGCCTGGTGGAGCGCGAGGCCGCGCAAGCCATCGCCGAGACGGAATTGCTGAGCAGCGAGCCGACCACCGTGGTCCTGTCGCGCTTGGGCTGGGTGCGCGCCGCGAAGGGACACGACATGGATCCGCGCGGCCTCAGCTACAAGAGCGGCGATGAATACCAGGCGTCCGCCAAGGGCCGAAATCTGCAGCAGGCGGTGTTCATCGATTCAACCGGCCGTGCCTACAGCCTGGATGCGCATCAGCTGCCGGCCGCGCGCGGCTACGGCGAGCCGCTTTCCGGCACCGTCGATCCGCCCGACGGCGCCACCTTTGCGGCGGTCCTGATCGGCGAACCGGACGATTTGTGGCTCCTGGCAAGCGATGCCGGCTACGGATTTGCCGCGCGCTTGCGCGAACTTTACGCGCGCAACAAGAAGGGCAAGTCGGTGCTCAAGGTGCCGGAGAACGCGCTGGTTCTGCCCGCGCAGCCGTTGGGCAACCGCGAAGCGCTGGCGATTTTCGTCAACAATGACGGCGAAGTGCTGGCTTTGCCGGCGGCGCAGATCGAAGAGATGACGGCAGGCAAGGGACAGAATCTGTTCGGCATCCCGGGCAAGAAATCCGCCGAGCGCGACGAGTACCTGGTGGCCATGGCTGTGGTGGCGCCCGGCGAGGTCCTGACGGTCCACAGCGGCAACAGCGCGCCGATGAAGCTCAAGTTCGAGGAGCTCAAGCAGTTCCAGGACAAAAAGGGACAGCGCCGCCAGCGGTTCTCGCGCGCCTACAAGCAGGTCGATCGGCTCGAGGTGGAGGCGGCCTAAGGAAGGGTAAGAAGGCTCAAGGCCCGAAAAGGCGGCAGGGCCTTGAGCCTTCTTGATCCTTCCTGACGAGTGCCCGAACCGGTCAAAATTACATGGCGGTGCTAGCGGTGGGTGACGATCCGCTGCGCTCAACATCACAGTGCCGAGGTACTAGCGCTCCCCCGACATGGTGACATCCTCGGGCGCATTCACGAAGTAGCCCTGGATGAACTCGATGCCCAGCTGCCACAGCACCGCCATGGTGTTGGCGTCTTCGACGCGCTCGGCGATGGTCTCGATACCTTGGCGCTTCGCGGCCTCGACCAAACCCTTCACGCGCTGCTGTTGGATCTGGTTCGTCGACAGTCCTTGCATCAGGGAACCGTCAACCTTGATGAAATTCATGCCGATGTCATTGAGCAGCTTGAGCGGATCCCGGCCCGTGCCGAAGTGCTCCAGCGCGAAACGAAAGCCGAGCTTGCGCAAACTCTCCGCCAGCTCCTTCGTCTGCCTCACGTACTGATTCGCGAGCTCCTCGGTGACCTGCATGCACAGACGCTTCGGCTCGATCTTCAGGTGCTTGAGTTGCTGCTCGAGCCACGCCAGCAGGCTCTTGTCGAGCACCGTATCTTTGGAGAGGCGCACGAAGATGCAGGCTGCCTTGCGATTGGCCGCGAACGACATCGACGCGCCGAGCACCCAGCGGTCGATGTTCTTCATCAGGTCGTTGCGCTCGGCGGCGGCGATGAACTCCGCGGGCAGCACCTCGTTGCCCTGTTCATCCAGCATGCGCACCAGCACGTCGAACATGCCCTTGTCTTCGCCCAGCAGGCTGGCAATCGGCTGCTGCACCAGGCGGAAGCGATTCTCCATCAAGGCGCTCTTGATATGCTTCACCCAGATCTTGTCGTATGCCTGCACCCGGGTATCGGTATCGGCCTTGTCGACCACGTACATCTGATTGCCGCCGAGCTCTCGGCCGCGGCGCGTGGCGCTGACGGCGTCGGTGATGGCGGCCCCGACGTCGGGATTGGTGGGCGGCAACAATCCTAAGCCCACGGTGATCGTGGCCGACAGCGTTTTATCGTCGATGACGAAGAGATGATCGTGGACGCGCTTCACCACATTATCGGCCCAGGTCTCCACATCCTTCGCCGTACCGCGATCCAGCATCATCAAGAGGCCGTTGCCGCCGAAGCGGCCGCACAGGTCGGTGCTGGTCAATTGCGAGCGCAGCAATTCCGCCAGCTGCGCCATGAAGTCCTCGCTGGCGACCACGCCGATGGCGTGCTGGATGTCGATGAAGCGATCCGGCTTCAAGTGGGCGATTTGGCGCACGCCGCCCTTCATGCTCTGCGCGGCGCGATCGCGCATCGCGTTCAACAGGTAGCGTTGCTGCGGGAATTGGGTCGTGGCATCGTTTTTGACGGCGTCGGAAAGCTGCACCTCCAGATTGCGCTCTTTCTTCGGCAGCGCCGAGATGGCGATGCGCACCGCCGGCTCGTTCTCGTAGTCGGCCCTCGTCAGGTTCAATTCGAGCGCGAGCGCGGAGCCGTCCGAGAGCAGTGCCTGCACCTTGAGCCCATGATCGCTCCATTTGCCCTGCAGGCATGCCACCAGCGCGCCCTTGAGAGCCGGGTGCGTCTCCTGCTCGAACAAATCCATGAGCGGCGTGCCGTTCAGCGCGTCGTTCTCGGAATAGCCGAACAGCTCGAGCCATGCGCGGTTGGCGTCGACGATGATGCCTTCCTGCACGTGGGTGATGGCATCGGCTGATCCGTCCAGAAATTTTTGCAGCTGCTCGCGATATTCGCGCGCGGAGGAAACGGTGCTCGAGAGCGCGCGCTCCAGCCTGTGGGCGCGCAGCTCGCGGGAAGCGACCGCTTGCAGGCGGTCGCGATTCGCGAGCGTGACCACATCCTGGCAGCCCAGGCGCATCGCCTGAGCGATCGCCGCCTCATCGACCGTCTCGCGCACGATGAGCACCGGCATGCCCGGCGCGCTCTGCTGCTTCACCTTCATGATGGAAGCGAGATCCGCGCCGAGATCCTCGGTGAAGGCAATCAGCATTTCCGGATTGAGCTGCGTGAGTGCGTCGCCAAGATCGCTGGCGTCGGGCAGCCAGGTGCAGTGAACCGGATGGCCTGCCTTGCGCAGAGTGCTGTTGATCGCCTCGACGTGGTCCTGCGACCTCGCCATCACGATCATTGGTACCGCCCCCTGTTCGTTCAACGGAAAGTCCTCGTAAATTGGCGCAAAGTGTAACACCTTAGAATTCGCCGATTCTGGGACAGGCGTCAATTCCGGGCCAAGTATCGGGGCTTAACTGGCCTGAAAGCGCGAGTGCGGCTATCATACGCGCCCTTCAACGCGAGGCCTCGATGGCTAACTACAGCACAAACGAATTCAAAGCCGGCTTGAAAATTCTCATCGACGGCGACCCGTACGCCATTGTCGAGAACGAAATGGTCAAGCCCGGCAAGGGACAGGCATTCAACAGGGTGCGGGTTCGCAACCTGAAAACCGGCCGCACCATCGAACGCACCTGGAAATCAGGCGACACGGTCGAAGCCGCTGACGTGGTCGACACCGATATGCAGTATCTGTACAGCGACGGGGATTTTTTCCATTTCATGGTGCCCGACACCTTCGAGCAGCTCACGGCCTCCAAACAGGCGGTGGGCGAGGGCGCTCAATGGCTGAAAGACGGCACGATTTGCGTCGTTACACTGTGGAACGGCGTGCCGCTCGTGGTCACGCCGCCGGCGCACATGGAGCTCAAGGTAATCGAGACCGACCCCGGCGTACGCGGCGACACGGCGACCGGCGGCTCGAAGCCGGCGAAGCTGGAAACCGGCGCCATGGTGCGCGTGCCGCTGTTCATCAACGAGGGCGAGGTGTTGCGCATCGATACGCGGACCGGTGAGTACTTGTCGAGGGGCAAGGGCTAGCAGAGTGCTCGAGCCGATCAATGTCAGGCATTGTCGATGCTGAATGCCATGGCGTCGGATAGTCGATCCGCCCCGATGGCGATCGAGGCCAGCCGGTCAAACCCCAAGGCGACACCGGCGCAGTCGGGTAGGCCGCTCTCGAGAGCCGCCAGAAAATTCTCATCCAAGGGGGTTTGAACCTGTCCGCGCTCGCTGCGCAGCGCCAAATCACGGGTGAAGCGGGCGCGCTGCTCCCGAGGTTGCACCAGCTCGTGAAATCCGTTCGCCAGTTCCAGCCCGTCGAGATACAACTCGAAGCGCGCGGCCACTTGCGGCAGGCCGGGCTTTAACCGAGCCAGCGCCGCTTGTGAAGCCGGATAGTCGCAGACGAAACAAGGATTGCCGCTACCTAAGCGCGGTCCGACGATGAGACCCATCAGAAGGTCCAGTTTCGCGTCGCGGTCAAGCTCAGCATCGCAATGAATACCATGCCGGCGCGCCGCCGCGAGCAAGTCATCCTCGCTCGCGCCGAACGCGTCGACGCCGGCATGGCGCTGCAGCGCGGCCGCGTAACTCAGGCGCTCCGCGGCTCCCAACACGCGGAATGGGGCCAGCAGCCTGCCGATGAGCGCCTCGACTTCATCCATCAAGGCCGCATCGTCGAGCCCCACGCGGTACCACTCGATCATCGTGAATTCCGGGTTGTGCCAGCGTCCGCGCTCGGCGTCTCGAAAGACCTTGCAGATCTGATAGATGTCGCCGCTGCCGGCGGCCAATAGCCGCTTCATGGCATATTCAGGGGAGGGACACAGATACCGGCGGCCCGGCAGCCCGGCGATCTGCGTGGCCAGCGATTCGATCTGGGGATCGCTCACGGCGGCTGCGCTCAAGATCGGCGTCTCCACCTCCAACACGCCGCGCTCTTCAAAGAACGCGCGGGCAGACTTCAGCATCGCGGCGCGCCGGCGCAACTCCGGAAGCGCCGCCGTCGGGCGCCAGTTCACTCGATGCACCCGAGCGACTGGCCCAGTCTGACCGGCGCGCCGGCCCGCAAATCCTCATGCCAACGGACGCGATTCTCTTGAAACAGCAGGATCACGGTGGATCCCATGTTGAAGCGGCCGAATTCCTCGCCTTTGTCGAGGGAGACATCCTGAGGCGGCAGCGTGGTCACTACCCGCCGCGCCGCGGGCGAGATATCGCCCGCCCAGACCGAGGCGATGCTTCCCACATTCAGTGCGCCGACCATGATGAGCGCGAATTCGCCGAACGCGGTGTCGAAGAACGTCAGCACCCGCTCATTCCGTGCAAACAGCCGCGGCACCGATGAGGCCGTGGCCGAATTGACGCTGAACAGACGGCCGGGAACATACACCGCCTCGCGCAATCGCCCCCGCAGCGGCATGTGCACCCGGTGGTAGTTGAAAGGCGCCAGATAAATCGTGGCGAATGCGCCGTTGGCAAACCGGCGTGCCGAGGATTCGGAGGCCAGAAGATCCGCCAGGGTGTAGTGCCGGCCCTTCGCTTGCAGCAGCCGATCGCCGTCGATTCTGCCGGCTTCGCTGATCATGCCGTCGGCTGGGCAGGCGATGTCGCGAAGCCCCGGGGCGATGCTGCGGGCATCGGCCTTGAGCGCGCGCGTGAAAAACTCATTGAAGCTGCCGTATGCGAAAGGATCGGATTGCACCGCCTCGGTCATGTCGATCGGGTAGAGCCTCAAGAAACCGCGGATCAGCCAATTCTTGAACCAAACTGCGCGCACCCGGGTTGCACGCAGCACGAGGCGCGACAGCGCGTGCTGCGGCAGAACGTGCTGGAACCACACGAACAGCCGGACGGACCTCATGTGCGCGCGGACACGATGCGCCGATAATCGCTCTGCAAGGCATCGACCGTGAACGGGCCGCTGAGGATGGCGGCGAGCTGGCCGGCGGGATCGATCACGAAGATCGCCGCGGAATGATCCACGATGTAGTCGCCGTTGGGCGCGGACTGAATGGCCACGGCGACCCCCCATTTCTTGGCCAGGGCTTCGATGGCCGGTTGGCTGGGGGCGGTGAGGCCGATAAAGTCAGGATCAAAGGCAGGCACAAACGCATCCAGCCGTGCCGGCGTGTCTCGCTTGGCATCGACGGACACGAAAATGACTTGGGGTGGTGCCACGGTTCCCGCGGCCCGCAGCTGCCTTGCCAGCGCCGCGAGTGTGGTCAGGGTGG
>Ga0210389_10001112_pt1 | contig 22328 bp, 16 predicted proteins | sample IncBWH28OmetaG_FD_160127 | JGI IMG/M metagenome (GOLD analysis project Ga0210389, IMG submission 160127) | Forest soil microbial communities from Barre Woods Harvard Forest LTER site, Petersham, Massachusetts, United States - Inc-BW-H-28-O ...
TGTCAGCGTAGGGCTCGCGGGGCCATTGCCAGGAGTGACTGCGGCCGGATTGAAGCTGCAGGTTATGCCGGAAACGGGTGCGCAAGAAAACGTAACGCTGTTTGCGAAGCCGCCCACGGAAGTAACCGTCATCTTGAACTGCGTTGAGCGACCCGCGATAACGCTCGCAGTGGATGGAGCCGCCGCAATGGAGAAATCCGGATTGGCGATGTCCAGGGTAACTGCGGCGGAGGTGCTTACGTCGAATTTTCCGTCACCCGCATAGGCCACGGAAAGAGAATGCGTGCCGGCGGGGAGAGTATTAGTTCGCAAGAAGGCGCTGCCTGCGGCGTTCAAAGTAGCAGTGCCGAGGTTGGCGGTTCCGTCATGGAACGTCACCTGGCCCGTTGGAATACCGCCGGCTGAACTGATCGTCGCGGTCAAGACTATAGTATCGCCGGGCGCGGCGTCGGCGGGGGCATCGAGCGTAGAGGTAGTGGCAATGCCAGTAACCTGCATAGTCACTCCGTCGCTGCTCGGCAAAAATGTTGCGTCTCCGCTGTACTGAGCGGTGATCGAATGGGTTCCAGCGGTTGTGAAAAATGTGGAAAAGCTGGCCGATCCGTTGACCAGCGGAATTGGTTTCAATCTGGTGTTGCCATCCAGAAACGAGACCGTGCCCGTCGGTATTCCCGCGTTTCCCGGCCCAGCGGCAACGCTAGCTGTAAGCGTTACGTTAACATTGATGTTCGCGTTCGGAGCGGATGCGCGGATCGTGCTGACCCGGCCGGGGGTAAGCGCGCCGAAGAGTCCATCGGTTTCATTGTTAAGCTGTGACGTGAAATAAAGCGTGTCTGGACTTCCAAACCCGTCGCCACGAAACGCCAGGCCGTGCAGTCCAACTTCGGCAAATGGGAATCCGTCGCCGTCCAGCAACACTCCCACGAAGTGCCCGGTCGTTGGATCAAACGCGTTGATGGTGCCGTCGCCGACGTTACCGATCAGAATGTCGTTGCCGAAGGGGCCGAAATTGGCGCTGGCCTTGACTACGCCCCAGGGGGCGTTCAGAGCGCCAGCGGTGGCGAAGCGCTTCACGAAATTCCCTTGCAAGTCGAAAATGCTGACGACACCATTGCCTGCGCCAGGAACCGGGTCGTGTTTGGCGGCATCCTGCAATGCGTAGGTCACGAACACCTGGTTGCCAATCGTTTGAATGCCGAAAGGCGCGAAGCCGGCGGGGATAGTCGGATCGATGAACGCGCCAGGAAGCGCCACGGCTGTGAATCCGGGCAGGAAAGTGTCGATGAAGCCGCCTTTGAAATCCACCACGGCGAGGGTCGGCTGGGCAACCGCTGAATTGAGCATCGCGACACCCGTATAGACGGCGCTGGCCCTGCGGCGTTCAAGTGTCGCTTGCTGCAGGAAATCGCCGTGAGCGTCCGGGCCCCACGCAAAAATGGAACCTTCTTCGGTGACCAAAATGAGGGGTTGAACAAGCGACGGGCCGCCAAAGGAGGAATTCTGGTCGGCAATGATTCCGGTTGGATGCTCAAGTCCGGTGCCGGCCGCGTTGGGGAGAGTGAAACTGCGGAAACCGACACTCAAGCCGGTGGCGTCATGTGAAGTAGCGCGCCCCGACCGGTTGTTCGCAATGAAAAATGGCTGGCCGGAAAGAAAAGAAATCCCCCATGGATTGAGCAAGGCCGGCGTCAAATTGTTTGCGACACCGGGCACGCTTGACGTGAGATCCGTCTGCCGGTAGGCAACCGACTGCGCGTTGGCGTCCGCAGTGCCAAATACCAATCCGATGAGAATCAAGCAGTAGAAATAAAAAACCATCTTGGACTTCAACATTTCGTCTCCTATGAATTGCAAATTCAAACTACCCGGAACTGCAAGAAAAGATGTCCGTCTGAAATCAAAAAGTCGTCAACTGGGAGTCAGGCAATTCGGTTCTCCGTAGAGATATTCCGTTGACGAATTCCCCCGTGAGACGGCGAGCGACTCGGAACCGTCCTGGCCAACGGGCTCTCCCTGCAACAGCCGGCGCAGGCTTTTGCGCGCTTTGTGCAGCTGCGATTTTGAGCAACCGACCGAGCATCCAAGCTGCTCAGCGATCTCACGATGCCGGTATCCCATCACGTCGTGCAGCAGGAAGAACCGTTTGTAGCCGGCCGGGAGCCGGCGGATGGCGCGCTTGAGGTTGAGCCGGTCAATCACCGTGGGCACCGAAAGAGGATTGTTTCCGGATTCCCGGGGATCGGCGCTGCCGGAACCGGTGTCATCCAGCCTGTCCATCTGATTTTCGGCCGGGCGCTTGCGCCGCAGGTACATCAGAACCGCGTTGACGGAAATTCTGTGCAGCCAGGTGGAAAAAGAAGAGTCGCCGCGGAAAGTGCCGATCTTGCGGAAGAGCTGGAGAAACACCTGTTGTGTCAGGTCTTCCGCCTCGGCCATATTTCGAAGCATGCGCAGGCAGAGGCTGTAGACGTGTTTGCAATGAGCTTTGTAGAGGCACTCAAAGGCCATGGCGTCGCCCTGTTGAGCGAGGGCAATTGCTTCGCTCTCGTTCCACTCAGCCGCGGCTCGGTCTGTAATTGTCCCTTTCATACTGGTCCTCCTTTGGCTCGTCGCATGTTCACAACCGCGAACGATGCGGAGTAACTCCCTAGGGCAAAAATTTGTAGCCGGCTCCGTGAACAGTGTGGAAATGAACGGAGCGAGACGGATCTTTCTCGAGTTTTTGCCGCAGCCTCAAAATCACGTTGTCCACGGTGCGGGTGCAGGGGTAGTTTTCGTAGCCCCATACTTCATTGAGAAGTTCTTCGCGGGAGAGGACGCGGCGTGGGTTTTGCGCCAGGTATTTCAGGGTCTTGAATTCGAGGGGAGTGAGCGCCACAGGCCGGCCTTTCCGGGTCGCCTCCATGGAGGAAAAATTCACCTCAACATCGCTGAACGCCAGCCCGTTTTCGATTTTTTGGGTCTTGACCTGGGACAGCGCATTTTGGAGGAATTGCAGCAACAGGGCGGCTCCGGCGTTTTCTGCCGGCGAAACGTTTCGGGCGGCTGTCGCTGGTGGAACGCCGCCGTCGCCGGTTGCGCCGGCTGGAACCATGACAATCACGGGTACGAATTGCGACAACTGCTGGGCCGCTTTCAGGCTCATCGTTCGTGAAGGTTTCGCCGGATCGGGGATGAAAAGCCTGGGAGACGGCTGAACCGCCTGCGGCACCAGTTGCGGAATCGGATTCTTTGCGAATGCGCCCATGTCTCTCTCTCTTTCTTTTTTCCTGCCGACTGCGAGTCGAACAAACTGCGTGCCAGCTTCACTTCTACTTTTTCGCCTTCTGTGCGGCAGACTTCTTCGGCGGATTTCCCGCCGCTTCGCACGCCGGCGGTTTACCGCCGGAATCTCTGACCAAATCAAGACGCAGACCCATGAATTTCAGGAGTTCCTCCGTCGAGCGAAACCTCAGCTCGGTGCAGGAATCCACTTCCTCTACCCAGCCTTCAAACCGGCCTTCGGCTGGATTCGATTCGGGGCCCAGTTGAACTACAAATGCTCCGCGCATGTGATGACCTTAGGCGAGTCGGAAAGCGAAATCGTGACCCGCGGGTGACCCTTTCGGTCCAATTTTGGTGACGAAGGGTCCTGCCTGTTGCCTCACGAGTACCTCGTCTGGCGGCCGCTGGAAAAAATGGCGAGGCCGCGTTGGCCTCGCCAGGGTGAGCGCGACGAAATCCCCTACTGCGCGTCGTCGCCGATGAAGCGCTCGGTTGCCGCGCCGATCCAGCGGCCTGCAGCGCCGGCGGGAGCCGCGATGCGGACGAGGAACAGAGGGTTCGCGCAGGTTGCAGGAATGTTCTGGAGATGACCGGAGAACTCGGCATCGCCGTGCACGTTGAGAGTTACAGAAGCGGTGTCCAGGATCGCGACGGTTGCGGTGCCGGAGTTGCAGACGAGGGTGCCGATGACCGCGGAAACAGGGCCAGGAGTTCCGGTGGAGTTTCCGCCATTGAGCGTCAGCCCTTCGACTTCGAAGGAGGTTGCGCCGGTCGAAAGATTCACACTGGCGCGGCCGCTGCGAACGGTCCAGGGTCCTGCGCCGGCATGGATGGTTCCGACCGGGTTGTCAACGCCCGGAGCTGTGATTACGCCGACGATGTTCCGCCAGCGAACCAGCGAGTCGTCGAGATCAAACGCGAAGACCGAAGATGCAAACATCAAAGTGAGCGCGACTGCCAACATTTTCTTCATTCTGATTACGTCCTTTAAAGTGAGATTCCAGTTCTGGCACATGGGCCTACCGGTTACAGGGGCAGAGTACCGGGAGAGGAATTGGAGGACATGACCGGGTGGTGACGATTTCGGTCCAATTTCGGTGACTACGGAGCCGGATTTTGTGCCAAATCCCGCTTTCTGCGAATCTTAGAGGGGGAATGCGAGGCAAATCAGCGAAGGTGTCAACTCCAGGTAAATATCGTAAACTCGCGAATACCGCTGCTTCCAGGACGCTCCTGCCAAGCGTATGAAGAGAATTGGACCTCGAAGATGAAGCAGTTCCATGCCTTTCGGCTCGATACCGTGAACCACTGCCTGTGGCGCGGGGAAGAGAGGGTGTTGCTGGCGCCGAAAGCGTTCGATGTGCTGCGCTATCTGGTGGAGCACGCGGATAGGCTGGTAACGCAAGAGGAACTGCTGAACGCCCTGTGGCCGGAAACCTACGTAAATCCTGAAGTCATCAAGAAATATATTTTGGGAATTCGGAAGGCTCTGGGCGATCCGCGTGACAAACCGGAATTTATCGAGACATTCCCGCGGAGGGGATACCAGTTCATCGCCCCGGTGAGCGAAGTGATTTCCGGAGCGCCGACAGGTTGTGGCACGAACGCCACGCGAAACATGGTTGGCCGCGAAGGAGCGATGGCCGAACTGGACGATTATCTGGGCCAGGCCCTGAATTCTCAGCGACAGGTGGTTTTCATCACCGGTGAAGCGGGAATCGGGAAGACAACCCTTGTGGATGTTTTTCATCAAGAGGTTGCCAACCGCCCCAATCTGCGAATCATTCGCGGACAATGCGTTGAAGGTTTCGGCGGTAAGGAAGCCTACTATCCGGTGCTGGAAGCGATTGGCCAGTGGGTTCGCGAAGCGGGCGGCGGAGAGGTGATTGCAACACTGGCGAAGCAAGCCCCAACATGGCTGATCCAGTTCCCTTCATTGATAAGGCCAGAACAGCGGGAGGCACTGCAAAAAGAAATTCATGGTGCGACACGCGAGCGGATGGTGCGAGAAATCTGCGAAGCGCTGGAAACTCTGACGGCGCAAGATCCACTGGTGCTGGTGCTGGAGGATCTTCACTGGGTGGATCCCTCCACGCTGGATTTCCTTTCCGCGGTGGCGCGGCGCAGGGGGCCAGCGAAGTTGCTGGTGATTGGAACCTATCGCCCCGCGGACCTGATTCTTTCGAAGAGTCCACTGAAGGTGCTGAAGCAGGATCTGGTGCTCCACAATCAGAGCCACGAAATCAGCCTCGAACGCTTGGAAGAACCCGATGTGGCGGAATACGTGGAAGTTCACTTCGCGAATGGAGACTTTCCCCGCGGATTTGCAAACTTGATTTATCGCCACTCTGGCGGCAATGCGCTTTTCCTGGCGAACATCCTGCTCGACATGGTGAAGCGGGGACTGATCGCGCAGGTGGATGGCGCTTGGAAACTGAAGGTAGCGCTGGAAGATGTGGAGCCACGCGTTCCGGAGACGCTCGATCAACTGATCGAGGCGCAATTCCAGCAACTGAGCTGCGAAGAGCAGCGCATCCTGCGGACCGCCAGCGTCGCTGGCGAGCGTTTTTCGGTCTGGGCTATCTCAACCGCCGCCGAACTGGAACCGGAAGTCATCGAAGACGTGTGCGAGAGGCTTGCCGAACGGCTGCAATTCATCAAGGCCGCCGGAATCAACGCATTGGCGAACGGAGAAATTTCCGCGCACTACGAATTCCGTCATTCGCTCTATCGAGAGGTGCTGTACCGGAGACTTTCGGAAGTCGCCCGCTCGAAACTGCATTTGCAATTGGCGCAGCGGCTGCAGGCCCTTTGCGACCCTTGCGAGCAGGAGCAATCGACCGAGCTTGCCATGCACTTCGAAGCAGGGCGCAACTATGAAGAGGCGATTCGCTACCTGATCGTTGCGGCGAAGAATGCCGCTCGAAGATTTGCCTATCAGGATTCGATCGAAATTCTGGGGCACGCACTGGAACTGATCGCCCAGGTTACGGCCAGCCATCGCGCGGAACTGAAGACACAAGTTCTGGTACAGATCGGCGACATCCATTACGCGGTGGGGAACATGGATGAATGCGCACAGGCTTACGAGGAGGCAGCCGCTTTGGCGAAGGAAGCTTCGCTCGGGGCAGCCGAAGTGACTGCGTTGATTCGCCTGGTGCATCCGATGGGCCTGATTGATGTGGATCGCGCCGTCGAGGCCGTCGAACAGGCGGATCAGATCAGTGCTTCACTGAATGACCCCATTCTCCGCGCGCGCACCCAAATCCTTGCGCCATGTGCACGGCTGTATTACCACACCTGGCGATCGCGGGACGCGGAACTCTATACTTCCGCCAAAGAAACGATCGACCGGCTGACCGGCGGGCTCTATCCCGAAATGCATTACGCCCATCTTCACCCGCTTCAAGGCAGGTATCGAGAAGCGCTCCGAATCGCCGAAGACGGCATTCTGAAAATCAGCGAGACCTCCAATACCGTCGCTTATCTTCTAGCCCTTGGCGCGAAAGCCATGGCGCTGATACATCTCGGTCGGCTAGGCGAGGTGCTTCAATTGCTGCGCGCGGCCATTGAGCGGGCGGAAAAGAATGGCAACGACCCGTGGGTGCTGAAAATCCGCGAAGCCTGGCTGCGAACCGTGGTTATGGATTTCACCGGCGCCCAGGAGTTATGCGACGCGATGATTCGCTCGAATTCGGGTTATCCCACGGGACAGTCGAAGGCCATCGGGTGGTTTGCGGCCGGGAATGCCGCGCTCCTGGAGCGGAGACATGCCGAGGCACTGCAAGATTTCCAGCGGGTGATCGACGCGGACGTGACGCCGAAGTTTTTCCTGCACTGGTACTGGCGAATGCAGGCCCAGTTCGGTGTGGTGAAGGTGCTGCTGGCTTTGGGAAAGATCGAGGATGCGCGCACAGAAACCGGCAGGATTCTGGATGCCGCGTTATCCACGGACGAGCCCGGCTTGCAGGCGCTTGCGTGGGAGGTCAGTGCAAGACTCGCCATCGCGGAGAAGGACGGGAAAGCGGGCGAGAAGAGTATCCGGAACGGCGCAGCGCTTCTGGAGAAATTTGAACTTCCCACGGCGGCGTGGAGATTGGACGGGACTGCGTATGAGTTTTATCTGCAGGCGAAAAATGAGAATGCCGCGGAGATACACCGGAAACGCGCAGAAAGTTGCATCCTGAAGATCGCAAACTCTTTCGCACCGGACGAACCGCTTCGTGCGACTTTTTTGGCGGCGGCTCCGGTTCGGCGGGTCCTCGATGGACAAAGTGGCGGCCTGACGGCCCGAGCGCCTAAGTTAAAGCGCGGCGCGGTGTTATAGGCGAATGGTGTCGGCTGCGAGGTCTGGCCGGAGAAAAAATGGCCGTTTTGTTCTCCAGACTTTTCGCTTATCGTTAACCATCAGGCAATCCGATTCCGCCCCAAGACCCAGGTACCAAGTGGCCGACCCGGCCGGCGGGGACCGGGAAGCGAACGTCGAACATGAAGAAATTTCAATTTTTCCGGCTCGATACCGTGAACCATTGCCTATGGCGCGGGGAAGAAAGGGTGTTGCTGGCGCCGAAAGCGTTCGATGTGCTGCGCTATCTGGTGGAGCACGCGGACAGGTTGGTGACGCAGGAAGAAATTCTTAATGCGTTGTGGCCGGAAACGTATGTAAATCCCGAAGTCATCAAGAAATATATTTTGGGAATTCGCAAAGCGCTGGGCGATCCGCGTGACAAACCGGAATTTATCGAAACGTTTCCGCGGAGGGGATACCAGTTCATCGCCCCGGTGAGCGAAGTGGTTTCCGGAGCGCCCGCCGGCTGCGGCACGAACGCCGCGCGAAAAATGGTTGGCCGCGAAGGAGCGATGGCCGAACTGGACGATTATCTGGGCCAGGCCCTGAATTCTCAGCGGCAGGTGGTTTTCATCACCGGTGAAGCGGGAATCGGGAAGACGACGCTTGTGGATGCGTTTCATCAGGCGGTGATAAGCCACCCGAATTTGCGAGTGATTCGCGGGCAGTGCGTGGAGGGCTTCGGCGGTAAGGAGGCCTACTATCCGGTGCTGGAAGCGATCGGGCATTGGGTGCGCGAGGCCAACGGAGGCGCTGTGGTGCAGACTTTGGCCAAGCAAGCCCCCACCTGGCTGATTCAGTTCCCTTCATTGATCAAGGCCGAACAGCGGGAAGCACTGCAGAAAGAAATTCACGGTGCAACACGCGAGCGGATGGTGCGGGAAATCTGCGAAGCGCTGGAAACTCTTACGGCGCAGGATCCACTGGTGCTGGTGCTGGAGGATCTTCACTGGGTGGATCCCTCCACGCTGGATTTCCTTTCCGCGGTGGCGCGGCGTAGGGGTCCTGCGAAGTTGCTGGTGATTGGAACCTATCGCCCCGCGGACCTGATTCTTTCACGGAGTCCACTGAAGGCGCTGAAGCAGGATCTGGTGCTCCACAATCTGGGGCGCGAAGTCTGCTTGGAACGGCTGGAAGAACCAGACGTCGCGGAATACCTGGAGAGCCACTTTGCGGAATGCAGCTTCCCCGAAGGCTTGGCGGGCCTGATTTACCGCCATTCCGGGGGCAATGCGCTATTCCTGGTGAACATCCTGCAGGATATGGTGAAGCGGGAATTGATTGCGCGAGAAAATGGAAGATGGACGCTGAAAGTGGCACTCAAAGATGTCGAACCGAAAGTACCGGAGACACTGGATCAACTGATCGAAGCGCAATTCCGGCAGTTGAGCGCCGAGGAGCAGCGCATCCTGAGAACCGCTAGCGTTGCCGGAGAGCGATTTTCCGTCTGGGCCATTTCGACCGCAGCAGAAATCGAAGAAGACGCGGTGGAAGAGGCGTGCGAGAGGCTTGCTGACAGGCTCCAATTCATCCGGTCGGCGGGAATAAACGCGTTGCCGAACGGAGAGATTTCCGCACACTACGATTTTCGCCATTCTCTTTACCGGGAAGTCTTGTACGGCCGGCTATCGGAAGCGGCCCGCGCGCGGCTTCATCTGCTGCTCGCGCAGCGGCTCCGGGCGTTTTGCGATCCCTGCGAGCAGGAGCAGGCGACCGAGCTTGCACTGCATTTCGAGGGTGGCTTCGACTTTGAGCAGGCTACGCGCTACTTGATCCTCGCGGCGAAAAATGCGGTGGGAAGATTTGCTCATCGGGATTCGATCGAGATACTGAACCACGGCCGTGTGCTGGCGGCGAAGCTGAGCCCGGCGCTTCGTGATGAACTGGAAGTCAATATTCTTGAGTCGTTGGGAGGCGCTTATTTCGCACTGGGTGCACTGGTGGAATCCGCCGACGCCTACATGAGTGCGGCGACGCGGGCTCAGCAAGCAGGCCTGAAAGAAGCGCAATTGCGCTCGCTGATTGCCGCCATGTATCCGCTGGGCTTTATTGATCCGGGTCAGGGACTTGCGGCCGTGGAGGAGGCCGTCCAGGTCAGCAGAAGTGTCAACGACCCGGTACGCTTGGCCCAGACGGAGATGGTGGCCTCAGGGTGCCGATTGGTTTTCGACACGTGGAGCAAGACGGACTCCGACCTGTGCAGGTCATCCTACGAAACGGCGGTACGGCTGGACCCCTTCGGGTTGAACGCCTACCAGCAAGTCGTATACGCACATTGTTTGCTTCTCCATGGCAGATACCAGGAGGCAATGGAGCTAGGTGAAGCCGGTGTGCCCGACGGGGATCCCACTGCCCGCATGATGGCGCACTTCGGAGCGCTTAGCGTGAAAACCGGATCGCTTTTGAGCATGGGGCAATTTGGAAAATTGTTGCAACTCACGCGAGCCGGAAGAGCCACGCCGGACGAAAACCTGGCACGGTATTGGCTGTTCAGCTACCGCGAAGCATGGCTGCGCATCCTGGCTTTCGATTTCGAGGGAGCGAGGCAGATTTGCCAATCCACGGGCAAGACCGAAGGAGAGCATCCCGACGGACAGGCCTCCACGCTTGACCAGATGGCAGCTGGCCACGCCGCGTTCTATGCGGGGAACTGTGCGGAAGCCTTGCAGCATTTCAGAAACGTATACGATTTGGGGGTGAGCACAAAATTTTTCCTGCATTGGGAGTGGCGCATGATGGCGCGGCTCGAGTCGATCCGCGTCTTGCTTCTGTCGGAACAATTCTTGGAAGCCCGCGCGGCGGCCGACGGCTGCCTTGACTCGACGCTTTGCATTGCCGATCCCCAGATGCTGGCGTTCGCCTGGGAAGTGAAGGCGCGATTGGCACTGGCGGAGAACAATGTGGCCGGCGCACGGGAGGCTTTAGAGCGAGCCCTGGCAATTGTGGACAAGTTTGAAATTCTGGTCGCGGCCTGGCAGGTGTTTGCGACCGCCCGGCAGGTCTACCAGCAGGCGAAAGAGCCGAAGATCGCGGAAACGCACCGGCAACGCGCCGAAGCCTGCATTATGAAAATTGCGAATTCTTTTGCACCCGAAGAACCGCTGCGTGCCACGTTTCTTGCCGCGGCGCCCGTCTGCCGGATTCTGGAGGAAAGAGTTTCTGCCAAAGTGCCACGACTCCAGAAGCTGAGGCACGGCGCCACTCAGTGAGGGCAGGCCGCGATCTGCCAACAGAGGGACGAACTTCAGACCTGTCAATAAAGTTCATCTGTAATGAAGACTTGGAAATGGGAGAAGCGAATGAGCAGCGGAGTGTCGAAGGGCGGAGGCAAAACGCGAAAGAGGAAAGAAGTCCGACCCTGCAGACTGATCGAGAAACCGCAAGCTGGCGAGTATCCGGTTTATGCCGACAGGTACATCAGCCTGCTGCCCAACGACGGCATGATCTTGAAACATTTTGCGGCAAATCTGGCGTCTACAAGAAAGTTTCTCTTGTCCATTCCCAAAACTCGGTTGCTGCATCGGTACGCGGAGGGGAAATGGACCATCAAGGAGATTCTTGGGCACCTCGTGGACGACGAGCGCATTTACGTATACCGTGCCCTGCGATTTGCACGCAACGATTCCACGGAACTTCCCGGCTTCGAGCAGGATGACTTCGCGCGCTATTCAGAAGCGAACAAGCGGGATGTCGGCGACCTGCTGGACGAATTCATGCTGGTGCGGCGCGCCACGATTGCCTTCTTCCAGAGCCTGGGTGACGCGGCGCTGCTGAGGTCCGGCGTGGCCGACGGAAAGTGCTCCAGCGTGCGCGCGTTGGCGTATCACATCGCGGGCCACGAATTGCGCCACATGAACATCATCAAAGAACGCTATCTCAAATGAGATTGCGGGAATCCGTGTGAATGCGCCTGCGTGAGATTCGGCAGGCTTTACTTAGCGAACTTTCTCTGACAGCAGCGAACGCGCGTAGGCCGGGCCTTTGCCGGCATCTTCGTGCTTGCAGTAGGCGTAGACGTCCACCCCTTTGAGAAGCCACTCATTAAAGCGCTTGCGCCAGGCCGCCAGTTGCTTTGCAGTGTAGTCTTCACGCCGAAGGCGAACGTAGGTGAATTCGGCGGTAAGGACTTCCGGAGGTGTGTCCTTGTCTGTTTCGGCCAGGCAGAGGGCGGTTCCGTGGCGGCGAAGGACGGCGTAGGTTTCCTCGGTGTACCACGATGGGTGACGCACTTCAAAGGCAAACAAAAACGCCGGCGGACGGAGGGCGAGAAAATCCTCGAGCAGCGGCTGGTCGAATTTGAAATTTGGGGGAAGCTGCACGAGAACGGGGCCAAGGTGGTCGCCATCGTTCAACACACTGGCCACTTCCAGAAACCGCTTCAAGGTGTCTTCACAGCCGCGGAGCCTCTTGATGTGGGTGATGTGCTGGTTGGCTTTCAGCGCAAACTTGAATCCTTCCGGAACGCTCTTCGCCCACTGCAAGAGCACATTTTCCGTGGGCATTCGATAGAAAGAATGGTTGATCTCGACCGTCTCGAACTGGCCGGCATAATAGGTCAGCATTTCGCGGTCCGGGAGCTTTTCCGGGTAAAAACTCCCCTTCCACTGTTTGTAAGAGTATCCAGAAGTCCCAACACGAAGCTGGCCTGTGCGAGGAATGGTTCACCTCCGACCTTTGAGATTTAATCACAGCTGCGATGCGCGGAAAAGGCAATGCCTATGAACGATCAGGAAGTTTTTTTCACTCGCGGCGGTATGCGGCTGCTCAAAGCTTCGATGGCTTGCTCCAATCTTTGGCGCCGCTTCCAGAAATCGCCCCATAAATCACCCTTTTCCTTTAGTCGCGCAGAAATCGTCTTGATGTTCAGGTTGGCCGGTTGCAGATTGGGGCGCAGTTCGCGCGGCAACAGTGGGGTGGAAACAGGCGCTTGTGGAAAAGCACGCACGCAGTACGCAACAGCCAGCGGGCGCCCGTGAGCATTTTGCTGCACGTCGATCAAGATGCGGCCGGCGGGCCGCTTTGCAACGATGCGTTCGCTGGTGACCAGATTCGGGTGCTCGGCAGATACCGTGCGCGCGATGATTTCGCCGAAGGTGCGCAGTTGCTCGTATGTGTAGACCGGTTCCACGGGTATAAAAATGTGGATTCCCGTGGCACCTGAAGTTTTCAGGAAGTTAGCCAACTGGAGTTCTTCCAACTTTTCCTGAAGTGCTCGAGCTATGGTGACGACGGCAGAAAATTCCGTGCCGTCTGACGGATCCAAATCGAAGAAGAAGTAGTCAGGGTGATCAAGATCGTCGAGGCGATTGGACCACGGGTTATGGTCAATGCAACCGAGGCCCGTCAAAAAGAGAAGAGAAGCACGATCGCCGGCGGTCGCGTAATGAATTACTTCGCCGCGATGCTCGGAATCCACCGGAACCGTCCTGAACCAGTCCGGCAGGCCATCGCGCACGTCCTTCTGAAAAAATGCCTGGCCCCTGATTCCGTCGGGGTAACGCCGCAGAACCAAAGCGCGATCGCGGAGAAAAGGCAGGATGTAATCAGCCATCCGGTAGTAGTAGGCCAGCAGGTCCCGCTTGGTGTAGCCGGATTCGGGGAAATACACTTTGTTCAGATTGCTAAGGCGCAGCCGTTTGCCGTCCAAATCGATAGTGACGGTTTCCGAACGACCCTTGAACAGCTCGCTTTCGATCTCGGCTTTTGAGTTGAGCACGCGCCCGACAATCTCCGGCGCGCGAACAATGGCTGGTGCGGCGGGCTCGGCAGGGGCCACTTCATTTTCCCACTGGCAATCGGCGGGACGCGCATCCTCGCGCAGCGCGATGAAAACGGGGTGGCGCAGAACGTGCTCCTGTGTCCATCCGCTGAATTTGACGCGCGCCACGAGAGCAGGAGAGATCCAGGATGGCTTTTCGTTGGTTTCGGGCGTGGTATCGAATGGAGAAACGGAAGCCGCCAACTCATTGAACCTGCTGCTTAAATCACCAAGCTTTTTCGCGTCGAATCCACTGCCGACGTGTCCGATGAACCGAAGATTTCTTCCTTGATACAAGCCCAAGAGTAGCGAGCCAAAGGGAAGAGCAGAACTGCGCGCTTCGGTCCAGCCTCCAACCACTGCGTCGACTGTCTTGGTAATCTTCAGCTTTATCCAGTATGGGCTTCGATCGGAAATGTACGGGCTGTCGGCGCGCTTTGCGACAATTCCTTCCAAACCATTTTGTTCCGCCAGCGCGAACAGTTCTTTTCCGTGTTCCTGCTGATGATCGGCGTAGCGGAACCGCTCGGTTGTGAAAAGCAACCGCTGCAAAAGTTGCTTGCGTTCCAGTAGCGGCGCTGCACGAAGGTCGTATCCGTCGCAGTAGAGAAGATCGAAAGCAAAGTAAACGACGGGCATCTGCCCAATGAGGCCCGCCCCGGGAGCACGTACGTGCATGCGTTCCTGAAGGCGTTCGAAGCTGCTGTGACCCTGGGCGTCCAGAGCGACGATCTCTCCGTCAATAATTGCGTTGCGAGCGGCCAAGGCACTGGGAAGTGACGCCAGCTCGGGATAGCGTTTGGTGATGTCTACGCTGTTCCGAGAACGCAGCACCAGGCCGCCGTCCTCGATTCGCGCCAGCGCGCGCACGCCATCCCATTTGATTTCAAAGAGCCAGTTGGGATCGGAAAAGGGTTGGCTGGCTAGCGTGGCGAGCATGGGCTCTGCACGAGAGGGCATTGGGCCCTTGCGCGCGCCTTGCACTTCACTGGCTTGAATTGGGATTGCCCGGCGTTTCGGAGGCGACTCCTCTTTGATCTCGTCCAGCGTGCGTCCTGTAATGGCGGAACCATCGCGTTCGTCGATGTTCCACGAAGAATCTTCGGCGGCGTCCTTATGCTTGATCATCAGCCACTCGTTGCCTTTTTCGCTTTGTTTCAGTTTCACCAAAACAAAACTGCCGCGCAATTTCTCCCCGTTCAAGCTGAACTTGATTTCTCCCTTTTCCAATTGCTTCAACGCAGGGAGATTGCCCTCGACATGAAAAGTCCCGCGGTCCCAAATCATTACCGCTCCCGCACCATAATTGCCTTCGGGAATTTTCCCTTCGAAGTTGGCGTAGTCCAGCGGATGATCTTCCGTTTGCACCGCCAGCCGCTTGTCGGCGTGGCTCTGGGAAGGCCCCTTGGGCACAGCCCAGGACTTCAATGCCCCATCAATCGCTAGCCGGAAATCGTAGTGCAGTCGAGTTGCTCGATGCTTCTGAACCACGAAAGTATCGCCATGCTCGGCCCCGGGACGAACTTCCAACTGCGGCAACTTCGGCTTTGGCAGGCGTGTGCGTTTAGCAACTGGGGAGGGTTGCTCCTGCACCTTACCGGGGATGGGTTCAGACTCGCCCGAAGGTTCCGGAGTGCGCTCGAACCGACGCTTTCGCCGGTATTCGTCCAGCTTGGCCATGGACGCATTCTATCTCAGACCCTTCTTACCCAGGCAGGCTTGCCTTTTTGGGGGTTTTGCGGGGATTTCGTCTTGCTTCTGACCTGCCAGGCGTCTACCCTGAAAAGACTCGCGTAATCCCTTGTCTTGGCAAAGGAGAGCTCCCATGGCCACAACTGTCTGGAAAGGCCATCTGACATTTGGCTTGATTTCGATGCCAGTGCGGATGTTTGCCGCGGCCCGCGGTGAACGAATCAGTTTCAACCAACTCCACAAGGAATGTCATTCACGGCTGAAGCAGCCGCTGTTTTGCCCGGTTTGCAACCGGAACGTGGAACGGTCTGAGATCGTAAAGGGCTACGAGTACGAAAAGGATCAATACGTACTCTTCAGCGAAGAGGAAATGGACAAAATTGAGCCTGCCTCCGCCAAGGTCATGGAGATTCTGGAATTCGTGAAGTTGAGTGAGATGGATCCGCTCTACTTCGATTCGTCTTATTACATCAGCCCTGAAGACGCGGGGGTAAAAGCCTACCAACTGCTCATGAAGGACATGGAAGAGTCCGGTTACGGAGCCATCGCGAAGCTCACCATGCACCAGCGGGAGCACATCGTGATTGTGCGGCCGGGCACAAGAGGAATGACCCTGCACACGATGTTTTATTCGAATGAGATTCGCGCCGCGGAGTCCGTCCCAACCGACAAGATCGAATTGAAGGATCAAGAAAAGAAGCTCGCGCAGCAACTGATCGAGAGCCTTGCTGCTCCTTTCGATCCGCAAAAATATCGCGACGAATATCAGGAAAACCTGAAAGCCATGATTGCCGCAAAACTCAAAGGCCAACAGGTCACCGAAGTCGCTCAGCCGCACCTTGCGCCGGTGATTGATTTGATGGAAGCTCTCAAGAAGAGCCTGGCGGAGAAGCAAGCTCCAGCCGCTCGGCCCGCCGCCGTATCACCAGCGGAAGTGGCGCAAGTATCAGCGGGAAAGAAACCTCCAACACGCGCCGTGCAGCCTGTCGCCGTTGCGCAAAAGAGGGCAGGAAAGAAAGCAGCGGGGTAGTTTCACAAGCAAATGGGTGCGACCGATCGATTCAGTCCTGAAAACGTGCAGCGCATCCTTGGTTTGACCGCGAGGCAACTGGATTACTGGGACCGCTTGCGCCTTGTCTCCCCCCAAAAAGAACAAGAAACTCGCTTCTACGATTTCCGCGACCTGATTGGCCTGCGCACCGTAAAGCAATTAGTGGAAGAAGGTGTGCCCGCGAATCGCTTGCGGCGGGCGCTGGCCGCGCTCCGTGAGAAGCTCGTTCAAGTCCAGGCGCCGCTGACGGAGCTTCGGATACTTTCCGATGGGAAAGATGTGATCGTGGAACGGCACGGAGCGCGGCTGGAACCCCTGTCCGGCCAGTTTGTCTTGAATTTCCAAACGCGTGAGCTTGGTGAAAAAGTCTGCGTGATCGCCGAGCGCAATGCCGACGAGTGGCTGGCGCTGGCGCTGGAATACGAAGCCGACAAGAAGACGAGAGCCGAAGCGATGGAGGCTTATGATCGCGCGCTGCAGATTGATCCGGCGAAGATCGACGCGCTGCTCAATTGCGGAACGTTGCAATACGAGGATGGAAACTTCGAAAAAGCCTCTGAATACTTCAGCCGTGCGATTTCTGCGCAGCCCGACAGCGCCCTGGCGCACTTTAATTTGGGAAGCGTTTTAGAGGAAATGGGGGACATGGAGACGGCTCGGAAACACCTCCGCCAAGCCGTTCGACTTGATCCGAATTACCCCGATGCGCAGTACAATCTGGCTTATGTCTGTGAAAAACTGAGCGCTTTCTCGGAAGCTCGGGAACATTGGGTGGAATACCTAAAACTGGACCCTGTCGGCCCCTGGAGCGACTACGCCCGGCAGAAGCTTTCTGCCTCCGTGTCCGCAAGATCCGTTGGCAAAATCTGAGCTGAAGTCAGTTTCCGGTTTGCCGTGAGGACTGCGGAGAGCAATTGTCAGGGCCAATCTACCGAGAAGAAAAACCCCATTTAATCGAGATGCCGATCTAAGTTGGCTCCCCGGGCTAGATTCGAACTAGCAACCCTTCGGTTAACAGCCGAATGCTCTACCATTGAGCTACCGGGGAACCGCGTAGGTAGGAACGAAGCGTTACTTGAAAAGTGTAGCGAAGAGGATGTTGGGGTGTCAATGAAACGCGGATTTTGGGGGTTTAGGGCCGAAGTATCTCGATCACGATCCCGCGTGGGCCCAATCGGCAAAACTGAAGCTGGCGATTAGAAGTGGAAGACAACGTCGAGAGCGCTTTGAAAATTGTTCTGCGCCTGACTGAAGAAAGTGGTATGTACCCAGTCGGTTTCGATGCGCACGGAGAAACGAGAATGCAGGCGATAGTCCAGGCCAATCCCAGCTTGCGCGGAAAAGGCACTGCGACTTTGATTGGCTACCTGAGGTTGCAAGTGCGCGCCACCGATTAGAGCGTGGGCCCAGGGTTCAAACCTGTTACGTCGCCCGCCAACGCGGATTCCACCCCCACCGCCGAAATATTTTACGTGTTCATTTTGGAGGATCGTGGGGGCGAAGCCGGTGACGATGTTGCCCTCGACGGCAAACCAACCATTGGTCCAATAGCTGACCGTGGTGTTGGTGCCGACGAGGCTGGCGTCGATGATGTTGGACTGGAAGCGGTAAAAACCGACGCCAACAGCCAACTGCCAGCGGTAATCGTCGCGATTTCCATAAATAAAATTGGGTTTGGGGGCAGGAGCAGCGGGAATCGGAGCGGCCTCGGCAGCGGCCGGCGTCGCGGCATCCGAGCTGCGCGAGTCGCTGATAGCGGTGTCGATCAGGTTGATCTGAGCGGCGCTGGTGTCGCTGAAGGGGGCGGCGACATTTTGCGTGCTGCGTTCGATGGACGGGGTGACGCCAGGCTGTTGCGCGCGGACTGCACACGCAGACGCCAAGATGATCGCCATTCCCAAGATTGGCTTCTTCATACCGATTGTCCTCCGCCTCTCGTAACGGCGCCCCCACGGCGCCGCGGCGCTAAATTGCCGGGCCAAAGAATCATAACCCGCCCGCCCGGAAAAGTGTCGCAAAGAAGTTGCGCGGCGAAGCCGAGACGGACGAGATGAAAATACTATAGCGCAGAAAGAGGCGAGCGGGAGAGAGAGATGAAGGAAAGCGCCGGGTAGTCATCAGGCCCCCGCAGGAAAAATGCGGAGGCCAGACGGGAGGAGAGAGGGAAGAACTTTATTGAGTAAGTGCGTAGTTGTGCATACCGGCGCCGAAAGAGAAGCCTGTGCCAGCGACTTGAGGAACCCACCAGAATTTACGAAGCGAAGGATGGCTGCTGGTCATCATGCGACGGCCGACATAATCCATCACGGCCGGGCTGACCTGAGTGGCGGCGTAGATGGCGTTGGAGTGTGCAAAGGGACGGAGCAACGGGTTGCCTTCGGTGCCGTAGTTACCGGAAAGGGCGCGGCGCGTGGAATACGCGTCGAAGGCGGCGGCGCTGTGGCCGACGGCCATGAAGGTATACCAGAGTTTTTGCTGACGCGGCGTGGGAAGCGGGCGTTCCATGGCCGGCTTGATCGCGGAGTTCGAGAATGGCTTGATAGCGATGGAGTTGGACTCGGCGGTGGCTTCGGATTTGGCGATCGGGGCGTCGGGAAGAGCGGGGCGCGCGGCCGAGTCTTTGGAAGAATCAGAGGCGACTGTTTTGGCGGCGGCCGGAGAATCGTTTGCGGCCGGTTTGGTGGCTTCGGAGCTTGGAAGCCACATCAGGAGAAGAGCAGCGGAGAGTAACAAAGTGCACCTCAGGGTCGCAGCCCGTGGTGAAGATGCGGAGGGCAGCGACAGGGGAAGCTTAGCTGTACCGGGGTACAGGTGTCACTGGCCCATTGGTCACGTTTTGGGTGGTACTTCAGGATGGCTACAGGACGTTGGTAGGAGAGTTACTCCCCTCCCCCCTGTTTTTTGAAAGTGATAGATATTGCAGGAGGATGAAGTTGTTTGTTTTGTATCAGTTTTGGAAGTGATGGAAATAAAGGGGTTAGGGGGGAGGGGGATTTTAGGGTGGTACGGGTAACTATGGGGTAACGAGCGGCCGCGACGGTCGGAGGAATTGGGGGCATGCGCTAAGTGGTGACACAACTCCCTGATGTGACGATACAGGAGTGGAAATGCGTGAGTCAAGTAACAGTACGGTAACCTATGGGACACAAAGGAATGGGGAGGCGCGGCTTGCCGGGAAGATGGCCGTCCGCCCAACGGCGGGATGGATGAAAGCCAGTTCCAAACAAGCGAAGAGCGGGCCGGGCGAGCCCGGCCCCTACAAAGGAAACAGTCTGAGAAATCAGAAGGAGAAGGCGGTGTAAAGCCGCCCCTACATTGGCGCCTGTGCAGGCGGCCGATCTGAAGTTCGGCCACTACATAGGCGGGGAAATTGACGGGCCCCTTCGCGAGTCTCAGGGCAAGGATTAACTGCTATAATCGCGCGCAATTGATGGGTGGCGGACGAAGCGAGGTGATATGGCGGGAATGGAATCGTCTTCGGCGAAGCGGGCGCGGATACCGATGAAGGGGCCGCAGGCTCCGCGGTTTATTGTGATTGAGGGACCCTTGCGGGTGGGAAAGACTACGCTGGCCCGAATCCTGGCGGAGCGGTTGCACGCGCGGCGGATTTATGACTGCGAGGACAATCCGTTTCTGGCAGAGTTTTACGACGAGAAGCCGGGGGCGGCGCTGCGGGCACAGATGTATTTTTTGATGGAGCGGCAGAAGCGGACGCGTGAGGGGTTGGCGGGGGATACGCCGGGTCCGGTGATCAGCGATTTTCTGATGGAGAAGGACAGGATATTCGCGAATTTGAATCTGGATGACAAAGAATTGAAGCTGTATGAGCGATATTACGAGGCGCTGACGGCGGAGATTCCCGAGCCAGACTTGGTGATTTACCTGCAGGCGAAGCCGGAGGTGCTGCGGGCGCGGATTGCGAAGAAAAAGGCGGCGGAAGAGAAGCAGATTGCGCCGGAGTATGTGGAAGAGGTGGCGCGGGCGTACGAGCATTTCTTTTTCCGTTATGAGGCGGCGGATCTGCTGGTGGTGGATACTTCGGAAATTGATTTTGTGGAGCGGAGCGAGGATTTGCAGCAGTTGTTGAAGAGATTGCAGGAGCCGGTGAAGGGGACGCAGTATTATTTGCCGCTGGGGGGCGAGTAGGGGAGCGTGGCGGGAAGAGAGCTTAACGCTGAGACGCAGAGGGCGCAGATAAGAACGGCTGAAGAGCGAGGGGTATAGTCCGCCAAGATCACTAGTCCTCTTTTAGCGTGATATCCGAGACAGATTGGACCAAGATCTCTGCGCTGAATATCCCCATTTGTCCGAAACCCTTGCCGTCAACGGGCGCCATTTGCTTCTGCCTCTTTCGATTCTCGAAAGTTCTTTGCGAGACTCCATGCATTTTCCCGACAAACGTAGCGGTAATCCTGTAAGAGGTGCATTCCGGCGGAAATTCTGGCGGCGGGCCATCGGCACAAGCATTCCCTCTGAGGGACTGTTGAAGCCGTCGCATCAGTTCAAAATAGTTTTTGTCACGCGTGAGCGGCGGGGAGTCTGAGCCCGTTTTCGTTGCTTTAGCGTTACCTGGACGTGCAGGCAAAGTTAAGATCTTCAGCCCTGGAAGGCCGGAGCCATCGGTGAAACGAAACCAAATGCCGTCCTCGTGACAGCCTTCCTCCGCTAACAGAGAATATTCGTCACTGTCCACAATGTATCCGCGGACTTGAACGATCTTTCCATCAAATTGATAGGGTGCCCTAAGAATCTGACAGACGGTCACTTGGAGCGGAATAGGGACGCGCGGAGGTTTTGGAGTTTCTTGGAAGACAGCGCTACTTGGAAGTAGCGCTGCGACAGCGAAAATGGAGTGGGCGCGTCTAGTCACTAGTTGATTCCGTCGTTTCATTAGACTCCGCGCGCCTTACTCGAGTTCCCTCGTGCCTGAGTCCCCAAGAAGCCGAGATTGTTTCATATCCGTTTGGGTTTTCTTTGCAGAGGAATTGGAATAGAGTGCAACGCGGCGAATGTGCGCCAATGAATTGACAACCTGGGATTCGGGAGAGGGACATGAAACTGTGGACGAGGCGGAAGTTTTTTGTGGGGTCGGTGGTGGGCGGGGCTTTGGCGGGGGCGGGGCGGTTGTTCGGCAAGACGCTGGGGTTGGAAGAGGGCACGACACTTCGGCGAGACTCAGTGCAAGCTTATCGTGCCCCTACAAGCGAAGCGGTGCCGGGTGGGTCGCGACCGGTGATGATTTCTTCGGCGAATGGGGTGAATGCGCTGCCGAAAGGGATGGAGATTCTGAGGGGCGGAGGAGACACGTTGGACGCGGCGGTGGCTGCCGTGACTATCGTTGAGGATGATCCGAACGACGATTCGGTGGGGTATGGGGGATTGCCGAATGAAGAGGGTGTGGTGGAGCTGGACGCTAGCGTGATGCACGGGCCGACGCGGCGGGCGGGGAGCGTGGCGAGCGTGCAGAAGATCAAGAATGTGGCGCGGCTGGCGAAGACGGTGATGGAGCGGACGAATCACGTGATGATTGTGGGCGACGGGGCGCGGCGATTTGGAGTGGCGGAAGGGTTCGAGGAGATGAACCTGCTGACGGAGCATTCGCGGAAGATCTGGCTGGCGTGGAAGGCGAAGACGAGCTTCAACTGGCGACCGGGAATTGATAGCCCGGAGTGGAAGGAGCACATGTCGCGGCTTTTTGACGGCGACGCGGAGAAGATTGCTTATGCGGAGCAGCGGATTGCGCATCCGATTACGGGGACGATCAATTGCCTGGCGGTGAGTGCTAAGGGCGAAGTTAGCGGAACGACTACGACTTCGGGATTGTCCTGGAAGATTCCCGGGCGGGTGGGGGATTCGCCGATTATCGGGGCGGGATTGTATGTTGACGGAGATGTGGGCGGGGCGGGATCGACGGGAAAGGGCGAGGAGAATATCAAGATTTCCGGTGGGCATACGATTGTGGAGATGATGCGGAAGGGGATGAAGCCGACGGATGCATGTTTGGAGGCGCTGGGGCGGGTGGCGCGGAATTACAACGGGGACAAGAAAAAATTGGCGACGTTTCATTTGTATTATTACGCGGTGAATAAGGATGGGGAGTTTGGAAGTGCGTCGCTTTGGAAGAATGGGTATGAGGCGGGGAAAGTGGCGAAGTTTGCGGTGTGCGATGGGGCGGGGAGCCGGTTGGAGACGTGCAGGGCGTTTTTCGATGAAAT
>Ga0210389_10001114_pt1 | contig 22300 bp, 16 predicted proteins | sample IncBWH28OmetaG_FD_160127 | JGI IMG/M metagenome (GOLD analysis project Ga0210389, IMG submission 160127) | Forest soil microbial communities from Barre Woods Harvard Forest LTER site, Petersham, Massachusetts, United States - Inc-BW-H-28-O ...
AACCCTAGCTGGGTCACGCACCGCTCCAGCTCGCTGATGGCGGCACGCGGGTCCTGCAGCGGCAGGGCCGCCATCCCCCCGTACCGGACCGGGTTACCCGCGACAATCCCCGCCAGCGCGTCATTCGCGTCACGGGCCAGCCGCACCGCCTCCCGCGGATCGGGCACCGCCTGGATACCGGGGGCGGTCAGCGACAGCAGCGCGTACGCGATGCCCGCGGCATCCATGTCCTGCAGCCGCGTCTCCCCCACATCCAGCAGCCGGCCCCTGATCTCGGCCATAGTCAGCGGGCTTACGTACTCCGGGGTGTCCTTGTCGAACTGACTGAGGTTGAAGTGCTCTTCGAAACCGATCTTGTCCTGCATGGCATCCTCCTCAGGACGTTCTTTGAAGGTACCTTCAATATAGAAGGCGCCTGTTACCCTGTCAAGCGGGCGCGGCGCACCAGTCCACCCGGCCGCCATCCCGCGTAGACCCCGGCTGACCTCCCTTCCCGAAGGCGAGTGACCTCCCGGTCGCCGAACACCTGCGATTGTGGCCGCGCGCGGACTGCTGGCACATCCGCCAGGCGCTCAGCGTCCCCGCTGGCGAGAACAGGCCTTATACCGGCCACGCGGCCAGGCGGAGGGCGGACAGGGTGCCAGCCCCAGGGTGCGGGCGGCTAGCAGGCGGGCTTATGGCCGCTATCGCGCAAACCGTCGGTCCGGACGCAATGACGGGGGCCCCGGGCGGGTTACAGACCCCCGCGGGCCGGCGTTCGCCCTCGCCGAGCGCGGCGCGTACGTCGTGCTATCCGGCCGCGACCCGGTGCGCGGGGCCGACGCGGTGGCCGCCATCCGGGCGAAGGGCGGAAGCGCCGACTTCGTCTCGGCGGAGCTCGGCGACGAGGTCAGCGCGCCGTCCCTGGCCAGGCAGGCGGTCGAGCTCGGCGGCGGCCACGCAGCAGCACCGGGGTCACGATGACCGACGCCGGGGCGGTCCTGCTCCGCGAGGCCCGCGGGGTCATCGCCCAGCCAGCACGACTCGAGCGCGGCGCAGTTCCGCGCGCTGCAGGCGGGCGACCTCGACGTCGCGCTCGTCAGGGAACGCCCGGCGGATCCCGACTATGACGCCGTGCTGGCGGCGGAGGAGGACCTGGGCGTCATTCTCGCCGCCCATCATCGGCGAGGTCACGCTGGCCGCCGTGGCGGCGGGCGACGCGTTCGCGCTCGCGCCACCGGACTGGGCGGGTTCCGCGTCCGCCGCGACCGCGGACGCGCCACGGCTGCCGGGCGGCGTCGCCTGGTATCCCCTGGCCGGGGCTCCGCTTGTCCGCCGGACCTGGGCCGTGTGGCACGCCAGTTCCCGGCGCCGCGATCTCGCCATCCTCGTCGCCGCGCTCGACATCGAAAGCCACCGCGAACGTCCGCCCCGGTAGGCCTCCCGCGGGCGAATCCGCCATCCCGTGTGTCTCTCCATCCCCGTGGGTTTGACGGTCTGACCGTCCCGGGGTTACGCTCCGACCCGCGCGATTGCGGCGTCGCCCGGGTACGCTGCGTGACCTGGACTGGGAGCGGAAGGACAAGGCAGATGACGTCACGTTCCCAGTCGCGCGGGCCGCTGGACTGGCTGATTGACCGTCATGCCGAGCGCGGCCGCCTTGACCGGCTCATCCACGCGGTCAGGGACGGGACAAGCCAGGTCCTGGTGATCCACGGCGAGGCCGGGGTGGGCAAGACCTCGCTGCTTGAGTACCTGCGGAACAAGGCGGAACCCGACTGCCAGGTGTCGCGCATCGCGGGCGTGCAGTCCGAGATGGAACTGCCCTTCGCCGGGCTGCATCAGCTCTGCGGCCCGATGCTGGACCGCCTCGGGCGTCTGCCCGCGCCGCAGGCCGACGCGCTGCGGACCGCGTTCGGCCTGAGCGGTGAGGCGGGGCCGGACCGGTTCATGGTGAGCCTGGCCGTGCTCGGGCTCCTGTCCGAGGTGGCCGAGGCACGGCCGCTCGTCTGCGTCATCGACGACATGCAGTGGATCGACCGGGCTTCCGCGCAGGTTCTGGGGTTCGTCGCGCGACGGCTGAAAGCCGAGCCGATCGCCCTCGTCTTCGCGACGCGGTCGCCCGATGACGAGCTGGCCAGGCTGCCGGAACTCAAGGTGACCGGCCTGCGGGAGAAGGACGCGCAGGCGCTGCTGGACTCGGTGGTGACCCGCGGAATGGACGTGCGTGTCCGGGAACAGGTCATCGCCGAGACGCAGGGCAATCCGCTGGCCTTGCTTGAGCTGCTGCGCGAGCATTCCGAACCCGAGCTGGCGGGCGGGTTCGGACTGGCCGCCGCGGCCCCGCTGGCGGGCCGGATCCAGGAGAGCTTCCGCCGGCAGATCGACCTCCTCCCCGAGCAGGCCCGCCGGCTCGTACAGCTCGCGGCGGGGGATCCCACGGGCGACCCGCTGCTGGTGCGGCGGGCGGCCAGCCGGCTGGAAATCCCGGTGCACGCGTCGGTGCCGGCGGCGGAGGCGGGCCTGCTCGAATTCGGGGTGCGCGTGCGGTTCCGGCATCCGCTCGTGCGGTCCGCGGCCTACTGGTCGGCCTCGTCCGCGGCGCGACGGGAGCTGCACCAGGCGCTGGCCGAGGCGACCGACCCGGAAGCCGATCCCGACCGGCGGGCATGGCACCGGGCACAGGCGGCGCCCGGCGCCGATGAGGACGTCGCGGCGGAACTGGAACGCTCCGCCGGGCGCGCGCAGGCACGCGGGGGCCTGGCCGCCGCGGCCGCGTTCCTCGAGCGGGCGTCGCTGCTGACGGCCGATCCGGCCAGGTGGGCGGATCGCACCCTGGCGGCGGCGCGCGCCAACTTCGAGTCCGGGCTGTTCGACAAGGCCGCCGAACTGCTGACCAGCGCGGAATCGGGGGAGCTGGACGAGTTCGCCGGTGCCCGGGCGGACCTGCTGCGCGGGCAAGTCGCGTTCGCGTCCGGCATGGGCGCGGACGCGCCGCCGCTGCTGCTCAACGCGGCCAGGCGGCTGGCGAGCCTGGACGCCGGCCTCGCGCGCGAAACGTGCCTGGAGGCCTGGATCGCGGCGATGTACGCCGGGCACCTGGCGGCTGACGGTGACCTGCGGGAGGTCTCCCGCACGGCGATAAGCATGGTCACGCCCGCTCCCGGCGCCCGCCCGGCCGACGTCCTGCTGCACGGGCTAGCGGTGCTGGTCGCCGACGGGCCGGCGGCCGCGGCGCCGGCGCTGCGGCGGGCGCGAAACGCGTTCGCCGATGCCCGGATACCCGTGGCGGACATGATCCGGTGGGGCTGGATGATCCCCGCCGTGGACTACGCCCTGTGGGACGACGAAAGCTGGGCGCAGACGGAGCGGCAAGTCCAGGTCGCGCGTGCAGCCGGCGCCCTGAGCAGGATGCCGATCCTGCTGCAGGTGACGGCGTTCAACGCGATGTGGAGCGGGGAGTTCGCGACCGCGGCCGCGGTGATCGCGCAGGCTGACTCGGCCATCGAGGCCACCGGGACGCGGGTCGCCCCGTACCCGGCGATGACGCTGGCCGCGCTCCGGGGCCGGGCAACCGAGGCCGCCGCGCTGATCGGGACCGTCGTCGAGGACACCACCCCCGAAGGTCAGGGAATCGCGGTGACATGGGCGCACTGGGCCACCGCGATCATGAACAACGGCCTCGGCCGGTACGACGAGGCGCGCGCGGCGGCGCGGCAAGCCGCCCTGCACGACCACGTGTACATCTCGTGGTGGGCGCTGCCCGAGTTGATCGAGGCCGCCACGCGGACCGCGAGCACGCGCCTGGCCGCCGACGCCCTGGAGCAGCTCGCCGAGCGGACACGCGCCGGTGCCAGCGACTACGGACTGGGCATCGAGGCGCGCTGCCGTGCCCTGCTCGCCAGGGGGCAGGCCGCCGAGGAAAGCTACCGCGAGGCGATCGACCGGCTCGGGCGCACGCGCCGTCGCCCGGAATTGGCCCGCGCCTATCTCCTCTACGGCGAGTGGCTGCGCCGTGAGCGCCGGCTCAGCGCGGCGCGCGAGCAGTTGCGCGTCGCCACGGAGATGCTGAACGAAATCGGCATGGAAGCGTTCGCCACACGGGCCAGCCGGGAACTGCTGGCGGCGGGCGGGACCGCGGCCAGACGCGCGGCCCGGGCCCCGCGCGGCGATGCCGCCCAGAGCGCTACCGGGAGTCCCGGCGGGGGCGGGGAGACGCTGACGTCCCAGGAGGCCCTGGTAGCGTGCCTAGCCAGGGACGGGCTGTCCAACCCGGAGATCGGCGCCCGGCTGTTCATCTCACCGCGGACCGTCCAGTACCACCTCAGCAAGGTATTCGCCAAGCTTGGCATCACCTCCCGGTCGCAGCTCCACCGAGCGCTGCCGGGCGACCTGATCGGCGTCTGGGCAGACTAGGCCCGCGGGCTCACAGCCAGCCGCGCCGGACTGCCTGGATACCCGCCTGGAAGCGGGTGCCGGCGTCGAGGCGGTCCAGCAGCTCGCGGACACGGCGCTGGACGGTCCGCGGATGCGCGCCCAGGTGACGGGCGATGGCGGCGTCGGTCAGGCCCGCGGCCAGCAGCCCGAGCAGCGCGGCCTCGTCGTCGCCGGGCCCGGTGCCGGGCGAGGGCAACTCCCCGTCGGCGTGGATCGGGATCGCGCGTTCCCACACGAGTTCGAACAGCGCGATGAGCGTGTCGAGCATCGAGGACGCGCGGATCACGAGGGTCGCCTCGGCGCTGCCGCCCACCTCCAGCGGGATCAGCCCGAGCTGGTCGTCGGCGATGAACAGCTTCACCGGCACGTGCTCGGTCACCCGCGCCTGTTCCCCGGCCGCGATCATCCGGCGCAGCGCGGCGGGGCGCCCGGGCTCGGCGAATCCGGCCGGGTGGTAGACGGCCCGATAGGCCACCCCGGCGGCGAGCAGCTCCTCCTCGACCGGGTTGGCCGGGCGCGGCGGCGCCAGGTACGGCGGCCGGTCGAAGCACCGCACCTGCACCCGCGCCGAGCGCTGCAGCTGCTCCCAGCGCCGTGCGGTCGCCTCTCGCGTGGTCACGACCTCGATGGCCTCGTGCGGCTGGGCGCTGACCCGCGCCTGCCGGTAGCGGGCCGACAGCCGCGTGACCGACAGGCGGGCCCGGGCCAGCTCCTGCTCACGCGCACGGGCGAGCAGTTCCAGCGCCACATCCGGCGGGGCGGCCGCGTAGGCGGTGCCGTCGCCCGTCGAGCCCGCCAGCCGGGACACGAGGCCCGCCCGCTCGAGGTCCGCGAGCGCCTGCCCGGCCGGCACGCCGGGCAGGCGGTCGGCCAGTTCGCCGAGCGTCGCCGAGGACACGTCGACGAGGGCGACGTATACCGCTTCCTGATCGGCGGTCAGGCCCAGCCCGTCCAGCAATGCCGCACCTCCGGTGTCGCTTTTACGTCATGCCGCTAATCCGCACAATCAGACACATCATCCCAGGACGAAAGACACGTAACGTTACGAATCTCTTTACACGGGATTCAGGAGGACCAGCATGCGCCGCAGACGCGCCCTCATCCCCCTCGCGGCGGCCGCGCTCGCCGCCGGGCTGCTGTCGCCCGCGGCGGCCCAGGCGGCCCGGGCCGCGACCGCGGCGCAGGCCGGCACGCAGGCCGCCAGCGGGTCGCTGAACAGTGCCGCGGTGGAGGACACCGCCTCGGGCAACGCCCGGACCATCGACGTCCCGGGCGGCGGCTACGCCGTCGTGCGCTCGGACGGCGAGGTGTCGCTGGTCGGCGCGTCCGGCGCGACGACGTGGCAGGACGACACCCAGCAGCTGTACAAGGACTGGGACCTGACCTGGCAAGACCCGGATGGCGTTACCGAGTACCCCGAGCTGTCCTGGGGCACCGATCCGGTCGACCCGCTGGACTTCACCGGTGCCGGCAGCGGCCTCATCAACGACGTGAACCCGGCCGCGGCCGGCGTGCTGGACGGCCGTCCGGTCGTCGCGGTCGCCGAGACCGTCGGGGTCGCGATGACCGCGTCCTTCTGCCCGAACTGCACGTGGCCGTTCAGCGTACCCGGCTCGGATATCCATCTCGGCACGTTCGTGAGCGTCCTGGACGCCCGGACCGGCCGCATGCTCTACCACGAGGTCGACCCCGGCTACGTCACCCAGGTCGCGATCGCGGGCGGCCGGCTGATCATCGGCGACGAGGACGGCGACCCGCTGAGCGAGGGCGGCATCGGCCAGTGGGGATCGGTCAGCACCGTCCGCGCCCTGGCCATCTCCGCGACTGGCACCGCACACCAGGCCTGGGACTACTCGACGCACGTGCCCTGGGGCCGCCTGCTGGACGTCGCGGTTACCGACAGCGGCGCGAACGGCGAGTCCGGCCAGGACCTCGCGCTCGCCTGGAGCGACACACCGACCGGCCTCGGGGTGCCCGGGCCGCCGGACGGCCACGTGCTGCTGCTCGACGCGGCCACCGGCACGATCCGCTGGCAGGTGCGCACGCCGGGCTACCCGGTGCTGGCCGCGGCCGACAACCAGCGCGGCGAACTCGCCGTCGTGCAGCTCACCGACCCCACCCTGTCGGTCGGCTACACGCTCACCGGACTCAGCTACGCCACCGGCCAGACCGTGCTCACCGACAAGCGCGACGGCGCCCTGCCGTTCTCCCTCGTCGTCGGCACCGGGCCGGACGACGGCTGGGCGGTCGGTGCGGCCGACGCCACGATGGACGACGGGTACTACGACCCGACCGACGGCCGCGTGACGCTCACCGACCCGGCCACCGGCCGTGACCGGTGGTCGGTGACGCTCCCGGCGACCGACTACGGCACGCCGATGCCGGGCGGCCTCGTGATCGGCGACGGCACCGTGATCGCCGACTCGTGGCTCGGCGCCACCACCCCCACCGCCGCCGCCCCGCTCGGGCAGGAGAACAGCGTCACCGCCTTCAGCTATCAGACGGGCCGCACCGGCTGGCAGCACTCCGGCGACGTCGGCGACCCGATCTCGCTCAGCGCGGTGACCAGCGGCCCCGGCCTGGCGCGCGCCGTGACCAGCCACCAGGACGTGGACACCTACGGTGACGGCGGCCAGGTGACGCAGGGCACGGCGGGTCCCGGTGACTTCCTGTCCGGCGCCGCCATCAGCATCACGTCGCCGGGCAGCCGCTCACCCGCCACCGACCTGGTCGCGGGCGACGAGAACGGCGATGTCTACGCCTTTGACGGACGAGACCTCGCGGCCGGGAGCCAGCGGGTGCTGTGGCGGGCGCACCTGCCCGGGCCGGTCCAGGACGTCACGACGGCGACGCTCGACGGCCGGCCGGTGGTCGTCGCCGCCGCCACCAGCGCGGTCGGCGTGCTGGACGCCAGCACCGGCCGACTGCTGCGGCTGATCCCGACCCCGGGCACCTACGCCTACTCGGCCACCGTCATCTCGGCCGGCGGCACGCCGGCGGTCGTAGTGCCCGGCGCCAGCCTGACCGCCTACCGCCTCGACACCGGAGCGCGGCTGTGGAGTTACGCCGCCCCGTCCGGCGCCGCGTTCTCCGACGCGGCCTACGCCGACGGCGTAGTCGCGGCCGAGTACAGCGACGCCTCCGACAACGGCGCGCCCGCCACCGAGATGGCGGCGGCCGGCGTCAGCGCCACGACCGGGAAGCTCATCTGGAGCCAGGCGGCCAGCCCGTCGGCCGTGACGCGGGGCCAGCTGTACAACGGTGCCTTCGCCAGCCCGGACATCGCCGGGGCGAACGGCGACGGCGTCGCCTTCTCCTGGGCGAGCGCCAGCGGCGGCAGCCAGGTGGACGTCCGCGACATCGCCACCGGCGCGCTGGACTACAGCGACACGTCCGCTGACCTGAACGCGTTCACGCAGTTCCTCGCCTCGCCCGGGCTCGGCCTGATCGCCGTCGCCCAGACCGGGGCGGCCCTCATCACCCCGTCCGGCGCGGAGAGCAGCTACTACCCCACCGGCCTGTCCGGCGCCCTGGCGTCCACCCCGTCGGGCCAGCAGGCCTTCCTGACGGCGAACGGGGAGGTGAGCGCCTACGGCACGGACATCTTCACCACGTCCTCGCCGTCGGCCGAGGCCAGCGCCGGCCCCTACGAGGCGGGCACGCTGGTCAGCGGCGACTTCGCCGGCAACGGCGCGCAGCAGGTCGTGGCCATGCCCGCGAACTGGCTCGCCTACCAGATCGTGAACGGCGAGACCGGGTACTACATCATGGCGAACCTGCTGAGCATCCAGCACGGCCTGTCAGTGCTCAGCCTGGGGGACGCGGGTACGTCGTCCGGCGCCAGCGCGGTCCCGGCCGCTTCGGCCGCCCCGTCCAGCGCGGGCAACCAGGCGGCGCAGTACCCGGGCCCGGGCGCGAGCGACGTGGCCGAGGTTCCGTCCACCGCTAAGCCGTCCGTGCCCGCGGCCCTGCGGCCGGTCGGCCAGTCCGGCTCGTCCGCGCCGGTCCTCGAGCCGGCACGCGACGGCGCCATTTCGCCGGAGACGTCCCCGGTCACGGCGAAGCACACGCTGACCGAGCACGCCGCCGACACGGCGGTCACCCCGCCCGGCTACGCACCGTCCCAGCTGACCGCCCTCCTCGGCCTGCAGGGTGACGGCAGCGGTCAGACCATCGCGCTCGTGGACGCCTACGACGACCCGGACATCACCGCCGACGCCGAGACGTTCAGCCAGCAGTACGGCCTGCCCGGCGTGTGCGGCGCGGGCGGCACGGCGGGCGACTGCTTCACCCTCGACGTGCGGCAGCAGAGCGCGACGGCCGGCTCGAACCCGGACTGGGCCCTGGAGACGTCGCTCGACGTCGAGTGGGCGCACACCCTCGCGCCCAAGGCCACCATCGAGCTCGTCGAGGCCAGCGACCAGACGTTCGCGTCCCTGTTCCGGGGAGTGGCCACCGCGGCGGCCACGAAGCCGGCGGCGATCTCGATGAGCTGGGGCTACAGCGAAGGCGAGTTCTCCGACGAGACCTACTACGACCATTTCTGCGCGCTCACCACGACCGTCTGCGTGGTCGCCTCCGGCGACTACGGCCACCCCGGCTCCTATCCCGCCTACAACCCATCGGTCCTCGCGGTCGGCGGCACCACGCTGAACCTCACCGCCAGCGGCGGTGTCACCAGCGAGCAGGCCTGGGACAGCAGCGGCGGCGGGCAGAGCTGGGTCGAGCCGGAACCCGTCTATCAGGACGGTGTCCAGTCCAGCGGCCAGCGCCAGATGCCCGACGTCTCCTTCGACGCCGACCCGAACACGGGCGTCGCCGTCTACGACAGCGTCCCCTACCTCGGCCAGTCCGGCTGGTGGGAGGTCGGCGGCACCAGCCTCGGCGCCCCGTCCTGGTCGGCCATCCTCGCCGACGCCGGCCAGCTTCGCGCCGCCAGCGGAAAGGCCCCGCTGACCGCGGCCGGGGACGCGGTCCAGCAGGCGGTCTACTCCCTGCCCGCCAGCGTGCTCGCGCCGGTCACGACCGGTCCGGACAACGGCTACTGCCCGGACGGCTGCTCCCCCGCGGCCGGCTACGACCAGATCACCGGCCTCGGCAGCCCGCGGGCGGGTGTCGACACGGCACTCGCCAACACAGCACCGGCCGAGTCGGCGGGCTAAGGGCGAGCACCTGTGTCGTGAGGGAAAAAGGCCTTTGGAATAATCGGTCGTCATGCAACCGATCGTTCTCGGCCCGAACATGCCACGGCAGTTCTACCGCGGGGCCGGGCGGATCGCCCGGTTCCGCGGTGACGGCGCGCCGGAAGACCGCCCGGAGGACTGGGTCGGCGCCGCCACCCCCCGGTTCGGGCTCGCGCCCGACGGGATCACGCGGCTGCCCGGCGGGGATCTCCTGTCCGACGCGATCGCCGCGGACCCGGTCGCCTGGCTGGGGGCCGAGCACGTCGCGCGCTACGGCGCGAACCCCGCGCTCCTGGTGAAGCTGCTCGACGCCGGGCAGCGGCTCCCCGTGCACGTTCACCCCGACCGCGCGTTCGCCGCCGGGCACCTCGCCAGCCCGTACGGCAAGACGGAGGCCTGGATCGTCCTCGAGGCCGAGCCCGGCGCCGCCGTGCACATGGGCTTCCGCCGCGATGTCGCGGCGGCGGAACTCGCCGGGTGGGTCCGCGACCAGGACGTGCCCGCGATGCTCGCGGCCACCAACGAGGTGCCGGTGACGGCGGGCGACGCCGTCCTGTGCCCGGCGGGAACGCCCCACGCGATCGGCGCGGGGGTCCTGGTCCTCGAGGTACAGGAGCCGACGGACTTCTCCATCCTGCTGGAGTGGCAGGGTTTCCTGCCCGGCCCGGACGGCGCCAGCGTCGGCCTGCCGATGGACGAGGCGCTCGAGTGCGTGCACCGGGGCGCGTGGACCGGCGAGCGGGTCGCCAGCCTGCGCGGGCCCGGCGTCACCGGCGCCGCGGGATCGCTGCTCCCGGCGGAGGCCGACCCCTTCTTCGTCACCGAGCGGCTCGGCGCCGGCGGGTTCGGCCCCTCCTACGCGCTCCTGGTGGTGACCGACGGGACGGGCACGCTGGTGCCGGAGTCCGGCCCGGCCATCGCGGTCGGCCGCGGCAGCACCGTGCTCATCCCGCATGCCGCCGGGCCGTGCACGCTGACCGGGGACGTGCGGGCGATCCGCTGCCTGCCGGGACGCTGAGGCTTCAGGCCCTGTCCCCGGTGCGCGTGAGACCCGGTGCGCGTGAGACCCGGGGAGACGCGGGGGTAGTCGCGGAGTTAGGCTTTGCTCATGGCGCGGTGGAGTTTCCTGGAGTGGCCGGTCGTCCGGCAAGCGCGCTCCGGGGACGTCTTCGGCCGGGGGCCCGCGGTGACTTCCGCGCGCACCCGCGCGATGACCTCACGCACGTCGACCGCCGACCGCGTCGTGCAGAGCGTCTGCCCGTACTGCGCGGTGGGCTGCGGACAGCGTATCTACGTCAAAGACGAGAAAGTCGTCCAGATCGAGGGCGACCCTGACTCGCCCGTCTCGCGTGGCCGGCTGTGCCCGAAGGGGTCGGCGAGCGAGCAACTCGTGAACTCCCCCGGCCGCCAGACCAAAGTGCTCTACCGCGCGCCTTATGCCACCGACTGGCGGCGCCTGGACCCGGACGCCGCCATCGACATGCTGGCCGACCGGTTCATCGAGTCGCGCCGCAGAACCTGGCAGCAGCAGGACCACCAGGGGCGCCTCCTGCGCCGCACGATGGGCATCGCCAGCCTCGGCGGCGCGACCCTCGATAACGAAGAGAACTACCTGATCAAGAAGCTCTTCACCGCCGCCGGCGCGGTCCAGATCGAGAATCAGGCGCGCATTTGACACTCCGCCACTGTTCCCAGTTTGGGATCATCGTTCGGGCGCGGCGGCGCCACCCAGAGCCTGCAGGACATGGCTAACGCTGACTGCATCGTCATCCAGGGCTCCAACATGGCCGAATGCCATCCCGTCGGCTTTCAGTGGGTGGAGGAGGCTAAGTCCCGCGGAGCCAGGGTCATCCACGTTGATCCCCGTTTCACCCGCACCTCGGCGATCGCGGACAAGCACATCCCGATCCGCGCTGGCTCGGACGTGGTATTGCTCGGCGCGCTGATCAACTACGTGCTGGCCAACGACCTGTGGTTCAAGGAGTACGTGGTCGCGTACACCAACGCGGCGACCCTGGTGAACGAGGATTTCCGGGACACCGAGGAACTCGGCGGCCTTTTCTCCGGCTATGACCCTGAAACCGGTCACTATGACCCGTCGACCTGGGCTTACGCGGAGTCCAACGGCGACCTTCCGGCCACCGTCCACGAGCACGGCGCCAGTGCCTCGGCCCGCGCGGCCGGCGACGAGCACGGCAGTGGTGGCCCGTCCCTGGCACACGCCCACGTGCTGCGCGACGAGACCCTCCAGGACCCGCGGACGGTATTCCAGATCCTCAAGCGCCACTATGCCCGCTACACCCCCGAGATGGTCCGCGACGTCTGCGGCATCAGCGCGGGCGACTTCGCCTACCTCGCCCGCGCGATCACGGAGAACTCCGGCCGCGAGCGTACTACCTGCTTCGCCTACGCCGTCGGCTGGACGCAGCACACGCTGGGCGCGCAGTTCATCCGGACCGCCGCGATCCTGCAGTTGCTGCTGGGCAACGTGGGCCGCCCCGGCAGCGGCATCATGGCGCTGCGCGGGCACGCCAGCATCCAGGGCTCGACCGACATTCCCACGCTGTTCAACCTGCTTCCCGGCTACCTGCCGATGCCATCGGCCGGCAAGCATGACACCTTCGCCGAGTACGTGGCGGCGGTCGGGACGAAGAAGCAGAAGGGGTTCTGGGCCAACTCCGACACCTACATCGTCAGCCTGCTCAAGGCGTGGTGGGGCGACACCGCCCAGGCGGACAACGACTGGGCCTACGACTACCTGCCCCGGCTGACGGGAGCCCACGGTACCTACCAGACCGTGACGGAGATGCTCGCGGGCAAGGTGGAGGGCTACTTCCTCCTCGGCCAGAACCCGGCCGTCGGGTCGGCGAACGGCCGGCAGCAGCGACTCGGCATGTCCCACCTGAAGTGGCTGGTCGTGCGAGACCTCAGCCTCATTGAGTCGGCGACGTGGTGGAAAGACGGCCCGGAGATCGCCTCCGGGGAGCTGCGCACCGAAGACATCGCGACCGAGGTGTTCTTCCTGCCCGCGGCGAGCTACGCCGAGAAGGCCGGGACATTCACCCAGACGCAGCGCATGCTGCAGTGGCGCCACAAGGCACTCGACCCGCCCGGTGAGTGCCAGAGCGACCTGGACTTCTTCTATAGGCTCGGTCAGCGGATCAGGGCGAAGCTCGCCGGCTCAACCGATGAACGGGACCGGCCGCTGCTCGACATGACCTGGGATTATTCGGCTGGCTCCCGCGGCGATGCCGATCCGGAGGCGGTGCTGGCGGAGATCAACGGCTACCAGCGCACGGGCCCGGCGGCCGGTAAGCCCCTCTCGTCGTATACCGAGCTGCGCGCCGACGGATCGACGACCGCCGGGTGCTGGATCTACACCGGGGTATACGCCGACGGCGTCAACCACGCGGCCGACCGCGTGCCGCACGGCGGCCCCCTACGGAGCCAGTCGCAATGGGGCTGGGCCTGGCCCGCCAACCGGCGGATCCTGTACAACCGGGCCTCGGCCGACCCGGATGGCAAGCCGTGGAGCGAACGGAAGAAATGGGTCTGGTGGGACGAGGACAAGGACCGCTGGGTCGGTGACGACGTGCCCGACTTCGTGGCCGACCGCGCGCCCGGCAGCCGCCCCGACCCGGATCTCGGCGGCCCGGCCGCGCTCGCGGGCGACGACCCGTTCATCATGCAGTCCGACGGCAAGGGCTGGCTGTTCGCCCCCAAGGGCATGGTTGACGGTCCGCTGCCCACGCACTACGAGCCGCAGGAGTCCCCTGTCACCAACGCGCTCTACCCGCAGCAGCAGAGCCCCGCGCGAATCACCTTCCCGCGGACGGACAATCTCAGCGCGCCGAGCGCCGGCGCGCCGGGCGCGGACATATACCCGTACGTGTTCACCACCTACCGGCTCACCGAGCACCACACCGCCGGCGGGATGAGCCGCTGGCTGCCGTACCTCGCGGAGCTGCAACCGGAGATGTTCTGCGAGGTGTCGCCCGCGCTGGCCGCCGAACGCGGGCTCGAGCCTTACGGCTGGGCCACGATCATCTCGCCGCGGGCGGCGATCGAGGCGCGGGTGCTGGTCACCGACCGGCTGACGCCGCTGGTCATCGGCGGCCGCACCGTGCACCAGATCGGGCTGCCGTATCACTGGGGCGTGGGAACCCAGGCCGTCGTAAGCGGCGACGCGGCCAACGACCTGCTCGGCGTTACGCTAGACCCCAACGTGCAGATCCAGGAGTCCAAGGCCGGATCCTGCGACATTCGCCCGGGCCGCCGGCCACGAGGGGAGCAGTTGCTCCGCCTCATCGCGGACTACCAGACCCGCTCCGGGGCTACGATCGCCACCGACAACGTCCGAGTCACCGATCCCGCCCACGAGATCGTCGATCCGCCGCACGAGCACGGGAAGGAGGACGGGAGCTAATGCCCCAGTTCGCCGGACCTACCGACCCCGCGGCTGACGCACGGTGGCCCGATATCAAGCCGCGCAAAGGCTTCTTCACGGATACCTCCATCTGCATCGGCTGCAAGGCCTGCGAGGTGGCCTGCAAGGAGTGGAACCACAACCCGCGCGACGGCGACCTGGAACTGCTCGAGTCGTCCTACGACAACACCGGTGCGCTGGGCGCCAGCACCTGGCGGCACGTCGCCTTCATCGAGCAGGGGCGCGAGCGCATCGAGCAGGCGCGGGAGAGCGGCCGCACCCTGGTCGATCTGGGCATGCCCAGCGTGGGCGCTCCGGCCCCGGACGCCGCGGCGCCGCCATCCGCCCAGTCCGCGATCCCGGACACGCCTGAGTTCCGCTGGCTCATCTCATCCGACGTGTGCAAGCACTGCACGCACGCCGGATGCCTCGACGTATGCCCGACCGGCGCGCTGTTCCGTACCGAATTCGGCACCGTCGTCGTGCAGGCCGATGTGTGCAACGGCTGCGGGACCTGCGTGGCGGGCTGCCCGTTCGGCGTCGTCGAGCGCCGTACCGACGGCACGGCCGCCCCGAAGGCCAAGCGCGGTGAGCGAAAGGGCGAACAGCCCGACGTCCCCAATCTTGGCGTCGCCCAGAAGTGCACGCTGTGCTACGACCGGCTTATCGACGACGAGGCGCCCGCCTGCGCGAAGACCTGCCCGACCACCTCCATCAAGTTCGGGGACCGGGAGCACATGGTGGCCCTGGCCAAGGACCGGGTCGCCGAGCTGCACGCTCAGGGAAGGACCGAGGCGCGCCTGTACGGCGCCAATGAACTCGACGGCGTCGGGGGCACCGGGTCGGTCTTCCTGCTCCTGGACGAGCCTGAGGTCTACGGGCTCCCGCCAGACCCCCGGGTGTCCACGGCCGACTTGCCGCGGATGTACAAGCGGGCCGGTATCGCCGCGGCCGGGATGGCCGCCGCGGCCATCCTCGCGTTCGTGGGAGGACGTAGGTGACGACCTCTGAGTTCGACAGCGTCCGGCCGCCGGATCCGCCCGGCCGCCGCCGACGCGACGGCAGGCGCCGCCGGCGGGCGCGCATGGACGGCAGCACGGACGGCTCGCGCGAGATGGCGATGGTTCCCGAGCCGGAGTTCACGTCGTACTACGGCCGCCCCGTGGTCAAGCCGGCCCCGTGGGGCTCCGACATCGCGGCGTACCTCTTCCTCGGCGGCGTCGCGGGCGGCTCGGCCGTGCTCGGCGCCGGCGCGCAGCTCAGCGGACGCGACACGCTGCGCCGCAACTGCCGGCTGTCGGCGCTGACCGCGGTGAGTCTCGGTGCGGTCGCCCTGGTCCGCGACCTGGGCCGGCCGGAGCGCTTCCTGAACATGCTGCGCGTCATCAAGCTGACCTCCCCGATGAGCGTCGGCTCGTGGATCCTCAGCGCCTTCAGCGCGGGCGCCGGGGTGGCCGCCGTCGCCGAGGTCGACCGGATGACCGGGCAGCGGCTGCCCCTCGGCCCGTTGCGCCGGGTGCTGCACGCCGTCGAAGGGCCGGCCGGACTCGAAGCCGCCGCGTTCGGGCCCCTGCTCTCGGTGTACACGGCGGTCCTGCTGGCCGACACGGCCACGCCGACCTGGAACGACGCACGCGACGAGCTGCCTTTCGTGTTCGTCAGCTCGGCCAGCCTGGCCGCTTCCGGGCTGGCCATGATCACGACGCCGCCGGCGGAGACCGGCCCGGCGCGCAAGCTGGCGGTGGCCGGCGTTGTCGGCGATGTGGTGGCGACGCAGGTGATGCACCGGCGGATGGACCCGGTCGCGGCCGAGCCGCTGCACGAGGGCAGGCCGGGCACGCTGCTGCGGGTGAGCGAGGCGCTCGTCGTCGCGGGCGGGATCGGGGTAGTGCTGGGCGGCCGTCGCCGCGGCGTCGCGGCCGCGGCCGGAGTGGCGCTGCTGGCCGCATCGGCGCTCACCCGGTTCGGGGTGTTCGAGGCCGGCATCCGTTCCGCCAAGGACCCGCGTTACACGATCGAGCCGCAGAAGCGCAGGCTCGCGGCCCGCCGCGCCGCCGGCGTCACCGACGATTCGATCACCACGTCCGGCTAGCTCACCCGCGCCGGCTGACGGCGCACCGCCACCCGGGATCCGCGTCCGGCCGGTCAGCGCCGTAGATTCTTCGCGCTCGCCGTAGGGTAAGCCTCACGCCGGGTGATCATCTCTACAACGTGGGCGCCGCGCTGGGCCTGCCGCGCCAGGCGGCGGTGATCGCCATCGCCACGGCGATGCAGGAGTCAAAGCTGGAGAACGTCTCCTACGGCACGGCGGACAGCCTCGGCGTTCCAGCAGCGCCCGTCGCAGGGCTGGGGCTCGCCCGCCGAGATCATGCAGCCGGTCTACGCCGCCAGCATGTTCTACTCGCGCCTGGCCGGCGTGCCGGGCTGGCGGGGGCTGCCCCTCACGGTCGCCGCGCAGGACGTGCAGCGCTCCGACTGCCCGGACGCCTATGCGCAGTGGCAGCCGCTCGCCACGTCCCTGGCGGACTCGTTCACCGGCACGATCGCGGTCTGCGTCACCGGGGCGAGCCTGCCCTCGGCGGGCTAGCGGCCGGCTGGCGCAGCCCGCGCAGGAGCAGCCCGACCAGCCGGCGGGGCTCGTAGCCCGCGTCGCCGGTACCCCCGGCGCAGAGGCTCCCGATGCCGCGCATCAGCTCGTAGGCGCGCGTGCCGGGGCCGATCTCGCCGGCGTCGGCCGCCGCGTCGAGCAGCTGCTGGCAGACGGGCACCAGGCGGTCGATGAAGTAGGCGTGCAGCGTCTCGAAGCCACTGCCGGATTGCATCGCGCTGGCCAGCCCGTGCTTCGTCACGAGGAAGTCGACGAAGAGGCTGACCCACTCGCGCAGCGCCGCGAAGGGCGAGCCGGCGTCCGCGAGCAGGGCCGGGCCGGCCTCGGCGCAGGCCTCGACCTGGTGACGGTAGACGGCGACGATGAGATCCGCCCGGGTCGGGAAATGGCGGTAGATCGTCCCGATCCCGACGCCGGCCCGGGCCGCGATCTCACGGATCGGCGCGTCGACACCGGAAGTGACGAAAACCGCGGCGGCCGCCTCCAGCAGCGCCCGCTGGTTCCGCACCGCATCGGCCCGCCGGCCGCGCCCCGGCACCGGCTGGTCCGCGGCCGGCTCGCTTTCACCAGGCACCGAGCCCCGCCCCCTCCGAAAAATCTTTCACCTAAACGTCCCAGGCTCCGCACGACTACGGAGCGACGTTCCACTTTAACTCTAGCCCAACCAGGCGTGCCGCCCTTGTCCGGGACGGCGGCCGAGGTAGGCGACGAGCCGGTCCCCCGCCGTCGCCGCGACGGGCACTGGAACCGGCTCGCCGAACAGGCCGTCGCGGGTGCCGTCGGTGACGAGCAGCGGGACCACCCCCAGCAGCGCCTCGGCGAGGGCGGCCGGGACCGGCTCCGGATGCCCCGTGGCGGCGCGGATGTCCCACCCGTGGACGGCGATCTCAACCGCGCCCGCGCTGATGACGACGTTCCCGGTCAGGTCGTGCCCCGCGACCGAGACGCGCTCCCCAGCGGAGGCGACCGCGCAGGCCGCCAGCAGCCGCCCGCACCGGGCCCGTACCGACGCGATCTCCGCGCCGGGCGCCACGGCCGGGGCGGGCCACAGGCCGACCGCCCCGCAGCCGAAGGCCTCGGTCAGCGCTTCCAGCGACTCGCAGGTGTGGCTCAGCAGCATGCGCAGGCTCCACCCGGCGCAGGGCGTGGGCCCGTCCATCGACTCAGGCGCGATGCGCCGGATGCCGTCCAGCAGGTAGGTGACCGCCTGCTCCAGCATCCCGCGGCCGGTCAGTTCGGTCATGGCCGGCTTCCGGGCTGGTCACCGATCGCCAACAGGTTCCTCCGCAGCTCGCAGTACACGGCCCGCAAAGGCCGCCTGCTATGTAGACCCGGCGGACGCCCCAGAATCGTCGGTCGCCGCAGAATCGGCGCAGAACGTGACGCGTCAAACAACGGGCCGGGCCTCCCCGGCCGGCGAGGCAGGCGATACGCTTCCGGCGGATCGCCCGATTGTTAACAACGCGCGCGAGGGAGACGCGGATGATCATCGACATCCACGGCCACTACACGACCGCCCCAGCGGCGCACCAGGAGTTCCGGGACGCGCAGCTCGCGCGCCTGTCCGACCCCGGTCTCCCCGCCCCCGTGCCCGCGCGGGTCAGCGACGACGAGATCCGCGAGACCATCGAGGGCAACCAGCTGCGGATCGCGCGCGAACGCGGCACCGACCTCACGGTCTTCTCGCCGCGCGCGTCGGGCATGGGCCACCATGTCGCCGACCCGGCCACGGCGGTCGCGTGGGCCCGCGCCAGCAACGACCTGGTCTGCCGCGTGACCGAGCTGTTCCCGGCGAGCTTCGCGGGCGCCTGCCAGCTCCCGCAGGTGGCCGGCGAGCCGCTGGCGGCGTCCGTCGCGGAACTGGAGCGGTGCGTCACGGAGCTGGGATTCGTCGGGGCGAATCTCAACCCGGACCCGTCCGGCGGCTACTGGAGCTCACCGCCGCTGACCGACCCGTACTGGTTCCCGCTGTATGAGAGGCTCGCCGAACTGGGCGTGCCTGCGATGATCCACGTCTCTACGTCGGTTAATCCGGCCGTGCACACCCTCGGCGCGCATTACCTGAACGCCGACACAACCGTGTTCATGCAGCTCGTCTCGGGCGACCTGTTCGGGCGTTTCCCAGGCCTGCGGTTCGTGATCCCGCACGGCGGCGGGGCCGTCCCCTATCACTGGGGCCGGTACCGCGGCCTCGCGACGCGGGAGCGGCGCCCGCCGCTCGCCGGCCATGTGTTGGGGAACGTCTTCTTCGACACGTGCGTCTACCACCAGCCGGGCATCGACCTGCTGACGAAGGTCATCAGCCCGGACAACCTGCTGTTCGCCTCGGAGATGCTCGGCGCCGTGCGCGGGGACAACCCGGAGACAGGAGTTTCCTGGGACGACACGAAGCGCTATGTCGACAAATCGGCGTTGACGCCCGAGGACCTGCGCAAGGTCTACGAACTCAACGCCCGGCGCGTCTACCCCCGCCTGGACGCCAGGCTGAAAGCCGCGGGCGCCTGACGCCGCGACCGCCAGCCAAGAAGTCTTCGCGCTCAGCCGAGCAGCGGGACGTCTACCCGGCCCTGCAGGTCCGCGAGCGTGATGCCATAGGTCTCCAGCACGCGGACGCCGTCCGGCTGAATGTCGAAGACGGCGTGGTCGGTGTAGACGCGGCTGACGCACGCGACGCCGGTAAGCGGGTAGGTGCAGTCGGCCACCAGCTTCGACTCGCCGTTCTTGGTGAACAGCGTCATCATCACGTACACGTCCTTGGCGCCGATGGCCAGGTCCATCGCCCCGCCGACCGCCGGGATCGCGTCCGGCTTGCCGGTGTGCCAGTTCGCGAGGTCACCGCGGGCGGAGACCTGGTAGGCGCCCAGCACGCACACGTCGAGGTGGCCGCCGCGCATCATGGCGAAGGAGTCCGCATGGTGGAAGTAGGCCGCGCCCGGGAGCTCGGTCACCGGGACCTTGCCGGCGTTGGTGAGGTCAGGATCGATGTCATCGCCGGCCGCCGCCGGGCCCATGCCGAGCATGCCGTTCTCGGTGTGCAGGATCACATCGGGCTGGCCGTCGGCACCGACGGGCAGGTGGTCGGCGATCTTGGTGGGCTGGCCGATGCCGAGGTTGACGTAGGACCCGGCGGGGATGTCGCGGCCGATCACGGCGGCCAGCTCGTCGGTGGTCAGCGGACCGCGGTCGGCGTGCTCAACGGCGGCGGCACTGCTCAGGACAGTCATCAGCGGGCTCCCTGGACGGTGTACTGGCGGGCTTCCACGACCGCGATCCGGTCGACGAAGATGGACGGCGTCACGACGGCCTCCGGGTCAAGCTCTCCGGCCGGCACGACCTCCCGCACTTCCGCGATCGTAGTCGTCGCCGCCGTCGCCATCACGGGCCCGAAGTTACGCGCCGTCTTCCGGTACACGAGGTTCCCCAGGGTGTCCGCCCGGTACGCCGACACGAACGCGTAGTCGCCCTTGATCGGGTACTCAAGCACGTAGGTCCGGCCGTCGATCTCCCGGGTCTCCTTGCCGTCGGCCAGCGGCGTCCCGACGCCGGTCGGCGTGAAGAACGCCCCGATGCCCGCCCCCGCGGCGCGCATCCGCTCGGCCAGGTTGCCCTGCGGGACGACCTCGAGCTCGATCTTCCCGGCGCGGTAGAGGCCGTCGAAGACGTAGGAGTCGATCTGCCGGGGGAAGGAGCAGATGACCTTCCGCACCTGGCCCGCCCGCAGCAGGGCCGCTAGCCCGACGTCACCGTTCCCGGCGTTGTTGGACACGATGGTCAGGTCCTTCGCGCCCTGGCGAATCAGGCCGTCGATCAGGTCGAACGGCATTCCGGCGAGCCCGAAGCCACCCACCAGAACCGTGGACCCGTCCTCGATCCCGGCGACCGCCTCATCAACGGATTCCAGTACCTGCGCACGACTCACTTATCCATCACCTCGCGGAGAATCTACCGCGATGCGTCGCGGCCGATTCGTCCGGGACACCGCCAAAGATCGCCCGCGCCCCCGCTTCTTGCTGTTATCAGCACGCCGCAACCGCGATTAGCGCCGCGTGTTTGGATCGTTGGCGCCATCGAGCCAATCCGATTGGCTCGATGGCGCCAACGATCCACCCGGAGCACCGGCCAGCGCACCAGCCGGAGCACCGGTCGGCACACCAGCCAACGCACCAGCCGGGACGCGGCCGGCGACGCATGCCGTGACGACGCGCACGCCGCACGCCGATGACCGGCCCCGAAGGGCCGGCCATCCCGCACGCCGCTAGGCGATGATCATCCAGGGGGACTCGACCAGCTTGGTCAGGGTCGCCAGGAACCTGGCCGCGAGGGCGCCGTCGATGACACGGTGATCCGACGACAGCGTGTACCGCAGCCGGTAGCGCGGGACGATCTCGTTGCCGACGACCGCCGGCTCGCGCACCGTCGCCCCGACCGCCAAGATGGCCGACTCCGGCGCGTTGATGATCGCCGTGAAGTCCTCCACGCCGAACATCCCCAGGTTGCTGATCGTGAACGTGCCCCCGCTCAGCTGGGCCGGCGTGAGCTTGCGCTCGCCCGCGAGCGCGACCAGTTCCTTGGACTCCAGCCCGATCTGCGTGACGGTCTTGGTGTCCGCGTCGCGGATGACCGGCACGATCAGGCCGGACTCGGCGGCGACCGCCACGCCGATGTTGACCCGGTCGTGGACCAGCATCGTCGGGCTGTCGTCACCGCCGTAGGACACGTTGACCTCGGGGTGCGCGCGCAGCGCGAGCGCGACGGCGCGGATGAGCAGGTCGTTGACGCTGACCTTCGGCCGCCCGGCCTCGGTGAGCTGCCCGTTCAGGGTGGCCCGCAGGTCCATCAGCGCCTGCGCGTCGGCGACCGCGGTCACGTAATAGTGCGGGATCTCGCGGGCACTCGCACCCAGGCGGCGGGCGATCACGCGCCGGACGTTGCTGACCGGCACGCTGCGCGACCCGCGAAGGTCATCGGCTGCGGGGGCGGCGGCAGGGGCATTTCCAGCCATCACGTCGGTGGTGACTCCCGCCGGCGCGGCGGACACGGCCGCCGCCGGGGCCGGCTTCGCGCCGGCCAGGAGGCCGTCGATGTCGGCCCGGATGATGCGCCCGCCGGGCCCGGTGCCCGTCACGGCGGACAGGTCCAGGTGGTTCTCCCGCGCGATCTTGCGCACCAGGGGCGAGGCGAACTGGCGCGCGCCGTTCCCGTTCCCGTTTCCGTTCGTGGCGGGTGCGGGTGCGGGCGGCGCCGTCACCTGGGCGGTCGCGGCTGGGGCCGTCGCCACGGGGGCCGTCGCCGGAGCCGCGGTTGCCGGAGCCGCGGTTGCCGCTGACGCCGCGACCGCGACCGGGGCCGCGGGCTCGGCCGTGGCCGGGCTTTCCTCGGCGCCGCCGCCGGTGCCGTCGTCGATCAGGGCGATCGGGGTGCCGATGTCGACCGTCTGCCCTTCGGGCACAAGGATCTTGGCGAGGGTGCCCGACTGGTAGGCCTCGTACTCCATGACCGCTTTGTCGGTCTCGATCTCGACGAGGGTGTCGCCCGCGGTGACGGTGTCGCCTGGCTGCTTGCGCCAGGTGTTGATCGCGCCTTCCTCCATCGTGTCGGACAGGCGCGGCATCTTGATCTCGATCATCGGGGTCAGGCTCCTACGGGGCTCTCGCGGCTGCCGACGGC
>Ga0210389_10001116_pt1 | contig 22274 bp, 21 predicted proteins | sample IncBWH28OmetaG_FD_160127 | JGI IMG/M metagenome (GOLD analysis project Ga0210389, IMG submission 160127) | Forest soil microbial communities from Barre Woods Harvard Forest LTER site, Petersham, Massachusetts, United States - Inc-BW-H-28-O ...
GTGGGGATGACGTCAAGTCCGCATGGCCTTTATGTCCAGGGCTACACACGTGTTACAATGCAGGGTACAAACCGTTGCCAACCCGCGAGGGGGAGCTAATCGGAAAAAACTCTGCTCAGTTCGGATTACAGTCTGCAACTCGACTGTATGAAGCCGGAATCGCTAGTAATGGCGTATCAGATCGACGCCGTGAATACGTTCCCGGGCCTTGTACACACCGCCCGTCACATCACGAAAGTGAGTTGTACTAGAAGTCGCCGCGCCGACCGCAAGGAGGCAAGCGCCCAAGGTATGACTCATGATTGGGGTGAAGTCGTAACAAGGTAGCCGTAGGAGAACCTGCGGCTGGATCACCTCCTTTCTAAATAAGAGAGATCTATCCCGCTCTGGTGTGCGGGAGATGTTCTCCAGTGCGAAGTGCGGCTCTCACGGGCTTAGTGCTTCGCTAGACTCAAATCACGCAAATCCCTGTCGGCTTCGGCCGTCAGGACGGACAGATTCTGGCTCATCCATCTTAGTTGTCACGAGAGCAAAATATACGAACGAAGGGCCGTCCGCCATTGGCAGACGGCCCTTTTTGTTTTGGATTCCTTCCTCCACAACAATCGAAATTGAATTTCCCACAAGCGGATTGGATTCTTGACATTGTCCGCCCGTCGGCTACGATGAGAAAAGAACCGTGGAGATTCGGCCTGAGGTACAGACGATGACCATCGAAATTCGAGATGCAAACCTGGAGGCTAGGATCAAAAAGCAGCTCCAGGCGACCGGGTCGGCCACCGTTGAAGAAGTTTTGCTCCGGCTATTGGAAGCGCAAGAGGAGCAAGATCGCTGGCTTTCCGAAAATCGCGAAACCATCAACGCAAAAATACGGCGCGGCATCGAGCAACTGGAGCGCGGCGAAGGCATTCCGGACGACCAACTGGATTCTCATCTAGCCAAATTGAGAGCAAAGAGTGAATGAAGGCGCGTTTTGTTCTTGCGCCCCAAGCTGTGGCCGATCTTGCCGACATCTGGCGGTACATAACCGAACGAAGCAGTGTGGGTATGGCGGATCATGTCGAAGCAGTCATTCGTGAAAAGTTCGCCTTCCTTGCGCGCTCCCCGGAAGCCGGCCATCACCGAATAAATCTCACAGATGAAGAAGTTAAATTCTTTCCCGTCTATTCTTACTTGATAGTCTATCGGCCGGCGACGACGCCCCTGCAGATCGTTGCGATCCTCCACGGACGGCGTGACATTGAGCAAGTCCTCGGGGATCGGCTCTGATTCGCAGGTCCCTAACGATCTTGTCTCACCCTTGACCCTCTGACCGGAACAGGATAGCCTCGCGGGTAATTTATCCATCCTGTTTGACGGAAAGAGGCTGCCGATGCAATTTCTTGCCGCGCTTTGGCTTCCGATACTGCTGTCCGCTGTTATTGTGTTTATCGCCAGTTCGATCATGCACATGGTTTTGCCGTACCATAAATCGGACTATCGCCAACTGCCAGATGAGGACAAGATTCTTGCCGCCTTGCGCCCAGCGAATCTGCAGAAGGGGCTGTATGTGTTTCCGTATTGCACGCACCAGAACATGAAGTCGCCCGAAATCCAGGAAAAATACAAGCAGGGCCCGGTTGGATTCATGACGATATTTCCTAGCGGGCCGCCGGCGATGCCGAAATTTCTGGGATTGTGGTTCGCCTATTGCCTGATTATCGGATTGTTTGTTGCGTATCTCACTTGGCACACCGTCACACCCGGCGCACCGTACCGGCATGTTTTTCGCGTGGTGGGCACGGCGGCATTCCTCGCCTACGGCGTGGGGGTTCTGAGCAACGGGATCTGGAAAGGCCAGCCCTGGGCCAATGTCATCAAAGAAGCCGTCGATGGACTCGTCTACGCGCTGCTGACAGCGGGCACTTTCGGTTGGCTCTGGCCTCACTGAAACCCGGATGGCGTGCCTTCGGCCTCACGTTGCGTCATTGCACGCTTGGGCGTTTGGGAGTACGCTCTGCGCAAGCGTTGCCGGCCTCCCGCCCGCGCCAATCCCTCGCGGCAACAGCGAATGGTAAATCCGGAACTCCTTCGGTCCGGGGGAGGAAAGCACAATGTCGATCTCCCAAGCTCACAAAGAATTGTTCGGCCGGCTCTACCATTCCATCTGGAATGAGCGGCGAATGGAATTCATCGAACAGGTGATAGCGGACACGCATGCGCTTGGTGATCCCACCGTTGCCGGGGGAGCCACCGGACCGTCCGCTTATCGCCGTCAGGTGGAGCGCTTCCTCACCGGCTTGCCGGACCTGAAGTTCGACGTCCACGAGACCATCAGCGAAGGGGACAAACTGGTCGTCTACTGGACCATCACCGGCACGCATCTGGGAGAGTTTCTGGGCGTCCCGGCAACGCATAAGCGGGTTTCCTTCAGCGGAATCACGATCAACCAGATCCGCAACGGCAAAATTATCGAGTCCACGGTCATCTGGGACGGTCTCGGCCTGCTGGAACAGTTCGGCGTCGAATTGCCGGTTCGTTACGAGATGCTGGCCGGCACGCTCGGCTGATACTTTCCGCTCGCGGTACAATCCGTTCGCGCTTTGACTCTTTCGCGTCAACTCTCGCCATTGTTCTTGCCCGCCGCTGCTTGAAGTTTCAATCTGTATTTACAATTGGCACCACCGCTTCCGGGTCATGCGCCTCGCGGTGGAAATTCGATCAAAAAAATAAGGAGACCTGGAAAAATGACAAAAACAAGAATGGCCCTGGGCGGTGTACTTTCTCTCGCACTCGTCTGCGGCGGCCTGGCCGTAGCCCAGATGCCGAAGGACAACGTGAGTGGCCACAAACATCCGAACCTGGCGGCGGCGCAACACCTCTCGCGCCAGGCATGGGAGAAAGTCACTGCCGCGCAGGAAGCCAACGAATGGGACATGGACGGCCACGCAGCCAAGGCCAAGGAGCTTCTTGACCAGGTGAACAACGAATTGAAACTGGCCGCGGAAGCCGCAAACCGCCACAAATAACGATCGGGAGTTTTTTCTTCGTTCAGAGAATCGCCCGGCGCGACATGGCCCGCCCCGGGCGATTTGTTTTGTACCTGGGTCCACTCCGCGAGAGGACCGGACGCATTCAAACTGGAGGAGCAGCCGGAAGGTCAAAGCAATCCGAACGATTTCATTCCTTTTCCTCCCGAGCCTCGCGTATTCTGGTATACCCCGCCCGAGGGAGCCTCTCATGTTTTCCTCACCCGCGTGGAACGGAGAATTCATCCGGGCTATTCGATTCTTCCTCCTTTTTGTCCTGACCTCTGCTTTCGGAATTTTCCCAAGCTTCGCTCAGCCGCAGGTCACGGAATCTCCCGTAACCTCGATTCCAATTCTCGTGACCGATTTTGAGTTGTTCTCCGTGGTCCCCCGAACCGCTTCCCCTGGCGGTCCTGTCGCCACTTCTTCGGCCAGACCCATTGCAACTCCTTCCGCCGCTCCGGTAGCCACTACCCCGGCTACAGCCATTGCTACTCCCTCCGCCACACCCATCGCCTCTGCTTCCACTACGCCTATCGCCACCCCTCCCGCTACTCCGATTAACGCTGTTCCCCCCGCACCCATCGAGACTGCTTCGGTCACTCCGACTGATACTCCTCCTGCCACTCCGGCTGCCGCGGCCAGCAGGCAAAAACCCCCGCTGCCGCTCGTCAACGGAGACGCCGACTTGCCGTCTCTGCAAGCCCGCCGGCTGACCGATTTCTTCAGCGAGACTCTGCTGCAGATTCTTCAGAAAAAGGGTTACAACGCTGCCCGGGCAAGCGGTCAAAATCCTTCCAACGGGGCGATAATCCGCGGCGTCTTTGCAGAAACAGATGCAAAAAATCGCATCCGCCGTTCGGTTTGGGGAGGCGCTTCCAGCAACACTCGATTTTTCCTGTATGTGGGTATTTTTAATCTGGCTCGGCCTGACCAACCGCTTTACCAACCCGCGTCGGAGCAGCCAACCAACAGCCAGTACGGGCCGGTCATCACTCTCAACACCTACATTCCCTTGGCGAAGTACGAACTCGACAAGAACCCGAACGAGGAAGATGTCCGGAAAATTTGCGCGCAGATTGCCGCCAGCCTGACGGCTCTTCTGACCGCCAATCCCAACGCTTTTTCCCAATAAATCCTATTCAAAAGTTCATCTTTTTTGCTGTTCTAAGCGTCTATATTCCCAGAGCACCGGTGTAAGTCTGTTCTTGCGCCGGTGCTTTTTGTAGATGACAATGAATTGATGGGCCGACGCGCGCTTCGGCGCGACGGTCTCCGGAAAGGTCGTACTTGCTTACAGGCCGCATAACTCGGCTAACGGATGCACGGCGAAATCGTCGGCTGGCCGCGTGTGCCGTCTTTTCACTGGCGCTGGTTTCCGTTTTCTTTTTGCTGCAGGTCGTGCCGCACTCCCACTCCAGCGGGCACGATGAGCCGAATTGCCGTCTCTGCCAGGTGGCCCACCTGGGCGTTGCGCCCACAGTTTCCGTCACACTACTCAGCCTGATTCTGCTGTTCTTCGGCGAAATTCTCGTACCGCTTTGCCCGCACTTCGCCGAGCCGTTTTCCACGCATTCTCCCTCCCGCGCGCCGCCTGCCCTGATCGCCTAAGCTTCATTGCTTTTTAATCGCAGGCGCACGGCCCTACTGGGCCGCGCCACCGCCGTATCTGGCGGGTCTACTACCCCACCTACAACAAAGCCCCGATGCGGCTCGGAGGATTTATGCGCTTGGTATTTCGAAGTCTATTTATTCTGTTAGCTCAAGTTGTCTTATTTGCCGTGGTTGCCAACGCCCAGCTCGGCAATTCGGGATCAATCGAAGGCGTGGTGAAGGATCCCTCCGGCGCGGTCGTGCCCGGCGCTAATGTGCAGCTCGCTAATCCGGTTAGTGGTCTGATGCGTTCCGCCGTCACCGACGCCGAGGGCGCATTCCGGTTCACCAACGTGCCGTTTAATCCCTACCATCTCACCGTCAGTAGCGCGGGATTCGTTTCTAGTTCGCTGGATGTGGAAGTGCGGTCCGGCGTTCCGACAAAAGTTGCTATCGAACTTAAGCTCGGTGCGGCGGCTACAACTGTCAACGTAACCGAAAACGGCGGCGACCTGGTTGAAAACGACTCCACGTTTCACACGGACGTGGACCGCGGGCTGTTCGAAAAAGTTCCTCTCGAAAGCAGCTCCTCCTCGGTCAGTTCGCTGGTTACGCTGACCACGCCTGGTGTCGCGGCCGATTCAAACGGCCTCTTTCACGGACTTGGTGACCACGCATCGAACTCCTTTTCCGTGGACGGCCAGCCTATCTCCGACCAGCAGAGCAAGGTATTTTCGAACCAAATTCCGTCGGAATCGATTCAGTCGCTCGAAGTGATCTCCGGCGCGCCGCCCGCGGAGTTCGGGGACAAGACCAGCCTGGTGATTAAAGTAACCACGCGCTCCGGCCTTGGCGTGGATCAACCGCATGGCAGCGTGAACACTTCGTACGGCAGCTTTGGCACGGCAAGCACTTCCGCGGATCTGGCCTACGGCGGGAAAACCTGGGGGAATTTCGTCGCGGTCAGCGGGCTGCGTTCGGGCCGCTTTCTGGATCCGCCGGAAACTGTCGCGCTGCACGATAAAGGCAACGAAGAAAATGTGTTCGACCGCGTGGACTATAAATTTTCTGACGCCAACACAGTGCAACTTAATTTCGGTTACTCGCGCTCCTGGTTCCAGACGCCAAATTCGTTCGATGGGCAGAATGCCGCCGGCTGGTCGGGCCTCGTCGTTCCAGCCACATGTCCGCCGGGGCAATCTGTTTCCTGCGGAGGGTTTGGTCCTAACGGCTTGCCCGTCGGCCCTCAGGATCAGCGGGCCAAAATCAATACCCTCAACATAGCGCCGACGTTTGTGCATCTGATCAACAATTCAGCCGTTTTCACCGTTGGCGCTTTTTTTCGCCAAGACCAGTTTAATTACTATCCGAGTCCTAATCCTTTCGCCGACCTGACTCCGAATCTTCAGAGCGACACCATTTCGCAGGCCCGCCGTCTCACCAATGCCGGACTGCACGCCGACATCTCCTATGTGCACGGCAAGCACAACATCAAGGCGGGCGCCACCGTGCAACACGAGTTCCTCACCGAGAACGACGCCTTCGGCATCGTGGATCCCGGGTTAAACTCCCCATGCCTCCTCACGAACCCTGATCTTTCCACTTCTCCAGACACCAATGCGTTTGTCACCAGCCCGGCGCAATGCGGGGGCCCGATGAGCCCCGGAACGATGGCGAATCCGAATTTCTCCACGGTGCTTGCATGCATTGACCTCACTCGTCCGGTGCCGGCCGCTTCGAGCGGTTGCGTCAATACCGCCAGTTCTTCGCACTTCTTCCGTGGCCACACCGACGTCAAGGAAACCGGCCTCTACTTGCAAGACACCATCACGAAGGGCAACTGGAGTATCAATCTCGGGATTCGCGGCGACCTGTATCGCGGCTTGACGCACGCGACACAGGCCGAGCCGCGCCTGGGCATTGCCTACAACATCAAGGCGACCAACACGGTTCTGCGAGTCTCCTACGCGCGAACGCTCGAAACGCCGTTCAACGAAAACCTGGTGCTTGCCAGCGTGGGATGCAACGATCTCGTCGTGAACGCTTTGCAGGCAGCCATTCAGGGGGCTCCGTGCATTACCAATGCACTCAGCCCCGGCTGGCGCAATGAATTTCATGCCGGCTTCCAGCAGGCGTTCGGAAAATACCTGATGGTCGAAGGCGAATACCTTTGGAAGTACACGCACCTCGCGTATGACTTCAGCGTTTTCGGCAACACGCCGATTACGTTTCCCATTGAATGGCAGCGGTCGAAGGTCCCCGGTTATTTGTTGCGCGCTACGGTGCCGAACTTCCACGGGCTATCGGCTTACTTCGTTGCTTCCAGCGTTGCCGCGCGATTTTTTCAGCCGCAGGTCAGCGGCATTGGCGTAACCCCGGTCGGGCAAGGCGGCACCGGAGTGTTTCGCATCGACCACGACGAACTTTTCAACCAGACCACGCACCTGCAATACCAGCCGTGGAAGCGCGGGCCGTGGATGGGTTTCAACTGGAGGTATGACAGCGGCCTGGTTGCGGGCGCCGTGCCGTTTGCTACCAGCGCGAATCCACTCGATCCGGGATTCCAGGTGAATCTCACCGGGCTTTCCGCCGACCAACAAATTCAGGCGGGCCTTTTCTGCGGCGGCGTGGTTCCAACGCTCAACTCGCCGTTGACGACATGCCCGGGGAATCAGTTTGGCTCGACGCTGGTCAAAATTCCCTCACCCGGCACGGAGAACGACGACAAGAATCCGCCACGCATCCAGCCGCGGAATCTCTTCGACGTATCGGTGGGCCACGACAATCTTTTCCACGGAGACCGTTTCCGCTGGAGCCTGCAGTTCACCGCCATCAACGTGACCAACAAAACGGCGCTGTACAATTTCCTGTCCACCTTCAGCGGGACGCATTACGTTACACCGCGTGCCGAAACGGTCGAACTCGGCTTCCACTTCTAGCAACCCGGAATTCCATTCGGGGCCCTGCAGGAGCCGGTAACACACTCTTGCAGGGCACCTCTTTGCCTGGTCCGAATTCCACGGCCCACTGGATATCTGCTACTCTGTCCGCCGGAGGGCAGAGTCCGATGAGCAGCGCTCCCGCGCAGGTCCGCAACGTTTCCGACACCGCCTTGTGGGCCGCCCATTTCCGCGCAGAGGAGTCGCGGCGTCCCGACGCGCTTTTCCGTGATCCTTACGCGGAGAAACTTGGCGCGCGGCGCGGCGGCGAAATGGCCGGCGCGTTGCCGCAGGGATTGAGCCATGCCTGGGCCTGGGTCGCGCGCACCTATCTGTTCGACCAGATTCTGCAAAAAGAAATCGCGGATGGCACGGATCTGATCGTGAATTGCGCCGCGGGGCTGGATGCGCGGCCGTATCGCATGCAACTCCCCTCCTCACTGCTGTGGATCGAAGCTGACTTGCCGGGTATCCTCGTTTACAAAAAAGAACTGCTTGCGAGCGACAAACCGACCTGCCAACTGGAGCGAATCGCTGTAAACCTTGCCGAAGTAGGGGAACGGCGTCGCTTCTTCGACGCAATCGCCAATCGTGGCAAACGCGGCCTGGTGCTCACCGAAGGCTTGTTGATCTACCTCTCCACGGAGGAAGTTGGGCAATTCGCGAAAGATCTTTCCGGCGTGGCTTCTCTCCAGCGCTGGATTCTGGACATGCATTCGCCGCGTTTGCTGGCCATGATGCAGCGCAACACCGGCAAAGCGCTCGAAAAAGTGGGCGCGCCGTTCAAATTTGGCCCCGCCGAAGGGCCGGATTTCTTTCGTCCTCACGGCTGGACACCGATCCAGATCGAAGGCATGCTGCACACAGCGGCGCGATTTGGACGGCCGCCGCTTCTCTTGCGTTTATTCGCAAAACTTTTCGACGTGCGCAGTTGGAAAGCGAATCGGCCCTGGGCTGGCGTCTGCCTGCTGCAGAAGAATTCCCTCGTGGAACAGTCAAAAGGAAAGATCTGATGAGCGGTTCATCGCCGGAACGTTCGGAAAACAAATTAAGAATTGGCGTGGACCTGGGAGGTACGAAGATTGAATTCGTTGCCCTTGAGGCGGACGGGCGGGAACTGCAGCGATTCCGGGTGCCGACTCCGCGCGGCGACTACGACGCCACGGTGAAAGCCGTTCGCGACGGCGCCCTAAAAATCGAAACGGAACTGAAGCGCAGCGCCACGGTCGGAGTGGGGATTCCCGGCACCATCTCCGGCATCACGCACACGGTCAAAAACGCCAACTCCATCTGGATGAACGGCAAACCGTTTGACAAGGACCTGAGCGCCGCGCTTGTGCGCGAAGTGCGCTGCGCCAACGACGCCAACTGCTTGGCCGTTTCCGAGGCCACCGACGGATCCGGGGCAGGCCATCACATTGTTTTTGCCGTGATTCTCGGCACAGGCTGCGGCGGAGGGATCGCCGTGGATGGCCGGGTGCAAAATGGACGCAACGGCGTCGCCGGCGAATGGGGACACACTTCGCTACCGTGGATGAAGCCTGACGAATATCCCGGTTCGCCCTGCTACTGCGGGCACAATGGGTGCGTGGAAACGTGGATCTCCGGAACGGGCCTCGAAGCCGACTATGAGCGCGCCACAAAAATAAAAATTCTCGGCAAAGAAATCGTTGCGCGTTCCGAATCCGGTGAAGCCGAGGCGCTGGCCTGCCTGGAGCGCTACGAAGACCGCCTGACGCGCAGCCTGGCGCAAATGGTGGACATTCTCGACCCCGACATCATCGTTCTGGGCGGCGGCGTTTCCCAGGTGCCGCGCCTGTATCGCAACGTTCCGTCGCGTTTGAAGGAGCACGTCTTCGGGCGTGAAGCCGACACTCCCATTGTGGTATCCAAACACGGCGACGCCAGCGGTGTCCGCGGGGCTGCCTGGCTGTGGCCACTGGAAACTGGTGCACGCGCAAAACTGTAGTTCAGCTCTTCAGGGGTTAGGATTTCCGTAGAAAATTGCGCCCTTTCAACGAAAACCCTCAGGCCTGAAGGCCTGAGCTACAGCAAAAAAAAACGCCCCCGGCATCAGCCGAAGGCGTTCCGAAGAAAAGTGTGAATTGAATTACGTGGTCAACTGCCCGCGCCGCATCAACCGCATGCAGAGCGCCAGCATCCCGCAAAGCAGCAGAGCCAGCGTTCCGGGTTCAGGGGTGGGCACGATGAATTCCTGTACCTGCCCGGTCAGCGTCAGCGGTCCCACGTTGGTGACGATTTCAAAATTGCTGAGATTGATCGAGCCGTAATTCTGGCTGGCCAAGAGCAGCCAGTTCTGCACGTCGGTGTTGCCGCTGCCACGTATGCCGGGATTCATGATGTCCCAAAGGGCGTATTGCAGATTCACGAGGTCTCCGGGATTGGAGGCAAATTGGGTTGTCAACCAAGCCGCCTCTTCATAAGCCAGCGTCGGGTTACCCAGAACCAACGACCCCGGCACGCTGCCGTAGCGCGTCTGGGAAAAATTGTTGGTGTTGACGGCCGTGGCGAGATTTGTAACGTTCGCCTGCCAAGTCTGCCCAAAGTTCACTTCGTTGAGGATGTCGTCGCAGAACAGCGTAACCGTCTGGCCGTTCAGCGTCCCGTAGTACGGGCTGACATAATACTGACCGTCGTTGGCCCCGTTCACGCCTTGGAAAACCATTGTCACCGGGCCATCCGCATAAGCGAACGGCACCAGAATCATCGCAACCACTAATAGCCCAAGCAGCCTGGCAAATTTCATCCGTGTCTCCCGTGGTTCCTAAAGCAAGGCTGCGGGCCCTGCGTCTTTGTAATCTGCAAGTCACATTCCAAACGGCGGAGGATGAGGAGGATTGAAAACAAAGGGATTATATCGTTTCAGGAGAAGGATTCACGAAGGGTGTGAAAATCTCTTCCCTAGTAGGTACTTTGCTGTGCAATTCTCCTCTTAAGGTAATCATAACAAAACACATATCGGTACTATGGGTTCTAGTGATCAGGTACTAAAACTCGATTTCAGCCTAGCCCTTCCAAGAGGGGGAGGCCAGCAGGTCTAGTCTACTGGCCTCCCGTTTGGCCTCATTTTACTTCCCAGCCGCCTTGCTCAGCTTGGCGGTGAACGCCTCCGAGCGCTTCTTCATCTCGTCCGGCGCCACATCTTCGATGTGTTGGGCGAGCCCCCAGCGATGCCCGAAGGGATCGCGAATCTTTCCGTAGCGATCCCCCCAGAACTGGTTTTCGAGCGGCATTTCTACCTTCGCGCCGGCTTTCACCGCCCGGCTGAAGACGGTGTCGACGTCTTCCGTATAAAGGAAGAGGTTGATGGAGTTTGGGGCATCCGCGGGCGGCGCACTGGTCATCCCGGGAAATTCGTCGCTCAACATCAGGATCGAATCGCCAATGGCCAGTTCGGCGTGCATGATTACGCCGCCCGGTCCGGGCATGCGCACTCTTTCCTGGGCGTGGAAGACCTCCTTGTAATATTCGATTGCCCGGGCCGCACCCTTGCAGACGATTGCGGGAGTAATGGAATGGAATCCTTCAGGAATAGATTTTACGGCGCACATAGTTCCTCCTTAGGTCTTATTGGGTTGGGCGCGCAGGGAGGTTGAAGCAACGGGAGGGAACTTCACAGTTCACTCTGCGCGTGGAATTTCTGAATACTCCGCGGTGGTGGGCAAGTCAAGAAGGAATTCCAATTTTCATGATGGAGTAAAATCTGCCCTGCGCTGTACTCTGGAGCATCCAATCAGCGGCAATTCTGTCGGAGGTGCTTCGTGCGTTATGAGTTCTTGCTGGAAACGTATGCCACGGAACGCATCAAGGTCCTGAGCGTCTGGAGCGAATTTCGCGACACGGACCTGGAAGTTCGCCCGAACGCAGGCGATCCGCGCGGGCGCAGCGTGCACGAGCAGATGGTCCATCAATGTGTCAGCGAGGATGTCTGGCTGCGGACCATGCTTGCGGTGGATGTCGCCGCGCCGCCATTGCCCGCGCGGGAAACGCGGGTTGAATTCATCCGCCGCTATGCGGAAGACAGCGCGAAACGCCTGGCCGTGATGCAGACGCGCGACGAAGCCTGGTGGGAAAGCGAAACCACTTTTTTTGGCGTGAAGCGCTCCGTGGCCTGGGTGATGACCCGCCGGATCGCGCACACGGCGCATCATCGCGGCCAGCAGATGGCCATGCTGCGGATGCTGGCGCGGGATCTGCACAGTAATTACGGCCCAACCGCGGATACCGGAGGGCTGATGCAGGATCACGCGCCAACCATCTATGCGTACCCGGGACTCGACGAATTGCTGCGCGATCTGCCGGCCAGCGCGCACAAGAGTCCGATGCGCGGCCCGCAAGGCAAACCCATCACGGAGCGCCCAAAGCTGTAGCTTAGGCCTTTCAGGCCTGAGGGTTTCGTTGCCACATTATGGCTTGGGCAGCGCTGGGGAAAACCCTTGCACCTGAGGAGATCCATATTCACATTACGGCTCGGCAGCGCTGTGAAAACCCTCACCCCTGAAGGGGTGAGCTACAGGATTAATATTCCCGGTAGAGTTCGGGGAACTGCTTTTTCAGGTTCTGAATCTTCGGCAGGTCGTTGATGACGATGTAGGGATTGTCGGTGTGGTGTTTCAGGTAGTCCTGGTGATAGCCCTCGGCGGGATAGAACGCGTTGTTCAGCGGCACCACCTGGGTCATGATTTTGTTGGAATAAACCTTCGCCGCATTCAGCTGGGTGATGTACGCCTCGGCGATTTTCTTTTGGTCCGCGTTTCCATAAAAGATCGACGAGCGGTATTGCGTTCCCCAGTCGGGGCCTTGCTTGTTCAGCTCGGTCGGATTGTGCGCCACGGAAAAGAAAATCATCAGGACCTGGCCGTAGGTAATCTCCGAAGGGTCAAAGACAACTCTTACGCTTTCCGCGTGAGCGGTCTTGCCGCTGCTCACCGTCTCGTATTGCGCGGTGTCGGCCGTTCCGCCCGCGTAGCCGGACGTCGCCGAAATCACGCCCTTAGTGTGCTCATAGACGGCTTGGATGCCCCAGAAGCAGCCTCCGGAAATCACGGCCACTTCCTTGCCCTTGGTCGCGGCCACCGGCTGGTCCAGCGCCGGCCTCGGGAAAGAAGTGTTCGCGCGCGGCGCCTTTGCCCGCGAGTTAAACGCCGCAAACATCACCAGCCCTGCAGCTACGGCTCCAAAAGTCAAAACTCGAATCCCGCTCCGCATCATCTTGCTCCCGGCCGGCTTGGCCGCTTTTTGCGGCGTGCCGGTTTCACAGCTATATTCCTTGTTGGATGCCGCCCAAAGGATTTGTGCTTCTCGGCAATCCTGCAATTCGGGAAAGGGGCCGCGCTTTGGCATCCACAGGGTTAGAGTGGGACGCCCCAGGGGAAGTTACACTGCATCTTATACTCTGAATTCCGGCCAGAATCACGGGTTTCATGCCTATCAGCGTCTCAATACGCACCGTGCTGTTTGAGCCGCTACTTGACGACCAGGGTGAGGGGAATCGCCGGAAGCGGGAAGCTCTTCGAAGAACCCGTGGGTGTGGCCGACGGGGTCGCCATTAAAATATAGGTTCCCGTCGGAGTGATGATCGGTGGTGGCAGTTGCTCAGAAGTCGCGCTTCCTCCGCCTCCGCAGCCATTCGCCAGGAACGCCAAGCAGACGAGCGCGGCGACGCTCTTCCAATCGAATGTGATAGCGGAGATTTTGCCCCGCTCGCGCTTCTTCAGAGACAGGACTAGCACCAGCAAAACCAGCGGCAGGACCGAGGCCACAAGAGGCATTCGCGGCAGACCGGGGAAACTTCGTGGCGCGCTGGATACGGCGGGGGCGTTGCCAGTTGTTGTCACGGACACCGTGAAACTCACGGTTGCGCCGCTTGTCACGGTCACGCTCGGCGCGATGCAAGTTGTTCCCAACGGCATTCCCGAACACGCGAACGCCAGCGTGCCGCTGAAACCCGCGCCCGGCGTGGCTTGCAGATTGAACGTAGCTGTCTGCCCTGCGGTGACGGAAGCGTTCAAAGTGGCTCCCGCGGCGGCAACGATCGTGGCGGCGGGCGCGGCGGTGGCGTTCAACGTCACCATCTGCGGCGAATTCGCTGCGTCGTCCGTGATGGACAGGGTCGTGGTTCGAATTCCAGACGCCAATGGCGCGAAGGTCACTGGGATGGCGCAACTGGCGCCGGCCGCAACCGCCGTCGCCAGGCAATTCGATCCCGAGATGGAAAAATCGCCCGCGTTCAGCCCGCTCACTCCGATTGTAGTTACATGTAGTGGCCCCGTGCCGGTGTTCGAAACGGTCAGGTTCTGCGGCACGGCGGTTGTGCCCTGGGTCGTCGTTCCCGCCAGATTGAATGTTCCCGTGGGATCCAGGGTAACCACAGGCGCCTGGGGCGGTGGGGCAACGCCAGCGCCGCTCAATCCATATTGCTGCGGATTTCCCACCGCGCTATCCAGAACATTTAGTGTCGCCAGGCTTGGACCAACGCTCGTCGGCGCGTAAACGATGAAAATCGTGCACGAATGTTTGGGCTGCAGAACCACCGTTGAAACGCAGTTGTCGCTCTCCTCGAAATCGGCGGCGTTCGCTCCGGTTACCGAAACGGATTGGAAACTAACGGCTTGATCGCCGCTGCTGGTCAGTGTGATCGATTGCGACGCACTCTTCTGTCCGGTCACCGTATCGGGGAAGCTCAGGTCCAGAGCGCTCGGTGACAACACCGGGCCCACTGTACCTTGTCCGCCAGCGGGGCCCAGCGATGCAACCACGGGCAGAACTTGCATCGACTGCTGGAAAAACGGTTGGCTGATCGCGCCCGGCTGGCTCGGCAGCCCGGTGCCAGGATCAACTTCATACGCGCTGATAGCGAAAACGCCGTTTGCTGAAGTGGCAGCATAGGTGAATGGAGCCTGCGGATTTTGCACCGAGGTCAAAAAACCTGCGTCCGACACGGGCAATGGCGACGACGGCAGCACCAGAAAGGTGCTGGTATCCAGCAGTTCGAAACAGTTGACGCAATTCGAAGTTCCGGAGAGTGGCACCTGCACATACGTCACCTGTCCCGTGGGATCGAAAAAAATAGAGTTTGGAAACATCTGATCGGTACCTGAGGGGCTTTGCTCGCTGCCCAGGTCTTCCGTGCCCAACGGCGTCAGCGCAAAATTCACGGGATTTACCTGGTACATCGAAAGCGAAGCGCGGCCTGAGCCATATCCGAGCGCCAGGAAATTTCCCCGCGCGCTGATGCGAATGCCCAAGCCGCGACTGCCCACGACTGTTCCACCCGTCGGATCCAAGGTGACTGCGCCGCTCAGCGGATCAAAAGTGATCAAGTAGAGCAGCGCATTCGGAAATTGCGTGGGCGGAGAAGGGAACTGGTTGATCAGGATCGCGATGCCGTGGCCGTTCGGATCTCCCACGGCGCCGCCGTCTACCCACGCGCCTGCGATCGGCAAGGTCTGACTGCCCACCGGCACCAGCGCCGGAGTCGCCGCATCGACATGAAACGTGTCCAGAGTCAGCGTGCTCGTCGCCGTCGCCGGCAGCAGGTCGGACTTCACCAGATAAACGAACTGCCCCGAACTCTCCGCGACAACCAGGACCCCGAACTGTCCTGTAGAAGCCTGGAACGGGGAAGTGGCAACCTCCGTCGCCGCGCCCGTCGTTGTGTTCAGCGCGTACATCGAAAGTCCGTCGGCGCAATACCCGTAAAGAAAACGTCCCTTGGGGTCGATTGTGGCCGGTCCGCACGGATTCGCGAAGGTGGTTTGCGACCCGGCAAGGAGCGTCAACGCGCCACTGGAATCGTCGCGCAGAAAAGTCACGTTGCCGGTGGGTTTTGTATTGGCGATGGTTTCGACGAACAGCCACGGTTGCGGCGTCTGGGCGGAGGCGCGGAAACTTCCCAGGCTGAAAGCTAGCGCGACGACAAATGAAAACGCAATAACACTGCGGCGGCATTTGCCGCCGGAAGGGCATGAGTTCATTCCAAACTTCCTTGTGCCGACCGCGAGGTTCGGCTTGTAAACGAGATAAGAGGGAAACCAGCAGCGAGACTAGCGTGCGGAGGTAGGAGCGTCAATCAAAAGTGTATAAAAGAGATGGTAAATAGTATGGCAGCTATGTTCCAAATTGGAACAGGTCGCAATGAGAGCTTTTTGGGGAGCGTTCCAAAATGGAACTAGCCCCTTGCTCTTCCCCCTTCCCGGCCTCCACATCCCCCTTTTCAAATGAAAACTCTGGAGTTAATGTCTGTGAATGGATGTTAATGCGGGCCCAACGGACTTTCGGATAAATTTAAACGCTTATGCCGCCATTTAAACTTGACCTTGAAAAACTCTCCAGCAGCACCGAAGCGCTCTCGATTTACACGGCCAGCGGGAAATTGAGCATTGAGACCGTCAACGAATTCCTGCCGAAGCTTCGCGCGGAAGGCGCGCAGCGAGTCATTCTGGATCTGAATGGAGTGAGCTTTCTGGATTCCGCCGGGGTAGGCGCGCTGGTTTCGCTGTTCGTCAGCCGGCGCAGTCAGGGCAAAGAGTTTGGCCTGGCAGCGTTGCCGCCGCAGGCCGTTGCCGTGGTAACGGTCGCGGGCCTGCAGAACCTGCTCCCCATTTACAAAACGGTGGAAGACGCCGCCGCGAAGAAAGTGTGACGAGGCCTGTAGCTCACCCCTTTAGGGGCAAGGGTTTTCGTGACGCGGGCGAGATTGTGCCGCCGCAGGGAAGGCCTCAGGCCTGAAGGCCTGAGCTACAAATTTGGGGACGATTGGTTTTACTGCGGGGTCCATTTCGGATGGCTGGTGAATAGCCCGTCCACAAAGCCGATCTGGTAGGAAACGAAGAGTCCGAAGCAGAGGCTCAGCACTCCCGACGCGGTGACCAGCCCGCGATTCACCCAGGCAAAGCGCGTGCCTGCGTAGGAAAAGGGCAGCGCCAGCGCCACGGTAATCAGCATCATCCCGGCAATCGTCCCGACGCCAAAAATCAGCAGGTAGAAAACGCCCCAGCGTGGGTCGTGAATTGTTGTCAGCACCAGCAGCGCCACCGCCGCTGAACCTGCCAGTCCATGCACGATGCCGATCAGCAGCGGCCGCAGCGAATGGAAAATTCCCAGCTTCGCGAACGGGCCGCGCAACCATCCCGGCGCCGCCAGCGCTTCGCCATGATGCTGAGCCGCAGGTTGGTGCGAATGCCAATGGTAGTGCACGTGCGAGCCGTGTCCGTGGACATGCAGGTGTTCCCCGATGACCCGTGGATGCGCAGGAGAGAACTTTTCGCTCAACCAGCGCGTAACGCCGGTCAGGTTCAGAATACCCAGCAGGATCAGCATCAGCCCGACCGCGAATTCCATCGTCAGGCCGACGCGCGTCGGAATCGCCACGTTAAAAAGAATAATCGCCGCGCCGACCAGCAGAATCGTCAGGGTATGTCCCAGGCCCCAGAGCGCGCCAATCCAACCCGCCCGGCCAATCGATGGCTCGCGGCTGATGATCGTGGAAACCGCGATGACATGATCCGGGTCCGTCGCGTGCCGCATCCCCAGAAAAAAGCCGATCGCCAGTATGGTCAATCCGCTGATCATATTTAGATGGGGGCTATCTCCGCCCCTCCTTCAAATCACAAGGATACTGGAGCTTTTGCAACGGTGCGAGTGATTCGTGGCACACTGCAATCCTCTTGTAAGGAAGAGATTGCCCTCCGTTTTGCTATCTTTGACAATTCCCAGAATAGATTTGATGCAAAAAGCCTGTAGCTCAGGCCTTTTAGGTCCGAGGGATTTCGGTCACTGTGGCACGATTTTGCCAGCGTGGCGAAAAGCCTCACCGCTGAAGGGGTGAGCTACAGGAATCAGGTTTTCTTCAGCAAACGCATAAACTCAGCGGCCGTGTGCGGCAGGCGCGCCCCGCGCCGCGAAATGATGTAAAGGTGCCGCGGGATGCTCAACTGCTTCACGTGCACTTCCTTCATCCAGCCATGCTCTATCTCCCAGGCCACGCACATGCGCGGCACAATCGCCACGCCCATGCCCATCTGCACGAATCGCTTGATGCTTTCGATCGTGGGCATTTCCATCGGCATATCCAGCGCCGTGCGGTGCCGGGCAAACAGTTCAATCACCTTGCGGCGGAACGGCGATTCCACAATATGCGCGATAAATGCTTCTTTGCCGAGCTCCTCGATCTCCACTTCCTTGCGCTTGGCCAGCGGATGCTTTGGTGGCACGACCAGGGTCAGTTCGTCTTTCAGGATTTCCGTGGCCTGCAATTGTGCGTCGCGCGGGATAAAGGAAACCGCGCCCAGGTCCAGCCGGTAGTTCACCACTTCGTGCGGGATGTCGCGCGAAAACATGCGGTGCACGCGAACCTGCACGCCGGGATGCGCTTCGCGAAAAGCGGCCAGCGCCGGAAGCAGGGCGTGAATCGAACTCTCATTGACGCCCAGGGAAAGCTCCCCGCGTTTTAGCCCTTCCAACTCTAGCAGGCCCTTTTTCACCTCGTCGCGCAGGTTCAGCAGCCGTTCGGCATACTCCCGCAGCAGCGTCCCCGCATCTGTCAGCCGTACCGGCCGCGCCCCGCGCACAAACAGAGGTTGCTCCAGCGAATCTTCCAGTTTCCGGATGGTCAGGCTGACCGCGGGTTGCGTCCTGTAGAGACGCTCCGCCGCCCGGGAGAAGCTGCCTTCCTTCGCAACCATCAAAAAGACCTGTAATTCGCCAAGATCCATGCGCAAGCCTCGGTTCGGAGGGTAAGTCGGTCAAACCCTCTGCGGGGGTGGATTTCAGGGCGCCGGCAGGCCCAGCGGGGTATGCGGGCCGTGGCTACCCTAAACCCTAGTATAAGATAGAATTATCAATTACAGAATGAAGATAAATTGGACTAGAACCCCCTAGCGTGCGTTACTGGTAGCTCAGGTCTCTGGAGTAGCCATGAGCCACGTACAAATTTTTGATACTACCCTCCGCGACGGCGAACAATCACCGGGCTTTTCCATGAACACCGAGGAAAAGATCCGTATGGCGCGGCAGCTTGCGGCACTGGGCGTGGACATCATTGAAGCCGGCTTTCCCATCGCCTCCCGCGGCGATCTGGAAGCGGTGCAAGCGGTTGCGAAGGAAGTGCGCGACGTTCCCATCGCCGCGCTGGCTCGCGCCCGCAAAGACGACATTCTTGCCGCCGTCGAAGCATTGAAACCCGCGAAGTCTCCGCGGATGCACGTTTTTCTCGCTACCTCTGATTTGCATCTGCAGGCCAAGTTGCACCTTACGCGCGAGCAGGCGCTCGAAGCCATCGGCTCCATGATCAAGCTGGCGCGGAATTACGTGGAAGAGATCGAATTTTCCGCCGAAGATGCCGGGCGCACCGAGATTGAATATCTCTGCAAGGCTTGCCAGGTGGCCGTCGAAGCGGGAGCTACTGTGCTGAATTTGCCGGACACCGTGGGCTACGCCGTGCCGGAAGAGTATGGCGCGATGTTCCTGAAAGTTCGCGAGTACCTTGGCGATCCGGTGCACATTACTTTAAGCGCGCATTGCCACGATGACCTGGGCCTCGCGGTTGCCAATTCGCTGGCGGCCGTTCGCGCCGGGGTGCGGCAGATTGAGTGCACCGTCAACGGCATTGGCGAACGCGCGGGAAACGCTGCGCTGGAAGAGATCGCCGTCGCCCTGGCCGTGCGCAAGGATAGTTTTGGCGTGGCCACGAAACTCAACCTGAAGGAACTGTACAAATCCAGCCGCTTGCTTAGCGAGATCACCGGCGCGGTGATTGCTCCGAACAAAGCTGTCGTCGGGGCCAACGCTTTTGCCCACGAAGCCGGAATCCACCAGGACGGGATCATCAAGAATCCGCTGACGTACGAGATTATTTCTCCGGAAGCCGTCGGCGTGCCGTCGCGTTCGCTCGTTTTGGGCAAACACTCCGGCCGCAATGCGTTGCGCCAGTCGCTCAAAGAACTCGGCTACGAGGCCTCCGACGCCGAGCTCGCGGAGTGCTATCGTCGCGTCACGTCGCTCGCCGATGAGTCCAAAAATGTCCGCGCGCGAGACTTGATGGCCATTGCGCATCAGGTGATTCGCCGCAAAGCCGTTGCCGTGGCGGGCGAAGCGTCATCCGCCGCGTAGTTGTGTAGCTCGCCCCTTTAGGGGCGAGGGTTTTCAGAGCGAGGGCGAGATCGCGCCGCCGTAGGGGAAAGCCTCAGGCCTGAAGGCCTGAGCTACAATGCATTGAATTTTTCTCGGGGTGGCCAGGCCATGAAGTTGAAAAAGACGATTGTCCTTCTTCCCGGTGACGGCATCGGTCCGGAAGTCACGCGCTCCGCCGCCAACGTTTTGCAGGAATGCGCGCGCGAATTTCACCACCAGTTCACGTTCATCGAGATGCCCGTTGGCGGGGCCGCGATCGACAAGACCGGCACACCTCTGCCGAACGAGACCCTGGATGCCTGCAGGAAAGCTGACGCCGTTTTCCTCGGCGCGGTCGGCGGACCAAAGTGGGATTCGCTGCCCGTTGGCAAGCGGCCGGAAACCGGTCTGCTCGATCTTCGCAAAGGGCTCGGCCTGTACGTCAATCTGCGCCCGGTGAAGGTTATCGAACCCCTGCGCGGAATTTCTCCGCTGAAACCGGAGCGGCTCGGCGACCTGGATCTGGAAATCGTCCGCGAACTTGCCGGTGGCATGTATTTCGGCGAGAGGGGCAACGTCAAGGAAAACGGCGTCGAGCGTGCATTCGACACCGAATCCTATTCGACGCCGGAAATCGAGCGCATTGCTGCGTTTGCGTTCACGCGCGCCGAAGCCCGTTCGCGCCGCCTCTGCTCCGTGGACAAGCACAACGTCCTCATCAGCTCGCAGCTCTGGCGCCGCACCGTCAGTGCGATGGGCACGGTTTATCCCAACGTGAAGCTTGAGCACATGTACGTGGACAACGCCGCCATGCAACTGACGCTGAAGCCCACGCAGTTCGACGTGATTTTGAGCACGAATATGTTCGGGGATATTTTGAGCGATGCCGCCGCCGCGCTCGTCGGCTCCATCGGCTTGATTCCCTCCGCCAGCTTCGGCACCAGCGCGCCGATGTTCGAGCCGATTCACGGCTCCGCGCCCACCCTTGCCGGAAAAGACATGGCCAATCCCATCGGCTCCATCCTCAGCGCCACGATGATGCTCCGCGACACCTTCGGCCTTGGCCTTGAAGCCGATTGGGCAGAGCAATCCCTTGTCCGCGTCCTCAATACCGGTGTCCGCACCGCCGACATCGCCGAACCCGGCAAGAAAACCGTCGCCTGCTCCGTCTTCAACGACATGCTCCACGACGAAATGCAGCGCACCTTCGAACACGCCGAAAAATACGGTTGGGGCGTCTAGTTTACCGCTTTCAACTTTAAGTAAAGTTTATCGAGTCAACGCCGCATTGGCAGGCTCAGGAGTTGCGCCATGATGCAGCGCGGAAGACAAGCTGCGGCTTGGCCAGACAATTTCCAGGGCAATTTGATGTTTCACCAGCATCCGGGAACGCCGGTTGATGCGGACTTCTATCGTGTTGCTGCTATCGGCGGACAGTTCGGAATTGTTCTCTTTTTGGGCGACGACTTCCTTGGCTCCGCGGAAAACTGTGACACGCAGAACATGGCCTCCCGCTTCAATAGGACAGTTGAAACGCAAAGTATCCCCGCGATGCGCAGAATCCAGCGGGGTTGTCAGCAGTAGGTTGTCATCGGAGTAGATCGCCAGTGTCTCTTCTCCCACATCGGAGACGACGGCAATGTTCAGAGAAGTTTGGCGCGCGGCTGAGGGGGTGGCATCCGTCGAGGACTTTCCGGCCGTGGCTGTTTTGTTCGGACTTTTCGTTCCGGCGTCGCTCGCAACTGATGGTTTGTGAGCCGCTGCGAGCGGTCCAGTTGCCTTGTGCCCACCTTTTCTTTGCGGAATATCCACGTCAGAAGGCTGCGGGCGAAAAGATGTGGTTGTGGATGGCCCCACGGCGCCGCTTGTCGGAAGAGCCTGGGTATCCGAACTCAAAGCAGCGGAGATGTTTTGTTCCGGCGGAATGGGTGAAACCCCAGGTTCGGACGGAAGGGATGGAATCACGGCAGGCGTTGCAGCCGGAGACCTCGCGGCAGCTGGCCTAACCGCGGAGGCGGCCCCGGCGCCCAAGGCCGCGCGGTGAGCCCGCAGCTGTACGAGTAGAACAAATGTGAGAAACAGGATTCCCGCGCTCGCGCCGGCAAGCCAAACTTCTGTGCCCCGTAGCGGACGTGTCCACCAGGAAGTCATGCTGCGCCATGCGGTACTTTGGGTTGGTTGACGGAGGGGCCTGCGGAGTTCAGTGGTCGGCGCTGATTTCTTCTGCAACGATACCCCGGACGGGGTTGCCACCACGGTTCCCGTCGCGGCTGACGCCTGCGCATTTTTGTTTCGCGCGAGTGGGTAGAGCGCAACCGCCACGTCCTGGGCTGTTGCAAAGCGCGCGTCAGGACTCTTGGCCAGGCAACACATCACAATTCGATCGAATTCGGGCGGCAGCGCGGGGTTCAGTTGCGAGGGCGGCGCGGGCGTCGAGTTGATGATTTGCCCGCACACCGCAGAAACGGAGCTGCCGTCGAACGGGTGGACGCCCGTGGTCATTTGATAGAGGACAATTCCCAGGGAAAAAAGGTCCGAGCGAGCGTCCTGGGCCTGGTCCAAAATCTGTTCGGGCGAAAGAAATGCGGGAGTGCCGTTGAGC
>Ga0210389_10001117_pt1 | contig 22273 bp, 16 predicted proteins | sample IncBWH28OmetaG_FD_160127 | JGI IMG/M metagenome (GOLD analysis project Ga0210389, IMG submission 160127) | Forest soil microbial communities from Barre Woods Harvard Forest LTER site, Petersham, Massachusetts, United States - Inc-BW-H-28-O ...
CAGATACGCCGCGGTCTGCACTCGATGCAGCGCGCCGTTTGTGTCCGCGGTCACCGCATTCACGATGGTCGTATTCATTGCCGCCGGCATAGTGCCATGCGTCAATGTGAGATCGAGGGCACTGACCAGCATTTGCGGGTTGTTCGCCAGCGGTAGAAACGGCGTAAGGTCGACCAGCGTTCCCGGGCCATTGCTCTGCACCGGATTCGAATACTGGTTGAAGAACTGAGCAACCAGATTCTCGCGCAGGATTGCCGCGTTCGGATTGTCGATCTGAAATTCGGGTCCCTTCAGGCCGCCCGTGCCGGCTACGGTGTATCCCGGCGAGAAGTAGTTGAACACGCTCGCGGGATTGTAGATATCCTCGCCCAGAGCCGCGAGTGGCTGCGCGTAGTAATTCGCGTTCGTCATGGTGCCGCTGAAGGCGCGGACGAATCCCGGAATGAAGAGCGCCGGCTCCTGCAGATGCCCGTCGGTTGGCTGATCGTTCCCGCCGGCATCGTTGGCGCGCGCTTCCTGGTCAAGCAGAATCGCGGTGATAACGGTTTTCATGTCGCCGTTGCTTTGCGTAAACGCGGTCGCCACCCGCGCTACGTATGCGGGAGTCGGATTGCTCTTCACCAGATGCTGGATCAACTGCTTCGAGATGAAAGGCGCAACATTCGGATGGCTCGCGATGTTATCCAGCGCGGCACTCAGATCCTGCGCCGTTGGAAGATTGGCTGGCGCGATGTAACCGTTGAGCAGCGTCTTCGATCCGAAGTCGTGCATGGGATCGTAATTTACCATTGGACCGTTCTCGGTGATGTAAGCGCCCCAAATTGGAGGATTCCCCGCTCCTTGCGAGTACGTCCATCCGGTGAATACACGCGCGAGTTCAGTGACGTTCGTCTGCAGATACGTCGGAATCGGCGCGCCCGTGGAGTCCGTCTGCACGGTGCCATCCGGGTTCAACAGGACATCACCCAGACTGAAGAGCTGCATCACCTCGCGCGCATAGTTTTCATTGGCGGCGGTGCCGGCTGCCGGATTCGCTTTGGCATTGTTGACCATGTCGAGGTAGTAGCCCATGGCCGGACTTAGCGTCACATCGCCGAGAATCTGACGATAGTTCGTGAACGCGTCGGCTAACAGCATTTGCTCGTAGGGAATCACATCGCCGTTCCAGATCACCTTCGTGATGGAAACGACAAATATCTGGCTCAGGGCGAAAGCCACGCGCTGCCGCAGCTGGTCGGTGTTCGTAACAGCGTTGGTCAGAAACGCCTGCGGTAGTCCGCTCTGGCTTCCTGTGACGGCGCTGTAATTCGAGATCACCGGCATGGCGAGCTGCTCGTTGAGCCAAGCCTGAAATCCGATCGTCTGGACGTGCGCGGCATCTGCGGGCGTCGGCCCGAATGCCCCCTGTTCGAGGAACCGCCGCGCGGCTGATGCTGACACGACCGGGTTCTGCACGCCGATGGGCACTGCGAATGGCTGGGACGCAACCGAAGCATTGGCCACCGTCAGGTTTCCCGAACTTGCCGGCCCGGCAAACCCGGTGATGGTCAGCGACGCAGCGCTGGTGAAGCCTGTCGTAAGCGGAACGCCGTTCAACTGCGCTACAGACGACGCCGTAAACCCGGTACCTGTAATCGTTGTGGAGAAGACGCCCAAAGGAAGCGGAGACGTCCCGATGGACGTAATCGTCGGCGGCACATTGCTGACCAGCGTAATCGCGGCCGCGCTCGTGCCCGCAGAATTCGAAGCAGTCACCGTATCCGTTCCCGATGCCGGCATTGACGCTGGAGCCGTGTAGAGCCCGGTCGCCGTTACACTGCCCGAGACTGCCGACCACGAGGTCGCGCCCGGAGCGCTGAACTGCTGCGTAGCGCCGAGTACGACGGTCACTTGTGCAGGTGCGATTACGGGAGCCGAAGTGCCTCCTCCACCGCCACCACCCCCGCCCCCTCCGCCGGAGCTGGTCCCCGACACCGGGACAGTGAGCGTGTTACCGAATGCTGTTCCGGGATTCTTCACGGTGGCCGTTGTGCTTTTGGCTGGACCCTGATAGATGCTCGTTGTCAGCGTCGTCGAATTGACGAATGTCGACCCATATTGCACCCCGCCCACCCAGATCAACGCGCCCTTCACGAAGCCTGAGCCGGTCACTGTGATCGTGTCGGTACCGACAGGAATCGGATTCGGCGAGACGGACGTGATCGATGGCCCCGCGGCCACGAGGTAGATGTAGGTTGTCCTGGAGATCGTCGAATTGCCGCTGAGCGTGGCGGTGATTTGAACCTGTCCCGAGGGTGTCATTACCATCGGCGCGGTATAGAGACCCGTAGTGTCGATGGTCCCGACCGTGGAATTTCCGCCAACTTTGCCTCCAGCAGACCAGATGACCGAAGGATTTGTCATGCTGTCGCCGGACACCACAGCTTTGAATTGCTGCGTGGCGCCGGGTCCGGCGGTGATGTAACCCGTGGGTGAGATCGTGATTGTCTGAGCGTGCAGGGTGCCGGCGGATAACACCGCGGCAAAGCACACGACCGGCGCAACACGCCTTCCGATTTGGTACATGAAGAATCCTCCGTTATAGACGCTTCGTGGAAACTGAGGGCCAGCCCGCTCGTCCGCGGCTGCCCTTCATATGAAGTATGCGGAAACAGGGGTGGAATATTGCAAGAATTTTCCTTCATCTCCGCAAAATTCCCAGGCAATCGGCAACGCGGTTTGCGTTAACTTGCGTTGAACCGGCTGAGTCTGATGCTCATGAAATAATTGGAAAAGTGCCGAAGGTAACATTTCAGCCCGCGAATGAGACGTTCGAATTCGAATCCGGCAAGCTGCCTTACAAGGGACATGGCAAGCCGGAGTCTGTTCTGGATGTGGCGATGAATTTCGGTTTCCATCTGGAACACGCCTGCGGCGGAAGTTGCGCCTGCACCACTTGTCATGTGGTGGTCAAAGACGGCGAGAAGAACCTCTCCGAAATGGACGACGACGAGATCGACCGCGTCGAACAGGCGGCTGATTATCAGTTGCGCTCGCGGCTGGGATGCCAGGCCATCGTCAAGGGCGATGTCGTCGTGAATATTCCGGACTGGAATCGGAATTATGTGAGCGAGGGCCATTAGATGCTGGCCGAAACGGTCGAACCGCTCATCCTGGATCTGCTCGAGTGGGTCGCCAGCCGCGAGCGAACTTACGAAGAAGTGATGGATGCCTGGCGCACTTCCTGTCCGAGGTTGCCGGTTTGGGAAGACGCGAACGATCGGGGATTAATCCTGACGCAACGAGTCAACGGCCGATCGATCGTTCAGATTACTCGAGCCGGCCACGATCTTCTGGAGCACCACGCGCGCTAACGTGGGTCGGGCCTTCCGGCCTGCGGGCGGGCATCCACCCGGCCATCCGGGTTTGAACGCTGCCGCCGGAATTGCGCTGGGCTATCCAATTCGGGCAAAAGCCCTGGCCCCACTTATTCCACGTGACGGATCCTGACGGGGGCTTCGAGCTGGAAGCTCATCAACGTCTCGGGCGCAATTCGCACAGCCTTGCCGCGAGTGACTCCTTGGGTCACAGTGCCCGCCCCTGCTCCCGACAAAGCTCCTATCGCGGCTCCTTTGCCGCCGCCAGCCAGGGCTCCGATGATTCCGCCCAGCGCGGCCCCACCTCCCGCAAACACGCCCGTTCTTTTATTCACGCCGACGCCCTCCTTGCCCTTCTCGACCACATCACTCGTTTCCAGGCGGTAGTTCCTGCCATTCACCGTCACGCCGCCGACGTCAACCGCAAGCTGGGATCGCCCCTGCAGCTTGCCCTGCCCGTTGGCGTCCCTCACAACCAGAGTCGCTCCCGCACCGTGAGGGATGGCAACGCGCCCCTCGGTATCCACTACGTCGCGCGCGACCACACCCGAGAATGTCTGCCCGGGCTGCGCCGATTCAGAGTCAATGGGTTCGTTATTTCGAACCTGCAGCGTCGTGCCTGCCGGAATCGTCCGAACCTCGACTACCGGTTGCGGCGGCGGAGCCTGAACCGGCGGAGGGGCCTGAACTGGCGCTGACTGCGGGGGCGGAGGAGCCTGGGTTGGAGCGGCGGTTGGTGGCGGTGGGCTACCCGCGGGCGGCTGCGCTGCTGCGCTCTGATCTGCGTATTGCACCGACGCCACCTGGCTCATGGGGTACGTGCGCGTTTCGCCCGTTGAAGCCTGCAGAGTAATCGAGTCGGTCGAATTCTTCGTGACAGCCCCGCCGAACGTGGACCCGTCCTTCAAAGTGACGGTCGCCTGCTGCGACGGCGTCGCAGTCTTATTGCACCCAGCCAGAATCGTGATGGAAATCACCAGCGGAATCAGTAACTTCACGCGCATATTGCCTCCTCGGAAGAGCTTACCGCATTACTCTCCAAGGTGGTCCGCTATACTGAGGCGTCCCACATGAATCCTGACCTTCTGGCCTTCGGATTCCTTGAATACGTCGTTTTCCTGCTCTCCACCACCTGCCACGAAGCCGCCCATGCATTGGTCGCAAAATGGGGCGGCGACACGACTGCTCTACAAGGTGGTCAGGTTTCGCTCAATCCCCTGCCGCACATACGGCGCGAGCCTTTTGGCATGGTTATCATGCCGCTCCTCGGCATCGCCACGCAGACGGGACTGATCGGCTGGGCCAGCGCTCCGTACAACGCCGAGTGGGCGCAGAAGCATCCGAAACATGCAGCCAGGATGTCGGCCGCCGGGCCAGTTGCCAACTTCGGAATCTCTATTCTGGCCGCGATTATCATGCGAATTGGGCTTTCGGCGGGTTGGTTCATTCCGGTCACGGCTTCCTTTTCACGGATCGTCGCCCCGGCGACTGAAGGCGGCGCAAGCGACGGCGTGGCGACGATCCTCAGCCTCTTCTTCTCGATGAATATTCTGCTGGGCGTCTTCAACCTGATCCCGTTTCCCCCGCTTGATGGCTACGGCGTTCTCGGACTCTTCACCAGCGAATCCGGAGCCCTGCGTCTTCAGGAATTGCGTATCAAAATGGGGGCATTCTCGTTTCTCGGGCTCGTGATCGCGTGGCAGGTTTTCGACCGCTTCTTTCCAACGATTTTCGACACCGGACTCACGGTTTTTGGCTTCTCCTGAATCCCGATAGGGTTTGTCCTGTATCCTATAGGTGAGCATCCCCGTGGATCACCTCGACCTCCTCGAAGCTGAGAGCATTCATATCATTCGCGAAGTCGCCGCCGAGTCCGCCAATCCGGTCATGCTGTATTCGATCGGCAAGGATTCGTCCTGCATGGTTCGGCTGGCACAGAAAGCCTTCTACCCAGGCAAGATTCCGTTTCCGCTGCTGCATATCGACACGACCTATAAGTTCCGTGAAATGATCAAGTTCCGGGATGAATTTATCAAGTCGATCGGGGCCAAACTGATCGTCTGGACGAACCAGCAGGCGATTGACGACGGCGCCAATCCGTTGCGGCTCGGCACTCAAAAATGCTGTGGACTGCTGAAGACCAAGGCCTTGCTCGACGGGCTTGCGGCAGGCGGATATGATGCCGCTTTCGGCGGAGCCCGGCGCGATGAGGAAAAGTCGCGGGCGAAGGAACGCGTCTATTCGTTCCGTGATGAATTCGGCCAATGGGACCCCAAGAACCAGCGTCCGGAACTCTGGAACGTGTACAACGCGCGGGTGGACAAGGGCCAGCACATCCGCGTTTTCCCGCTTTCCAACTGGACCGAACTCGACGTCTGGCAGTACATAGCGCGCGAGCGCATTCCGATCGTGCCTCTGTACTATGCAAAGCCGCGGCCGATGGTTGTGCGCGGTGGGGCATTGATTCCGACGGAGCAGGAATGGAATTTACTTCCCGGCGAGAAGCCAGAAATGGTGATGTGTCGCATGCGTTCCCTGGGCTGCAGCCCCTGCACCGGTGCGATTCGGTCGAACGCCGACACAATCGAGAAGATTATCGATGAAATGAAGCTGGTGCGCCGATCGGAACGCGAGAATCGCGTCATCGATCACGATCAAGAAGGCTCGATGGAGATCAAGAAACGCGAGGGGTACTTCTAACTTGAGTCTTCTCCGCTTCTCCACCGCCGGCAGCGTCGATGACGGCAAGAGCACTCTGATCGGTCGCCTTCTTTACGACTCGAAAGGCGTCTACGAAGATCAGCTCGCCAGCGTCGCCAAGGCTTCGGCCAATGGCAGCGGGGGACACATCGATCTAGCGCTGTTGACGGACGGCCTTCGCGCCGAACGCGAGCAGGGCATCACAATAGACGTCGCTTACCGTTATTTCTCCACGCCGAAGCGCAAGTTCATCATCGCCGATACGCCTGGTCACGAGCAGTACACGCGCAACATGGCTACTGGCGCGTCGACCGCCGATCTCGCCATCATCCTGATCGACGCCCGAAACGGCGTGCTGCAGCAATCCCGCCGGCATGCTTTTATCGCGAACCTTCTCGGTATCAAACATTTTGTAGTCGCGATCAACAAGATGGATCTTGTCGGTTTCAATAAGGCCGTCTACGATGCGATTCATACCGAGTTCACGGAATTCATGAACCGGATCGGGGCGCCCGCGGCGCTGTTCATTCCCATCAGCGCGCGCGACGGCGACAACGTGGTAACGAAGAGCGATCGCACGCCCTGGTATGACGGCCCGGCCTTGCTCGAACATCTGGAAGACGTTCCAGTCGATGCCGGAAGTGAACGTTTGCCCGCCCGCTTTCCGGTTCAGTATGTCCTGCGGCCCAATCTCGACTTCCGCGGCTACGCCGGCCAATTGGCGTCAGGCGCATTGCGCAAGGGCGATCTTGTGCTCGCGCTGCCGGCCCGCCGCCATTCGCGCATTGAACGGATCGTGACTTTCGACGGCGATCTGACTTCGGCAACGGCGCCGCAGTCGGTCACGATTTGCCTTGAGGATGAAATCGATATCAGTCGTGGCGACGTCATCGTCCCGGCGTTCGCGCCGCCGCATGTGGCCCGGCGATTTCGGTCGAGCGTCGTGTGGATGAATGCGAAGCCGCTGGAACCGGGTCGGAGCTACTTCATCAAGCACACCTCGCATCAGGTACGCGGCGTGATTCGCGTCATCCATCACCGGCTCGACGTCAACACGCTGGAGCATCTCGAAGCGCAGCGTCTCGAACTGAACGAAATCGGCGAGATTTCGGTCGAGACGCACCGGCCGTTGTTTTTCGACCCCTACCGAGAGAACCGCAACACGGGCGCGTTCATCGTGATCGATCCGCTGTCGAATGAGACGCTGGGCGCGGGCATGATCATCGATGTCGAGGGTAAGGAAGAGACCCGCGGGCAGGTGACGGAGGCCGAGAGGGCGTCGCGTTACGCCCATCGGTCAGCGGTGATCTCGGTTGACGACGCGGAAGCGGCGTTGCTCCTGGAGCGCGAGTTGTTCGATCGCGGCGCGCTGGTTGCCGTGGTGCCTGAGTTGGACGATGCCGGTCAGGCTCTGGCGAAAGGCGCGGGTCTAATCGTCATCGTCACCGGTATCCCGCCCGCCGGGGCCATCGATGGGAGCCGCCTGGCGACCCACGAAGTGATCTCCGTGCTGGAACGCAGGGGCGTCCTCATCGGCCACGAAGAGCAACTGCTCGAAGGCGAAGGAATTTAACTCGCCGATAACCTGAAAACAGCCGGCGAAATGGACAAGACGATCCGCAAGTATGCAAGCCTCGCCGAAATGGATGGCATCAAAGCGGAAGAATATCGGTACTGGCAAAGCCTCCCGACTCTTGAGCGGACAGGCGTCGTTTCTGAGCTCACTCAGGCTATGTACGAGATGAAAGGGCAACTTCCCCGTTGTACCCCGACTTCAAAGAACTCTTGTCCGTCTTGAACGTCTCCAAAGTTAGCTCTCTCATAGTGGGGCGTACGCGGTCCTGGGCCATGCCCAACCCCGCGCACGAAGAGCCTGGACATTTGGGTCAAGCCGATGCGGAAAACGCGAAAGCTGTTTTATGCTGCGTTGGCTCAGTTTGGCGCGCCTCTCGAAGGTGTGAGTTTCGCGGACTTCGCTATTCCCGGGCGGTTGCGGAACAATCTCGTGGAAGATGTGGTCGACCCGACGAGTGGCCTCAAGGCGAACCTCATCGCTCGCTCCGACCTCGTTGCTGCCAAACTGGCTGCGGGCAGACCGCAGGATATCGCCGACGCAGCCGCGATTCGAAAGCAAGCAAGAGCGAACAGCGTTGATGTATGTACGCACAAACGCGTTAAACTCGTGGCCATGTTGCGGATTACTCTCCCCTTCCTGCTACTGGCTTTGCCGATCCTGATGGCTGCCGCGCCTGCGCCAACCGTCGCTGAGGCTCAGACTTTCATGGATCACGCGGAAGCGGAGCTTCTCAAGCTGTACACGCTGCAGCAGCGCGCCCAGTGGGTACAGGAAACCTACATCACCGACGACACCGAACTGGTCGCCGCGAACTGGAACGATCGCGTCATCGCTCGCACTACCGAACTCGTCAATGAAGGCAAGCGATTCGAGTCCCTCAACCTGCCTCCGGACCTCAAACGCAAGTTCCTCCTGCTGAAACTTTCGCTCACAATGCCTGCGCCGAAAGACGCGAAACTGCGCGAAGAACTGACTCAGGTCGCGGCCTCTCTGGATGGCAGTTACGGCAAAGGCAAGTATTGTCCCGGCGGCGAGAAGGAGCCCTGCCTCGGCATCGACGATCTCGACGAAAAGCTGGCGAAGAGTCGTAATCCCAAAGACATTCTCGATTACTGGGTCGGGTGGCACAAGATCGGGGCGCCAATGCGCACACGGTATTCCCGATTCGTCGACCTTTCCAATCAGGGCGCACGCGAACTCGGATACACCGACACCGGAGCGCTGTGGCGCGCCGGTTACGACATGACGCCCGAGCAGTTTTCGGCCGATCTCGAACGGGTCTGGAAAGAAGTCGAACCGCTCTACCAGGAACTCCACACTTATGTTCGTCACAAACTGATCCAGAAGTATGGCGCAGTCGCGCAGCGAAGCGACGGCATGATACCCGCGCATCTGCTCGGCAACATGTGGGCGCAGGAGTGGGGCAACATCTACGACATCGTCGCGCCGCCGGCTGCGCCGCAGTCCTACGACATCGGAGAGATTCTGCAGCAGCGCAAAACTTCGCCGAAGCAGATTGTGCAGTACGGCGAGGGCTTCTTCAAATCGATCGGGCTCCAGTCGCTACCCGATACGTTCTGGCAGCGCTCGATGCTGACACGCCCGGTGGATCGCGATGTGGTCTGCCACGCCAGCGCCTGGCACATCGATCTCGACAAAGACGTGCGCCTGAAAGTTTGCCTGCACGGCACGACGGACGACTTCATCACTGTGCACCATGAGCTCGGACATGTCTATTACTTCCTCGCTTACCGGACGCAGCCCGTGCTGTTCCGCAGCGGCGCCAACGACGGTTTTCACGAGGCGATCGGCGATGCCATCGCTCTTTCCATCACGCCGGAATACCTGAAGAAGATCGGCCTCATCCAGACCATTCCACCGCCTTCCGCTGATCTGCCCCTCCTCCTGCGTACGGCTCTGGATAAAGTGGCGTTCCTGCCGTTTGGCCTGATGATCGACAAGTGGCGCTGGGAGGTCTTTTCCGGCCAGGTGAAGCCCGCCGAGTATAACAAGTCCTGGTGGCAACTGCGCGAGCAATACCAGGGAGTCGCGCCGCCGGTGGATCGCAGCGAAGCCGACTTCGATCCTGGCGCGAAATATCACATCCCCGGAAATGTGCCCTACATTCGCTACTTCCTCGCCCGGATCTATCAGTTTCAGTTTTATCGCGCGATGTGCCAGGCTGCCGGGTACAAGGGCCCGCTGAACCGCTGCTCCGTTTTCGGGTCCAAAGCGGCCGGGGACCGGTTGGAATCGATGCTCGCCATGGGTCAGTCCAGACCGTGGCAGGAAGCCATGAAGAAGATAAGCGGGGAAGACCGCATCGACGCTTCAGCAATGATGGAATACTTCCAGCCGCTGCTTATCTGGCTCAAAGAGCAGAACAAAGGCGAGAAGATTGGTTGGACCGCGTCAGCGAATCCGTTAAAAGCGCGATGATCAAACACTGACCACGCATCCCTGGAATCGCAGATGACACGCCCGGATCGCAAACGCTCCCGGATCGGGGATCGAGCGTCTGCAATTCAGTAAGTGATGGAACACTTACGTACGCTTGGTAAATCGAACTTCCGCCACTCGCGGGGCCGAGTGGCATGGCGGCACACGCTCGCGTCATTGGTGCGACCCCTAATCCGGCTGGGAGACCAAACCGGCGTTTCCGAAATACATCAGGCAACGGGGCGCTCCACTTGACACGAACTCGAAGAAGATGCGTTTCCGCGATTGGTTGGCACGGCACGGAGAATGACGGCCCATAAATTTCGCTGGTGGACGCGGCGGATGACACTCCCGCGCCTGCAGTCGCAGAGTTGCGGCGTTTGTTCGATTGCGCGAACTGTTCCAGGTTAAGACGGCCAGCGAGGAGATTTGTCGCTCCAGCGGGGTCTATCAGCGCGGGCAGAAGTCTACCAGGACCAAATGGCCGCTTTGCGAAAAAGACTGTGCGCGCCGCCGTGTTGGCAGCGGGGCAGCGGGATTTCCGGGCCTCGAACGGACGCGAGTGACAAGAGTCCGCGCTGCAACGCTATGATTTGGGCTCGGTTCCGGTGACAGATGCCAGGAACTTGAAGATGTCGCTCACCTGATCGAGCGGGAACGGCTCCCGATTGATCACGACTTCGACCAGGGTTGTCGTGAACGGAAAAAATAGAGACGCGTCTCCCATACCGTTGACGTCAATCGTAACGGGTCCGGCAGTGGCTGTCATTTCCTTCTCCGTTTCGTCGCTGCCATAACCCTGGTATGCCATCAGACTCGTCCCGGTGGAAGCAGTGACGCGGATCTTCAAGGGTATTTGCTTCTCAGCCAAACCCTTTGGCAGGCGGCTGTGAAAACAACGAAAGCTCGTGTCAGTCCCGTACGCATGCACGTCCGTATACATATCCGTGAATGGAGCCCACTCTCCCTTGTCGCCGGGCCGCAGGACATCGATTAAATAATCGGTTACCGGGTCCCCGTGCTCATCGCGGGTGCGTATAACAAACTGCTGCCATCCCTCCATTTCCTGATCCGCTTCTTCGAACAGATGGCCGAAGAACTGCTTGACTTCGCCCTGGATGCCCGCAGCGTCCTTGCCAGGGTTCACCAGCATCTTCTTCTTCGCTTCGTCACCGCTGGCCTGAGCCTTAGCCAACCAACTGGTATATGCGTTTGAGTCATTGATGTCCAGGAATGCGCGGATAAGGTCCACCATGGCGGGATCCGGATCGCTGATCAGCGTGGCATGATTCCTGTCAGCAACCGGGATCATGGGTATGTCAGCGCGGTCTGCCCACGGGGTGATTGACACCCTGGAGGCCGGTTTTCCATCGGCGCCGATGGGCGTGCGCGTGAGATCGATTGTGATTTTTCGCGTGTTCAGGCCGCACCCGGACCAGCGCACGGTACCGTCTGTGCCGGGATCGTTCGCCACGCTCGATATCCCGCTGTACGGAGTATTGCCGATGAACACGCACACGTAGGGCGTATCCGGCCCGTTGTCGTAGTAGGGCTTGTCGCACAAGAGGTCGAGGTGGGAAAGGTCCCAGGTGAATCGACTTCCGAGTTCAAGGCCGTCGAGCACCTGATCGCCGGCATTCATGAAATCAGGCCCCGGAGTTTTGCTGCCTTTTACCAGCGCGCCCAGCCATGTTCTGCCTTTGTGAGCCTGAGGCGAGCCCCACGTCGCAGGCGCCAATCCGATCAGATGCTTCAGACGCCCGACCCTGTCGTTGCTGCCGACCGCGGCGCCATAATTGGTCAGCCAGGATCGAATGACCAGCATGCCGGTAGAATGAACCATCGCATCGAAAGGCTCTCCTTTGCTGAGGCCGGATTGGCTTCGCAGCGCGCGATCGAACCCCTCTGCGATGTCTTTGATCGTAATCTCATTGTTGAGGGAGACGTAGTTGGCTACGTTGATGTTGATCGGCTCGACGTGACGAGCCTTCAATTGCGTGGCTAGCTCGGTGAAATCGAGGCCACCGGCTGAATAACCGTGAATAAGTACAATTGGGCGTCTCATACATTTTCTGATTTTTCGTGAAGTCAATTTACCACAGGATCCAAAGGATTCCTGACCGGATTTGGACCGGTGGCTCCGGCAGCGAAACCGGGTAAGGATGTCTGCGCTACACGCGGATAACCTGGTAAGAGGATCTGGCTTTCGACCTTTCTTTCCCCCGGCCTGAGCCCCAAGGCCCGTGCCAAGTGCCGCCGGGCGGGCGTCAACCGGATCCCGGGGGGCAAGGCGGCGATCGGTTAAGCAGCCTGCTGAATTCCGCTGCTTTGCGTGGGTCGTTTCGTGCGAGGACGGCGAGCCCGCGCACGTAGGTCGACGAGCCTGACGTGTCCGAGGATGCTCCTTATACAATTCCGCACGTCCCGTTTCGCCTGCGAGTCTGCGCGAATCCACAGGCTATTGGACGTCACCGCCATCGAAGGCTTTCAGCGCGGTACGGCCTCTTGTCGCGCAATGAAGTCGCCCACTGGCGCACGTCCGGACCCCGGATGCGGCGTGCGGAACGCGGTGCCGTCTTCGAGCCGCCTCAGTCAGTGAAAAAGTATTTTGCGGCAACGCCCTGCGCCGCGAACTGCGGACCCAACTCGGTAGCGCCTGAGTTGAAGCGCTTTCTCGCTGTAATTGTTTTCCGCTCCGCGCACGGTCAACCGCGTCAGCCTTGAAGGCCAAACGTCTGTGCCACGTCTTCAACCTGTCACGGCTTGCATTACTGCCTGGACTCGCTCCGGTTCTTCGCCCAGCCACGCCGGGTTCGCCGCGGTTCCGTCATAAACCGAAGACGTTTTAAATAGTTCATATCCACCGTGCACCGCCGCCGCGCGGGTCTTTGAAAGAATCCGCTCGACCTCTGCCTCGCTCATCGGATGGAACGTGCGCGCGGCCTCGAACGCCTGATCCAGAATCTCCATGCTGTCGATGCCGGTAACAACAACCGACGTCTGCAGATTCAGCGCGTAATGCAGGCACTCGATCGGCGTCGCCGTCTTCGATTTCAGGATGTGCCCGTTCGCCATGCTCTTCATGCCCAGCACGGCGATGTTCTGCTTCACCAATTCCGGCACCACCATTTTCGCGAAGCTGCGAAAGTGCGCGTCCATCACATTGAGCGGCATCTGCGCCGAATCGAAGGTGAACCCGTCCTCGCGAGCCACTTCCAGCATGTAGAGGTGGATGCGCGGGTCCTTGTGGCCGGTGAACCCGATGTACTTCAGCTTGCCTTGTTCGCGCGCTTCGATCAGCGCCGCGTTCGCGCCATCCTCGGCGAAGATGCGATTCGGGTCTTCGAACCGGAGCACTTCGTGATGCTGAACCAGATCAATGCAATCGACCTTCAGCCGTTTGAGCGACTCATGCAACTGCTTCGCCGCTTCCTTCTTCGTCCGGCCATTGATTTTGGTCATGAGAAAGATCCGGTCGCGGTAGCCGTCGCTCAGGACCTTCCCCATGCGCTTTTCGCTTTCGCCGTCGTTGTAGTCCCAGGAATTATCGAAGAAGTTAATGCCGCCCTCGGCGGCGCTGCGCATGATGCGATCGGCGAGTTTCGCATCGACTCGCTTGATGCCCAGATGCCATCCGCCCAATCCGATCGCCGAAACCGTCTGACCCGTGCGCCCCAGGATGCGCGTGGGCATTTCCGAAACGCTCATGGCAATGCCTCCTTGACTTATTGGGATTCCGCGTAAACTCGTTTCACCACATTCGCCGTGGGCCCCATGGTGGTCCAGCCGGGGTATTTTGTCGTCACGTATTCGGTCACCTGCTTGCCAGCCTCGTCCGCCGAAACTCCTTTGCGCTTGAGTTCGAGCGACCTCGTCTGCAAGTCCACCAGGATCGCCCGCTCCTTTGCAATCAGAGAGCCATCGCCAAGCGCGCCGTGATCCGGAACAATGAATCGCGGCTTCAATGACTCAAGCTGATCCAGAATCACGATCCAATTCTTCGGACTCGTGTCGTCGTTGGGCATATTCGGCACGATCTTGTCCTGGACGATATCGCCGGAAATCAGCACGCTGTCTTCCTTTACGAAGATCAGTTCGTCGCCGCGGGTATGCGCCGTCCCCAGCCAGAAAAGGCGGGCGCTGACACCGCCGAGGTCGAGCGTGATCTCCCGGTCGAAAACGATGTCGGGTGTACGCATCTTCACGTCCTGCAGCAATTCTTTGCCCGCCCCGAAGCCGCGGAACATCCGGATGAACTCGTCGCGACGCTGGTCCAATTCTTCCTGCTGCGCTTTGGGACGAATGATGATCGTGTTCGCCGGAAACGCCTGCTCTCCCATGGCGTGCTCCGGATGGAAATGCGTGGTGGTGAGAAACAGCTTCGGATTCTTCGAAAGCTTGCCGGCCTCACGCACAACAATCGCCCCATTGCGTGCGCCCAGACCCGTATCGACAACGAGCGTGGCGTTGCTGCCAATCACAATCGCGATGTTCGGAAAACCGACGATCGCGTAAACATGGTCCGACACGCGAGTGGCGGAATTCTCCGGCAGAATCATCGAAGTCTGGGCCATCGCCAGGCTGAACATCAATGGAAGCGCGAGACACAGTTTGGGCAGCATCTCTTTCTTTTTACTCCAGACGGCCCGGGTTCCGGACCTGATAATCTCAAAGCAGGTCCATGAAACTCTTGCCGCTCGCGGCGCTCTGCTGTGCCGCCGCTTCCGCGCAAACCTTCCCTAAAGCAGCCGATCTCGATGCCGCAATCGATCAGGCCGTACGCGAGGACAAGATCCCCGGCGCGGTGCTGCTGGTCGGCCACCAGGGAAAAGTCGTCTATCGAAAAGCGTACGGCTACCGCGCGCTGGTACCCGATAAAGAGCCGATGACCGTCGATACGATCTTCGACATCGCCTCGCTCACCAAAATCGTCGCCACCACGAGCGGTCTGATGAAGCTCTACGATCAGGGAAGAATCCGCCTCGATGACCCCGTCACGAAGTATCTGCCCTCGTTTCAGCGCGGGCACAGCGGGATTACCGTGCGTGATCTGGCCACGCACTTCTCCGGTCTCCGGCCCGATCTGGATCTGCAACCGCCATGGCACGGCTATGAAACCGGTATCCGCAAAGCGTTGATCGACAAGCCCGCGAATCCGCCGGAAACGAAGTTCGTTTACAGCGATATCAATTTCATCCTGTTGGGCGAAATTGTGCATCGCCTCAGCGGCGTGCCCGAAAACGAATATGTGAAGCGCATTCTTTTCGACCCGTTGGGAATGAAGGAAACGGGTTATTTGCCCTCGCCGTCGCTCAAACTCCGAATCGCGCCGACCGAAGAACTTCCGAACGGCCTGCTGCGCGGAGTGGTGGATGACCCGACGGCGCGAAATATGGGTGGTGTGGCTGGTGACGCCGGGGTGTTCTCCACTGCGGACGACCTCGGAAAATTCTGCCAGATGATTCTGGATGGCGGTCACGGAGTTTTCCGAGCCGAAACTATCCGGAAATTCACTACGCCGGAAACGCCCGCCACCCAGCCCATTCTGCGCGGCATCGGCTGGGATATCCAATCCCCCTATTCGGGCCCTCGCGGCGACTTGTTTCCGGTTGGCTCATTTGGCCATACCGGCTATACGGGTACTTCAATCTGGATCGATCCCGCGTCGCAGACCTACGTTGTCCTGCTGACGAATTCTGTTCATCCGCATGTGCGGAAGGCCATCACGCCTTTGCGTGGGAAGGTCGCGACCATCGTAGCTGCGGGCGTCGCCGAGGAAACAGCCGGAGTGCATGAAGTGAATACGGGACTGGACGTATTGGAGCAAAATCATTTCCAGCCATTTCAGGGAAAACGCGTCGGGCTGATCACGAATCAAACGGGAATCGACCGCTCCGGCAAACGAAACGTCGACGTGATGCGCGCCGCGGGCATAGATCTGGTGGCTCTCTTTTCTCCCGAGCATGGTTTCGCGGGTGTGGAAGATCGCGAGAATATCAGCAATTCCCTGGACCCATTGACCGGTATTAAAGTTTGGAGTCTGTACGATAAAACGCGCCGACCCACTCAGGAAATGCTGAGGGGTTTAGACGTACTAGTCTTCGATATTCAGGACGTCGGGGCGAGGTTCTACACGTACGAATCCACCATGATTTATGCCATGGAGGAAGCGGCAAAAGCCGGGATTTGGTTCTACGTACTGGACCGCCCAAACCCCATTACGGGCACTCACCTGGAAGGCCCTATGCTCGATGCCGACAAGTTGTCTTTCACCGGCTCCTGGCCGCTGCCATTACGGCATGGGATGACGATCGGGGAACTGGCGAGGCTGGTGAATGGCGAAAAACACCTCAATGCCGATCTGCAAGTGATAGAAATGACAGGGTGGACGCGAGGGGAGTGGTTCGATGCAACAGGGCTGCCCTGGGTCAATCCGTCGCCTAATATTCGCAGCCTCAATGAAGCTGTGCTCTATCCCGGGATTGCGATGCTGGAGGGATCGAAGAACTATTCCGTTGGCAGAGGGACCGATACCCCCTTTGAACAGGTCGGCGCGGATTGGATCGACGGCCGAATGTTGGCCCGCCGCCTTGAATCGCGCGGCATTCCTGGGGTTCGGTTCTCTCCTGTAGAATTCGCGCCCGCCTCGTCCAATTTCAGCGGAAAGACGATTGGAGGCGTTCACTTCACCGTGACGGATCGGGATGTCTTTTCCTCGTCGCGGCTCGGCCTGGAATTGGCGCGCGCACTGGCTACGCTCTACCCACAGAAGATCGCGATGGAATCAAACAAGTACCTGATTGGCAGCAGCGCCGTCATGCGCGCGCTGGCCACAGGGGCCGATGCCGGATCGGCAGCGGATGCCGGCATTCAGCAGTTTCTGGACCTGCGTCGTAAATACCTCTTGTATCAATAAGACGCAGGCCAAATTCCGCAAGCAGCGCAATCCTTGCGCGTGCTTTTACGCAGCCGCAGACGCTGACGCCTTCGGCTGGCCGCTCGTCTTGCTCTTGCTTCCGACGGGACGGCCACGTTTCTTTGCCTCCACCATCCACGCCGGGGGTCGGCCGCGACGGCGCCCACGTCCGCGCGCCAGCCGCTCCAGGCTCAATATCGCTTCTTCCAATTGCTCCCGTTCCTGGCGTAACTCTTCCAGAATCTTTGAAACGTCCATCTGGGACTCCTGTTTTCTGTTCCGGAATCCGACCTCACCCCAAGTTCAGTTCCAGATTCGGAACAAAGGTGCGTCGACCCCTTCTCTACAGACTAAATTTTTACCTGACACAGGGCGACAAAGCAAGTGGTTTGTTCTGAATTTGGAACGAAGAGCGATCATTCCGTACCAGAACCGTACCGACCGGGAATCAAATCTGTTTCCCGCGCGACTTTGGAAATTCGACTTCTCCAATGAAAATAAAATGGTAATCCTATCAAAATCAACACAATTCCCGCAATCGATTGGCGCGGAGTGGCCCAAAGAGTACTGATTTCAAGGACCGTTGCTCCCGCCAGAAATACCAGAGGTACTGCGGGATACCCGATGGTTCGGTAGGGCCGCGCAAGATCGGGATGCGTCCGCCTCAGCACAAAAACGGACGCCGTTGCCATTCCATAAAGAATCCAGCTTCCGAAAATAACAAAATCAAAGAGCTCCTCGTATTTCCCGGAAAGTACCAGAACGGAAGACCAGGCACTCAGCATCAGAATGGAAACGCCTGGAGTCCGAAACGCCGGGTGCACGTGCGCAGCGGAACGGAAAAACAGGCCGTCGCGCGCGGCGGCATATGGCACTCGCGCTCCCGTCAGGATGGATCCATTCAGCGCCGCAAAAATGGAAATCATCGCCGCAAGAGACACTGCGCTGGCGCCGAACGGCCCGGCGATTCGTTGCATCATTTCGGCCGCAACCAGTTTGTGCGCGCCTACCTCTGCCGGAGAGAGTACGCGGAAATAAGCCCAGTTCGCGAGCATATAAGTGGCAATCACACCGGCCGTTCCCCCGATCAAAGCGATGGGCAGGTTACGCTGGGGGTTTCTGACTTCCGATGCCACCATCCCGACGTTGTTCCATCCGTCGTAAGCCCACAACGCCCCGACGAGCGCAGCGATGAATCCGGCGAAGACCGACTGTCCCGCCGGGGCCGGCGGCAGCGGCGTTGAGGGCGCGGGATGAGAGTAAAGCAATCCAGCCAGAATCAGAACTGCGATCAGCCCGATTTTGACGGCGGTGACAGCGACCTGTACATCCCCGCCAAAACGCACACCAAGATAATTGATGCCTCCCAGCAGCAGAATCAGGATGAGGGCAAAAATTTGCCCATACTTAATTGAAAAAGGACCGGCGGTGAAACAGACTTGTTCGAATTGCGGAACAAAATGGGCCGTGTACTCGAAGAAGGCAGTTGCCAGAGTGGCGATGGAGCCGCTTTTGGCGACCCACATCTGAGTCCAGCTATAAAGAAAGCCCCAAAGCGGGCCATAGGCCGCCGTCAGGTAAACGTATTCGCCGCCTGCGCCGGGCATCGCCGCCGCCAGTTCCGCATAAGTGAGGGCTCCGCTGAGCGACAGAACTCCGCCGGCGATCCAGACCAGGAAAACCATCCGGGTGGTGCCGACATTCAGGATCATCGACTGAGGCACGCGGAAAATGCCGCTGCCGATCACGGTTCCGACGACAATCGCCAATGCAGCCCAGACTCCCAGATCGCGCTTTAGTTCAGTCATAAGCGGCCCTAATGCTATTAAAAGAGTTGATAGCAGGGAATGAAAATCGATGTAGCGTAGGCGTTTTCGCCTGCGTTCGTTCGCCACCAGGAAACCGAAATGGTGAAGCCGATGGTTCTCTCGATTTTCGGAAGAGGCGTTTCCGCCTGCGTTTTGCGGAGATGAACCCTTTTTCCAGCAACGTCTTTGGCTGGTGAAGTCTCAGGCGCGGGCGCGCGATTGAGATCGTTACGCGACACATGAAGTCAGGTATCCCACGCCGAAGGTGACCGTGCTTCCGATCAATACCCACCAGGTGAACGGAATCGTTGTCTCGAATTTGACAACGAGCATCGTAACAGCGCCGGCGATCACGCCTGCGATCGCGGCGTTTTCGCCCGGTCTCTTCGTCAGCACGCCCAGCAGAAAAACACCGAGAAGGATGCCCAGGGTAACGGACGCGATCGAGAGCCCGGATTCCAGCACGGAACCCCAGTGGCTCGCGACGACGCCGATTACTGCGAGTACCGCGCCCCAGAAAACAGTAGAGATGCGCGACACCTTCAAATAGTGTTCCGGTTTGCGGCTCGAGTGCGTAAACGGCTGATAAAAATCCACGACCGTGGCTGACGCCAGTGAATTCAGCGCCGCCGAGAGATTCGCCATCGCCGCGGCGATGATCGCAGCCATCGCCAACCCCGCGATTCCCGTCGGCAGCGAATTCCAGATGAAAGACGGGTACAAGCGGTCGAGCTCATCGGCGGCGAACTTTTCGCCGTTCCGATAAACCCACAGCAGAAGTCCAATAGTCAGGAACATTGAGAACTGGACGAAGATGACGCCCCAGCTTGACAGCAGCGCGAGACGGCTTTGACGTTCGGATTTCGCGCTCAGGAGGCGCTGCACCACAAGCTGGTCGGTACCGTGGCTGGCGGCGGTCAGGAAGGTTCCGCCGATTACTCCGGCCCAAAACGTGTAGGGCAGCGTCCACGACCAATGGAAGTCGAAAACGCGAAGTTTTCCGGCCGGTACTGCGACATCAATGACGTGTCCGAATCCGCCCGGTATTTTGTGCAAGAGCACGAAGAAGCTGATGGCCGCGCCGAAGACGTACATTCCCATCTGAATCACATCCGTCCAGATGACGGCAGTCATGCCGCCTTCGAACGTATAAAAAAGAGTCAGAGCGATGATCGCCAGAATCGACTCAACACTGCCTGTGTGAAGAATAACGGAGACCACGATCGAGACGGCGAAAACCCGGACGCCCTCAGCGAGCGAGCGAGTTACCAGAAAAATTGCCGCCGTGACTTTCCGGACTCTGGAGCCGAAGCGGCGCTGCATCAGCTCGTAGGCGGTGAACATCTGGCCTTTGAAGTATTGCGGCAGAAAGACCGCGGAGATCACGATACGCGCCAGCAGATAACCGAAAACCACCTGCAGGAAAACGTAACTGCCGGCATAGGCCAGCGGCGGAGTGCCGATGATCGTGAGCGTGCTGGTTTCAGCGGATACAATGGAAAGCGCGATCGCCCACCACGGCGCAGCCTGGCCACCGAGAAAGTAGTCCCGAAGCGAATGTTGTCTACTGCGGAAACGCGCCCCGAACCACGTGATCCCGGCGAGGTAAGCGATGATGACGGCGAGATCGAAGGGTCGCAACGTGACAGGGGCGATTGTAACAAGGGCTCGCGGAAGTTGCTTGCGCAAGCGATTGGTATACATTATTCTCGAACAGGCTCGGCTGCGCCCAATGTCCCGGCTCGCCGGGTCCAGTTGGGAACCTGGGGACTTTTGCCGGAGTCCAACACTTCCAGCAACACCAGGATTGCCGGAGTGCCGGAGGTTCGGTATACTCCGCTTTGTCGAGTTGTGAGGATTCTCTTGATTCGGTACCGGAAAGACCTAGCAGACAGGAGCGGGAGGCAACATAAAGTGTTTGATCGTTTGTTGAGAATTTTAGTCATCGGACTGCTGGCGTTGAGTGTGGTTCCAGCGAGCGCGTGGGCGCAGGCTCCAGCAGCGGCAAAGCAGCCGCAGGCGAAGGATCAGGGCGAGTACGACATCGCGCAGGCGGCGGCCAAGGAAGCAGACCCGCAAAAGAAGCTTGATCTCCTGCACCAGTGGGAACAGAAGTATCCCGACTCCGATTTCAAAGGCCCGCGCGAGTTGCAGATCGCGCAGGCCGAGAGCCAGATCGCGGCTAAGGGAGCCCAGCCGAATGCTTCCCCCGCCGACCTGGCGGCGGCGCAGAAGGCGGCGCAGGACCTGGTGGACAACCTGGGCAAGTACATGGCTCCCGAGAACAAGCCTGCTCAAGCAACGGACGCTCAATGGACACAGGCGAAATCACAGATCGAGATGCAGGCTCACTCGGTGCTGGCCGCGGTTGCGGTGGCGAACAAGAACGACGCCGCTGCAGAAGCGGAATACAGGAAGTTCCTTGCCGCGGATTCCAATTCGGCTGCCACGGCCTACCAGTTGGGAATCCTGATTTACCGGTCGAAGAACGTCATGCGGTTCCCCGAAGCTTTCTTCTGGATTGCGCGTGCCGTGTCGATCACGGGTCCCGAAGCACTGAATGCCACTGGCAAAGCGGCCGCGGACAAGTACCTGCAGCAGGCATATTCCGGTTATCACGGCGATGCCAGCGGTCTGGATGACCTCAAGAAGTTGGCGGCCACCGCGACCACGATGCCAGCGGATCTCAAGATCAAGAGCGTGCAGGATATCGAAAACGAAAAGGCGGGCGATGCCGCGGCGTTTGCGGCGGCCCACCCGGATATCGCGCTCTGGCGTCAGATTCGCGATGCCCTGAAGGCAGACGGCGGCGACACCTACTTCCAGCAGGTCAAAGGGTCGGCGATCCCGCCGCAGGAGGGCGCCTTCAAGATGTTCACCGGCAAAGTAGTGTCCCTCTCGGGCAAGGACCTGCTCCTGAATGTCGATAACGCTGCCGGAGACGCTACGCTGCGGTTCGAAAATCCGCTGAAAGGCACAATCGAACCAGGGACCGAAGTCAAATTCAAGGGCGTGGTCGAGGAGTTCATGAAGGAACCCTACAACCTCGTGCTGACGGTCGACAAGGAAGACGTGGACGGTGTTCCCGCAAGCGCTTTTGCCGGTGCCGCGCCCACGCGCCGCCGCCCGACAACCAAGAAGAAGTAACTCGGAAGAACTGGAACGGCAAAGCAGCCGTCTTCGAGTTTAGTTAGGGGCATACGCGGCCCAAGCCGCGTTGGACGGTCTTCGAGCGTTACAATTGGGTTGTATGCCTCTGTACGAATACAAATGCGGTTCCTGCGGTAAAACCTTTGAAGTGATTCAAAAGTTTTCCGACGCGCCGTTGACGATTCATCCGGAGTGCGGCGGGGAAGTGGTGCGGTTGCTGTCGGCTCCGGCCTTCCATCTCAAGGGCACGGGTTGGTACGCCACTGACTACGCAAAGAAGTCGAACGGCGGCTCGGAAACCAAATCGGAAACGAAAAAAGAAGAAACC